>ERZ795052.54-NODE-54-length-159198-cov-60.426132_pt1 | contig 159198 bp, 122 predicted proteins | sample MGYA00375136_ERZ795052 | MGnify/ENA primary metagenome ERZ795052 (study PRJEB30181, sample SAMN05720156) | activated sludge metagenome | isolation source: Anaerobic digester | place: Japan | collected 2015-05-26 ...
TTTCCGCCAGGGAGGCGGTGGATGCGGTGCTGCGGGAAAACATCCATGGCCTGGAGCTGGACCAACGCTGCGTGGAGCTGGCCGCCTTTGCCCTGGCGCTGACCGCGTGGAAATACCCGAGCGCAGGTGGCTACCGCGTGTTGCCGGAATTGAATGTGGCCTGCTCTGGCTTATCCGTGAGCGTGGCGAAAGAGGAATGGAAACAGCTCGGCTTGGGGAAAAAGAACCTCACCATCGCCCTCGACTGGATGCACGACACCTTCAAGGATGCGCCGGTGCTGGGCAGTCTGCTCGATCCTGCCAAAACCGATGCCGCCAAGCTAGTGCAGTGGGATGAACTCTCCAGTGCACTGGAACAGGCGCTGAGGCAGGAGCAAAGCGAGGAGCAACAGGAGGTCGCTGTCGTTGCCCAGGGGCTGGCAAAAGCCGCAACCTTGCTTGCCGAGCGCTATCAATGGGTGATTACCAATGTGCCGTACTTGGCCCGAGGAAAGCAGAACGAGCGTCTGCAGGATTTTTGTGAGCGACATTACCCCTCCGCCAAAAATGATTTAGCCACGGTGTTTCTTGATCGCTGTCTGGAGCTATGTGTTCCGGGCGGAACCTCCAGCATTGTGCTGCCACAGAACTGGCTCTTCCTGACCACCTACAGGAAATTCCGTGAGAAGCTACTGAAAAACGACACTTGGCATCTGATTGCCCGGTTGGGACCACAAGCATTTCAAACACCGATGTGGGACTTCAATGTCCAACTGATTTCCATTAGCCGTGGAAATTCGGCTATAGAATCGGGCGGGCTGTTTGGCGACGTCAATGACGGCAACCTGATTCGGGGTGTGGATGTGTCCGAGCCCCGCACCGCCGCCGAAAAAGCGGCGCAGTTGCTGACAGGGGAAATCAAGAGCGTTGAACAGGCGAAGCAGTTGGAGAATCCGGATGCGCGGGTTCTATTGGATCAAACTGATGCATCGACACTTCTTGGCGAACATGTTGAAGTTCCCCAAGGAATTAAAACCGGAGACGACAATAGATTCCGATTTAACTTCTGGGAAATTCAGGCCAAACAATTTTGGCGTTTCTATCAAAGCACCCCAGACAACATTGAAGGGAAAGCCTTTTCTGGCTTATCGAATATTCTTCGCTGGGAAAATGAAGGCGTTGAACTTGCTAGAAAGCAAGGAGAGTTCGCTTGGGGTAAAAGAGGTATCGCAATTAGTCAAATGGCCAGTATGCCCTGGTCATTTTTCACGGGTGAAATTCAGGACAGCAATATCAACGTTGTTGTGCCTATTGATAACGATTTCCTTGTATCAGTAGTGGCCTATGGTACTTCACAAAAATTCAAGGAGGCTGTGAGACAGCTCGACCAAAAGCTAAGCGTCACAAATGCGACGTTGAAGAAGGTCCCCTTCGACCTCGACCACTGGACCCAAGTCGCCGAAGAGAAATACCCCAACGGCCTGCCCAAACCTTACACCGATGATCCCACCCAATGGATCTTCCACGGCCACCCCTGCGGCTCGGTGATTTGGGATGGGGAGAAAAAGTGGACCGCCCACGGCCCTCTACGCAACGATGACAGCGTGTTGCATGTCGCCGTCGCCCGCCTCCTCGGCTACCGCTGGCCAGCCGAACTGGATACCAACATGGAACTGGCGGACGAACAGCGCGAATGGGTCAAGCGCTGCGGAGCCCTGGCGAGCTTCGCCGATGATGACGGCATCGTCTGCATCCCGCCGGTGCGGGGCGAGGCGTCTGCGTCCGACCGCCTGCTGAACCTGCTGGCCGCCGCCTATGGTGATGCCTGGTCCAACGACACCCTGGCCTCGCTGCTCAAAAGCGCCGATCACGCGGGCAAGACGCTGGAGACCTGGCTGCGGGAGAAGTTCTTCACCCAACACTGCAAGCTGTTCCAGCATCGTCCCTTCATCTGGCACATCTGGGATGGCCTGCGCGACGGCTTCGCCGCCCTGGTCAACTACCACAAGCTCGACGCCAAGCTGCTGGAGACCCTGATCTACACCTACCTGGGCGACTGGATCAGCCGCCAGAAGCAGGACATCGCAAGCCACGTCGACGGAGCCCAGGAGCGCCTGGCTGCCGCCGAGGCCCTCAAGAAAAAGCTGGAGCTGATCCTCGAAGGCGAAGCGCCCTACGACATCTTCGTGCGCTGGAAACCGCTGGGAAAGCAGCCCATCGGTTGGGACCCGGATCTCAACGACGGCGTGCGCCTCAACATCCGCCCCTTCCTTACCGTGCCCGATGTCGGCAAAAAAGGCGCAGGCGTCCTGCGCGACAAACCCAACATCAACTGGAACAAGGACCGGGGCAAAGACGTGGAATCCGCCCCCTGGTATCACGTCTTCGACGGCGACCGCATCAACGACCACCACCTGAGCTTGGCCGAGAAACGCGCCGCACGGGAGGCCGCCGAATGACCTCCTGCTACAAAGGAATGCGCTGGTTGAAATGCGACCTGCAGATGCAGACGCCTGCAGATGCGAGGCATTGGGCCGGAGACCGCCTCGAAGCCGGACAAGAGGCTGCCGCAGCGAAGGCGTTTGCGGAGGCCTGTTATGAGAAGGGGCTGGATGTGGTGGGCATTACCGACCACAACTTTCTGAGCAAGGACTTTATTCCACATCTGCAGACTGCGTTCGATGAGATTGAGCGGGAGTTCAGCCACAAGATCACCTTGTTTCCAGGATTTGAGTTCGAGGCGGCTGGTGTTGGCAGGGGCGTTCATGTTCTTTGTCTTTTCGAACCAGGAACGGACCTGACTCGGCTGGACTCGATTCTTACGGAATGCGGCGTGAGCTACCCGAGAGTGAATGCGGCAAGACAGCTCGAAGAATCAGACAAAAATCTGAAAGAGATTTTGCGCATCACCCAAGACAAGTATGGCGGAATCGTCATCATGCCGCATGCAACAAGCAATGACGGCATTTTCGACAACGATTCGATAGCGGAATGGTTGCAACAGGATCAATTCACGAATCCTGATCTGCTTGCGGTAGAAGTGCCAAAGCCTGTTCACTTGATGAGCGCTGGATATCAGCGGCTTCTGCGTTCTGGAGACGATTGTCAGCCAGGCTGGAAGCGCATTCGCCCCATTGCCACACTCATGTCTTCGGACAACAAGAAGCTGGTCGACTTCGATGAGCATCAGAAGCCGACGCCTAACAGCATTGGCTACCGGTACTCATGGTTCAAAATGTCCGAGCCCTCCATCGAATCGCTCCGCCAGGCGTTCCTCGACCATGAATCCCGCATCATTTTGCCGGAAGATGTAACAACAGATACGCACCCCGCACAGCGTGTTCGTCAGGCGACCATCAAGTCGATCTCGATCAAGAACGTGGCGTTCCTGGCCGATCAGCAGGTGCATTTTTCCCCCAACATGAACTGTGTCATTGGGGGCCGAGGCAGCGGGAAATCCACTCTGCTTGAATACCTGCGAATCATCCTTGGAAAGGACAAATCGAAGGATCTTGATTACGGGACCAAAGAGCGGATCAAACGAGTACGCGATACGTTGAACGAACCCCGCGCAGAAGTCGAAGTGTGCTGGGTCAGCGCGGATGGCGTCGAAGATCGTATCGTTTGGCAAAACGGCAGCCCAACCGTGCAGGGTCGCGACCTGGCCGATCCTGAAACCTTTTTCAATAGCTTGCCTCTTCGCTTTTACAGCCAGCAGCAGCTCAACCGGCTGACCGAGTCGAAAATCGATGACGGAAGCGTTCGGCAGGCTCAACGGCTGCTGGAGCTGGTCGACGGATTCACCAAAAACGAACTGGATGAGCTGGCGGATCGGGAGCACAAGCTCAAGCTGCAGATCCAGGACGCTTTTTCCAATCTCCGCAAGGCCAAGACTCTCGAAAAGGATTACAAGCGGCTCCAGCAAGAGCATCAAGAACTGGACCGGCAATGGAAGGCCCGAAGCGAGATTCAAGAGGATGCCCGCCAACACCAACTCCTCAAGGCCGAGGCACGTTACCTCGAAGGGCTTGCAGGAACACCAGGCAAGCAGTTCACCGACGTTGCCTCCCTGGCCGAGACAATCGCCGCATCGCACGTAGCATTTCAGGTTACAGATTCAACTCACGCGGCTTGGTTTAGGCAATTCGACGATAAGGTAAAGGCCGCCAAGGATTCGTTGGCCCGAACTATCCGCGATGCCGTCGAGCAATTCGAAGCCGCTGTCGAGGATCTTAAAACCAACGATCCGGCATGGAATGCGATCAGGGAGGAACTGGATCAGGCCGACGCCAAGTTCAGTGAAGCCTGCGCGGCTAAAGGTCTGACAACGGATGATGTTGGCCATCTTCAGGAAATCAATCAATCACGCACCAAGAAACAGCGGGAGATTGATGAAACCGGGGCTGAAATTCAGCGGCTAAAAGAAGCTGCGGGAGACACCGGTCTGCTCATGCAGCAGTTGCATCAGATCTGGCGAGATCAATTCCAGAAGCGCGTTGAAGCCGCCGAACGAGCCAATGAACTCGCTGTACTAAACGAAGGCAGGCAGCGTTTTATCGAGGTCTCAGCAAAATACCAGCAAGATCATAAAAATTTCCGGGAGCTCTGGCAGAGCTTTGCGCCCTCTGATGGGCGGACGCGGCTAGGTAAAAATTGGGAAAGTTGTGGGGAGACGCTCTATACGCTGTTTACCGGACAGGAAGATGCTGAGTCGCCCTGGCAAGTTCTGGAAGAGCGTTTGTCTGTGGAGCAAGGTTCGACAGGGCCGGATTTCGGGTCGAACAGCCAAGAGCTGTTCCAGCACATTCAAGACAATCTTGAACGTTGGGAAAAACTGAGCTGCTCTCGGGTACAAGACACCGTCGACATGAAACTGTTTCGGGCGGATGGATCGACTGCAGGCAGTATCGCCGAAGGTTCCCTCTCTGACGGTCAGCGAAACACCGCCGCCCTTGCACTGTTGCTGGCGCAGGAAGGTGGGCCGTTGGTCATCGATCAGCCCGAGGATGAGTTGGACTCCAACTTTGTGTTCCGGGAGCTGATCCCGATGCTGCGCAAAGTGAAATCGAAGCGTCAACTCATCATGGCTACGCACAACGCCAATCTGCCGGTAAACGGAGATGCCGAGCTGGTCTACGCCTTCGAAGCCAGAGACGGCAAAGGTGAAGCGCTTGCTTGCGGGGGGCTTGATCAGGCGTCTGTAACCAAGGCTGTTCTCGATATCATGGAAGGGACGGAAGAAGCATTCCGCCGTAGACGTGAGAAATACCATTTTTGAGGCGTTAGATGATTAAATCCGTAAATAACTACCCAGTCTCACAGCTCTTCGATATCGAAGCGGGCGTGGTCTACGCCATCCCACGCTACCAGCGTGAATACACCTGGGGCAAAAATCAGTGGGAAAACCTGTTCGACGATGTGCTTGAGAACGATCCGGGCTATTTCCTTGGCTCAATCATCTGCATCAACCAGTCGACCGATGCGCTTTCAGTCCAGAAACTTGAACTGGTTGACGGACAACAGCGCCTGACGACGCTCTCATTGCTTTTTGCCTCTGTTTACCATGCCCTAAAAAGCCATGAAACCGATTTGGATGATGAACAGCGCGTTGAGCTGATCAATCTAAAGCGAAAGTTGGTCCTCAAGAAAGGGGACGATCAGATTCGTCTGATCCCGCAGATTCAGAACAATAACAACCCCGATTACCGGGCTGTTCTCGCCGAGATCGGGGTCATCAGTGAATGTGATGTCCCCGCCTACGCTGGCAACCGCAAGATCTTTCGGGCCTATCGGTATTTCCAGGATCGCATAGATGAAATGGCCAACGGCCGAAGCAACCGGCTGGGAACCATCATGGAATTCCTGGACAAGGTCAGCCATGCGTGCCTGGTCAAGATTGAGGTGGCGAGTCACGCAGACGCTTACACCCTGTTCGAGTCGTTAAACAATCGTGGCATGCCGCTTACGGCCATCGATCTCATAAAGAACAAGCTGCTGGCTCGTCTGGAATCCATCGAGCCAGGCAAGGTAGATCACTATTTCGGGCACTGGAATCGTCTCTTGGGTTACCTCGGTGACGACTACGCCATCCAGGAACGCTTCTTCCGCCAGTATTACAACGCCTTCAAGGATCAACTCAAAGCGGTCCACCAGGTTCCGGTCGCCACTCGATCCAACCTGATTCAGATCTATGAAAAGCTCATCAACCATGACGCGAAGGATTGCCTGCAGAAGATCAGTGCCGCTGGTCGACTCTATTCGCTGATACTTTCTCGCAACCAGGATGACGCGCTCAATGGTCTCGAAAAACCGATCAAGGATTTGGAGCGGATTCAGGGTGCCCCATCGTATTTGCTGATGTTGTATTTGCTTGTGCGAAAGGATGAGCTCGAGCTTACGAATGCTCACCTGACCTCCATAGTCGAACTACTCGTCCGCTTCTTCGTTCGTCGTAATTTGACCGATACACCTCCAACCCGAGACCTTACTCGGCTGTTCATGACTGTGATCGACAAAATCAGTGGGCTGCGTGCTGATGCGATTCCCCAATCAATTGAGCAGCAACTGGTGGCCGTCTCCGCAACGGATGAGGCATTCCAACGCAAGCTGGATGGTCCGATTTATGAGGAAAATTCAGGAGTAACCCGGTTCATCCTTTGCGCACTCGCCGAGCAAGCCATGACCAAAGAGAGTTGGGTCGATCTGTGGCGTTTTGAGAACAAGCAATTCGTGTGGACCATCGAGCATATTTTCCCGCAAGGAGAAAACATCCCTCAGTCTTGGATAACCATGATTGCCGATGGCGATGAGATAAAAGCGAAGGAAATTCAACAGACGCATGTTCACAAATTGGGCAACCTGACAATTTCCGGATTCAACAGTGCGCTTGGCAACAAGAGCTTTGAGGACAAGCGAGACCGTGTAGACCGACAAGGTCGTGCTGTTGGCTATAAAAACGGACTCAAGCTCAATGAGGACTTGGCTACTGCTGCGGGCTGGAGCGTTGATCAGATCGATTCGCGGACAGATAAGCTCGTTCAGCAAGTAACTCAACTCTTCAAGCTACAAAGAGGTGAAGCATGAGAGTGCTTGATCATCTCCTGAAAGCGGTTCGTGATGCCGCCGTCTTCAACCCGGAGGTTCAGGTCGCTCCGGCCTGTATTCTGTGGCCGGATCGTGACCATCAGTGGGAAGCCGTCATACCTGTTCTTCAGGCCGAACTGCCTGAACTCATGATCCTGGGCGACTATGCGCCCGAAAAGCGGATTGGGCCTGCCATCTGGTTGCGTTGCGTGATTGCCGGTCGAGCCGAGGATGTTTCGCTGCCCAAGGATCGGACACCGATTTTTTATCTGCCGGGCGTCAGCCGCCAGGATCTGCGGGCTGTCGAAAGTTGCCCGGATCACCTGAAGCCGCTTGCTGAATTGCAATACCGGGGCGTGATCTGGTCACAAATCAATGCGAAAGACTGGACGATCCTGGCCTATCTGAAATCCGATCAGGGAGGGCTTGGGCTGGATGTCGCCCAAGACAACGATGCCAAGAACGCCATGCAGCTCGCGTTGTATCGGCTCCTCGACGAGGATGTCTCCTTGCTGAAAGGCAAGCGTCTGGACAAGGACTACTTCAACACCCTGTTGACCGGTGGCGACCCGATTCGCGACCTCCTGCAATGGCTCGACCAAGGGGACGCGTTCCAGGCGAGCCGTGGCGAGAACGAATGGAAAGCCTTTGTCGAGGTCTGCAAGTCTCAACTGGCCTTCAACCCCCAGAACGAAGGCGTTTTGGCCGGGAGCACCAAGCTCGCAAACCATGAAGGTCCGTGGCATGCCGTTTGGGAGCGCTACTGCGAGGCACCTAAGCGCTACCCCAACATTCCGGCACAAATCAGAAAATGTCGTCCGCCGAGTGACACCATTTTCTGGCACATGGGAGACGGTTCTTTCGACGGCTGGCCTCAGTGGAATGACGACCAGGAGAAAAACCTTCAGCGTGATTTGATGGCCCTTGCCAAAGCGCCCGCGCACGAAGCGAGGGCGAAGATTAAGGAGCTGGAAAAACAGCACGGACGCAGGCGCTCTCTGGTCTGGGCCGAACTGGGTGATGCGCCCCTGGCCTGCGCAGTGGAACACCTGGCGACCATTGCCGAGATCACCAAAAGCGGCCTTGCCGCAGGTTCGGTGGACGACCTCGCAGCGGGATATCGCAGTCACGGATGGCGGGTCGATGACGGAGTGATCCGGGCTTTGGCCCAGGTCGATAGTTCTGCCGACTTTGATGCCGTGACGACCGCTATTCGATCTGTTTACCTGCCGTGGGTGGAAGAATCAGCCCGCTATCTCCAGAAATTGGTAGATGGTGCATCGTACCCGGGAGGCACCTGTCTGACGGCAAAGGCAGCACCTTTCAGTCACGGGGACTGCGTTCTCTTCGTCGACGGACTCCGTTTTGATACTGGAAAGCGTTTGGTTGGCTCTTTAGAGGCATGTGGATTTGAAATTTCCGAGGAACCTACTTGGACAGCCCTGCCGAGTGTAACGGCAACCGGCAAGGCGGCGGTAACCCCGGTACGAGACAGGATTCGCGGTGAGGATGGCAGTCCAGATTTTGAGCCGTCTGTCGCAGATACTGGTCAGTCATTAAAAGGAGGCTATCACCTGAAGAAGCTACTGGCCGACGCGGGATGGTCGATCCTTGAGCGCTCTGCTGATGGCGATGGCCAGGGTATGGCTTGGTGCGAGTTTGGAGACATCGACCACGAAGGCCACGACCGTGGGTGGAAACTTGCCAAACACATTGATGCCCTGATTGTTGAGATCACAGACCGTATCACGGAGCTTTTGGCAGCAGGTTGGAAACGTGTTCGGGTGGTGACAGACCATGGTTGGTTGTTGCTGCCCGGGGGATTGCCAAAAATCGATCTTCCCAGCGCCCTGGCCGATAACAAGTGGGGCCGATGCGCCTCATTAAAACCCGGGGCCACTTCCGAGGAGCGGCTTTACCCATGGTACTGGAATCCAAACCAGTATTTTGCCCTCGCTGATGGTGTGAGCTGCTTTAAAAAGGGCGAGGAGTACACCCATGGCGGCCTGAGCCTGCAAGAGTGCCTGACGCTGCAATTGACGGTAACGCGAGGCGAATCTGCCCAGGCTGCGGCATCTGTCGAATTTACTGACGTGGTGTGGAAGGGTCTGCGCTGTACCGTTGCCGTGGATGGCAACTTCTCGGGTTTATCACTTGATGTTCGTAGCCAAGCGGGCAATTCATTGTCCAGTGTGGTCGTAGGCAGCAAACCGCTCAAAGACAACGGAACAGCCTCCGTAGTCGTCGAGGACGAGGACATGGAGGGGCGTGAAGCAACAGTGGTCCTGATCGATGCCAATGGATCGCTGGTTGCGCAAATCGCCACAGTAATTGGTGGAGGTAATACATGATTGAAATGGACCAGATCGACAAAAAAGCGGCCTCCTCGCTAGAGGGGTACCTGGTCCGGAAGGATCTGGTCCGGACGTTTAGCCGCCAGTTTCCGGTGCCGACGTATGTGGTCGAGTTTCTGCTCGGCCGGTACTGCGCCAGCACCGACCAGGACGAGATTGATGAGGGTCTCGAGATCGCCCAACGGCAACTCAAATCGCGAACGGTCAAGGCCGGGGAAGAAGAGCTCTTCAAGGCTCGGGCCAGGGAAAATGGCGAGGTCAAAATCATCGACCTCATTACCGCTCGCCTGGATGCGAAGACCGACTCCTACATCGCAACACTGCCCAGCCTGCGTCTGACCGATGTCCGCATTAGCCCGGAACTGGTGAATGAACATGAGCGAATGCTGACAGGTGGCTTTTATGCCGAAATCAGTCTGAACTACGATGCGGCTATCGCCCAGGAGAGTAAAGGTAGACCGTTCGGTGTTGAGTCGCTCCGGGAAATCCAACTCTCCAAACGAGATGTGCTCGACATCCTGGCCGAGGCTCGTAAGTCCTTCACGACGGACGAGTGGAAGGAGTTCCTGCTTCGATCCATCGGCATAGAGCCAAACGGATTGTCCCGGCGGCAACGCGATGCCTTGATGCTGCGAATGGTTCCTTTTGTCGAGCGCAACTACAACCTGGTGGAACTCGGTCCCAGAGGAACGGGCAAGAGCCATCTCTTCCAGCAGGTTTCTCCGTATGCGCATCTGATCTCTGGAGGTAAGGCCACGGTTGCCCGGATGTTCGTCAACAACGCAACCGGCCAGCGCGGATTGGTCTGCCAATACGATGTGGTCTGCTTCGATGAGGTGTCCGGCGTCTCTTTCGACCAGAAGGATGGCGTGAACATCATGAAGGGATACATGGAGTCCGGTGAATTCAGCCGTGGCAAGGAAAGCATCCGAGCCGATGGCAGCATCGTCCTGGTTGGCAACTTTGATGTTGATGTTGAACATCAGCAGCGCATCGGGCACCTGTTTGGCCCCATGCCACCCGAGATGAAAGACGACACCGCTTTCATGGACCGAATTCACGCCTTTCTGCCCGGCTGGGATGTTCCAAAAATCAGCAAGGAACTGTTGACGAATCACTTCGGTCTGGTGAGCGATTTCTTGTCCGAGTGCTGGAGCCAGCTTCGAAATCAAAGCCGAGTGAGCGTTCTGCAAAACCGGGTGTTCTTCGGTGGCGCTCTATCAGGACGCGATACCAACGCGGTCAATAAAACCGTGAGCGGATTGCTCAAGCTCCTCTATCCCGGTGAAGGCGAGACGGCCGATGAGGACATTGAGTGGGCCGTCCATATCGCCATGGAGGCAAGGCGTCGCGTCAAGGAACAGCAGAAGCGCATCGGCGCGGCGGAATTCCGTAATACCCACTTCAGCTACGTGATGGGGGCTGATGGCGTAGAAAAGTTTGTCTCGACTCCAGAACTGCAAAGCGAAAACAGCATTGGTGGCGACCCCCTTGAGCCCGGGCAGGTCTGGACCATCTCTCCGGGTGGCGGTGAAGAGCACCCGGGACTCTACCGTATCGAAATCAACGAAGGTCCGGGTTCCGGCGTCAAGATCCTCAACAAACCCGTGCCGCCAGCCTTCAAGGAAAGCATGGGCTACGCAGAGCAAAACCTCTACGCCCGGGCAATGCAACTGGTCGGAGACAAGGACCCTCGTCACCACGAATTCACCGCCCAACTCCGAGCCTTTGACGCATCCAAGTCCGGCGCGAAACTCGGCATGGCATCACTCATCGCGCTCTGCACGGCTCTCTTGAAGAAGAGTGTTCGCGGCGGCCTCATCATCGTGGGGGAGATTAACCTGGGCGGATCTATCGAGCCTATTCACAACCCCGTAACCATTGCTGAGATCGCAGTTGAAAAAGGTGCCTCGGCTCTCTTGATGCCGGTTTCCTGCCGTCGGCAGCTTTTTGACCTATCCGATGATATGGCGACGAAGATCGACATCCAGTTTTATTCCGATACCAGGGATACTCTCTTGAAAGCCATGGTGGAGTGACGAATATGAGTGTCCAGAGTGCAGCAATAGAGGTACTGAAGGGGGCAGGCAAGCCGCTCCATGCCGCTGAAATAGCCAAGCTGATCATCGAAGCTGGGCTCTGGAAGTCTGATGGAAAGACACCGGAGGCCACCGTTAGCGCCCGGCTCTACTCCGACATCAAGAGCAATGGGGATAAGTCGCCCTTTGTAAAGGTAGGTCCTCAAACCTTCGCACTCCGTGATTCAACTGAAATAGAAGGTGACACGGCGTCGGCTCTTGCACCTGTCGAAAAGCCATCAAAACCTCATCCCACCAACGCGGGCTTTTCCTTCATCGATTGTGCTCAGAAGGTGCTTGAGGAGTTCGGCGGCAAAAATCCGATGCACTACAAGGAAATCACCGAGAAGGCGTTGGAAAAAGGATGGTTGGTGACGAGCGGAAAAACGCCGGAAGCCTCCATGTACGCCCAGGTGATCACCGAGATCAAGCGCCAGCAGAAACGCGGTGAGCGGCCCCGCTTCGTTCAGCACGGCCGTGGTTATATCGGTCTGAGCCAATGGATGGGACGCGGTCTCGCATTCCAAATCGAGCAGCACAACCACCAGGTTCGGAAGGCGCTGCGTGAGCGCCTGCTGGTTATGAATCCCGGTGAGTTCGAGGAGCTTATCTCGCAGTTGCTGGCGGAGATGGGCTTCGAGATGGTTGAGGTGACCAAGCTCAGCGGCGACGGCGGCATCGATGTCCGAGGCACCCTGGTGGTCGGTGACGTGGTCCGCATCAAGATGGCCGTCCAGGTCAAGAAATGGAAGCTCAAGAACAACATCCAGGCTCCGGTGGTTCAGCAGGTGCGCGGCAGTCTCGGAGCGCACGAGCAAGGGCTGATCATCACCACCAGTGATTTCAGTGCCGGAGCCATCAAGGAGGCAGCTCAGCCCGACAAGACTCCCATCGCCCTGATGAACGGTGAACAACTCGTGATGCTGTTGATGGAACATGGCATCGGCGTCCATCGCTCCACACCGGATCTGTTCGAGATCGATGAGGAGTTTGCTCTGGGAGGGAACGTGAAATGAAGGCTGCGAAAGGTTCTCAAAAATACGATCACAGCTCGAAATACGAGGCACAAAAATCAAAGGTGAGAGCGTAATGAGGGGAAATCTGCCAAAGCCTATCAAGAAGCAGCGCGAAGTGCTGTACATGCCTTCAGCAGGGCACACTGCCGTGCTCGGAACTGCTGGAAGCGGTAAAACGACACTCGCGCTCTATCGGGCTGCCTATCTGTCCGAGTCGTCGATGCCACATGCTGGAAGGACGCTGCTCCTGACATTTAATAAAACACTTGTCACCTATCTTAAGTATCTCAAGCCCATCGAGCTACAGAATGTCCAAGTTGAAACCTACCATACATTCGCACGTGGTTATCTCAACAACCGTGGGAAAATGAGTAGGAATTGTATTTGCGATCCTGACTACAGAAACGCGTTCATTTCCCAAGCAGTCAAAGCAGTCGAATCCGGCTACGAACCGTCAAAATTCTTTAAGAGGCCCCTCGAATTTTTCTCTGACGAAATCCAGTGGATTTTCAGCCATGGGATCACTTCTCAAGAGGAATATGTGGAAGTGGAGCGCGTTGGGCGTATCGGCACAAATCTTTCTCGCAAGCTTAGGCCAGTCATGTACGAGATTCTCAACAAGTATCTCGAGATTAGAACTGCCGCCGGAAAATTGTATGACTGGGATGACATCGCTATTGCTGTGCGAAAAGAGTTCGAAGAGGATTCCTCGGCCCGTTTTTATAAGCACATAATCGTTGATGAAGGGCAAGACTTCTCCCCAGAGATGATTCGCTCGCTGGCGGCAGCAATCCCCGAGGATGGTTCACTTTCGTTTTTCGGGGATGTTGCCCAGCAAATCTATGGACAACGGATGAGCTGGCGCTCTGCAGGACTGAACATCCCACAGCAGTGGTTCTTCAAAGAAAACTATCGAAATACAAAACAGATCGCCCAGTTGGGTTTGGCCATTTCCAGGATGCCTTTTTTTCAGGATATTCCTGATTTGGTTGAACCCACATCACCAAGGGCCGACGGTGCCTTGCCTACCGTGGTCGACTGCACTGACAAGGATCAGCAAGTTGAAATCGCACTACGGGCAGCAAGAGGCGCTGGGAAAACCCAGAGTGTTGCCATCCTCGTAAAGGATAGAGCCCAGGAGAGGATTTTCAGCTCCGCCCTGGGAGCAAACGCTACACGATTGCACCGCGACCTCCAAGTATGGAATGACGGCCCCGGCATTTACCATGGCACCTATCACGCGGCTAAGGGGCTTGAATTTGACGTCGTGATACTTCCTTTCTTGGATGCGGACAATCTTCCCGATCCAGGCTACATAGACTCTCACGGGGAAGAGGATGGTCTTACGCATGATGGAAGACTTCTTTATGTGGCGGTAACAAGAGCAAAAACGAGTTTGATCCTGCTCTACACTGGTGAGCTTACGTCACTGCTACCCGTTGACGAATCACTCTACCAGAGGGTCAAGCCATGAACTTGATTCAACAAGAGTGCGTCAACCGTGGAATCACTCGGATCTGCCATTTTACGCAGTCGAGAAACCTCGCTCATATTTTTGACGATCCTCTCGGGCTTTGTTCGAAGCGGACACTTCAGCAGTATGATATGCCGCATAATCCGACCGACCCAGACCGATATGACGGGCGGGATGATCTGATTTGCTGTTCTATCGAATATCCGAACACCTACTACTTCGCGAAAGTCCGGGAACAAGATCACTTGTTCAAGGACTGGGTAGTGTTGATGATCGATCCCAGCTACCTGTGGCACCCTGAGACTTGCTTTTGCCCGTGCAATGCCGCCCGGGCTCGGGGTGCTTATATCCAAACAGGGATAAACGGGTTTCGATCACTTTACGCGGATACATCCCCAGGAATTACTTTTTCTCGTCCTGCCAGACATCTTCCCGCTGCACCAACTGATATTCAGGCGGAAGTTCTCCTTAAAGACCCGATTCCACTTGATTCAATTATCGGTATTGCAGTTCATACAGAAGAACAGGTTCATCGGGAAATATGCAGATTGGAGCTCCAGGGAATAGCACTTGACAAACCAATTTACATCGCTCCGGACTTTTTCAATAAAGCATCGCTTTCGCGGTTGATTCAACGCGGAGTCCGAGCGACGGAAACGATATATGAAAACGGAGGTCTACATGGCCGATAACAACACAATAAGGCTAAAAACAAGCAAAGGCGTAGGAGCCATGCTTGGGGCTGCTTTTGGTGACGCACTGGGTTGGCCCAACGAGCGAATTGCCAAATCAAACGCCTCACGACAAACCCAAGGCCGTCTGCATGATTTTAAGAGATGGACTCGACGCTCCGGCGGCCGCTTTTTTCCTCATGAAGAGATTATTGAGGAAGGTGAGTACAGCGACGACACCCAACTCATACTGTGTCTCAGTCGGTCTTTGCAGAAAGGTGAAAGGTGGTGGGAACACTTCACACAGGTTGAGTTACCCTTTTGGTCCGTTTATGAACGTGGTGGTGGCGGAGCAACCAAAAGAGCTGTGGAGTCATGGCTGGATGGTGTCGTGCCATGGAGTTCTAGCCGGAAGCCGCAGGATGTGAAACGATATTACGACGCGGGCGGAAACGGTGTCGCGATGCGCGTTCTCCCTCACGTCTTGCTTCTGGGCGAAAAGGAATTCCCCAAAATAGCCACCAACATTTTCCTTGATGGTATAGCGACACATGGACACCCCCGGGCGCTGTTAGGCGCTTTGGCTTACGGTTTCGCGCTTTGGGCGGCTTTTCGCAAGGATTCGAAACTGGCTTATGGTGAATTGGTGGAAGAATTGATCAAGAACGTCGATCTCTGGTCTGCGCTTCCGGCCACACCAAGCATCCCGCCAGAATGGCGGAGCCAAGCGGAAAAAAGCCTTCAGAACTACATGAAACTTTGGGAGTCGGCCAAAGCTGAGGTCATGGAGTATCTTGAAGTCTGCCGAGCTGAACTCTCGAAAGGGGCTTTGAGTCTCGATGACGATGTACTAAGAAAACTCCAATGCTTCAACAGTAAGATAAGTGGGGCCGGAACCTTTGCCGCGATAGCCTCCGTATATCTGGCATCTCGCCACGCTGCTGATCCAATTAATGGCGTGGTAAAGGCAGCCTTTGCCATCGGTTCGGACACCGATACAATCGCCTCAATGTCGGGTGGTCTGCTCGGCTGCATTAATGGCTCCGACTGGCTATCACCTGTGAAGCAAGGCATTCAAGACGCCGCTTACATCGAGAAAAATGCATTTCGATTAGCAAACGGACATATTGATGACAAGCCTACTCATGAGGTTGTTAAGAGATCCTTGCTCAAGAATTGGATTGATGATGTTGTAATCGCTCCTGATTCGAGCGAGGTCAGCCTCCCTGATTGTAGAAAGGCCAAGGTAAATCGCGGCCGTGACTACATCGGACGCAGCGGGAAATTCAAAGTCGAATTCCGACGCTTGACCACAGAGGACGGCCAAATCATCTACCTGAACAAGATTTCAAAGGGCGATTTTGAGCCAATAGCCAGTAGCCCGAAGCAAACCAGCGTGCCTCACCAGCAGCCTATTTCTAAAAGTCGTGGATGCGGTTCCAAGATACCTGTGGCCTCATTCGAAAAAGCCATTTGGTTCTATCGTGACTGCCTCGGCTTAACTGTGAAGAAACAAAGCACGGATGTGATTGTTTTTGACCAAGGACTCGTTCTGGTTCCTTTGAGCTACACGAACAATGTTCCCCAAGGGATTCAACTTCGAGCGATGCTCTACATTCAGGCAACGGACATTGCTGAGCGCTTTCGGTGGATTAAGGAAAGCGATTTGCAGATAGTTACGGCGTTGGCTCCGTGGGGAAAATCCGGGATGCTTTTTTTCAGAAGTCTTGACCCGGATGGCAATGTCGTCGAGGTCTTTTCGGCCGATGGGCAGTGACTTGATAATTAATCGTGCCCAGGGCTGCCTCCTTGGACAGCTCACCGGTGACGCCCTTGGCAGCCTGGTCGAGTTCCAGTCGCCGGAGGAGATCCGCCGCAGCTACCCGAACGGCGTGCGGGAACTGGCCGATGGCGGCACATGGAACACCATTGCCGGTCAGCCGACGGATGACTCGGAAATGGCGCTGCTGCTGGCCCGGATGCTGACAGAACGTGGGACCTATGATCCCGATGCCGCGCTTCGGGCCTATCAGTTCTGGCTCGACTCCGATCCTTTTGACTGTGGCATGACCATTTCCGCTGGTCTTAGGGGGTGTCCAAACCCCGACAGCCAGGCCAATGGGGCCATGATGCGGATCAGCCCCTTGGGCATCTTCGGGGCCAACCACTCGTTGGAGACAGTGGGCGACTGGGCCAAACAGGACGCCGCTCTGACACATCCGAACCCGGTGTGCCTGCAGGCCAACACCCTTTTCACCATGGCGATTGCTCACGCCATTGCCTCCGGCTGCGAGGCCGGGAAGCTCTACCAGAATATCAAACAGTGGGCAGCCGACCTGGCAGCCGACTCGGCTCTCATGGACGCTATCCATGGAGCCGCCGAAGCTCCACCTGATGACTACGTCCAGCAACAGGGCTGGGTGTTGATCGCGTTCCGAAATGCCCTGTGGCAATTGCTCAATGCCCCGAGCTTTGAAGCTGGCGTTGTCGATACGGTCATGCGAGGTGGCGACACCGATACCAATGCAGCCATTTGTGGGGCGCTACTGGGCGCGGTGTACGGCTTGGACGCCATACCCGCCCAATGGGTTGAGCGGGTCCTGAACTGCCGCCCCAAGGCCGAACATCCAGGCGTCAACCGCCCGCGATCAGAGTGCTTCTGGCCGGTGGATGCTTTGGAACTGGCAACGCAACTCATTTCAACGGAAACCAAGTAAACAGGAGGCGACTATGCCAAAGAAACCAGGATCACATCATGTTGTGCCGAATGCCGATGGCGGTTGGGACGTCAAGAGAGACGGCGCTACCCGTAGCAGCGGCCACTTCGACAAGAAGCAGGATGCCGTCGACGCCGGGCGTAAGATCAGCCAGAACCAAGGCACCGAGTTCTACATCCACGGCAAGGACGGGAAGATTCAGAACAAGGACAGCCACGGGAACGATCCGTATCCGCCGAAGGGGTGATGCCCTGGGTCAATTCGAATCCCATTTTGGGAACCGAACCGGCGTCCGAAAACCGGATTTGAAGTTGTTGCGGCTCAGCGCCAGGTATCCGGTTTTACTGCAAACCTGTCACCCTCGTCCGGTGCCGGGAAATCAGGGGAGAAAATCGTTTCTCTGGTCGGGTTGTTGGGAAGTGGTTGTGCGAGGTGACTTCGGCCTTTATTATCAAGGAGTTACGATGAGCGCGGGCTTTGAGACTGTTTTGCGGTAGGTCGTCGTTCCCTCCACCACTTTCCCCCCGGCCCCGCGCCCGCGGGGATGCGCCCGGTTGGCGGGGAGCCGCTATTTTCCGGGGCGGGCGCCCAGCTTCACGCTGACGAGTTCGATGCCGTCGCCGGTCCCGAGGTTGCGCGAGTATTTTCGTTCCCGCGGATTGTTCCAGTGTTCGTGGACGCCCAGGCTGGGCAGCCGCCGGGTGGGGGTGTCGTGGTTCGGGTCGTAGAAGGTTCCCGACGGCGGGTCGGGGGCCAGCGCCGCTTCATGGAGGTAATCGTCCACGCCGTCTTTGCCCGCCAGGTCGGGCCACTCGGCGGCCAGGAAGTCGAACCCGACCGAGTCAATGGCCAGCGGGTCTTGCGAGGCCAGGAGGCTGCAGGACCATTGGCCGTTGAACGGGGGCGTGCGCATCCGCTGCGGAACCGGGTCGCGGGGATGCACGCCGGAGAACAGGCCGTCCACGAGGTAGAGGACGGTCTTGCCGCCCAGGTGGGAGTGGCCGGTCAGGTCCACCAGCGGGCGGTAGATGCGCGGGTTGCGGGAGAAGCAGTTGGGGTGGATGTCGTAGTAGCCCTTTTGCGCCGGCCAGCGGACGAGGGAGCCATAATGGTTTTTGGCGCAGAGCGTGACGCCACCGCCGGTGTGGGCCTTGAGGTTGGCGAAGTTGATGAGATATTCGGCGTCGGCGAAGCTGGCGGGCAGGTAATCCTGGGCCTTGCCCTCCGGACGGCTGCTCCAATAGAGCGGCTGCGTGGAAGTCCGGACTTTGGCCCGCTCGAATTTGCCCGCGTAATCCTCGTAGCGCACGGCCGGGAAGTCCCCGTGGAGGCGGTCGTAGTAGTCGGGGACCAGGCAGGCGAGCGTGTCGCAGATGGTGATGTGCCGCGGGGCCACCCCGGCGCGCACCAACTGGTCGAGCAGCGCGAGGATCATTTGCGGCGCGGTGTTCATGTAGTCTTGCCGGCGGATGAAGGCGTACGTATCGAGGTTGACGTTGCCTTCGTGGAAGATCATTCCCACCCAGTTGGGCTTGATGACGATTTGCTCGCCCGCCCGATACCCGACATCCCCCTTGCCCCGCGCCTGGTTCAGGTGGCGGAACAGCCGGGACCAGGCCCGGGGAACCGTGGTTTCGCCGGTCAATTCGCAGACGGCCCGCGCCAGCATGGCCTCCACGCGCTCCAGCTTCACCCGGTTGCCCTCCCACCAGTGGCCGTCGTCGGGGCCTTTCCAGGTGGTCACCTCGGGATCGTGCGCCCAGACCACGCGCCCCGGGTGGATGCCCCGGGCCACCCCCAGGGGGACGGCCTTGCCCCGGTCGAGGCCCGCGGCGATGGCGGGCAGGCCCGTGGCCAACCCGCCCACGCATGCCAGCGATTGACGGAGAAAGGCGCGGCGGTCCAGGGCGAGCCAGCCGTGGGCGCGGGGGAGGGAAACCGCCGGAGAAGTTGAACGCCGCTTTGCACTCATGGGGCAACACTACGCGGGCGGACGCAGATTTTCAAGGGGGGAGCCGGCGCCGCGCCCGGGCCGCGCGGCGTGGTGACAGCGGGTCTTAAGGCGGCAAGAGCAGGTTGCCGCGGGGGATGTCCTCATCGGACGTGTAGGGCGTCGGGCGTTTAAGGTTGTGACGGCGGATCATCAGTTCACGCGCCAGGGCCTCGGCGCTGTCGTATTTGGTGAAGCCTTTGGGGGGCAGGAAAAGTTCGCGGGGCAGGGGTTCCAGGCGGGCATTGGACAGGGTGAGCGTCAGGGGCGCGGCGGCCGCGGGGGCGATGATGCGGAGCGGCAGGCCGTTCAAGTCCGGTGCCCGCCACAGCCGGAACGGGGTGGTCGTGCCATCGTCGGCGGCCACGACGGCATGGACGCATTCGCAGAGATGGCCGTCTATGCGCTCGGCGGCGGCGGAGTCGGCGGCGGCGCGGGTTGCCAGGCTGCCGGGCCGGGAGCCGGCGGGGATTGGCGCATACGCCTGCATGGGGCCGTTGAGGAGGAAGCCGGATTGCGCCGGCACGTTCCAGATGAAGGCGCTGTCGGCCGCCGGAGCACGCCGGGCGGCCGCCCCGCCGGCGGCCGGCATGAAGAGCAGGTGGCCGCCTTGTCCCATCAATTCGCCGGCGGCTTCCGTCCGGGCGGGGGAGCCGCTTTCCAGCACCACACGGGCGCGGAACCCGTTGACGTTGGTGAACAGCAGCGCCATCGGGCCATTCAGGAAGACGGGAACCGACGGGACCTGGACGGAGGCCACCCCGTCCGCCAGCGCGCTCCGCCGCGCCGAGTGGGCGCAACCGGTGGCCAGTCCCGCGGCCAACAGGGCGGCCAGCCCGGCGAGCCGCATTCGTTTCTCGGGCGTTTTCGGCCGCTGCTCCGCCGCGCCATTTGTCAGGCTCATCATACCGCGCAGCATACCGGATCGGCGGCGGGCGGGCAAAGCCGAACTGCGAAGCCGGGAAGCGAAGTTCCCCCGGGAGGCTGAGGCGGCGGGCGGGCCGGGCGGGGGGCGGCGTCAGCGTGAGTGGCGCAAAGCCTTGCCGGCTTTGGCGCCGGTGTGCTGGCCGTTCTGGACGACGGGGATGCCGTTGACGATGACATGCGGGATGCCGTCGGGGTATTGGTGCGGGGCCGGGAAGGTGGCTCGGTCCTGCACTTTGTCGGCGTCGAACACGACGAGATCGGCCCAGGCGCCGGGCCGGAGCAGGCCGCGGTCCGGGAGGCGGAAGGTGTTGGCGGGCAGGCTGGTCATCTTGCGGATGGCATCTTCGAGGCGCAGCACTTTGAGTTCGCGGACGTAGCGGGCCAGCACGCGGGCGTTGTTGCCGTAGCCGCGGGGGTGGGGCATGCCTTCGCCGAATTTCCGCAGGCCGCTGTCGCAGGCGACCATGGTGTTGGGGTGCCGCAGGAAAACCTGGAGGTCGTCTTCGTTCATGTTGTGGAAGACGCCGCTGGCGCCGCCGCGGGCTTGAATCTCCAGCAGCGTTTCGATCTGGTCCTCGAGCGCGGCGGAGCCGCGTTTGGCCTGGGCGGCCTGGGCGAGGTTGAGCCCTTCGAGCGCGCGGTCGTGCGCGCAGGAGGCGATGACGGCGTAGGAGAAGTCGTCCCGCTTTTGGTCGCGCAGGCGGCGTTTCAGGTCGGCGATCAGGCGGGCTTTGAGGGCCGGGTCGGCCACGCGCTGGCGGAACTCGTCCCGGCCCCCCTCGAGCGCCCAGGCCGGCAGCAACTGGCTCAGGCCGGTGCTGGAGGCGGTATAGACGTATTGATCCTGCGTGATATCCAGCCCCTCGGCGCGCGCCTGTTCGAGGCGGGCCAGCACCTGGCCGGCCTGGCCCCAGGCGTTGGGCCCGGAGAGCTTGAGGTGCGACACCTCGGCGCGGATGCCCGCCGCGCGCGCGACCTGGAAGACTTCGTCCAGGGCCTGGTAGATTTGGGCGCCTTCGTGCCGCATGTGGCTGGCGTAGATGCCGCCGTAGGGCGCAATGACCTTGGCCAGCGCCACGATTTCATCGGTCTGCGCGTGCACGCCGGGCTGGTAGATCAGGCCGGTGGAAAGCCCCGCCGCGCCGTCTTTCATGGCTTGCCCGACCAGCGCCTTCATTTGGGCCAGCTCCGCCGGGGTGGGCGGGCGCGCAAAAGAGCCGCCCATCGCCTTGCGGCGGACGCTATTGTGGCCGATGAGCGTGGCGACGTTGACGGCGGCGTTGGTGCGCTCGATCCCGCGAAAGAACCGGGCGACGTCCAGCGTGGAGCTGCCGCAGTTGCCCGCGACCACGGTCGTCACCCCCATGCGCACGAAGTTTTCCGCAAGCGGTCGGGTGGCGACTTCATCGGCGTGCGTATGGACGTCAATGAATCCGGGGGCGACGATTAGCCCCGCCGCGTTGATTTCGATGCGGCCCGCGCGCTCGATGCGGCCCAGGGCGGCGATGCGCCCCTGGCGCACCGCCACGTCGGCGAAGAAGGCCGGGTTGCCCGAGCCGTCCACCACGCGGCCATGCCGGATGACCAGGTCGTAGGATTCCGCTCCCCGCGTGGGCGCCGTCAGCGCCGCCAGCAGAATCAACCACGCAAACAAACCGATTCTCATCCGCCGGGTTATATCCGAAAATCGGGCTGGCGGCCACATCAACCTGCGACCCGCGGCGCCAGTTTCCCGGCGCCGGCTCCGGGCGCGCGCGCGCGGGGAAAGCCGGTTCTTATTCGCCGCAAATAAGGCGTTGAAGCGCCAGCCGGCTTTTGATAAAGTCGGCGCATGCTCGGTGAGCGCAAAAGCCTTTTTCCCCGCCCGCGCGTGGCGTTCTGTGCGGGCGGGAGCGCGGAAAGCAAGTTCTCATCGGGTTGCGCCGGCCGGGATGAATAGCCATAAGATTTTGCCGGGACGGGGAGGGCAGGAGCCGCGCCGGAAGCTGGTTTATTTCAGCCTGGTGCTGCTGGCCGGCGTGCTGGCGGCGGCGGCGGACTCGCGTCCGAACATACTGTTTTGCCTGGCGGATGATTGGAGCTGGCCGCATGCGGGCGTCTATGGCGACCGGGTGGTGCATACGCCGAATTTTGACCGCATTGCCCGCGCGGGGGTGCGCTTCAACTACTGCTTCAGCACGGTGTCGTCGTGCTCGCCGTCGCGAGCGGCGATGCTGACCGGCCAATACCCGCATCGGCTGGAGGAGGGGAGCTGCCTGTGGGGGGTTCTGCCTCGGCGGTACCCGGTGTATCCCAAGCTGCTGGAAAAAGCCGGCTATGTCATTGGCAGCACGCGCAAAGGCTGGGGGCCGGGCGATTTCCGGGCCGGTGGCTACACGCGCAACCCGGCGGGCCAGGCGTTTCCGAGCTTTGACGCCTTTCTGCAAACCGTGCCGGCGGGAACGCCGTTCTGCTTCTGGTTCGGCAGCCATGATCCGCATCGGCCCTACGAAGCCGGTTCGGGCGCCGGCATTGGCCTCAAAACGAACAAGGTCGTCATCCCTCCTTACTGGCCGGATAATGCCGTTTCGCGCCAGGATGTGCTGGACTACTACTGGAAAGTGCAGCGCTTCGACCGCGACGTGGGCGAGGTGCTGGCGGCGCTGGACAAGGCGGGCCGGCGCGACAATACGCTGGTCATCATCAGCGGCGACAATGGCTGGCCGTTCCCGCGCTGCAAGGCCAATGTCTATGATGGCGGCAGCCGCCAGCCGCTGGCCGTCCGCTGGCCGGCCCGGGTCAAAGCCGGCCGGGTTTGCGAGGAGTTCATCAGCCTGATGGATCTCGCGCCGACCTGCCTGGAAGCGGCCGGGCTTCCGCCGCTGCCGGCGATGACCGGCCGCAGCTTTCTGGGGCTGCTGACCGGCGCGGAGAAACCCGGGACGCGCAACACCGTCTTTCTCGAGCGCGAGCGGCACGCCAACGCGCGCGCTGGCGACGCGGGTTACCCGGTGCGCGCCATTCGCACGCGCGAGTTTCTTTACGTGCGCAATCTTCGGCCCGACCGCTGGCCGGCCGGGGATCCGCAGGCGCACAAGGATCCCCTTAGCGCCTTCGGCGACTGCGACGACGGCCCGACCAAGAGCTTCATCCTGGATCACCGCGATGAGCCGGCGGTGCGGCAGTTCTACCAGCTTTGCTTCGCCCGGCGCCCGGCGGAGGAGCTCTACGATTTGCGCCGGGACCCGCACCAGATCAACAACGTGGCCGGCCAGCCCGCCTATGCCGCCGCGCAAAAACAGCTCCGCGCCCGCCTGGACCAGTGGCAAAAAGACACCGCCGACCCGCGCCTCGCCAACGACGACGATCACTGGGACCGCTATCCCTACTTTGGCCCGCGCGCCCGGATGCAACAGCGTCCCGCCCAGCCTTAGCCCGCGCGGGTTCCGCGTGGATTTACGGGCTTGCGGACAGGGGGAAAAGCTGGAGACCCGGGCGCCCGGATGCGATGCCCTGGCGCGAAAAAACCCGTTGACCCGCGGGCCGCTTTTCGGTAATGTCATGGCATGTCCAGTGAGCTTGAAACCACATCCCTGTTTTCCCCCCTGCCATACTCCGTGCCGGCGGGCCGTGGCTTCGGCTCTTTCCCGTCCCGGGAAACTCACCAAAACCTTCCGACCTGATAAAGCCCAAACTATGAAGACTCCATCAACTTCCATTCCCGTTCGCAAACGGCGGCATTCCGCCAGCGTGCTGGCCCTCTGGCTGGCCGGTGCGACGGTCTTCGCCGCGCCGGTTTCTGCCGCAAACTTTGGCGATTTCCCTGCCAGCCCCCCCCGTCTCCCTTCGGGAGCATCCGGGGCGGACGGCGGGCCGCGCGCGGCGGCCTCGCCGGCGGAGGCCTGGACGCAACTCCACCGCGATGCCGAGAACACCGGCCGGGCGGATTTCATTGTTCCAACCAACCGGATGGGGACCAATTTCTTCGCGGTGCTGCGGTGGCAGACGCCGGCTCCGGGCTCGCCCAATGAAGGCAACCTGAGCTGCAGCGCAATGGTGTTTTTTGACGGTGTGGGCCCCGACGGGGCAGACCTGGTGGTGAGCGGCTATCATTGGCCCAAAGGGGTGCAGGGCATGGACCGGCACACGGGCCAGGTTTTCTGGAGCGGCAATCCCGCTGGCGGCGAATCCATCGGCGTCAACACGCCCGCCTTTTCCCCGGATGGCGCGACGATTTATGTCATCAACGACGATACGCCGCATCCGTTGATGGCATTCGCGTCGGCCGAGGGGCCTTCGGTTTACTGGCATAACGAGGCGGATGCCGATCCGGAGCGGTTGGGCATCGCTTCGCCGAAGGTGGCGCCGGACGGCCGCATCTTCGCGCACGCCTGGAATGACCGGCCGTACGCGGGGACCGATTCGGGCACCGACATCTTAGTCACCTGGGAGGCGGAATCGGAGTTGTGCGAGTGCCTCAGCCGGCCGGCGATCTGGACCACCGCCGCGCGCACGAACGTGCTCGCCGCGGGCCGCTGCGCCGAGTTGAAAGCGTTTGACGGCGCCAGCGGCGACGAGTGGTGGAGCGTCACGGGCGGCCTGGAGACTGACGCCGACCCGACGGTGGATCCGGCGTCGGGCCGGGTCTATCTGCCCATCGGCGCGGCGAGCATCCGAATCGTCGGCGTGGACGCCGACGGGGAGCCGTTGTGGAGCCAGGTGGCGATGCCGGTGTTCGATTGGCAGGACGGGGTGAATCACCCGCAGCGCGCTCAAAGCGCCGGCTGCCTGGCGCAGGATGGGCTGACGTTCTATTTTCAAACGGTCAGCCAGGAAGGCGACGGCCGGTTGTACGCCATCAACACCGCCGATGGCTCGGTGAAATGGTCCTACGCCACCGGCAGCAAGGGTTGGGACAGCGAAGCGTCGTCGCCCATTGTGACGCCCAACGGGGTTCTGGTCGTGGGCAATAACGAGGGCGGAACTTACTTCGCCCTGCGAGACGACGGGGCGAACGCCACCTTGCTCGACACGCTGACGGTGGCGGCAAATGGCACCGCCCGGAGCACGGCCACCCTCTCGTCCGACGGCCTGCTGTACCTGCCCGCGCGGCTCGTCTGGACGCAAAGCAACGGCGATGGCCAGACGCCCTCGCAGCAGGCGGCGAATCTCTACAATGCCTTCGATCTGAACGCGGCGCCGGAAATCCACCTGCCGCCGCCCGCCGGCCAGGCGGCACGGCCGCTGAACGCCGCCATCGAGCTGCAATGGCTGCCGGTGCCCGACCCGATGGGGCATTTCTCCCACTACGCGATTTATCGCGCCCCGGAGCCGTTCACGTCGCTCGCGGGCCTGACGCCCGTCGCAACCCTCTCGAATCGGCTTGCGACGACTTACCTGGACAGCCCGCTGGTGAATGGAGCGAGCTATTACTACTTTGTCGCAACCGTCACGCTCTCCGGCGGCGAGCCGGGCACGGTCACGGCCATCGGCGGCTTCCGGCCGTATGATGAAACCGACCTCCAGGTCGTCGGCATCTCCCGCACGCCGCGCTTTCCGCGCTACGCCGCGGAATACACCGATTACGAAATCACCGAGCCCTCCGGCTACGGCCCCTACCGCTTCAGCGCGGCGACGGGCCTGGGCCATGGCCAGACGACCAACACGCCGCGCTGGCCGGCCATCAACGCCCCGGTCACGTACACCGCCACGGTCCGCAACCGGGGGAGCAATCCGTGGACCAATGCCATCGCCGGCGTCTGGCAATGGGACGGCACCAACGCCGCTTCCAACTCCGTCGCCGGGCCGCTCGCCCCGGGCGGCCGGACGACGTTCACGTTCGCGCGTCCGTGGGACGGCGCGGCGCATGACGTCCGCTTCCTCCTCACCACGTCCGACGCGCGGGCGGGCAACAATGCGGTGACCATCAACACCAAGTCCGTCGCCTTCCTGAGTTATATTGACGCGAGCTACTACGAAAGCTTCCGGTTCCAGACGACCAACTGGGCGAACGCGGTCACGGATGACTTGATTGACTGGATTCAGTATCACATGGCGCGGTTCAACCAAATGTTCGCCAGCGCCAACTGCGCCAAGCGCGTGCATTACGACGTGCTGGAGCTGCTGGCGGACACCGCGCCCGATCCGGCGGTTGACACCCTCCCGTTTGCCGTGTTCCCCTTCCGGTTCTACGCCCACGAAGCCCCCTACAGCTACCGCAACTCCGGGTGGTATAACGACGCGGACGACATTGATTACGGCTATCTTCACGAAATGGGGCATCAGCTCGGGCTCATTGACATTTACCAGCTCGACCTCAGCGGGGAGATGAACCAGGTCTCCGGCCTCGGCTACACCGGCCCCGACGATCTTATGCGCGCGTGCAGCCCCTTCTTCTCGCCGCACAGCGCGCTGGCGATGAACCACTGGCTCGACCAGGCCCACGGCTATTTCGGCCAGTATCTCTATGGCATCCCGGCGGAAGTGAAAATGCGCTTTCTCACGCGCACCGGCCAGCCGCTCCACGGCGCGGCGGTGAAGGTGTATCAGCTCGAAGAGCGCCCGGATGAGGGCCGGCTCATCACCCCGCAGGTCAAGGCCCAGGGGCTGACCGACTCCAACGGCGTCTTGGTCCTGCCGAACGTGCCGATTGACCCCGCCAAAGTCCCGCCGTTGCCGACGGGCGACGTGCTGCGCGCCAACCCGTTTGGCTACGTCGCGGTGACGGGAGCCAATGGCGTGCTGCACTTCCGCCTCGAATACGAGGGCGTGGTGGATTACGCGTGGCTCGACATCACCGAGGCCAACGTCGCCTACTACCAGGGCGAGACCAACCAGGCCACCTTCACGCGCCAGGTCACGCTCGGCGGCCCCATCCAGCGCTTTCCGCCGCGCGAACTCACCGAGACCAACGCCGCCGACTGGGTTGCCTGGGCCGAGGGAGGCGCCAGCGGCGGCAGCACCGTCACGAACGATACCTCGCGCCGGCAGGTCGGCCAGGCCTCGCTTAAGTTTGTCACCGACGGAGGATTCGATACTTGGGTCCGCTACCCCGGCACCTTCAACGCGTTGTGGGACCTCACCGAGGTCAGCACCCTGAACATCCGGTTCTATGTCGAGAATCCCAACCTGGGCTTTCAAAATGGCAGCCCGTGGATCCGGCTCAAGGATGGCGATGGCAACTACGTTCAGTATCAATATTACCAGGACGGCTGGCCCTACGAGTTGCTCAACGACGCCCGGGACGCCTGGCTGGCCTGCCAGATACCGCTGGCGGCTTCGCCCACGGAGGAAAACGGCTGGCGGCGCTCCACCTTTGGCGCCCCGGACCTGAGCCGCATCACCGCGCTGGAAATCCATGCCGATACCTGGGGCAGCGGCTTCACCCTCTGGATTGACGGCGTGAGCTTCGAGCCGCCCCGGCGCCCGAAATTGAGCGTGGCGCCGGAGGCCGGGGGGATTGCCGTCAGTTGGCCCGCCACGCATCCGGAGCCCGTGCTCGAAGCCGCCAACCATGTCCTGGGTCCCTACGCGCCGGTCGCCGTGATGCTGACGGAAGCCGGCGGGATCGCCACGGCGCAACTGCCCGCCACCGGCGGGCAACGTTACTTCCGTCTCCGGATGCCATAGCCGGTCCGGTATCGCCGTCCCGGCTCGCGCCGCGGGGCGCCGCCAGGTTCGCGGTGGGCCGCTGGGGATTCGGCCCGCGCCGCGCTTAGGCCGGGGCGAGAATGCCGCGCAGGAACCGCCCGGTATGTGAGAGCCGGCAGCGGGCCACCTGCTCCGGCGTGCCGGCGGCCACGACGCGTCCGCCGCCGTCCCCGCCTTCGGGGCCGAGGTCAATCACCCAATCGGCCTCGGCAATGAGATCGAGGTTATGCTCGATGACGATGACCGAATGGCCGGCCTCCACCAACCGTTGCAGCACGTCCACCAGCCGCCGCACATCGGCCATGTGCAGGCCGATGGTGGGTTCCTCCAGGACGAACAGGTTCCGCCGGGGCCGGCGCTCCAGCGCCTCGGGCGTCTTCAGCCCGGACAGCAGATGGCTCACCAGTTTGACGCGCTGCGCTTCGCCGCCGCTGAGAGTGGGGCTGGTCTGGCCCAGCTTGAGATAGCCCAGCCCTGTATCGCACAACGCCTGCAGCGGCCGCCGGAGGCGGGGCAGGTTGCCAAAGAATTCCCGCGCCTCTTCCACGGACATCTCCAGCACCGCGGCGATATTCCGGCCATGGTATTCGATGTCGAGCGTTTCACGGTTGAACCGCGTCCCGCCGCAGACCTCGCAGCGCACGAACGCGGGGGGCAGAAAGTTCATCTCCAGCTTGATCGTTCCCGCCCCTTCGCACTCGGGGCAGCGGCCCTGCGCGCTGTTGAAGGAAAACCGGCTCGGCGAATAACCGCGCAGCCGCGCTTCCGGCACCTGCGCAAATAACCGGCGGATGTCGTCAAAGAAGCCCACATACGTGGCAGGAATCGAGCGCGGCGTGCGCCCAATGGGCGATTGGTCCACTTCATAGACGGCATGCAGCGATTCCGCCCCGGAGAGCCGGGGACGCGCGGACGTGCGGCGCGCGGCGCGCGATGCGCGGCGGGATTGCAGCGCCGGGAGCAGGCACTCGCGCACCAGCGTGCTCTTGCCCGAGCCGCTCACGCCCGTCACCACCACCAGCCTGCCCAGCGGAAACGAAACCGTCAGGTTCTTTAAGTTGTTCTTCCGGGCGCCCCGCAGCGTCAGCCAGCCGGGTTCCGGCGCCGGCCGCCGCGCCTTGCCCACCGCGCGCCGCTGCCCGCGCGCCGGGAAGCTTCGCTTCGTCCGCAGGCATTGCCCCGTGATGGATTCCGGATGCCGCCGCAATTCGGCCAGCGTGCCGGCGGCCACCACTTCCCCCCCATGCCGGCCCGGCCCGGGACCCAGGTCAATGATATAGTCCGCCCGCCGCATGGTGGCCTCGTCATGCTCCACCACCAGCACGGAGTTGCCGCGGGCCTTGAGTTGCTCCAGCGCCGCCAGTAATTGCTCGTTATCCCGCGCGTGCAGGCCAATGGTGGGCTCATCCAGGATGTAAAGCACGCCGCTCAGGTTCGAGCCCAGTTGCGCCGCCAGCCGGATGCGCTGCGCCTCGCCGCCCGACAACGTCGGCACGCCCCGCCCCAACTGCAGGTAATCCAGCCCCACCTCCCGGAGAAACTTCAGCCGTTCCCGGATTTCCGGCAGGATGTCGCGCGCAATCAACGCTGCGCGCGCCGCAAACTTGAGGCGCCGGAAGAAATGGTCCGCCTCCGCCACCGACATCCGGCCAAACGTGTCCATCGTCGGCGCGGTTTCCCACCCGGCCTCCCGCGCCCCGCACTCCGCGCATCCCAGCCGCACCGCCCGCGCCAGCGGGTTCAGCCGCGACCCGCCGCACTCGGGGCAGGTCTCCCGTTGTCCCTCCTGCCAGCCGTACCACGATTCCTCGATCGCGTCCGCCCGCGCGCCGCGATCCGCCTCGGGCAGGTAAAACAGCTCCCCGAAACCCCGGCAGCGCGGGCACCAGCCCTGCGGGGAGTTATAGCTGAAGTTCTTGGGATCCAGCACCGCGAAGGAACGGCCGCACTGCGGGCAGGCGCGCTCGGTCGAATGAAGGGTCAGGCGCTGATGTGAATCCAGCGCAAACAGGGTCCCCTGGCCCAGCTTGAGGGCTTCGTCAATCAGCCGCTGCCCTTCCAGGCGGGGAGGGCGGGCGCCCCCGGGATCCCCGTTTGCCGAAGCGGCGCGGATTCGCGGGGGCGTTCGCCCTCCCGGGGGCCGCCCGTCCGCCTTCAGCACGCCGACAACAATCTCCACGTCATGCTCGCGAAAGCGGTCCAGGCGCAGCCGCTGGCGGGTGGAATAAAACCGTCCGTCCGCGCGAACCTCCGCGTAGCCGTGGCGGGCGGCCCATTCTCCCACATCGGTGTGGAACCCCTTGCGGTTCTTCACCACCGGCGCCAGCAACCGCAGGTCGCCGCGCTGGCGCAGCTCACGCTGCAGGCGGCGGCCCAGTTCGTCGCGGGTCTGGGCCTCGACCGGCACGCGGCACTCCGGGCAGAACGGGGTGCCCAACCGCGCAAAGAGCAGGCGGATGAAGTGATGAACCTCCGTGACCGTGGCCACCGTGCTCTTGCCCCCGCCGCGGCTGATGCGCTGCTCGATGCTCACCGTGGGCGGGATGCCCGCAATCAAATCCACGTCCGGACGCGCCAACTGCTCCACGAATTGCCGCGCATAGACGTTCATCGAGTCCAGGAACCGCCGTTGTCCCTCGGCAAACAGCAGGTCAAACGCCAGCGTGCTCTTGCCGGAGCCGCTCACCCCGGTGATGACAACCAGCCGCCCGCGGGGCACCGCGAGCGACACATTCTTCAGGTTGTGCTCCCGCGCCCCGTGTATCACTATGGCGGACTCCGGCCCGCCCATCTGTCCTCGATCATCAAACATCGTTATTGCAACCGCCTGGCCCAAAAAATGGCACGCCCGTTGGGACTCGAACCCAAGACCCTCTGCTTAGAAGGCTCTTAAGCCGTACCAAGAGTGCGATTTGCTCAGGAAAATACTGGTTTTTTGGAGCAAGTCAATGCCGCGTATCCAAGCGTATCGGTGCATTGGCGAAGCAGTGGTATAATGGTGGTATAACGCAGCTTCATTCTACGTCACTCGGAAACGCAACGGATGTGACGTGAGATTTTGCGGCCGCTGCTGCTTCCTTGGCCATCGTCGTGAGGTCCCAAGGCCTGCGATCCGAACTGCTGACAAAGCGTTGGAGTAGCCGTCGGTCCTCAGGCCGTGACTTGAGTTTGAGCGAGTCGCTCTGCCCGCCTACCCAAAACGCGCCGGGTTCGTCGCAGTAAAGTCCCGCGCTCACTGCCTGCACTTCCGGGTGTTCTGCTTGGATGTACTCCAGCACGTCCTCGTGCTTCACATTGAACGGAAACACCAGCGCTTGCTCCCGGCCGCTCCAAACCAGGATGATGTATTTGGCAAATTCCGGCTGCGCGCGAACAACAGTCTTGTGCATACGCCGAGATTTCTGTTTGGCCACCTTCTCAACCCCGGACAGCCCACCCAAGTCGGAGAATCAAACCAAGCGGACAATCAAAAGACGGGCTTCGCCGCTCTGTTTCAGAAGAGATCCCCGCGAAAATCTGCCATCAGCCGCCGCGATCCGCGCAAGGCCTTTATGATCAGATCGACACGTCGCCGCGTTTGCCACCACCGAGCCCGCGATGTTTGCGGTTCAAATGCGATCGTTGCTTTCATCCTCCATCTCAGGATGAATAATTCCGAGCGGAATTTCGATTAAGGCCACTTGCTCTGTCCGAAAGAAGGCCTGTTCACCATCAAGGTCCACAAAATCAATCACCGGATCGGCTTGTGGATATTCGTCCATCGCCTCCAAATCATGCAGTAGATTCCTGAAGGGGCCCTCGTCTTCCAAATCATCCGTTGGCGGCTCCGGGTCTGGCGCCACGTCGAACTCCAGTGGCTTTGCAGAATTTGCCAGATACACCGAAACCTCTTCCTTCTGTTCTACATCCTTCTCCGCAACTTCGTTAAAGCCGAACCGCAGATGGAAGAAGCTCAGATGGCGCAGATTCACCGCAAATGCAGTCATCCTGGATTGGCTGCAAAAGAAAACGTTCTCCTGAAACTGGGCGCGACGTACGAGCCGGTCCACTTCCTTGGAACTCAAACACCACATCCCTTCCAAACCGTTTCTCAATCGGAATTGCACGGTCCAATCCGCTGGATCAACGTCAATACCGGCCTCCCCCATCAAGCGGTCGGCTTCGGGATGGGGTTTGCAATTCTTGCCCGATCCGTTCTTTTGAAGAATTGCGATCGCCTTTTTGGTCGGTGGGAAGACATCTTCGATCGGGCGTTTGAGAGCCGCGCAGATCCGGAAGGCCAAGTCCAGTTTCACAAATTCGCCCACTTCGATCCTTTGAACATGCTGGCGCGTGGTGCCCAAAAGGTCAGCAAGATCCTTCTGGGTGAGTTTGAGTGTCCGCCGATGCTCTCGAATCCTATTTGGCATGCTTTTTCGTTTCGCGCCGTACCATCCACTTACTGTATGGCTGCATCAGTTGATCGACCGAAAACAGAGAGACGCAACCGTCCAAGCACCCTGGAAGACAACGCCAATCCCTGCTTCCGACACACGAAACGCGTCGCCCACTGCCTTGCCTCCTTCATAAAAACCCGCGCAGCCCGCCCGCGACTTCGAGACCGCCGTTTGCGAAATGGCCGCCCTCATCACGGCCCCTTGCTGGCTTGTCCCCATCCCCGACAGCACCGGCAGCACCGGCAGCACCCGCGCGAATACTATATTGGCGGCCCACATCGGCCGGCACGTGAACGCAAATGCCGCTGGCTTCGGCGCTCAGGTTGCGAAAGCAATCCGCCGGACCCACCCGATTGAATCCCAATGCAGCCGCCACCGGCCCTCCCGGCACCGAAAGCCTAAGGTGCAGAAGGTCTCTTACCCGCCAGCCCCCAGGTTTTCCATATTTGTGCGTAAGGGCACAATTCTGGCAGCCCGACCCTCTCCCAAGGGCCGGTTAGGCAGTGCTCGTTCGTCACCTTTCTATCAGTTCGTGCCTCACAGAATGGGTGCAACACACACTCCCTGCGGCCCCGATATGTCGCGCCAATGGCCTGAAACACCTTAGGGTAGTATGGATAAATGCTCAGCGCCTTTAATTTTTCAGGAGGCCGAAAATATCCTTTAGACTCGAGATTTGTCATGAAAGGAATGCCCAGCCTGTTAAAGATCTGGTAAAAAAGCGCAGAAAACTTCCCCGGTGCCTCTACAAGCCTCGTGATGAACCCGCGATGTTCACCCCTCAGAGCCACGGCCTCCTGTACGACCGTTTCGAACCATCGCACATTATCCTTGAAGATGTCCGCCTTCAGACAGTCAGCAAATTGCCCAACGGCCGACCCGGCCGTTTTCTTGTACAAGGAGTCAGGGATTTCCGTTTGATTGTCCCCGGATAACGTCACTCCATCAAACGCGAAAGCATAGACCGAATCGATATCGCCAGGAACCCATCGAGCATCCTGCATGCTTTTCAGCGTGTGAAAAAATAACTGTGCCGGGTGATAATGCATCAAAGCAGCGTCGCAAAGCGCCACAACGAGTGAAGTGTCTTCGGCGAGCCGCGGATACTCCTTTCTAACTATAAGCTCGGCAAGTACGTACGGAATATCGAAATGGCTTGTGCCTGGAGCAAACCGATTTTGTATCGCGTGCGCCATGTACTCCTTCAGATGCCGCGACCCGAACCGGCATACCATGCTCGTTTGGGCACCGTTGTCATAGTACCGAACTTTGTACTGGGGAACAGTGATAACCTTGCCCGCACCTGTGGTAACGCTCTGATTCTCCGCAAAGTATTCTCGGTACGTGACGCTCTCGGCTGAGGTCTGGCTATCACCATAATAAACACGTTTTAGCGCATCATTGGTCTGCGAGTTGAACGCGTTGGTGATTTTCAAAGGTATCTTGAATTCAGCCTGCTGACTCTCCAGCACCTGTTTGTTCGCGTTTTTCAGGTATTCGACAGCCAGGATGAAGTTCACCAGGCCGTGCGTTGTGCTTACGTCCTGCAGAAAATGAATGTACTCGTGAAAAAAAGTGGATACCCATCTTGCAGTCGCTGCGTTCCCTCCCAGCCTGTTGAGGTCATTCAGCTCCTCGGTGGTATTAACCCGCAGATGAATGAAGCCCGGTTCGTAATATCCGAGCGTTTCGGCTTCGGCGTCGCATTCCATTTGGACAGCCTGAGTTGTATGAGTCGGTTAGTCCAGAAAATTCAAAGTGCTGCTCACCCTCATCCACCCCGCAGCACCATCGGCCCGCCATACCGTTGCCACAGCTCCTCTGTCGTCGCGAACAACCGTTCCGCACCAGCCCGCCGTCTAACCCCCCCCCCAATTTCCGCATTCGCAGTTGGCATTTTGGCTGAGGTAGCGTTCCTATCGTCAGTGGACGCACCGCATGGTGCGCCGGGTCCGGCAACATCACCCTCGAACCAGAAGAGCTTCCAGGTCGTCTTCGCAGTACCGGCGGTCCTGGCGTGTGTCCCCGCTCCAAATGTGGGCACCAGACCTTTTCCCTCCTTCCAACCGAGGCTCCTCGCCTTTTGTTCGGTTGCTCAGGGTGGTCTCGTGGTCGGGTGAGTTTATCAAAACACGAAAAAATCTGCATCCATTGCAACGAACCGTTCTTCCCGGAATTACGTAATCGCACGCGCCAGCAATTCTGCTACAAACCGCAGTGTCGCAAGGCGAGGAAAGCCAGGAGCCATAAACTGTGGCTGGTCAAAAATCCCGACCATTACAAGGGGGCAGCCAACGTCTTACGGGTGCAGCGGTGGCGTGAGGCTCACCCAGGGTATTGGCGGCGGGCCAAGCCCAAGGCGAAGGCGGAGGAGCTACCTGCCGTGCCGCCCGAGGCTCCGCCCAATAATGACCAGCCCCAGTCAGTGCCAGCGTTACAAGACGGCGTCTTACCGTTACAAGATTCCATCCGGCGCAACCCATTGATAGTTGGCCTCGTAGCCCATGTCTTCGGCTGTACGTTACAAGATTCCGTCGAAAAAGTAATCGGCGAGCTAATAATCAGGGGCATGGAACTCCGTACCCCGGTGCACGGAACCCAAAAGAACCGTAAAAAGTCAGTAAAGCATGATGCACAAAACACTTTCGCCTCCCGGCTGCCGGCGCCAGTACCCCGCGCTCGCCCTCACCTCCCGTCGCGCCAAGGCACCCGATAATCCGCCAATCACCCGCCTTCATTGGACCACGCACTCCGGCCGGTGATCGCCGCGGCAACACGTCCGTCGGCCCTATCTGTACATGACGCCAAGCGAAACACCCCCAGACCCGAGCCCTGCGGCGGCGTATGTGCGCATGTCCACCGAGCACCAGCAATACTCGACCAGCAACCAGATGGACGTCATTCGGGAGTATGCGAAGCGCCGGGGGATGCAGATTACCACAGAGTACTCCGACGAAGGCAAAAGCGGCCTTAACATCCAGGGGCGCGACTCCCTCGCCCAGATGATCAAGGACGTTCAGAGCGGCGCCGTGCTGTTCACCAACATCCTGGTGTACGACGTGAGCCGGTGGGGCCGCTTTCAGGATGCCGACGAAAGCGCCTATTATGAGTATATCTGCCGCCAAGCCGGTGTAGCGGTTCACTATTGCGCCGAGCAGTTTGAAAATGACGGCAGCCCTGTTTCCACCATCGTCAAGGGCGTCAAGCGGGCCATGGCCGGGGAATACAGCCGTGAGCTTTCGACGAAGGTCTTTCAGGGGGCGTGCCGGCTAATCCAGATGGGCTACAAGCAGGGCGGCACGGCTGGCTATGGTTTGCGGCGCATGCTGGTGGACCAGTCCGGCGAGCGGAAGGCCGTGCTCAAGATCGGAGAGCAGAAGAGTATTCAGACCGACCGGGTGATTCTGGTGGCGGGGCCCGCGGAGGAGGTGGCGATCGTGCGCGGGATTTACCGGGATTTCCTCGGCGGCAAATTGGAGTCTGAAATCGCGGCCAGCCTGAACGCGCAGGGGATTCTGACGGACTTCGGTCGAGCCTGGACACGCGGCACGGTGCATGAGCTGCTGACGAATAAGAAGTATATCGGGAACAACGTTTATCACCGGACGTCGTTCAAACTGAAACAGAAGCACGTGGTGAACCCGCCAGACCGGTGGATTCGAGCGGACGGGGTTTTCGAGGGAATTGTTGAGCCGGAGTTGTTTTTCAAGGTGCGGGAAATCGTGCTGGCCCGGAGCCAACGGCTGACGGACGACGAAATGCTCGAGAAGCTACGCGGGGCGCTGAAACAGCATGGCCGGCTGAGCGGGATCATCATTGATGAGGCGGAGGACCTGCCGTCGAGCGCCGCGTTTCAGCACCGGTTCGGGAGCCTGGTGGCTGCGTATCGGCTGATCGGCTACAACCCCGGGATTGACTACAGCTTCATTGAAACGAACCGCAAGCTGCGGAAGCGGCATCCGGAGATCGTGGCGTCGGTGGTCCGGCGGGTGCAAGAGTTGGGTGGTGCGGCGACCTGGGATGAGAAGAAGGAGCTGCTGCACGTGAATGGCGAGTTGCGGGTGTCGATCGTTTTGTGCCGGCATATCAGCACGCCGGGGGGATTTTCGCGGTGGGTGGTGCGGCTGGACGCGGGGTTAAAGCCGGACATTACGATTGCAGTGCGCATGGACGCCACCAATGAGGCCATTCGCGACTACTACCTCCTTCCCGGCCTGGACATGACGTGGGAGAACCTACGGATGGCCGAGGATAATGGCATCTACCTGGACGCTTACAGATTCGACACGCTGGATTATTTCATGGGGATGGCGGAGCGGGTGAAACTGGAGGCGGCATGAGATTTATGAAAGACGAAGTAACAATGGTACCGATAGAGCAGATTCGAATCATCAATCCCCGGCACCGGGAGAAAAAGAGGTTCGAGCTGATTGTTCAAAGCATCCGCAACCTGGGGCTGAAGAAGCCGATCCAAGTCAGCCGGCGGGCGGCGGAGGAAGGGGCGGAGCCGGGCTATGACCTGGTGTGCGGCCAGGGGCGCCTCGAGGCGTTCATGGCGCTTGGGCACAAAGAGATTCCGGCAATCATCGTGGAGGTGACGAAGGAGGAGCGGTTGCTGCGGAGTTTGGTGGAGAACATGGCGCGGCGGGCGCCGCCGCCGCTGGCGCTGATGAATGAGATCGAGCGGCTAAAAGACCTGGGCTACACGAATCTTGAGATTGGGGCGAAGCTGGATGTCCCCGACCCAACGGTTGGGGGGTATCTGGCGCTGAAGAAGGCAGGCGAGGAGCGGTTGCTGGACGCCGCGATTAGCGGGCGGGTGCCGCTGAGCATCGCGATGGAGATTGCGAAGGCCGACACGCCGGAGCTTCAGCGAGAGCTGCTCAAGGGCTACGAGAGTAAGCAGTTCAATTACTTGCCGATTCGGGTGATCAAGCGGGTGATGGACCAGCGGCGATACTCCGGGAAACTGCGGGACCTGAACCCGCGTGCGCGAAGGAGTAGGACCAGCGTCGAGAGCCTGGTGAACACGTATAAGCGGGAGAGCCAACGACAAAGGCTGCTGGTGAAGAAAGCGCGAGTCTGTGAGGCCAAGTTGCTGTTTATTGTGACGGCATTCGGGAAGCTGCTGGGTGATGAGAATTTCGTGAACCTGCTCCGGGCGGAGGGGTTGGGCGAGATGCCGAAATACATGCATGACCGACTGATGGAGCAACGGAAGGAAGCGGCGTAAAACAAATGCGGAAATACTGAAAACTGAAAGCTGAAAGGACAATATATGAGCGACGCGAAGATTGGATTTGAGATGCGACGGATGCGGATTCCACTGTCGGACATTCTGCCAGTGCGGCAGGTGAAGGACCCGCAGAGCAACATTAAGCGGTATCGAACCATCCGGGCCTCGATAAAGGAGGTCGGGCTGATTGAGCCGCTATCGGTGTATCCGCAAAAGGGAGCGCCGGGGAAGTACCTGCTACTGGACGGGCACCTGCGGCATTTCGCCCTGAAGGACCTGGGGGAGACGGAGGCGGAGTGTATCGTCGCGCGTGACGACGAGTGCTTCACATACAACGCCCGAGTGAACCGGCTGAACCCGATTATGGAGCACAAAATGATCATGAAGGCGGTGCAGAGTGGTGTGAAGGTGGAAAAGATTGCAGCGGCGCTGAACCTGAGCGAGGCGGACGTGAAGGCCTCGATGACGCTGCTGGACGGCATAAACGAGGAGGCGGCGGACCTGCTGAAAGACAAGCCGGTGTCGCCGAAGGCGATCCGGCTGATGCGCAAAGTCAGCGGTGTGCGGCAGATTGAGATCGCGGAGCTGATGGTCAGCGCCAACAACTACACGAAGGGGTACGCCGAGGCGCTGGTCCTGGGGACGCCAAAGGACCAATTGGTCAAGCCGGATGAGGCGAAGGTGAAAAAGGGAATGACGCGGGAGGAAGTCGCCAAGCTGGAGGAGGAAATGGAGACCTTGGAGCGAGACCTGAAGGGCGTGGAGCGGAATTACGGCGACAACATGCTGAACCTGACCCTGGCGCGCGGCTACGTGAAGAAGTTGCTCGATAACGCGAAGGTGGTGCGGTTTCTGACCGGGTATTATGCAGACCTGATGGCGGAGTTTGAGAGGCTTGCCGCGGCGGAGGGGGTGTAGTCGATGCAGCACGTTCTTGCGGCGTGGATCGACGCGGAAACGGCGAAGGGCTACACGGCCGGGCTGATTATCCTGGCGGCGGCCCCCTGGACGGCCACGGTTTTCGTAAGGTCATATCTTCAGCCGAGTCGTCGCAAATCCAATGGGCTTAGCATACGCATCCGCCTGCCTCGCGACGCGAAAATACCCTATCGGATTATCGATACCTCGATCCTGGCGTCGGCATCCTGGCACCATACGCACAAGGCCCCGGAAGTTCCGACAATAACCCCTATGAGGAATCGGATCTCGAGCCGGCTGGTGCGCAGCAGATCGGCGATCATCTTGCGGTCCTTGCCCGAAGGTGTTGGTACTGGCTCGGGGTGTGTATGCCACTCTCCGATATAGTTCACAATTCCGTCTGTTTCTCTGAACACCCTTTCCACAAATTTTTGGGCATCCCCGCGATGACGCTTCACCCAGAATCTGCCAGCTCGGTTGCGTGGGGATGGCGCCATGGGGTGGGAGATGACCCAAATGTCGTCTTTCCGCAGGAAACCGGCTAGGGCGCCACCTGTTTCGAGAGCGATGGCTGATTGGCGATAGCCCCGTAGGAATTGGATTGTACTCTCGGGAATGTCGATTGGCTGAGTAATCTTAAAGGAGAGCCTCATGGCGGTGGAAGAGCTTCCCAAGTTTCCCAGTTCCCAATCCGCCAGCGGAAGACTTCGAATTGTCGCGGCGGAATCTCGATCCACTTGATCACCTTCCGGACCACTGCCGCTACGAAAAGGAGCATTTCGGCGGCGGAATATGGGGTAAAGCTGAATTGACACGCGTGATCCTGGCATTGGGCGTCATCCGGATTCGCGATGATTCGGTTTTGGTAGAGAAAACGTCCGTCTACCCCTTGACCGTGAAGGTCAACAAGCGTCTTGCTGCATCGGCGAGGTTGATAAACCAGGTGCCCGGCTTGAAGATTGGCCTCAACCCAAATGAAGCAGCAACTGCCAATCCCTCCACTGGCGCATATACGGGAAAGTGTCATATCTGTGTTAGTGTCACCCGTGGCGATGATGTTAAGTGCCGCAGCGTACTGGGATATCCTCGCGATTACTTCGGGATGTCTGGCATCTCTGCCATCATCGTCAATGGAGCTTTCTGGGAATCGGCGGACGATGTGACCGCGCAAGGCTGCGGCTTTTGGCATCAACAGGGACGCCGTATCGAGGATATGTCGGGCTAGGTTCGTAGATTCGAAAACTTCCTTATCCACGAGCAGAAGCCGACGAATGCCAGACCGAGCGAGCATATCGGCAACGAAACTACCGACCGAACCGCAGCCGACAAGGGCAACCGGGTAGTCCATAAGGTGTTTCCTCGCACCACTGCCCTCGGCTCTGCTGACCAGCCGCTCTGTCCGCAGGTCGTCCACCGCGCGTTTTTGAAACGGGGATTGGTTCAATAAGGTGTTCAACCCTTCCTGTATCTGCTGGGCGCCCTTCCTAACTCGGAGAGGGTTTTGAAAGAGCCCACCCAGCCACACCACGCCCTGTGACGTTTGGCAACGGGCCAGGACAAACAGCGTTATAAACTTGCCGTCTTGATTGCGCTCCGCTAGAAGCGCGGCAAGGACTGAACTGCTCTGCTTCCAGGACTCCAGCCCGGCGAGGCATGCCAACGGGCTCTCAACAAATCTTATCAGACGCTCCCGCGGAACATCCACAACCAGCCCTACTTGGTTCGGGATCTTTGCGGGCATCTGAGTGACAAGCTGTGACCTTCTGCCGCGGACCTCCGGCAAAACGTCCAGGTTTTCGACCGCGACAACGCGGCGTGTGTCCACGGTATCGTCTTTTAAGAACAGTGCGGGGTGGCTGAGAGTCGTCCAGTAAGCCTTCAGTTCGGTTTCGATCTCCAGCAGAGCCTGAGCAACGGAGTATTCGCTCTCAAAGACCTTCTGCGCGATCTGCACCACAGCCTCGATTTGTTCCTTGGGCCTGTATGGATTTATGATACAACCCACAGGCAAAGTACAGATTTGTCCATCGCTGTTGACATGGGGGATCACGTGCGTGGGAATATTACCCGCGGTTAAGAATACCAACGGCGGTGCATCAGGGAATTCTTCGGGGAGATGAACGATTACCTCTTTGACAGACTTCCATCCGACTGGGAGCAGGTAGTGGTTTCCAGCACGCCTACGCAATGGATCGGGCAGTTCGGCAGCGTCGAGCGGAAGCAGTCTGGCTCCGCTTTGTTCTAGGAAGTGGGTGGCGTCATCCGTTTGGTAGAGCACTCCCATTTATGCCGCCTTGTCTGACTTGCCGATAATGGCGGGTGCGGTCCAGATTTTCTGGCCCTCGGATATGTCGCTGGGATCTGGTGCTGTGAACCGGTCCCCGAACAGTTCGCGCCAGATGCGTTGGGCAACCGCGACATCGGGTTCAGCGAGGGCTTTCCTCCCTTGGACAGAAACCTCGTTGAGCTTGCCTATCAGATGGTTCAATCTCAAGGAGGCATAGCTACCAAAGATGTCCTCGTGCGGGACCACAGGCCGAAGAATTGGCGCACCTGTTCGGCCCTGGTACGCCAGCAGGCGATCTCGAATCGCCTCGGCTGTGTAAACGAACGCCCTGTCGTGGCGGTCCTCGACTTCTCTCGAGCATTCCAGGATGGAAACGGTGAAATGAAACCCGCTCGGCATTTTCTGGCCTCCTTTGGTCCCCTGGTAATCCGACCAGCCCTTGAAGAGGCGCACAAGCGCGCGCACCTGGTCGTCTGTGTTAGCGTTGTAGTAATCGATGAAGCCCGCTTGGTCACTTTGCTTCCAACCCTCAACGCGGTGGGCGTATAACCTGCTCCCGTCACTCTTTTTGCGGTAAATGGCGAGGTCGATGTGATGAGCAGGGGTCCCTTCCGCTGCCTTATACCGCACCCGAACGCAAGTGTCCTTGTGGGGCAGTGGAATTGTCGTCTGGCCCTCAACGGCCTGAGTAATCAAGTCGAACGCGTCGGAAACCGGAATATCCTGGTAATCCGGCCAATGAACAAGGTAAACGCCATGGTCCAAGTCGTAGTCCTCGGAAATCGGCCGGTTCTGAGTGTTAATCGCATAGGAGCCTTGCGACTCGTATTGCGGGATTTTCCTTCCATCCCTTTTGAATTGGTTGCTGATTCGGTTGAGCAACGCGTCCCGGGATGTACGGAGTTTGGCTTCTTGGGTGTCCACGAGGGCGATCGCGCTCAGGTAATCGAGAAATGATTGATGACAGTCGGCCATAGTTTTTCAATTATGGAGTGTAATTTTCTTGCGGACAGTTTCGAAAAACGCACGGATGACCGGGTCGGTGGCCGCGGACTGTCCATCCTGCATGCCGTATCCCTCCAACGACTTTAATTGGTGGGGGCGAGCATCTGCAAGGTTGAACGAAAGGAGTTCACTGTCCGGCGTGGAGTGGCTCTTACATGTTTTCGCATCGATTCGGCAGTAGTGCCGAAATGCCGGTGTGAATTCCTTAAAAATTGTCACCGCTCTTTCAGCGAGCGCAGTTTGTCCATCCATGAGGACGTTCAAAAGCGGGAGATTGTTCGCTTGCGGCATAGCCCATCCCCAAATGGAGCGGTCTAATTTCACGCTGTGGGAAAACCAGCCCTTACGAAACCCTTGGGGCGATCCGTAATTGCCGAGCGATAATACGGCCAGTTCGGCGAATTCGTTCCGCTTGCTTGCGGGGCCGACAAATACCCTGAATGCCTCGAAGACGCCCAGGAGTGTCGGGTTGTTGGCGACCATTCCTCCATCGGCGTACAGGCCGTTCTTGATGTCGGGTGCAGGGAGGATGGGGAAGAACGTCGGCGCTGCGGCCGAGGCCAAAGCGATGTCGGCCATCCGGGCGTTACCGTCATAATAATCCTTGGAATGCCTGGTTTTGAAAACGCGCGGCGTGTAATTGCCGAGGTTCGTAACCGGGATCAGAAGGTAGTTTTGGGATTCGGAGAACTTGCGGTCACCAAGCAGATCCTCGACCGCTGCACGGAGGGCTTGGTTGTCATATCGAGAGGACAGCAAGAATTGGCGGACGGTGAGCACTGCCTGGTATAGTCTGTTTTGATCCTTGAATATCTGTGGGCCTTTAACCAGGTAGGTCTCGGCAATTTCGTCGCACGTGCGTCCGGCGGCAAGACCCAACGCAATAAGCGCGCCGGTTGATGTCCCGCAGATCAGATCGAAGTATTCGCCTAGCCGACTGTGCCCTTCAATCCTAGCGAGCGCGTGTTCAAGCTCGCGGAGCATCGCTGCGGTGTACACGCCCTTGATGCCACCGCCGTCGATAGAAAGGACCTTGAAAACGCTGGGACTCATGAGGCGACAGCGGTCCATTCAATCGTTTCAATTTCGGCGTTCATCGTCATTCGAGTTCCTTTCGATCCAGGGATTACCCACTTCATCCTGATTTACTCCACCAGCCCCTTCAAAAACGCGTCTTTCGGGTCCGCGTAAAACTCGATGCTGATTTTAGTCGCCAACTCGTCCGGCAACTCAAACAACTGCCGCCGGGCTGAAATCGGCATCAGCAGCGTCGCCGCCCCTTTCTCGACCGCCAATTCTGCCACCGCCACCGGGTTCGGAATCATCTCCACCGAGCCGCCTAGGTTCAGAGCGCCAACCACAATGAGCCCCCCTTTCACGCTTCGCTCTATCAGCGCCCCGCACAAAGCCACCAACACCCCGAGCCCCAGCCCGTGGCCGGAGCTGTCCGCGTCCATAGCGCGCAGTTGCACAGAGAATTCGTGCGCTCGCGGGTCGCGATCTCCCACCAACTCCTTTGCCCGTGTGTAAATGTTCTGCTCCCCGTACCGCACGCTCTCGCGAAACGCTGGCGACACAGGTGCATTCAGGATTCTCACCCCATTGCCAGGTCCGACTGTTGCTTCCAACCGATACAACGCCGGCGCGGCCTCACCCCCGCCGGGGCTGATTGTCCACACCTGCCCGGGTGGCAGCGGGTCGCTCTCAATCCGGTTTTCGCTGTGCAGCTCAGGCGTCGAGACGAACTGCTCCACCCCGTCTACGCCAAGGTGATAGCTGAAGTGCGTATTCCGAAATTCCGTCCGCAGAATCCGCTTTTGCTGCTCCTTCACCCGCCGCCGGGACTCCAGCGCCAGCCGCACAACCACTTCCAGCTCTGCATCCGGTATCTGCATCGCCGGGTCCGGATACAGCAGCTTGATCAACCCGCTCACCGTTTTGTTCACCGCCTCGATGTCGCGCCCGCTCAGCGCACCGCCCCAGTTCACGCGGCTTTGCAGGGCTGAGACGCGGCTCCCCAGGCGCAACCGGTCCCAGCACTCCGCCAGGAAATCACTCACGAGCCCAAAGTGGCCAGTCAGGTGCTCGCGTGCGCTCACCTTCGGAAAGTCCCAACCCGGCACGTAACAATGCAGACGGTCCATGAACGCCGTGTCGGCCCGCATCTCTGGCGGCAACGGGCTCAGCAGGTGCCCAATGCGCTGCTGCTGCTCCACGTCCACCTCGAAGTTGCCCACCATCACCAGGCTCCCAAACGCCCGGATGCTCTCCTTGCCCCGCGAGAATTCGCCCGACGCCATATACCCCTTCATGATGTTCACGCCGTCCTTCTGATCGAACGAGATGCCCGATACCTCATCGAAGCACACCACATCGTAATGGCACACCAGGCCCCGCTGGCCGCTCGCGTTATTCACGAACATCTTCGCCACCGTCGCCTTCCCTCCCGAAATCAGGTGCGAGTACGGTGAAATCTGCTGATACAGATGGCTCTTGCCGGTCCCCCGCGGGCCCAGCTCCACCATGTTGAAGTTGCGTTCCACAAAAGGAATCATCCGCAACACGCTCACCCACTTCGCCCGTTCGGTCAGCGACTCCGGCTCAAGCCCGATGGAGCGCAGCAGAAAATCCATCCACTCCGTTAGGCTGAATTTCCGCCGCCCTTGCTCCAGCGTTTCCAGCACGTCCGGCTTTGACAATTGGATCGGCCTCAAACTCTCAATCGCAAACGGCCGCCCGCTCTTTTCCTCCGCGATGGCCGCGTCATACGTCAGCGTCACCTCCGCGTAAAACCCGTCCGTCAGCATCCGCTCGTTATCGTGGACCAGCTTGTCCTCGATCCGCACGTCTCTCAGGGCCAGGCTCGGTAGCTCCGCCAGGAAGCAATCATTCTTCGCATCCAACCGCGCCTTGATGATGTCAATCAGCTTCACCGACCCCTTCTCTCGTGCCCGCGCCTTGAACAGTTCCTCTTCGCCGGTGCGCACCGTGCGGTCTTTCAACTGCCGCTCGACTATCTGCAAACCCTCCTCGATCTCCTTTTCCTCAGTCGTCGCGCAGTAGCGCCCCAGGAGGAATTCCACCACGTAGGTCGGCACCGGGTACTGCCGGCTGTACTTCCGCACCAGGTCTTTGCGCACCAGGTAACCCTGAAATGCCGCCGACCCCAGCTTGTCCAAATGGTCCATCGTCATGCTCATGCTTCGCCTCCAATAATCGTTGCCTTCTTGCAAAGAATCCGCCCGGTCGCATCAAACACCACCAGGCTCGTCGCTGTGCCCGCGAGGTTTTCATCCTCGACCAGCAATCCCGCCTTCCCCTCCGCATCGAACGCCTTCGCCTCCGTCACCGTTGTCTTCGGGTCGTTCGGTTTTGAGCGCAAATCCGCAAACACTCCTTCGGCCGCTGGCTTGATAACCACGCGACACCGCAACCCGAACCACTGCACATGGTCAATCGTCACCGCAACCTGCTTGCCCTGCGTCCCGCTGCTGAACGTCAGGTCCGGCACCACGCATTCCTGCGGGCTAAGCCCCCCATGCGTGTATTCCGTCCCCGCGGCAAAACAATAGGCTCCGGGGGCATACGCTACCGCCTGCCGCGCATCCCAAAACCAGCCCGCTGCCGGTACGTCTGCCTGCGCGCCCTCCCGGATGACAGCGCACCGTGCCCACCGGCACTCCGTCATGTACTTCTTCAGCGGCAGGGCCGGCAGGCCGCCCGGCGCCAGCAGCCAACCGTGGTCCGTTACCACCCGCACCTTGCGCCACCCTGCCTCCAGCAGATGCAGAACCCGGTCCAGCACCAGGTTGAGTTGCTCGTCAATCTGGCCGGCCAGCTTCCCTTGCAGCTTGTGTCCTAGCGAATCAAACTCGCCGTACTCCGACCACGCGCGCGCGTCCTCGCCCACCGGCAAACCCGCATCCAACCCGTGCAAAATTTGGTAACCCTTGGCGGCTATCGCTTCCCGCAGTCGCTCCGCCGTCACCGGCCTTCGCGCTTCCTCCAATACCGGGCAGAAATACTCTCCCGCTTGCTCCCCCAGTATCATCCCGGCGGCCGGCGTGACCGCTGGCTTCGCTGTCGGCGTCACCGTCGGCAATGCCGCCCACCGATACCCCTCTTCGGCGCTCAACTGGCGCTCGTGCGCCTTGGCCAGCAGCCGCTGCGCCACATCAAACCGCAGGCCATCCACAAACAACAAGCACTCGCCCGGCTCCGCCGTCACCATCTGGTCCTTCAACGCATCGCTGCTGGGCAACGGCGCCTTCTTCGCCGCCGCTTGGAAATTTCGGGCCGTGTCATCCAGCCAGCCCAGATACAAGGTCCTCACCGCGGCCTGCACCGCCGCCAAGTCATCCTCGCTCTTCACCGCCGCCAGTGCCCGCAATACGGCGTCATCCGCCCGGTACCCGCTCTTCACGTAGCCGCTCGCAATCGCATCCGGCGATTCCCCCGTCAACGGTGCCCCCGTTTGCTCAGCCAAGGTCCGCAACGGTTCCAAAGCCATCGCCAACGGACTCAGCCCCATTCGCGCCCAGACCCAATTGCGTCGCTCCCCATGCTGCCGGTCCAAATCCAGCACTGCCGCCCTGCCCTCCGCCGGCGTAAGCCGCTCCAATCCCCGCAGCGCTCGGCGTAGCGCGCCTTCATCCTTCTCATTCTCATCCGGCCACGAATCTCTCTGGACAAACAAATCTCCCGGCCTCGCTCGCCGCAGCGCCGCCGGAATGCCCGGATACAAGGCCGGCGACTCCGTGAATCGGCGCCAGACATCCACCCACGCCCCTTTCCGTAGGCCCAAGCGCTCCGCCGCGACCAGGTCACCGTCAGCCACGGGGTCCAGCCGGAACTCGTCACGGCACCTCGAACAAAATGCCGACCAATGCGCCGCGTCCCAGCCGGCCCGCGTGCCCGCCGCGTCACTGATCCACACCAACAGGTCCCGCACGGTGTCGCCCACCATCAGCCGGTCGAAGTCCTCCGCCTCCAGCTTGTGCCCGCGCAGCGTCGCAATCGGCGTCGTGGCTAACGCCTCCAATGCGCCCAGCAACGCGCTCCGCGTCTTCTGGTCTCGCCCCAACTCCAAACCGAGCCCGCCGTTCTCCGACATCAGGAACGCCTCCAGCGTCCAGTCCTTCCCATTCACCTGTGTCCAGACCACCCCGCGGTACTGCAATTCGACCAATGGCTTAAGGTCGTCCGGGCACTCTTCCGGCGACCGCAACAACTGCCGGCTGACCCCCGGCAGATACAAGACCGGCACTGCCGCCTTGTTTTCGCCTCGCCCATCCGACGAGGGAATCGGCAGCGCGCCATCCACAATGCACCGCATCCAAATCGTCGGCCCGGTCCGCTCCTCAGGGTTGTAATCGCCCAGCGTCAGCAGCTCTGGCACTAACCCGCGTAACCGCTTCGCAATGGGCCGCCACTCTCCCTCCGCGTCGGTCCACAAAACCGCCGCCGGCGCCACCGAGTCGCCCGAATTATAGCGCGTCGCCCCGGCCAGGCTCTCTTTGACCGCCTCAATGAACGTCACTGCTTTCTCTACCGAATTACTCATGCTCAATCCGTACAATCCATGTCATCCGTGGCGCGTTACTCCCTCGCCTTCCGTTTTTCCTCAACCGTCAGGTGAATATCATTTACCCGCTCCCCGGTGAACCCGCTCCCATCCCAAAACCACGGATATTCCTCTTTCAACCGCTGTGGTTCGTTGCCGCGGTCCTTCTCCCATTTGATGGTCGCTTTGACGCGCAGCACACCCGCCCCCCTTTTCCCATTCGGCAGGTCGCTCGCCAGAAACGGCCGGATGTTCATCCGCACCCCGTCATTCACGTCCGGTTCCCACCCGATCGCCTGCTGTGAGAGTGGCTTCCACCGGACGAAAACGTCGAATGGCGGTTCTCCCGCCAGAATCGCTTCTAACCCCTCTTTCAGCGCCAGGGCTGCAGCCAGCCGCTCTTCCGCCCCTTCTTCCCCGCGCTTCAGGCTGTCCTTTTGCCGTGTAATCCAGTCGCCGAGGTAACTATGTGTCAAATTCTCCAACGTCCGCCGGCCACTGTCACCCGCCGCTAGGCGGTGGTAGTTCACCAGCGCATGAAAACCATCCCGCTTCCGCCCATCCCAAATGTGCCAAACGAACGGCCGCTGATGGAACAGGCCGCAATGCTGTTCGAAGAAATCATTCCGCAGCCATTCTTCCAAGTCACCCGCGTCTGAACCGGTGGCGCGGATCAGCTCCATCTCCTTGCCGCCTTTCCAGTCATTGCCATACGCCGCAGCCAACAGCTTGCGCAGTCGCTCTGCCGCCGGCTCCTCGCCGCGGACCGGCGGAATACAAACGATGCCGTCATCATCAGCAAGGTTCTCCAGCCCATCCGGCCCCAGCGCGGGACAATCGGGGAACATCGAACCCGTCTGCCGCGGCCACTGGTAGCCTAGCAGCCGGGCCACGGCCACCTGCAACGGCTGGTCCGCGCCTTTCGGATGCCCGTTGAATAACCATTGCGTCGCGTCGCTCGAAAACGGCTTGGGAAAACCGTGCGGGTATTTCTCCGCAGCCACCTTTTGCCAGTGGGATAGGTCGAACGGTACCTTCAGAATGTTGGCATTTGTGACGCAAACCCTCCTGTCAATTTTTCTAACCTCCACCTGGAATTCTGCCGAACTGCAAAACGCCCAAATTGGCAAAAGGTGCGATTTGTCAGAAATCACCAGCGGCGAAACACTGCTCGAAAATACATGCCCGAAGTACCGCGTAGCGGGAAGGTCGCGCATCAAACAGACCAGAACACCGGACTTCTCCCAAGCACTGATCCCTTGCCGCCTCGCTAAGCCCTCGCCCCCGTCTTCCCAAAACAACACCAGCTCCATTCCCCCGGTTAGGCAAGTATCCGACACGCTACTTTGGTAAAACCGCCAGCCCTTCGGAACTTCAGAAAACTCCCAGAAGCATCGGCAGACTCTCTCATCGTCGCCGGTCTTAATGCCTTGGTAGCTCTTAGCAAACGCCTCCAGCGTCGCGGTACGGCTCGGCACCGCAACGGCAATCCGGTGATCCGAGTTGTTGCTCATCTCCGCCTGCGACAGGAGGAGAACCTCGCCCTGCTCCAGTTCTGCTATCTTATCGGGGATCGCCTTTTTCGGAAGCGCATCAATGCCCGCAAAATGTTGAGCAGGTTCTGGACGATCAGCACCGAAGCAAATGAGGCCAGCGAACGGGCCACGATCACCGAACGCCTGCCAGGCCTCCTCCCCAAGCGTCGCAGCAAAGTGAAGACTTCGGGCAGCCAGAACCTGCTGCCGCAACTTCTTGTAGGTCGAGCTGAACCACCAGTTCTGCGGTGTAACCAAGGCTGAATGTCCAGACCTGGCACAAAATTCCATGCACCGCTCGACGAAGCACGTGGCCAAATCCGATTTGGCCTCAGGGTGAACCCGTTCACAGTAGTCTTGAAGCACCTCGTGCTGTTTGCCGCGTCCGAGGTAAGGAACGTTCGTAGCCACCAACGTGAACCGACCGGCGAGGATTTCCGCTGCCTTCGCAATGCCCTGCGCGGTTACAGCCATTTCGTGCGCTGTGTCGTCCTCGGCCTCCTGCGCAAGCGCCTTGCCCAGCAACGGCCGCAGTTCTTGAAAGCCCGCCTCCAGTAGGTCACCACCGCTAGCGCGCGGGTTGACAAGGCTGCCCAGCACTGGCGCGTTCTGGAACAGTCGGTACAGCCGCGCCATGCCGCGCTGAAGCTTGTCGCTATCGCCGGCCAACTTCAGCCAGTCCCCCTCCCGGGTGTTCGGCGCAAGACCAGAGCAGGCGATGTGCATTGCCGGCAGCGCGCAATGCCCCACCCTGCGCCACGCGGCCAGCGCCACGCTGAACGCACCGATCTGCGTGCAACGCGCATCAAGCTCCAGCCCAAACAGATTGTCGCGGATGACCGCCGTCACCGCTGCCTTCTCATCTGCTTTTTCCTCAGCCATGCGCAGCGCCACCAGGCGCTCGAACATCGCCACAATGAAATGGCCTGACCCGCAGCACGGGTCCAGGCACCTCAACTCCTTCGCCGTCTTTGGCCAGCCCTCAAAAGTGCCAGCCGCCGGCGTCCACCTGCCATCCCTCCCTTTGATGAAGCGGAGGTATTTCCAAGGTGCGCCGGGCAAGGCGACCGCCTTGCGTAGCTCTTCTTCACTCTTGGCGCTGTTAGCCAAAGCCGGATTGGCCGCCAGCACCTTCCCGGCCCACCATGCCCCGAGTGTGTTATCCAGCAGAAAGTCCACCATGTAATCTTCGGTGAACAATTGCGTGACGGACGGCAGTTCATCGGCGCCGATCTTGTCGCCCGACGCGTTCACCTGGTCTTTGCGCTCCGTCTGCCAGAACTGGTAACACCAGCCTAACGAATCGCTGGCCGTAAAGACGGCCGCCGGCAAATCATCCAGCAACTCTTCCAATTCAATCTGGTCCTCACGCGCGAGCGATACGTGCAGCACAGGGTCGTCCGCGCGGAAAATCTCCGGCAGCATCACCTGCGCATACCGTCCGGCCAGGGCCCACAAATTCGTTTTGGCCTCTTTCGCCAGTTCTTTGCACTCCTCCAGGCTCACCGCTACGCCCATCTCCGGCTCAATGAGTAAATGGTTCTCCGCCAGAAACCGCGCGAACAACATCCGGTGCCAATGTTCGTAAGCGCACTCCTGCGCCAGGTGCTTGATGGCCAACTGTCCCCGGGCGTCCTGAACATCTCCAAGCTGCCGCGCCCGTGCGCGCAGCTTGTTGCGCAAATCCTTCTGCTCCTTCCCCATGTGGCCGTAAGCCTCATGGTGATGCACGGCCAGCGCTTCCAGCGCCGCCTTCGCCGCCTTTTCGCCCAGGTTGCGCGCCGCCACCGAGGTGCGCTCCAACTTGTTCCGCAGCTCTGTTGCCAATGTTGCCATACGTCAGTTTTCCCATCCCTCCCACATCTGCATCAGCGCCAGCAAAAACGCCTCGCACTTCGCCTTCGTCCACTGAACGTTGGCGTTGCCCAACAACCAGTACTGTTTATTAGCGCACACCAGCTTGCTCCGGTCGGTATCCTTCAGCCAGTTGACGCAATTGCAGAAGGTGTCCTGGTAGCTCTCGCCAAACTTCTCATCCGGCACATTCCACACCATCCCCTCGATGTAATAGGACGGCGCAGTGTCCTTCCCAATCTTCCCGTCATCCACCAGCTTGGTCCTCATGTTCTTCATAATCCGCACCATCGGCTTGAACCAACCGTCGGTCGCCTGGTGCTTCGCGGTGCAGTTCTCCGAATGGAGCTTCGGGTAGTTGATGACCTCACCGCTGGAATCCGTCGGGAAAATAATCCCGCTCACGTACTCCTGGTCGTCCTCATCAATGAACCGGATGTATCGGCGGTACTGATAGCAGGCAACAACGTCCGCGCTCCGCCGCGAGCCATTGGCCTTGATTTTAACAGCCTTGTTGCCCGGCTTAACGTCGCCCTCCCCAAACGCCTTCGACAGCCTCAGAACCACCCCCCTCTTAAACTCGTCGAAAGTGTAAGTCGCCTTGCCGTACGCCTGGTGATAAGCCTGCTGCTGCTCCGGGGGTAACGGGCTCAAGTCACTCCGCCAAATCGAATCCAGCCGCATGACCGTGTCCACGTCGCTCTCGGCGTAGATGTTCGTGTCATTGCCGTAAGAGCCTTGGAGGAAGACCTCGAAGGTCTTATCCTTGTACACGGCCTTCTGGCTCTCCAGCGCCGCCCGCACCGCGTTATAGGTGTCGCACGACCCCTGCATCGCCCCCTGATGGGACCATGTATCCAATTGCTCTTCTGGAATGGGCATATTGCTCTTCGTTTCCTTCTGTTCAGGTCAGTTCACCACCACTGGCCCGTCCTTGAGCTTCGCCAACAGTTCCTTCTCCGCTTCCGCCAGCCACGCCCTCACGTCTTCGGGGGTCTTGAGCGTGCCGCTGCTCAGGCGCACACTTTGCGCCTTCGGCTCCAACAACCGCGCCGCCGCCATCGCCACTTGCCGGAATCGCTCGGGCAGTGCGTCCGCTAAGGCTTTCCACTCTGCCAAAGACCGCGCCGACAGCTCCCTCAGTAAGGCGCTATCATCCCCAATCGAAAGCTCCGCCGGCGCCACCAGCCCGGCCTCAGCCAACAGCCGGCTCTGGTCGCCGCTGCTCAGCTTTTGCCAGTTGTCGCTGGCGGCCAAGGCCCCCATTTCCCGACCGAAGGCTTCCTTCACTGCCGCGTGCGCCTTCTTCAGCGCGCCACGCAGCAAACCTGTCGCCTGCCCGTGAATGGCCGGCACCGGATCGCTCGTGTCCAGCAACCGCCGCTCACGACACACCGCATCAGCCTCGGCCTGAACGCCGGCCGCCTCGGCAACGCCCTTGGCGTGGCCCAGCAATTCCGCAAGCGTCTGCCACCCGGGCAGCCGCTTCTCCGCCAGTTTCCCGCGCTCCTGCCATTGCTCCCGCAGCTTCTTGAGCTCGTCATGCTCGCGCAGCAGCGCCGCCAGCATTTCGTTGCCGCTCAGCGTCCGAATGCTATCCAAAACCGTCGTCTTCGGGCATTCCGGCAGCGGCGCCGCGCCGCCGGCCTTCGCCGCCAGCTTGTCCATCAGTTCGATGAACCGCTCCGCCACCACGCCTTCTTCTTCCGGTTTGCAGCTCAGGCCAGCTTCCTGGAACAGCTTGCGCAGCTTAATCCGCCCCTTCACGTCTATCGCAACGGTCTCGGTGCGGAAGTCGGTGACCGAGATTTTGGCCTGGTCGAGTTGGCCGAGCACCATCACCGTCCCCTTGTGCACGGCGCGCAGATGCCCGGTGGTGTGCAGCGTGATAAGCGCGGCGTCCACGGCGTCCCGCGGCCAGCCATACGGCGCGCCTTCAAACTGGTCCCGAATTTCCTTCCCCTTCTTGCCGGAACCCACCGCCGCCAATATCGCCGCGCACACGGCATGCTTCTCCGGGCTCTCCGACCAACTCACCGCCTGCAGGGCGTTGGTGTCTTTCGCCTTGGCCCGGTTGATGACGCTGGGCCAGTGCGCATCGTCGCCCTCCCGGAATTGCGGAAACAGCCGGTCCAAAGAGTCCTCGGCTGCCGAACGCACCTTCTCAATCAGATCCAGGCCCATCACTTCCGTACCGCCGCCCTTGAACACCTTGGCCGAGCCTATCAGTTCCCGCACGATGCGGTCCCGGTTGCTCTCCGCTGTTGCCCGCCGGGTCTCCATCGCCGACCGCGCTTCATTACCCTCCGTCGTCGTCGGCACGCCCTTGAACTCCAGCGTCGCCTTCGCGGCCTCAAATTCCACGATCGCATTCTTGAGGTCCTCAGCACTGGCCCTTGAAATGTGGACAAACACCGTGGCGCTGTCGGTTCCAGCCGCTTGCGCATCGGTCAGCACCGTCTTTTCCGAATCACCCCAGCCGTCCCGAATCCACACCGGCACCTCCGTGCCCTCAACCGCCGGCGCGTCGCTGCCGTAATGAATCTTCAAAGTGCGCGCGGTCTTGCTCAGGCCATGCACCATCCGGATGCCAGTCAGCGCCTTGGTGCATTCCGCATTCAACAGCGCGGCCCGCTTGCTGTTGATGCCGGCCAAGTCGCTGTTCTGCGTTGTGGACCGCCGCCGAAACTCGTTCTCCCACTCGCTGCTCTCCCGCGTTTGCAGGCTGTACTCGTCGTCAATCTTGATGAGCTTCGCCTCGCCCACCAGCCTGTCTAGGATGCGCGGGATGTCCCGCCGCAGCCGCGCCCCATCTTTCTCCAGGTCCTCAACCAGTAGGTCCGCCAGCATCTCCGGCGTCGCCCGCACCCCAATGTCCGCCACCTTGTCGCGCGACATTTTCCGAATCAGGAAAATCAAGCCGCACACCCGGCTGGCCAGCTCCCCGTCCGGCTTCTCGCTCCGCAGGTTGCGAATCGTCTCATCAATTTCCCGCGGCAGCACCTGTGACCGCAGCAGGTCCGCCTGGAGTTGGTCGAAAATGCAGTCCGCCGCCAACACCGTGCCGAGCGGCTGCTCCGCCAGCGCCCGAACCGCGTCATACACAATCCGCAGTTGCGTGCGAAGCTGGGCCGTCGTCCCTTGCCGGTCAATGTCCCGCAGCACCCGCTCCCAGAACCGCCGCCGCACCGGCAGCAGCGGGTAATCATCCACCCGCACCCGCTTGTCCTCTTCGCGCGGGCCAATCTTCGTGGACGCCAGGTGCCGGTCCACTTCCCCGGCGTTCGCCTCCAGCATGTCCTCGACCGCCTTTTTCTTGTCGGCCTTCTTGGCCAGCACCACCCGGCGCGTCACGGTCTCCACATCCGAATCCGAAAGCTCCACGCTGATCTTGAACCGGTCGCGCAGGCGTTGCAGCAGTGGGTCCGAGCCGGCCAGCGCCGTCTGCCCGGCCCCGAGCAGCATTACCCGGCTGTCCAGTTGCTTGCAGACGGCCTCCGCGACCATTTGCACGTCATACGACCGCTGCTGGTCGCCACCGATGTAAAGCTGCACTTCGTCCAGCACCAGCAGCGTGCAGGGCAGCTTCCCGTTTTCCTCGAGCACCTCCCGTATCAGCCGGATGAACTCGTCGTCGCTCACCGTGTCCCGCCGCGGAAATTGCGCCCGCAACGCCTCCCGTGCCTTCCTCTCATCCGCAGCAAAGTTCGCGTCGGCCGCCAGCAGGGCCTTCGCAATCAGCGGGCTTACATACAGGTCGTTCAGCTCCTTGAGAAAATTCTTCCCCGCCGCCTCCACCGACTTGCGCACCTTGTCGTAAATCCCCGCCTTCCTCAGCCAAAGACAAAACTGCGCTTGCGGCAGCGACTCCGGCAGCCCCTTGGATTTGAAGATGATCCCCAGCACCGCCAGGCGCACGTTCAGACCGCCACCAGCCGGCAGCGCCCCGGCGGCCGCATGCAGGCCGCCAAACCGTTTCCCCAGCGTGTCCAGTTCCTTCAGCAGCTCTTTGACCTCCGCCGGCAGGTTCGCCAGCCCGCGCGCCGTCTCCCCTGTGTCTGGAAATTTCGTGTCCACCCAGAGATGCCGCGCAATCTTCTCCAGCGTGGATTTGCCGCTCCCGAAAAACCCGCTAACCCACCCCGCCGGCTGCGACGCCGAATTGATGTTGGCGATATACGATTCCAGAATCCGGATCAGCCCCTCTTTGTACTGCCCCTCGCACACGAAATGCGACAGCTCAAACCTCAGCGTTTCCAATTCTTGCGTCGTGACCGCGTCTTTCACGGCCGCCACGCCATCGTTTAACAGCTTCGTCTTGGTCGGGTCGCGTTGGAACAGTTCCTTGTTTCGTATCATACTTGTCCTCCAGTGTGCAGGGTGATGGGCACGGCCAGGTAATTCCACCCGTCCCGGGCATCCAGCAGCCGATAGTTGTTGTTCTCGAATTCTCCCGGGAAGAAAAGCACCAGGCGCCCACGAATGTTCTGCTCCAGCTCCTTCAACACGAGCGACACCCGCGAAAAGCCGAAGAGGCTTGCCACCCCGCAGGCCGCCACCACGCAATTTTCGTCCGCCCGCGCGTCCGTCAGAACCTGCCGCAATTGCTCCGCCGCATAGTGCAGGAAATCGGTCTCCAGCTTTATGTTCAGGTCCGCTGGCGTCTCGAAATATTGCTCGCGGTATTCCGTCGCCGCCATCCACTTGGCGAAAACCGACGTGAAATCGAACTGAAGCCAGCCGTGCCCCGCGCCCGTCGTGGCCATCTCGAACAGCTCCAGCCGCGCCCGCAGCCGGCGCTCCTCGGTCTTCGGATAAACCACGAAAACAGTTTTTTGCGCGCCGGCCAGGTTCCGCTGCCACGGCGCTCCTATGTGCGCTTTATAGCTCGCTACCAGTTCTTCAATGTGACCCATGGATTACCTTCTTCTCTTGTTCAGTGAGGATCCCGTCGAACGAAACCACCGTCATCCCGCCCGATGCCTTCATCTCCAGAAAACCCAGCCGCCTGGCATCCATCGCCAGGAAAGTCAGTGCCCCTTCATCGCGATCCAGCGCGCGCGCAAACAGGGAATTGAACAAGGCCTGTCCCCGGGCGCCGAGCATGTAGCCCAGCACCAGCGCGAAAGCCACCGCCCCGGCCGTCGGCTCAATCTTCCGCCGGCGCTTCCGGCCGCGCCCCTCCAAATGCCCGGATTGCGTCCAAGACGACGCCGTGTTCCGCACCACCTTGTCCAACGTCGCCTCATTCAAACGCCCCTCGACCGCCTGGCGAATCGCCTCGGTCACCCGCTGACGCGCAATTTCTTCCCCCTCCGACATGCCCAGAATCACCGGCGCTGTGGCACGCAACAGCGGGTCACGAGCCATCGCCGCCAGCAAGGCAAGCTGAGCGTGAGCGCGGTCCTCATTTCCCCAGAACAACCGCAGCAGCCGGAAGAGCGGCACGGCCGGGTCCAACGCATACAATTCCGTCAGGCGCTGTAGCGACAGCTTGCGCGTGGACGCGGTATGCTTCCCCAGGCAGTTCTCTTCCACCACCGCTTTGGCGTAATCCAGCCTCGTCGCCGACGCCGACCGGTGCAGCACCGTCGAAAGCTCGGCCAACATGATGGTCCGGCTCGTGTGCGTTCCCTTGTCGCCAAACTTGAAGCCAAGCTCCAGCCAGGCCGGCTTTACCTCACCAGCCTGCTGGCCACTCGTAAATATCGGGTCTCGATACATTCTTCTTCTTCGCCTTCCGCAACGTTAAAAATTCGCCGGCAAACTAGCCGGCCAAAGTATGAGGATACATTTACGCCCATTTCCGAGAGCTGTCAAGCCTTCCATCTAATCTTTTTTCTGGCGGGAGCTGACAGGTAATGGAAAACTTCTCTGAAAGCATATATATAATCATTTGCTAAACCCTATAATAGAAAACTCCGGCCGCTCCGGTTTTCTAATATATAAATGTTTTCTCTTGAAAACGTCGATTTATAACAATAAACTAAGCTCCGTAACAATTTTCTAAAAGAAATGCCAAATGGTAAATACGAAGGTTCCACCCCGGCTGGATACGACGCCCTGGTTGCCAGGTTCAACCTCCAGGTAATCCCAAACTGGCACCACTCGCGCACCAGCCAGTCAAACGTTCGCCAGACCCACACCGAGGACGGCCAGGTAATCGAGATCTATCCGCCATACCTCACACCAGAAGACTCCTTGGGTGGCCACCTGGAATTTGCCCTCAAATACGACGGCACGAACCTCGAAATCCTCTCGGCAATTTTTGACAAGGCCCCGGAAGAAGAACTGCTCGCCTATATCCGCTCAACGCCCACTGGCAAGTACGCCCGGCGTGTCTGGTACCTCTTTGAGTTGCTCATCGGCAGGCGCCTTCCGATCGAGGACCTCACCACCGCCAATTACGTTGACCTGCTCGAAGCGGATGAATACTACACCGCCGACCCCGTTCAGGTCCGCCGCCAGCGCGTCAACGACAACCTCCTCGGCGATGCCCGTTTTTCCCCCACTGTCCGTCGCACTGGAAAGCTTGCCGAGTTTGAGAAAAAGGACCTGTCGGCCAGGTGCCGGCAGCTTCTCGAGGGTTACCCCCGCGACATCTTGCGTCGCGCCCTGAGCTACCTCTACACCAAGGAGACCAAATCCTCCTTCGAAATTGAGAATGTCACCCTCGATGCCTCACGCACCGAGCGCTTCATCGCCCTCCTCGCCTCCGCCGAGAAGAAGGACTTTTTCGCCAAACCCGAACTGATTGATCTCCAAAATCGCATCGCGGACGAACGTTTTCGAGAGCCGGACTATCGCAAGACCCAGAATTATGTCGGCGAGTCCCTCGCCCGGAGAGAGAAAGTTCACTTCGTCTCACCCAAACCGGCCGACCTCGCCGCCCTCATGGAAGGAATGTTTGCGGCACACCGCCGAATGGAGGCCGGCAAAATCCAGGCCGTCGTCCATGCCGCCACCATCGCCTTCGGCTTCGTTTACATGCACCCCTTCGAGGACGGCAACGGTCGCATCCACCGCTTCCTCATCCACAACATCCTGGCCAGAGCGGGGTTCACACCCACGGGCGCCATATTCCCCGTTTCCGCCGCCATGCTGCAGGACAAGGAAGCTTACGACGCGGCCCTTGAGAATTTCTCCGTCCCGCTCCTCCCCCTCGTCGAATACACGCTCGACTACCAGGGACGCATGACGGTCCACAATGAGACCGCCCTGCGCTACCGCTTCATCGACCTGACGGCGCAAACCGAGGCCCTGTTTCTCTTCGTCGAACGCGTCATTGAAACCGACCTCGTCCAGGAGCTCGATTTCCTCCGTAACTACGACGCCGCCAAGTCCGCCATTCAGTCCATCGTGGATATGCCGGACCGCCTCATTGACCTGTTCATCCGCCTTTGCGTCCAAAACAAAGGCGTGCTCTCTGCCTCCAAACGCAAAAATCACTTCGACATGCTCACCGATGACGAGGTAGCGCAAATGCAGGAGGCGATCAAAGAATCGCATCTGGTCGAGTAGCTCGCATGTCCAGCTCGACCCAAAGCGCCCTTGCCGGCCACGCCCACGCCGTCCAGCAGTACATCGCCTCCAGCCAGCCGCGTTACGCAACCCTCTCGGACCCATCGTCTGAATGCCATCCCATTCCTTGCTTCGGCAATCCGGGCTCGGCGCTCGCCGTCACTGTCGGACTGAATCCATCGGCCACCGAGTTCAAAGCCGGCAGGTGTTGGGCGGGCCCACTAACAGGCCCAGCCTTGGCCGACCGATGCACCGGCTACTTCTCCAAGACCGCGGCCAACCAATCGCACCCATGGTTCGCCCCGTGGTCCGATGGACTGGCCTCTCTTGGTCTTAGCTACGAGGCCGGCTCCGCCGTCCACCTCGACCTCTCGCCGCGAGCTACTCGCTCGGTCTCCAGCTTGCGAAAAGCCGGCGATCGCTCCCTCTTCCTGACCATGGTGGAAAGCGACCTCTGGGTTTTCTTCGCCACACTCCAACTCTGCCAGGGGGCGAAGCTCGTCCTCCTCGCCGGCTCTGTCACCGGCAAATACTACCTGAATGAATTTCTGCAACGCTTTGCCCCGGCTCACGGCCACTCCCTCGACCGCCCATTCAACCGCCGCAACCACCCGGGCAAAGGCAAGACCTCCTGGCACTGGCTCTCTGGCCCGAAGCGCCGGCTGCCGGTTTTCTTTTGCAGCAGTTCGCCATCTGATCGGCCCGCCACGCTGCTCCCTCAACGCATCAAAGCAAACGCGGCCACCTTGAAGGAACTCCTCAACGGCAGCAGCGAATCCGCCGCTCTGCCCGATTCCTGACTTCGGTAAGCAATCCACACAGGCGCGCAGTTGCCTTGAGAGTAAAACGCGCGCCTCCACCGCAAACCGACTCCCGATCAGTTCCAGAGCCAGTCCCGCTTCCCAGCCGCAAACGCCGCCACGCCTCTAGCTAGCCCTCCGGCCGGGCAGGCCCTCTTGGCCGCCTGCTAAGGCCGCCCGCGCCGCCAGGCTGTGTCGGATAGACAGCGTGGAAGCCCACCTCCGTAACAGTCGCTATTCCCCTCAATCCTTCAAATACTCATCCGATAGATTCGGATTCGGTTCAAACTTCTTGCGCTCATAGTAGATAGCTCTCTCCTCCTTCAAAATCTGCCTGTTTCGCTCCTCCAGGAGATTCCCTTTTTCACAAAGGGATGCCGACAGATAAAAGCGATGCCGATCCAGCCAGATCAGCACGCCAGCTGCCCGACTAAACGGATGCTTGGTCAACCCCAAAATCGCGTCCGCCTCGGTCTCCTTTGCTTTTAACTCCCGACGCGACACTCTCGGCATGAGTTCCGGAATCCACTCCGCCGTACCGTCCTCGGACACCACCACGACAAGACACGCCTTGCCGCGCTTCTCCATCTGCTTCCAGTACCGCAGGCTGGAATTATAACGAGCGCCCCGCGCCGGGTTACCGACTTCAACCGCCTCACCATCGAGGATCACGCCTATCGCGTGGCAGATTCCATCGGTGTCAATCATGACCGCTCCGTCGATGGCGGTAATACTTCCCAGCAATTCCGCCGTAACCTGCACAGGCACAATCCCGGTCGCTTGCGATGCTAAGCGCTTCGCCTCAGGCGCGGCCTCAGGCGTTATTACCAGCACCGTGCCATGCCGCTGCTGGCAGGCCGCTTCTGACAGTTTGAACAGCTTCTTCATCGAGTCCCGAGACTCGCCCTTGAATAGGCGTTCAGCGTCCTCGATGAACGAGGCTTCGCTCAGCGGCGGCAACGGTAACGCGGGATTGCCGTAAGCAACTCTCATCAGCTTATGCTCGGCATGCAGCAGTTCCCATTTATGGTGCCCGGTGAAACGCACCTTGAGTAAATCAGCTCCGGACTGGTCATAAGTTCCGCATAGTCTGCCAAACCCAGTGACCGCGTCCCCGTTGGTCAAAATCGCATCACCCGACCGGCTGATCTCCAGAAGTTTGCGGATGGCCCGATGCTCGTTCAAAGCGATCGGCCTCGCCAACGTAAGGGTCGGCTGAATGTTCTCGTGCCCGCTCCGCGCAATCAACATCTCTCCAAAGGAGGCGGCGCTTTCATATGTCAGCGACGCAATATAATTGCATGAATCGAACAACATATACAGGCCCCCAACTCCCCCGCCTGCCAAAACAGGAGCCTCCATTAATCGTGAACCAGATTTTCTCAGAATTTCGTCGGTCTCCGGACCATCCCATTCATCCACGAATTCAGGCTTCGGCACGTACAATGATGCTCGACACGCTCCTAAAAATATACCCATTGCGGCTTCGAGCAGAGATGCAGGCACCCTGAACCTTTCATCGGCATGCACACCTGGCAACTCGTAGTAAGAGACGCCATGACGATGGGTGAGCCGAAGTACAACGCCGACATCGTAATCGGCCACAGGCATAAATCCCGAAAAGAAGAATTCGTTTTTTGCAGACGGTCGCCGCTCAGCAATTGCGCCCATCACTGCCCTTCTTTGAGCATCAGCCAATCTGCGCGCCTCTATAGACCGCTGATGCGACTCAGCCATCGCCATGACGTTCCGATCGGGCGAGATAGCCAGGAAGTGATTTGTGTCCTTGCGCACGGAAGCAAAAGCTTGCGGCTCGAATCCGCATTCCTCCGGCTCGAGACAAACCGGATGATTCTCTGGCTTCGCCGGCACATCCTCGCGAACCAATCCCAACAGGAACACGTCAACCTCCAAGTTGGGATCCAGGGCCTTGAAAAGGCGCTCCGCCGCTCGCTCGACACTGTGCTGAAAGTGCCGTTGATATCCCCACATGAATAATCTGATGCGTTCCATACAATTTGCCTCTCGGTCACCACCGGCTGCCCTCTTTACGCGGGCTTAACCCACACCCAAGTCGCGCAACGCTCTGGGAACCACCCGCTCCTCGCGGGCTCGGCCCCACTGCCACGCTCGATTCCGCCGTCGTCACCACCAATTGGTGCCAAAAATTCGAGCTTGGGGAAAGCCGCTTATGCTTTAGCAACGAATGCTTACAGCCACCCCGGCCGCCTCCAACCGCGGCTATTGCTTAGGGCGAGCCGCCATCATCGTCTCTCTGCGACTGGTTGCAGTCTCTGGCCGAACCTGCGCGCCAACTTTTCGCGTCAAACTGCCGCCTCGCGCAGGAGTACGTCGGCTGGGAGTTTCTTCGGCAGCACGTAACGGTCATGCATCGAAGTGCACAGCCAGAATTACCGACCGCGCTAAGTTCAGTCTCCCCTTTCTATTTCAGATCGGGATATACAAGGGTCAATGCACCGTTGATGCACCCCCACTTCCTGATCGGCGATAATTGTGTCCGGAGGAAGCAGTTCGAGTTGCTCGGTCAACGGCATCCCACCAAAGCGGCCAACACCTCTCACGGGCGGGGGAGGATGCCACATGGCGCAAACAACTCGGCGACGACCGGCAGGAGATCCGGGACTGGGCCTGCCACGTCCATGCCCACCTCGCCATCCAGGCAAGATGACCCACCCCAGCGCCGCGCCGCCCGACCATTCACACCCCTGGTTGACAGCATGAACCCTCTCTAGGCAAGCAAACCTTCAAACCCTTCACCAGCGGATACGGGGAATATGAGGACATCTATGGGACGCTTGAGCTATTCCCTCGGAAACGCACCACAAATGCGCCAGACCCACCACGCCCGAAACCGACCATCAGAAGCCGTTACGTCGAAGGGGCCGTAAAGAGGCCAAACGGGCCCTCCTGCCCCGCACCTTTCATCACCTGGCACAAATCCCAAGTTGGGCTCAGGCCGCAGCGCGTCACCCGGCCAGCCCAACAGAGGACTCACAAATGCCTCAAATGGCTCGGCGCCTCGTCAGCCATTATTCCTGAGCCAAATCAACAAGCCCGCAGTGTTGGGGTGCCAGTCCTTGCGCCTCTTGCACCTTGGCGGGCAAGCGTACTCACAGATCACCCAGCACTCCTGTCCGTTGGCAAATGTGATTTTGTAACAGGGCCATCCAGATGGGCCGTGTTCCCACTTCAGCCCTGCCGTTTCGACCGCCTGATGGAGTAATTGGTAATAGCGCCGAACCGCTGTGGTGGCGCTGGGCTCAGGCCAGAGTTCGATGCGCTTGATCAACCGGTGCAGTTCTTGTCGCAGACGCAATCGTGATGCGGTGTCCCCATTGCGAACCAGTTCTACAAAGCTAGAGCGATTCTTGCTGGGCTCCGTGTGACCATCTGCCGAAGGACTGCTGCCAGATTCCAAGTCGGTCAGTTCTTTCTGGAGCCGTTCTCGGCACGCTTCCAACGATTTGATTTCCGTCGCGAGTTGTGCCGAAGCATCGGCTTGCGTCAGTATCGTGTTGGCGGCCATGAGGAGCTTGAGCTCGATTTCGCGGATATTGGCTTCCAGCGACAAGCGGGCACTTGCCCGGCTGCCGTCGGAGGGTTCCGCCAACAGGGTATCCCAGTCAATGTGGGCCAAATTGGCCAAGAGGCTCTCTTCAAACGCGCGATATGCCCAGCGATGTCTGACCCCGCCGTAGTAGCAGCTGGCGTTCATCAGAAAATTGTTTCGAAGCACCATCTTTTCTTTTGTTTCGCCGTCCCACGCCAGACCGATGAACAGGTTGGTGTCACCATGCATCGCTCCGCCAAGCGTGGCAGAGGAACGGTTGGCAGCGTGGAATGTTTCCAAGGACACTATTGCTGGAAAATAGTTCCGGTGGGGCTCGCCTGCGGGTACACGTTTGCCCTCCTCCATCTTATGTGGCTGAAACTCACCGATGGCAGCGCGGTTTCTCAGCACATCCACGACCTTGGTCACCGTCCAAGTTGTGTCCTTGCCCCAGGCGGCCAGTCCAGCCTGATTGAGATCGTCCACGATCATCTGAGGCGCATATCCGACCCTGGCCAGCCGAAAAATGGCCCGCACAGCCGAAGCCCTGCTTTCATTGATCAGATAGCGAGTTCGATCTTGGCAGAGGGTCAGCCAGGGAGGACATCTTTTCGTGAGTTTATGGGTTTCAAGCCTTGAGCGCTTCATTGACCAGGCTGCGGCTATCCGACTCCCCTTCTTCCTGGATTCCTCTTGGGCGCGAATCATGATGGCCAGCGAGACGATGAGTTCCAAAGGATTCGCATTCACCGAGGCGACGGTGAAATGTTTCTGGTCAACCAAGGTCACGACTTTGACACCGGCTTTTATGATTCTCAACAGCAACGACATTTGTTCGAGCACCGTGTTGCGCGACAAGCGGTCGAGGGATTCCACGATCAGGACAGAGTCAGGCGCCACTTTACCATTGGTCACTTCATTGAAGAAACGGCCGAGACCGCCTTGGGCCAAATTCTTGCCGTGGTAGGCGGAAACGCCTTCATCAGCAATGATGTCCGCAATCGTCCATCCCTGCTCCTTGGCGTATGCTTCAGCGTTTTCGATTTGGCGGTGGAGCGAGGTCCCCTTAGCTTGAATTCCAGTCGAATACCGGGCGTATATGTGCGCAATCTTCACTTCGATAGCCTGTTTGGCCTGCTTCTAAGTTATTGGCGACTCGCCACTTATCCGAATATCGCACTCCCGATGCACCCATGAAGAAGGGAGTCGCAGCGATTATCGCCAGAGAGCTTCTCGCCTGCCCTTGGAGCCATGTCGCTCATGGGGTTTGGGAATCTTCCGCCTTCAATTGCCCTGGGGCTGGGGTTTCAGAGGCCGCGCCGCTCCCGGTTGCTTCCGGCAAATGGATGACAACACCCAAGGCGGCGGCTTTGTCCTGCTTTTTGGCGTCGCGCCGCTTGAGCCGGCTCCGCTCGCACAGCACCCAACGTTGTTGGTTGTTGGCAAAGGTTATTCGGTAGCAGGGCCACCGGCAGGGGTCCTTCTTCCAGGTCATCCCGGCCGCCTGTACTGCCTCTGCCAGGATTGGCTGGTACTCCTCGAGGCCAGGACAGCTCGAAGGTCTGGCCCAAAGGTCGATGCGTTTGATGAGCACCCTCAGTTCCTGGCGCAGCAATTGTCGAGAGCCAGGATCTCCGCTGGAAACCAGATTCAGGAATTCAGTGCGACTCTCCAGCATGGCCTTGCGGACTGCGGCGTGCTGGCTGTCTTCGGGTTCCAGAGCGGTTATTCGCCCTTTAAGCTCTGCCTCTTGCTGCTCAAGATTCCTCACCGCCTGTGCCAACGTCGAGGATGCTAGCGCGTTCGCAGTAATAAAGTCCACAGCGCGCTGGAGTTTGAGCTGCACATCCTTGAGCTGTGCCTCCAGCCGCCTCCGCTCGGCGGCCTGGCCCGTGTCTGATGGGTCCGCCAGCAGCGCTTCCCAATCCAGTTTCTCCAGATGCTGAAGCACCGAGGCCTCGAAGAGGGAGTAATTCCAAGAATTGGAGGCTCCTCCCTTTTCAATAGCCGCACTATACAGACGTGACAGAGCCGGGTCATAAGTGCCGCCATTCCACATTGCATGGAAGCGCATGGGGGCGCCGCTTTCGCCATCGTAGGCAAACCCCGTAAACAAGTTGGAAACTGAATTCCTCTTGTTGGGTCGGACCGGACGGGCGGTCGTCCCTTTGTTGATGCGGTAAAAGGTTTCGGCGCTGACTATGGCCGGGTAATAGCCCAATTGGGTGGGACCCTCGATGTGTCGCGTGTCTCTAGACGGCCTGGTTTTGGGCTGGAATTCACCAAGAACAGCACGATTACGGAGTATTCTCCGGACGTAATCGCGATTCCACCACTTCCCGCAACTCCATGACTTGATGCCTTGTTGGTTGAGTTGTTTGCAAATCGTGGCAGACCCCAGACCTTGTTCGGCCAGTTTGAAGATCAAAGTTACTACCTCGATACGCTCAGGGATGGGTTCAAAGTGCCTGCCGTCCGGGGCGGGCTTCAGCCAAAGAGGACACTTGGAGGTTAGCTTGCGGTTGCCGGCGGAATTGCGCTTTGCCTTCCAGGCTTCTTTGAGGCGGAATGACTTGGTCTCGGACTCTTCCCATCCCCGAATCATCAGGACGATGGAGATAATCAGTTCAGTCGGGTTGCCGTTGATGGACTCGCGAGTGTAGGACCGTTCATCCACCAGCGTGACGATTTCGATGCCCGCATTCAGAATGATCAAGAAGAGACTGAGCTGTTCCGTCACTTGATTCCTGGAGAGCCGATCGAGCGATTCAACCAGCAGCACCGATCCGGGCTTCACCTTCTTCATGTCGATGGCTTTAATGAAGGCTCCCAGGGCGCCCTGTTGAAGATTAGCCCCACGAAAGCCCGAAATGCCTTTGTCAGTTAAGGTGCGATTGATGCGGAGGTTGTGTTTCTTAGCGTAATCGTCGGACAACTTTAACTGACGCCGCAGCGAGTCACCGGAGGCCTGAATGGCGGTTGAGAACCTGGAGTAACTGATAGCCTCTCGCGGCTGTCTTTCCGCCTCAGAACGCGGCTGGTTCTCTGACGCCGCGCTGGAGGGCGTGGAGGACCGATTTGGATGCGAGCCGTTCGTGTTCACTCTCTAAATGACCCCGGCCATCATGAGCGGACCGGCCAGTTAGCTTTTAATTTGACCAGGTTCTCCTAGTCTCATATCTGGCTGCTTCTCCAGCAGGTCCGCTGCAATTACCAGAACGATATCTGCACGAATAGACGGCTGTGCAGCATTCTCGATGGCCGTTTCGACATTCCGAAACCGACCCACGTGTGTAGTGCTAAACTGTTGCGGTCCGTCCGGCAGGGAGGATCGATGACAAAGGAAAAGATGAACCTCGCCAGAATCCATCGCGGCTCCCGAGTTGGCGCTTTGGCGGTGAGCCGCGAGTTTCCGCTCTTTTCGCGACGGGCGAGCTTGGGTTTCAATTGGCTGAGTTCCCAACGGGCTCATGCCCTGCATGGGGGGTTGTCGTTGCGATTCGGGTACCGGCCATGCTGTTGATCCGGTTTCAGGCGGATTACTGAGCGCCAGTCGGTCCGGAGAAGCTTTCGCATCTATGGTTTCATTCATGGTTCCTCCTTCTCTTGCGCCGCAGTGGTCGAATAACCTCTTCCGGGTTGTGAAGCGTGCGCCTGTCATTCCCCGTGATGAGGAGGAATATATTGGCGGACCGCGGGTTCCGCCCTCGGGGTGCGCGGTCGTGCTCTTGCGGCGCTTCTTGCCTTCTCCTGGCGCCTCGGATCCGGCGCCGTCGGTCACGTTCGGACTGCTTCATTCCTTATCCATTTTAAGACTGGGGAGGGTGCGTTTTCCGGGGAAAGTGGAGGCAAGGCAAGACTGCTTCTTGCCAAGGAACGCAGTCGGATCTCCAACCAGAGGCGTGCGATGAACGGGCACAAATGCCTCTTACAAACACTATGCGGCGCGGTTTACAGGAAAAGAGGACGAACGACCATGCGAACTGATAGTGGGCACTCGTTGTTGTGGCGCCAATTCCGGCGACGCTTGGACTCAGGCCAGTGCATCGCCCTGACGGAGGGAATCCATCTCACTGTCAGAGCATGGAACCAAATGGGGGAAGTGGTCTGGTACCGCGGAATCTACGTGTCAACCCATCGAGGAGTCGCCCCGACCGAGAGCAAATAGATTTGGTGTCTCCATCGCCTCCTCGGCCGATGGAACCAAACCATACCGGCGGTGGTGAAGGGCACCGGGTTTTGGACTGCGCAAACCACCGTGCAGATGGCAGAGGCGCCATCCTTGCCGGGGGGCGTCACTCGATATACGCCTCGGCTGACAGACAGACGTCCTCCAACCTGCCTTGGCGGAGTAAATCCAGTGGTCGCTTGCCTTTCAAGCCGCGCTGGGCTTGAAGGAAGAAAAGGATTTTCCCCCACGCATCCAAGCGCTGACCGCGATTGAGCGTTTTGAGCCCGCCTCCAAGCCCGCAAGTACACGGCTACGCCGGTCGAACTGCCAGCGTGGAAACCGCGCCGCTTGCCTGCTCCCTTCGCGCCACGCGAGTAGTTGGCGCGCTTCAAGCCGCTTCAACACCACCGTCTTGGAGATGCCGAGCAAGCTGGCCACCTCCCTCGCGGACAAACTTCCCCCTTTTGCTTCGGCAAGCTGCTGCCGGGCCGCTAGGCCACGGGCCAGTGCCAACGCGAGTTTGTCCTGGCGCGAGGGCTGCGGACCGGTTGAGAGCTCAAAGGCCACACGCGCCAACCGTGCAAGCACAGCCAGCCCGTGAGTCCTGTGCCGCGGATCACACTGGCAAACTCGTTCACTACAGCTTGCTCGTGTGCGGGCAGTTCCATCGTGCCACTACGGCTTACTCTCTTCTCCGGGGTCATTGACGCAAGCTGAGGTGCTCCGGGGAATTGAAAATGCTCATGGAACCAGCAGTGCCTCCGGGCATTGCTCCCAGTAGCCTCGGCCCCATCGCGTGCCTCCGTGGTTGAAACGTTTCTCTACTCATTAGCTCTGCGCCGGAGCGGGCACCAGTCGGGCTGTCGATGCTCAGGTCCGATGGGCCTTCCCTGCTGCTGTATCAAGGCATCAGTTTCAACGGCAAGCCGCGCCTCTTCGGGGTCGGATGGGTTGCACCAAGGTCATGGGCTTCCGGGTGCATACACTTGTATTCACCGCTAGCGAAGTCAGGACCGTAAACGGCATTAACGAAACGAAGGTGCTGGCACGGGTGGCAATAGCGCTCTGTGTGCTTGGCATGTATCATCCTCGCCTCGTCGTTGCCTGCGAAATGGCTTTTCACACCGCCTCAGATCGCCGATGGGTTCGTCAGTCCAAGCTGAATAATTCCCGTCGTAACGCGGGGCAGCGCTTCCACACATCCCATTCCTCATCTCGCGACAAGGTGTGCCAGAGGTTTGGCTGAAGGGCCAGATTCAAGACAAAACGCAGATCGTCCCAAACGGTCATGCGCCCGCTCGGACTGGAGATTTCATGGGCAAAGGCGGCGCAAAGGAGCCCTTGGTCAAAAGTGAGACTGGTGATCATGAAAGGCCCCATCTCTCTGTTCTCCAGGTGCCGTGGCAACTGCTGCAGCCATCGGGAAGGCAGTTCCTCCAGCCCATGCGGAATCATGCCCGCGCGTTGGGCGAAGAATTGGCGCGCCTCAACAAGGATGTCCTCTCGCCAGGAATCTGGCCCGAGCAGTTCAGCCGCAGCCGCTAGTACAGCGGGGGTGATCCTTTGTCTGAGGCCGCAGGCGAGCAAGAGTGCCTGGACGTGCCCGGCGGAACCCAAGCGGGCGATTTCTGCTGGTTTCATGGGCCAAGGCTATCGGCGGCGTTTCTTGGCGCGGCACGTTGCCGCGACGAAACCAGCGTAATTGTTCTGCCGACTGCCGACGGTGAAAGCCATTGACGCACTTTCATCGGCTGCTTGTTTGACGACATTTGATTTTCGTCCATGCTGACCGCAGCTTCGCTCGCTCTGCTTCCAACTTTGCCGCCAATCGGCGCAACTCGTCGGCCATGTGCTTGGCTTCACTTGGTGTCAGCCGGCACCGGACCTGTTCGGCGCGTTCATCCTGAAGCTGCACCAGGACAGATCCCTCACCTTTGAGTTTATTTGCCCTCCGCTTGCCGTGCTGCCTGATAATTTCGGGATTCTTCGAATAATCGTAAGGCGGGCTCATCCCGACACTGTAGTGGGCGCCTGTGTGACGCGGATAGGAAGATAGATGGAAGTGCAGCATCTCTAGTCATTCAAATGCATTCACACGCATCAAGTCCCCCGTCCTCGGTCAGCGCTCCCCCAACTGAGGGAGCTCATCCGCCCGCCATTCCTGGTCCAACCGCAGCCACTCGGGATGCAGGTCGGGCCAGAAGGAAGCGCGCTTGAGTGGGCGTTGGAAATAATGGGAGTCAAACGCCAGATGCGGTTGCATCTGGTGCATCGCCAGGCCGGCAAATTCAAGTTGATCTTCCAGGTCGGTGCCCTTGCGGAACTCGACGTTGTTCCAGAGGTTGAACACGCCCATGAACCAGTCCAGTTGCTGGTGGTAATAGCTGCGCATGAACTGCGGGCCGAGAGTTTTCTCCGACCCGGACTGCTGATTGGAAAGGCAAAGGTTGCCGCCCAACCACGAATGCGTCAGGTGCGTGGCCAGCGGATAGACCTCGAAATCCGGACCTTGGGCCAGCTCGTGAACCAGCCGCATGAAGTTGGAGTAGTAAGGCTCAATCCGCTGGTAGAAGTTGTAGCCCCGAATCGCCGCGTGCCGGGTCTTCAGGGTGAAGCTGGTCAAATTGCCGGGATGGTCCATCTCCAACTCCCATGCCGTGAGCACGATGGCAAAGACGGCCGTTTGCATCTCGACCGGGAGTTGGAACGGCAATCCGTCATGAGTGACCACGCCGCGAGCGAGGCAATGGAGATCCTGGAAAGCTCCGCGGTCCATTTTGAGGGTGCGGTTTAATTCTGCGTCCAGCGTGGCATACGCACGGGTTTCGGAAACACGCGCCTGTGTCAGTTGGCCGTTGGGAAGTATCGTGCTGCCCAGAATCCGCTGCTGCAAGGTGATGTCCTCTACCGGATTGGTTAAGGCATTAAAGGGGTAGCCGTAGAAATAATCCGGTCCCTCAAACCTGGCAATCTTGCCCCAAGGGTCCGGCGTCCCATCAATGAGTGGGAAGCTGCTGCCTCCCACCCATGGAAGGAGATCGGAGAAGATCGGCGCCGGCGCGCGTTGCGCTGAACCGAGCGATGCATCTGGGTAAAGGTAATTGGCTGGGAACAACTGCACCGGCCCGGCCCATCGCGAGAGCGCCGCAAAATAGTGGAACGCCTCGTCCAATTTGATATGAGGCGCCAAGCTGTAGCCAAGCTGCGGGGTGACATAGACCAGCGTGGTATGGACGCCGCGCAGCGTTTTGGGCCGCAACTCATTCCAGAGTTGGTAATGGTAACGCAAGTGCCGGGCGTTGATGGCGATGCCGGTTGCTTGGGATGGGCTTTGGAACCAGGGAGATAGCGCCAAGAGGCTGTTCTCCGACGGCAAACTCTTGAAAAACGGGAGTTGGGGCACGGCCCGGATTTGTGGGGTGTATTCCCAGTTCTCCAGCTCCGGCCGGGCCTTACGGCCGACACTGGCGACAAGACACTTGTCGGCATGCCAGCCTGCCGGAAAGACTGTATCGGTGAGCCGTTTGGCATGTGCCAGCGGAATCGCGCAGTTGAGCACTTTAGTCCGGCGGCGCCCCACCCGGTTGAAGACCTCCCGGTTGACTTCCCATCCCGGCTCGGCGATATACGCCCACCGTTCCCGGAACGCGGTGTTTTGCAGATCGTTGTTCACAATGTCTTTCTACCGCGGATTTGTTTTTCGCGAAGCGTTCTTCCTTCTGGAAGATGACTGCAAAGTCGCCGACATTTCTAGTCTAGCCACCAGGAGGAGGAGGCGTGGTAAGGCGCGGGCGGCCACGGCGGCACTGGTGGATGCCTACTGGTTTCTGTGCCGCGACTTGCCATTGCCGCCCCGTTACCGGACCAGGGCATATTATCTGGTCCGAGGCTTGATCATCGTCTTGGCCGGAACCCTTCCCTGGGCGTTCGGCGCACACGACCTCCGGTTGGCATTTGCGCTGGGGGCAGTGGCTCCTTCGGTGATAGCGCACCTCCCCAAGCTGGTGATCGCTCGTTGGCTGGCATCCGTTGCACACGACCTCCAACAGGGCTCCGGCCATTGGCCAGGAGCACTCCCTGTTCCCACCAGAAAAGACCCGCAGGTCGCCAACGCGCCGGCGCCGCCCCACTCCGCGCGTGGTTCGCCGTCTGCGTCCCGAACCGCTGAAATGATAATGGCGACTTTTGCACGCTTGCTTGCCAGGGTATCATCACTGGCGTTATACGAACCGCGCGAAACAAAAAGGCGAATCTGATGAGCGCAACGACCGAGAGAGAGAACTTCTCCGCTAAAACGAAGCGAATTCTTGGAGACCGGGTTGGTTACCGGTGCTCCTGTCCTACCTGCAGGAGGCTTACCATAGGACCGACAAAGGACATTTCAGCGCCACTGCTCATCGCCGAGGCGGCCCACATCACGGCCGCGACCGCCGGGGGGCCCCGCTTCAATCCGAACCTCACGGCGGAGGAGCGCCGGGCCGTGGAAAATGGCATCTGGCTCTGCGCCGCGTGCCACGCCATGGTGGACAAAGACCGTAACCACTTCACGAACGAGCTGCTCCTCGAGTGGAAAGCCATAGCCGAGGAACAAGCCCGGCGGGAGGTCGAGGGCGAACTCATCTTCGCGGGCTACACCGACCCCGCCCAGAAGGCGGAGCAACACTTCAAATCCCAGTTCCCGGAGTTTGTGGCCGCTCACCATGAAATGGGAAAAGAAAAGTGGCCAGCAGGGGTGGTCGAGGTCCCGATCGTCTGGCTGCAGGTGGCGTCCGCATCATCGCTCAAGGGGCTGGTGAAGCTGAATCCGGCGACGATGAAGCAGCACCTGAACGATATAAAGCCGGTGATCTGCTCAAGCTAGGGTGTCGAGGTGTCGCGATTCGGAGTGCATGTCGCCGGCTACGGCGGCGAAAGCAGGGCGGAGAAGTCGCTGGTTCAGCTCTTCAAGGACGGAAGCCTGGCTATCGGTTTTGTGCTGTTCGAAAACACCAACGCCATGGATTTCGGGTACGATTTCACGAAGTCGAAGACCATCCCCTGGATGGCCGTCGAAAACCGTTTGTTCACCAGCATAGGCCAGGCGGTCAATATCCTCAAAAAGCTTGAAGTTCAACAGCCGGCCTTTCTGCGCCTAGTCATTCCGGGGCTGAAGGGATACGGTATGGCGTTCGACCCAAGCAACTGGATTCAGCACCACCCGGTGGACGCGGACCTGATCGAGACATCGCCTTCGCTGGTGGCCTCCTTTGACCTGGCCGCGACGGAAATCGCCCGGCCGCTTCTCGAGGAATTCTGGCAATACCTCGGCGTATGGCACTCGCCCAGCTATGACGAGAAGGGGGAGTTCGTCCGCAAGCGGTAGCACCCAGTCTCCACCCACATGGCCCAAGTAATCAATACCCCCGGCGAGCTGCAGAGAATGCTGGATGAGCATCTTCTGGATGCTCGGGAGTTTTTTACCGAGGGCGCCTGCTGGGCGTTCGCGTATGCCTTGAGCCGTGATTTCTCTGCCCAGGCCTATTTGATTTCCAATCCTGTTCACGTGTGGATCGAGCACAACGGGAGGGCTTACGACGCCAAGAGCAGCGGCCTGCCGCGGCAGGAGATGCTGCGCCGACTGCTCAACGGCCCTTACGCGCACGAAAAGGCGGAGCAGGAATCCCGGCGCCTGGCGATGGAGTGCAAGCAAGTCGAGATAACTGAGCTCCCGGCGCGATACAGGCCCGAGAAGAGCTTGAGCAGAGGCGTTTACGAAATCCCATTCGAGGTGGCCATGGGCTATACGGAAAAGGCATACGACCTGCCATTTGCGACCACCAGGTTTCGGTTCGCCATCGAGTCCTGCGACAAGAGCCTCCTCCCGATCACATTCCGGGATTTTCCGTCCGGAAGCTGTGGAGATGCCGCATTGCTCCTGGGCTGCTACCTGCGGGAGCGAGGTCTGGGTGAATTCGAGCACGTCACCGGAGAGCGTGGCGTTGCCGCGGATGGGACCTGGCAATCGCACGCCTGGCTGGAGCGGAACGGCGTTTTCGTGGATATCACCTCGGACCAATTCAACGAACTTGCCAAATCGGTGCAAGTTGGCCATCAACGGCACCGCCAGAACACATTCGAGGTCACCGGCCGGCATCGCGCCGACTTCAGAGCCTACGACGAGCGGACCAGCTCGATCCTCGAAGGCGCCTACAAAAGCATCCTGGGCCAATTCCTGAGCCCGAAACCGGCCGCTGGCAAATAGGGGGGAGACGTGGGGAGGCGCCGAAACGACGATCTCGAGGGGCTCATCGGCCCAATAGCCGTCCTGCTGTTTCTATTCGGCGCCGCCATTATCGCCTTCCTCAAGGCGCTGGTCCTCGTTGCGCTTATCTGTGGCGGCCTGGCTCTGGTTGGATTCGTGATTTTCCGGCTCGGCCGAAGGTTCTGGGAGCGGCAACTCGACGTTGAGGCGTATCTGCCCAGCATTGACTGGACACTGCCGTCAGCGGCGACCTTTGACTCGACCTGGGTCAGGCTCCAGTATCCGGAATTCCCCATTACGACCCATGCCGCCGCGGATAATGTCGTTGGAACCAGCGGAGCCTGGAAAGACGTGGTCCGCAAATTGGAGCGCTTTCCAACACTCCGCAGTGCATCGAGCCCTCAGGAGCTCCAGCAAAGAGTGGCGGCAAGCGAAGCCGCGGCCCCCACCATCGTCCAAAGGGCCGTAACCGACGCGAGCGAACTCGCCAAACAGAAACAACCGGGCCTTGAACAACAAATCCAACGCTTGCAAGATGTGGAACAGGGCCTAAATGCCCGGGTCCGCCCCAAGCTGAACATGCTGCGGGACACGGTGGAAGCCTTGTCTTCCAGCGGCTTCTTCGACCGCCTGAGGGCAGAACGACTGAACAATTACCTCTCGGAATACGAAGCCCAACTGCGAAGCCGCAACTCAGAGGCCCGAGAGAGGGCGAGCCGCCAAGAGCAGACGGTGCGTAACTTCCTGGACCCGGCGGCCAGAGAGCGCACAATCCAAGAAAGGCTCAAGCAGGATCTGACCGCGATGAGAGAGGTCGCGACATCCAGGGAGTTCGCGGGCGCAGCTGCTGAGGTGGCCGTAATCGAAGAACTCAGTGCGCTGCCAGCCGGCTGCCTGGTCTTCAACGACGTGAAGATGGAAGCGGGACGCTACATCCATTTTGAGGGCAAGCCGTTAATGTCCGCCCAGATCGACACGCTGGTCCTTACCCCAACGGGCGTTTTTGTCGTGGAGGTCAAGAACTGGAGCCGGGAGTTTGCACACTCTGGCGAGGGTTTCAGCCCCTATGAACAGGCCAGCCGCGCGTCCTACTCGGTCTTCGACCGCCTGCGACGAGCCGGCATGAGCGTCAAAGTCCGGGCCATCATCGCCACAAATGGCAACCTGCCTGAAAAGGGCGACCAGAAGGTGTCCGTGGTCCCCATCGGTCGCCTCCGCAGGTACATTGAGGGCGCTCCACCCGCGCAGGTCGACGTTGCTGCAGTCAGAAGGGCGCTGGGTCTCTGATCGGTCCTCATCGACATTCCATGGGGGACGGCTGGCCGGTCCAGCCCCAGTTTATCTGCGCGAACGCAAACGCACTGCTAATTCGGATCGGCCCTTAGCCTGGTTAGCTTCCAGCCGTCACCCTGCTTTCGAATCGAGATTGCGCCCCGACCGAACCGCTTCAACAACCAACGTCTGATGTGATTTCCGTTTCCTCGCACGAAACAGGACGCGCCGATCTCTAGATCGTGCGACCCAAACCACTCGCTCACCGTCATCTCGCCTTCGCTCCGCTCGCTCTTGGTGTGGCTGTGCGCCCAGTTCAAAAGGTCTTGCCTGCCTGAGGCCAAAATCCCGACGAAAGTTATGAGGTGTCTTCCTTGCGGCTCTCTTGCCAGAGAGACTAAAATCGAGGAGTGCAACCGCTTAACGATGTGGGCTGGCACAGGCTGGGCTGGTTGCGTCATCGCGATGGTGATCATGCTCGTCGTTGTCAACTCGGACGGCCGGATGCCCATAGCCGTTTCGTTTTCGATTGTTGGCGGCGTCGGGGGCTTTGAAGCGGCCCTCGCTCTCCTTCGATTCTCTCTTGGCCGCGATGGTGGTCGCCCACATGGCCAGACAACGGTCATCAGCGAGCCCTCTCTTTTGACCCTGTATCGGGGTAGCTTGCCCGCGGCATGACCAGAGGCCACCCCCTTCGTGCTCATTGCCGGATGACGCGAGCTTCAGCTGATCTGGTGCGTTCTTTTGGAAGCGGCTTCGTCGGCTTCCCGCCTTGGTGGGGCACCGCCACATTCGTCGTGAGCGCCACGATGTGATAACCCGTCCCCGGCTTGGTCTTCTCGCTGCCAATGAAGCAGGTCCGACCGACTTGTCCTTCACGGATCGGTCCTTGGTGATACCAATCGCCGCTGTTGTCGGCTCGGACGAAGACTTCAACACGACGCCGAGCTGGCGATTTGAGGACAGCCAGGTTCTCCATCTTCCGCCGAACGCGCATCCCATTCAAAGCCGGGTTGATCACCGGCCGTTCGTAGGCCAACCACGCCGCCTTCATCTGCTCGCAGAGCCCCCTCAAGGCCGCGCTTCTTTCGGCTTCGCGCATGCCCTCCAAGGGAGCGCTGGTTGGAAGAGCCGCCTGGATCTGTTCCAGCGCAGTTTCCTTGTAAAGGCAGTCCGACACCAGAACCCACAGCACCTTCACTCCTCGTTTCGCGCGGGCATTGAGAATATCCGGGACCTCCACATTCATGATGAACTCGGATTTCAGGAAGTGCCGGCTGACCAGCAGGACCGCCACTGCGGCCTTGTCGAGGGAATTCTGAATGGTGGAGCGCCACTTCGACCCTGCCGCAATGTCTGCATCTGACCATACGGTGATCCCGCCGTATTTTTGAAGGGGGGCGGCCATCGCGAGCAGGTCCTCGCTCCATTTGGAATCCCTGTGGCTGTAGCTGAGGAAAATCATTTTGCGAATGCGTCCGTGTGTCTCGAATTGCCATGAGTATACGGTGGCGCAAAGAAAGGGGCAATCGGCAGCTAATCAGGCTAGTGAGGCTCGAGACTTGAGAAATGGCTGAATTGCCGTTTGCAGCATGGGCGGCACGTGTTAAAAATGTTCGCGCGTTTGAGCGGAAAATGAGCGATCAGAAACAAGGCATTGCCGAGATGGCGGAGAAAGCCTCGAGAGAGCCTTTCCGGGATATTGGCTGGGGGCAGGTCGGGCCCGAGAATCAGAACCGGACCTACGTTGCCCAGGACAAGCATGAGCACAAGCGCTCCAAACCCATCCCCTCGGAGGTCATGTTTCGCAACGATGCCCCGTGGAGTGGCCTCCGTCAGTACTTCGGTGGCTACGAATTTGAGGATGGTCTTGGCCTTAAAGGATGGCTCACGCCGCGCGGCCTAACGACAACTCGGCCGAAACCATGCTCCAACCTGCATCGAAAGTCGCCATCTGTGGTCTCCGATATTTTGATGAAGTTTAGGGGAACTAGAATCGTTTTAGTGCCGGTAAGCGTGGGTGGCCCGCGACAAGGCCAGGCACCAGCGGTGCCGCGGCGGTCCTTTATCTGATGAAACCTCCTCAACGTTGCTACATCTGCGGTGTTGAGCTTGTGCCGATTCCCAAGGGGCATCAAGGTCGGCTGCGGGATGATCATGCGACACGAGACCACGTGCCGCCTGACGGGTTCTTCTGCGATCCAAAGCCTGCAAATCTAATCACGGTGCCCTGCTGCCACAGGCACAACCGCAAACACAGCGGAGTTGATGAACGCCTCCGCATGGTTGCCGCGCTTGAGCTACGAAGAAACGAAGGCGGGCAAAGAATCCTGACCGAAAAGGTGTTTGGTTCAACCTTGAAAAAGCTCCGACAGCCGAAGTTCGTGGCGCAGGTTGCTGGCACAATGCGGGATGAGACTGTGATGACGCCAGCAGGCCCAGTCCCAGTGGCTGCCTTCAGCACTCCGGCGAAGGAGTTCTTCGACTGTGTTGCCGATGTGACGCGCGGGCTGCTCACAAACTTCTACCCAGATTTTGATTACCACGGCCATCATTTCATGGTCTTGGACTTTCACTCTGCGACCCTCGCCAAAGGGGACACCGAACAGCAGCTGAGGATCATCCGCGATATTGCAACCAAGACGCCGGAGGACCATCGGGGCAATTTCAACGAATTCCGGTTCTGGCGGCAGGTTGAACCCGATGAACAGCGCGGCGCTTGGCTATTGGTATTCTATGAGGCGGTCGGATTTACCGTCATTCATACCCCGGTCCCCATTGAGAGCCTATTTGCAGCGCCCCCGTAATATGCGCCAGCACCCAAAAACTACCCGCGGCTTTGAGCACCTGAAATTCGCAGATGTTCCTGAAGAGTTCATGGACGCAACGGGCTATTCGCTGGCGGACTACTCAGTGGCAATCGGGCATGTCACCCACGAGAATCCCCTGAGATTCGAAATATTTGGGAGTGGCGTGCTGGTGCAGAAAGGGAAGCGATGTGGGTTATTAACAGCCCACCACTGTGTTCATGGTCCTGACGCCCCGGAATTCCGGTTTGGCTCTTTCGATGGCGATAAACTCGTGCTGGTTCTCAAACGAAGCCACCTTGTGGTCCTGCCGCCCGAGATACTGGTGAAACATGATTTGGGAATCCCGACAGCTGACGGGGAGCCGGATTTGGCGTTTGTCGAGTTTTTGGCCAGCCCGCAGTTGGGTGCGGTGAGGGCCGTCAGTTCGTTCTGGTCGCTCGACAGAGACTTTGGGAAAATTGCGACAGAGTTTGGACAGTTCGGCATGCCATTCACCGTGATCGGTTTTCCGGGTACGTATCACCAAACAAAACGGGAGGGAAACATTGTCCGGAAGATCATCAAGCACATGGCCTTTTTCTATGCGATTCGGCCAAAGGGAATTTTTTCCGCCCGCGGTTGGGATTATGTTGAAGCTACTAATCGCTACGACCAAGGCAACGAACTACCACCCACGTTTCACGGTGTGAGCGGAGGGCCAGTATGGGGGTTGAAAATCAAACGGGAGAAACAAAGTGGTCGGCTCATTCTGAATGATTTTGCGCTCCTTGGGATCGCGATTTCACAAATCCGAGCTTCGAAGAAGGCACTTCGGGTGCGGGCTCATTTCATCCGATCCATTTACGAGCTTGCCTGGCTTAACCTGAATGGCCTTTCGTGCAAGCCGGCTGGGAAAATCTGCGAGCGAGTTTCATTCAGCCGGCCTTCTAAGTAGCAGTTGGGAATATTTTTTCCAGCCAAGCAAGAAATTCCCGGATGTGTTCGGATTGCACAACAAAGATGGTTCGCACTTGGCGCAGGGTGAGGTCTGCAGCGAGTGAAATCTTGTTATGCAATCCCGTTGGCACAGACGCTGAGATGGCTTGATTGACTCGAAAATTGACCGCCAGCCATTTTCGCGGCGAAATTTTGATGTCCTTGGCATCTATGGCTCCTCGATCTAATGAAACATTCTCCGCATCGAAATCCGCTGACATCAGTTCTGCGGTCGTGGCAACCACGGGCAGAATGCGGAAGTTCAGAATATGCGCTTTTCTGAGTCTGAGGCCTAAGCCAGCTTGTCCCAGCGTGACCTGTTGGAAGGCATCCTCGATCGCGTCTGTCGCTGAAACCCGCTTATCCCAGTTCAGCTTCGCCTCAATTCCGTAGTCAAAAACAGGACATTCAGGCGATGCGGGTTTGGGGTCGATGGAATGGACAACGTTCGGTTCCCCCTCATGGTTCCAGGCGCCCGACAGGTGCGCTTTTTCTGCGTAGTAGTTTTTTGGCGACGGTGTATGAGCAATTTCACTCTGCGCAAAGAAAACCCATCGTTTGTAGTCCCGCGCTGAACGTTTGCATTCGATTACCGCCTGGACGGGAACACTGTCCCGACCATGTCGCAACACAATGTCGATTCTCGTTTCATCACCGTTTGGAAGCGATACGGGCACCTCGACAGCCTCCAGTTGCCAGTTATGCTGGGCACTCTTGCTTGCTTCATGAGCCAACAAATTTGCGGTGAGTTTGTGCTGGAACAAATATCCCTGCTCGTTGAGGGCGTCGGCGATTATTTGTTCTGGCTTGGGCGGAGGTGGTGGCGTTTTGGACATAAATCACATGCCGCTTTCGAGCCCTAGCCACGCGCTGCACGCCGCGTCGGGTGTGGGCAGCACGTGAGCGAACGCCTCGCTCAGGAAGTTCTCCTTCGGGGCGTGGCCGTCCCTCGGATGAAAGCGGAAGAGCGCGTTGAACAGATTCGGCGTTGATTCATTCATCGTTTCGACGGCAACCATAGCAAGGAATGCAATTGGAGGCCACGGCAGATCGCGAGGAGATCCCCGATTCGGTTCCCCCAACTACCGCTTCAGGCTACGCCTTCCGCTTAGGATGCACGCCTTGAGGGCCAGGTCTGAGGCACATCCGTTCGATCTCACCAACGCCTTCACCGCTCCATCAGCGAGCGTCCACGTTTATCGGATCGGGCCAAACGAGCGGAATTCCCGTGGATCCGCTGGTCCGGGCAGCGAGGGCCTCCTAATTTGCCAGGCGGTGACTGTTCCCCGAGCAGCCGCGGCAAGCCACCTGGCCTGCTGTGGTCAGGTTTTCGCAAAGGGTCCCGGCAGGGGCTCGCCATCTTTCGAGCCACCATCAACTCTCCGGCTCGCGAAGTTGCTAAACCTCGAACCGGTGGTATCGTGAAACCTTGAAGGCTCTGGAGCAAATTGTTAACGATCTGCACCCAGGCACCCCCCTACGGGGGCGCCAGTTGCGCCCAGCGCCACCATCCACCCTCGACGAGATCCTGAGTCCCATCCCGTACACGGACTTCCTGAGCTGCTATCTGCGAAAGGAGTTTTGCCACATTCCGGGTGATAGAGGTCGCTTCAGGTTGCTTCTTCCATGGACGACCCTGAGCCAAATCCTTCACGAACACCGACTGGACTACCCCCGGCTTCGCCTAATTCGAAACGGCGAAACCTTACCCCCGCAGTCGTACATCGATTATCTGACCGATCGGCGTGGGGCACGGTACACACGCGTGCGAGCTGACGGCCTCGAAAACGAACTTGCGAGAGGCGCGATGCTCCACCTTGCGGCGGTTGACGAGTTGAATCCTGAGCTTGCCCGACTCGCTGAATCTATCTCCTCTAAACTTAAGACCACGGTGATGGTCAATGTCTGCGCGGGCACCCACAACTCCCGTGGATTTGCCACACATTGGGACGGTCATGACGTGCTCGTACTGCAGGTACACGGAAGAAAGCACTGGCGCATTTACGGGATTACCCAGCCCAGCCCCTTGCGCATAGGCGTTGGCATGGATGCAGGTCCCCAAACTGACAAGCCAACGGTTCCGGTCTGGGAAGGGACGATCGAAGAGGGAGACTTAATTTACCTCCCCAGAGGCTGTTGGCACTCGGCCGAAGGAACAGCCGACCCCACGCTGCACCTCACGGTAGGAATCATTAATCCAACCGGCCACGACTTCCTGACCTGGATCCGTGACACGCTCCTCGAGGAGGAAGTTTTCCGCGCGGATCTACCGGACCTCGATGCGCCCGCGGTGAAAGCCCAGCACGTTGAGGCCTTGCGCACCGCACTCGCATCCAAATGCACCGTTCAGGCCATGGAACAATTCCTTGCCCTAACCCACGAAAAGAGGACATCTCGTCGTCGGGTGACTTTTCCGACCAGTGACACCAACGCAGACGCTTCAGATCCAAAGATGGGCATCAAATTAACATGAACTCAATTCAGGCGATAGCAAAGCGCGTCGAAGAACTCGATCTTCGGCCGATCAAGGTCAAACTCATGGACCCGCACAGCGGCGAAGGATGGACCGAGGAATACACCGACAAGGTGGAGATTTGGTACCGTCGATTCCTGGCCCTTTCATTAAAATACCCCCAGAAACTGCTCGTCGTGAACGACGCGGTGGACACCTTTTGGCACTACCACATCTTGGACACTAGGAAATACGCTGACGACTGCCAGCAGGTGTTTGGCCATTTTCTTCACCACTTCCCGTACTTCGGCATGCGCGGCGAGGAAGACGCCCGAAACCTCCAAAAATCTTTCGACGACACGATGGACCTAATGAAGCAAGAGTTCCTCGAGTCACTGGAGGACGCATTCGGAAGCCGCTGGGAAAGCCAAAATCGTCCGACCCGCACCGAACAACCACGTTTCAAGGGCGCCAGCTGCTCCGACTGTACTGCGGGCCCCAGCCAAGCCGCAGCGGAGGACGGTGCTCATATTTTCCTGAGAGAGCGCCCGACCGAGCCGGTGAGAACCGCTTAATCAATCTCGAGGGCCATCGCCAGCATGCCCAATCGGCCCCGGCCGCATTGGAACAAGCAATGTCCAGCCGTGAACCTCGGAAACAGTATCCTCAGAAAACGCGCGGCAGCCAATTTCTCCCAACGAGGCCAAGGCCGCTTAAAGTGTTCCTTTTGGAGCTTCAGCAGTTCATCGCGACCGGTTGTGAGCACGCGCAGATCTTAAGCATTTAGACGCCTGCTCTCAAGCCACCGAGAGGAGCTGCTTCCGCCGCACCCAGGTTTGCTTGCCAGCGCGGATTGATGGAAGAAGACCGGGCACAACTTAATGACACCGGCAACGCGGCAATCGTCAAAGCCGACAGGGGACCTACCAATTTACGAAGCAATAATGCAAACAACTCCTGCGAATCGCTTTTTCGCCGAGGTCCTGAGAGAATCAGGCCGTATGAGCAAGACAGTTCTAATTACCGGTGCGTCCTCCGGGATCGGCTTGGCGACGGCCAAACTCTTTCTGGCCAAAGGCTGGAATGTTGTCGCAACCTTGCGCAAGCCCGCCATGGACTCCCAGGCCCGGCTGCCAGGGGCCTTGGTGAACCGCCTTGATGTGCAGGACCGGCTCAACTCGGCTGCGGTATTTCGTCGGCGAGGACGTTGGAGACTTCGTCCAGGCGAAACGCGAGAAATCCGACCAGGATTACTTCAAGTTCATGCGGGCACGTTTCTCATCGTGATCGCATGTGACGGGTGGTTCGAGGAACGTTCACACAAAACCCGGGTTCCAAGTTGCAAACGTCGCGAAACATGTTTACAGGCAGTGAACGCTGCTGTAAGCTTACACTATGCAAACGTTGGGCGAGTTCATCCGTAAGAAGCGAGACGAGGCAGACATTTCCCTGCGTGAGCTCGCTCGTCAGATTGGGATTACTCCACCCTTCCTTTCCGATATTGAGTTGGGACGGCGTAATCCGTCGGAAGCGGTTTTGGCCAAGATCGCTGAATTTTTCAAGGTCCCGCTCGAAGAACTTCGAAAATTCGATTACCGAGGCTCCCTTGCCGACCTCAAGCGGTTGATCGAAAAGGACCCGAATCTGGGTTTCGCGTTCCGGACTGCCATCGACGAGGTGAACCAGGGCAAAGTGACCACGGAGGAATTGGCGAAGAAACTATCGGAAAGCGGAGGGTAGATGCAGCGCTTCAGATCGTCGACTGGTCCATTTGAATACCAATTGAGGTTCTCCCCCGAGGAGATCGACGAGATGTGTTTGGAAGCGCTGACCAAAGCAGGCTCTCTGCCCAAGTCACCAAAGGCCGTCCGCATAGATCGGTTTCTGGAAAAACATTTCACCCAGAATCTTCTGTACGATGATCTCGGGCCGGGCGTCCTGGGTTACACCGCGTTCAATCCCGACGGCTCCATCCGTTGCGTGGCGGTCTCCTCCCAGCTGGAAGATGGTCGATCTTGCTCGGAACGGCGCCTCCGAAGCACCCTGGCCCATGAAGGCGGCCACTGTCTGCTCCATCCGTGCCTGTTCATCCAGACAGAAGGCCAGACCTCGTTCGGTGCCGACCAGGCAAACGTCTCGCTCAAGGAGAGGCGCTTCCTGTGCCGGGACAACGACGTAGACCCAGGCACAACCCGGCAGCAGACTCGCCGATATGACGGGCGCTGGTGGGAGTGGCAAGCGAATAGAGCCATAGGGGGCTTTCTCTTGCCCAAGCATCTGGTTCGCGCGGCGATCGAGCCGTTCGTAAAGAAAACGCTCGTGACCGGCAGCCCCATGCTTCCGGCCGCCAACCGGGAGAGTGCGGCGCGTGAATTGGCCACCATTTTCGAAGTCAATCCTGCCGTAGCCAGGATTCGATTGTCAGAGATGTTCCCCGAGCAAACTGGCAATCAAATAGAGTTCTAGCCCAATCTTCAAGAAATATTCTATTCTGTAAGTGGCTTATTACAAGCCACTTGTACTCATATATCGCAACGGCAGGCAGTTTTACACTTGCAGTGTATGCTTACAAAGCTTATATTGCCTAAATGACACTTGGGAAGTGCCAAAAGCAGAAAGGACATCGGTGAAAGACGCACTTGGAATGCGCGGCCTCCGCAGCCGCGGCGAAGACGGCAAACTCCGTGACAAGCGGGATGACACGCACATGGGAACGATCGAGCGCAAATACGGGCGGGACTTCGGAGTCCGGTCCGATACGCACCTCGGCAATTTTTTGAAGGAGCGGGGCATTGATTCCCTGCACCAGCCAATCGATCGCAACACCGGAAAGAAATAATAGCCATGCCAACCACTTTTTACAACGACCCAGTGACTCGCCCAGTGCAGCCTCCGCCATTCGGACCGGTCGGCCTGCGGGAACTTTTGACCAGCACACGGCAGGGCTACGCATGGACGCAGGGAATCCATTTGTACTCAGAGTTGAGGCCCGTCGAAGGGCTGCAGATGGCGGAATCGGAAGAGGAGGCGCAAAGCTTCCTGCAGGTAATCGAGGATTACACGCATGCCGGCGTTCAGGCCGCCGCACTGTTCGATTTGGAGTTGCTCGAGGTTCAGGGAACCGTACTGCACTTCCATTTGGAAGGCGGACTTGACCGGGATGCGTTCAAGAAGGCGATGGCGTTCAGCTACATCTTCACTCGCGTGCTGTATGAGACCCTCGCGGACGAGATGGATGACGAATGGCATGGCTTTGCCATCTGCATGGACCACGGCCCCGCGATCATCGTGCGCCGCGGCCACACGTCGAATTCGTCTGCGGTTTCCTTGAGCGAGGCGGCAAACAAGCCGGCAAAGCGCCTGCTGTATGGCCGCACTGAGGCCGGACACGCCGAGTATCCCAAGGCATGGGAAGGCAAACAGTCCGATGGCTGGTCCGCGGTTAACCTGCGCGACCGGGAGAAGGCGCCCTTGTTCGACGAGCGCCAGACTGCACCGCTGGAGACCAAGCTCCGCCAGCTCGTCAATGATTACCGCCAGAAGCGCCGTGCGTCGCCCCTCATGGCCGGCGTACCATTCATTCAGGCAAGCGCGATGGTGGACGCAGGCAGCTTCACCGTGGACAACCCGCTGCGGGTTCAGGCGCTCTGCATGCGCGCGGACCTCGATGGATTCAGCAAGCAGGTCAGGGCCGCCTTCCAGCAGGGCGAGGAAGCGGTGGAAGCGATCGCCAAAGGCTTCGTGAAGATCATGGAGTTCGGCGACTTCTTCGAAAAGCAACACCCGGGGTGCATTCGATTGCCCTGGGCAGGCGACTGCGCAACCTTCCTGTTCCCGGTCGGTGCTGACTCGCACTCGTTCCGCGGCAAGAACTGGATCGAGCTGGTCGAGCAGTGGCAATCATTTGCATCGGGAACGGACGAAGGCAGGCTGAACCGGTGGGGGAAGATTTTCGCCAACGTAGCGTGGGCGGTAGGAATGACCTACGCCGACACGGGCAACTGCCTGGTCGCCCCCATCCAGACACTGGAGCGCAGGTTCCTGACCGCCGCGGGGGCCCCGCTGAGTGTAGCGCTTGCCGGACAGAACCTGTGCAGGGCGAACGAAACCGTCATCCACAGTTGCGATCACCAGGCGCTGTATGCACCTGTCCGCAAGCTCTTCGACAAGCTGGAGGGGACCGAGTTTTGGCGTGGACACAAATTGACAATGGACAAGGTGGCCCAAGCAGTCATCGACGCAGGCCGGTCTGAAAACGTGCAGACGTTTGCGGAGAAGGCGGCGACAATCAGCGTCCCGACTCCGAAGCCGTACTGCAAATGAAGGGCTATCTCACGCGGGCATTTGCACTCACGCTCACGGCGACCATCTTCGAGAGATTGACGGCTCCCAAGGCGGTCGGCGTGGGCGTCCCAGGGCTGCCACTCACCCAGGCGCCGAATGCACCGGTGCTGTATCGCGCCGAGGGGTGCCTGCCATTAAAAACGCATCGCGAGGTGGGTGATACTATCGTGTCTGTTCGGATCCTTGTTCCGAACGAGTGGACCACCATCCCACCGGTTGCTTATTCATCGGCACCCTTCATCCGAAAGGAACCCGATTGGCACGTTCAGGCGGATGGCAGCCTTTGCCACGTCCTCCCCGATCACTGGGCTTGGGAGATGAACCAATGTTGGGAGCAGACTTTGGACATTGGCTATGTGATTGAGACCGCCGCAGCGTGGTGCCTGCTGAACGTGGACAGCCTTGTCACGCGGCATCTGCATGGCCACCGGTTTGGATTAACGAAGTGGCCAAAACAATGGGAACAATGGGGACACGGGCCGCGCGGCGTGGCGGAATTTCAGACCTCGTTACAGAACCTAACCAAGGCAGCCGCATGAAGAGTTGCTCGACCCTAATTGACCGATTCAAGGGACCAGCGGGACCCAAAGCCGTCGCCCAGGAGCTGGCCAAGCAGGAGATTATCACTGGCCATACAAACGCGATGACCGAGCTGGCGGCGCGTGGAAGAATAAGGGCGATCCGGCCCGGGCAGGTGTTGGTCAGGCAAGGCGACCCGACCAATGACATCTTCTTTGTCCTGTGCGGCCGATTGGCCGTAAAACGGAACAACCGCGAGATAACAGATCGCGGGGCGGGCGATTGCCTGGGGGAAATGGCGCTCATCGACCGGAGCCAGCCCCGGAGCGCAACCCTGATTGCGACTGAGGAATCGGTACTGCTTCAGGTGAGTGAGCCGGATTTCGCTATGGTCGCTTCACAGCACCCCGAGCTCTGGCGCAATCTCGCAGTCAAGGAGGCCAAACGGCTCAGGGAACGGCTTGAAACCGTCCGCCAGAAAAACGACGTGCCCGTCGTGTTCATCGGATCCTCAAAGGAGTCGCTACCGATTGCCAAATTGGTGAAAAAGGCCTTGAGCAGCGTCGCCCAGGTCCGGATCTGGACAGAGGGCGTATTTGGATGCGACCAGTTTACGCTGGAGTCCCTGGAGAAACAGGCGCACGAGGTGGACTTCGCCGTGATGGTGTTTGCCGCCGATGACAAGGTCTTCAGCCGGGGGAGAGGGTCGGAGGCGCCCCGCGACAACGTCGTTTTTGAGCTTGGCCTGTTCACCGGTTCCCTGGGCCGAAAGCGGGCTTTCGTCTTAAAGCCCCGCGGGTTGCCGTTGAAAATCCCATCGGATCTTCTCGGCAAGAACCACATCGAGTACGAGGTTAAGTCCCGCGAAGAAGCCGCGATCAGGGAAGCGTGTACCGAGCTGGTCGAAATCATCAAACGCGAGGGCGCAATCTAACTACAATCTCCTATGAGCCGGAACGGAAAATTCATAACCCGTAACCAGGTGACGGGCCAGAAGGGCATCAACCTGATTGAGCGAATCGTTCTGGAGATGGGCTACAGCTGGAACCCGACCAGCGGCGCCATGGATGCCGGCGTAGACGGCGTGATCGAGATACGTGATCCGTCAACCGGCGAGGCGTCCAGCCTCATCCTCCAGGTCCAAAGCAAGGCCACCGAAGGGGAATTCGAATCAGAAACCCCGGCTTCTTTCGTGTACCGCGTGAAGGAACGCGATTTGAACTACTGGCTGCAGGGAAACGCTCCCGTCCTTCTGGTCGTGTCCCGACCCGCCACAAACGAGGGCTATTGGATTTCGGTTAAAGATTACTTCAACACGCCGGAGCGGCGCGCGGCGCGGAAGGTCGAGTTTGACAGAAACAAGAACCGCTTCGACAAGGCGGCTGGGGCGGCGATCGCCAGCCTGGCCATGCCGACTGACAAGGGCATATACCTTCACCCCCCGCCGAAAGACGAAACCCTTTCAACAAACCTGCTGGAAGTTGCGCATTACGCCGCCAAACTGTTCGTGGCGCAAACCGCGCATTCCACCACCGAGAAGGTGGAACAGGTGTTCCACGAACTCGAGGAACGACCGGGGCGCTTATGGTTCGTGAAGGAAGGGAAGATATACTCATTCCACGACCTGAATGAATACCCGTGGACGAAGGTCTGCGACGCCGGCTCCGTTGAACCGTTCAACACCTCAGAGTGGGCAAACTCAACCGACCATGACCGCAGGAGTGAATTCGTTAGGCTCCTGAACCTCGCCTTGAGGACTCTCGCCAGCAGAAAGGACATCGGGGCCTTTGTGCAGCCGAAACGCCCCAACGTCTATTACTTCCGGCCGCGCGTCTATCGCAATCGGGAGACGGACGTGGACGAGCTGGTCGAGCGTGATGAAACCTGGAAATTGCAGAAGCAAAGCACGCGGAGGGTTGTCGAAAGGTACTACACCAAGTCGGAACCGGTCCGCCTGATGTATTACAAGCACCACGCTTTCACGGGGCGCTTCCGCCGGTTTGAGAACCGATGGTTCCTCGAGATCACACCGACATACCACTACACCGGCGACGGGCGGAAGGAGTCGCGTTTCCGGGAAGAGAACCTCGCCGGCATGAAACGCCAGGAGGGCCACGGCGCCATCGCCAATAACGTGAGGTTCCTGGCCTACTTCCTCGCCCACCACGACATGTTCGACCGCGAGTATCCGTACCTACGGTTTGGCCGGCTGTTGGAGTTTGAGACCGATTTCGGAATACCTGACACCGACTGGGCAAACCGCGCGGACCCGGAAGAAGTCGCTGAGAGCGTCGCACCTGAAGAGCACCCACAGCTCCTACTATCATGAAAATCGAACTCCTCGACGAACCAGAACTTGAATTCGGCCGGCGGGGCCGGCACATCGACATTCGCTTTGGCATCAAGGCGCACGGTCCCGTGAGCGTCGATGAAAGCGACGCGCCGCGAGACATAAAGGTCGGGATGGTGGGAACGCCTGCCTCACTTGAGAAGCTGAACAGCTGGATGAGCGCCTGCCGGAATCCAATCTCGGCCAAGCCCAGCAAAAAGCCGAACCTGTTTCCTTCGTTCCCCGGTTTTGCGCTAGATCGGTGCTTTTACTCTGATTGGAGCACGTCCGACAAATTGCAGAAGGCGCTCACGCCTCGAGAGATCAGGGATGTCCTTGACGGGTGCCCGCGGAATGAGGCTGTTCAGAAGACGGCCGACATGTTTATCGCGGCCTGCAAATACCTGACCGAATACGCCAATCCAGACGTCCTGGTCTGCGCCCCTCCGCTCGAGCTGTTTCAAAAATTCGATATCCCCGTTGGGCTGGGTGACGAAGACGAAGGGCCGGAGTCTGAAGTGCCCGATTACAAAGTCGACTTCCACGATTACCTCAAGGCAAGAGGGCTGAAACTCGCAAAGCCGGTCCAGTTTGTGAGGCCACCAACCTACGACGTCGACGCAAAACAGGTCAGGAGTACCGGCAATCCGAGAAGCCTGCAGGACCCGGCCACACGTGCCTGGAATTTCTTCACCGCCCTATATTACAAAGCGAAGGGGATTCCTTGGCGCCTGTTGCGCAGGCCTTCTGAAATCGATTCGGCATATATCGGCATCAGCTTCTATTTGAGCCCGGACAAGGAGAAGACCCATACGAGCGTGGCCCAGGTATTCAACGAGCGGGGCGAAGGAATGATCGTGCGCGGCGGGGAGGCCAAGCGCTCCGAGGAAGACCGCCAGGTTCACCTGACTGCGGACGCCATCGCCAAATTGGTGATCAACGTGCTGGCCGAATACAAGCGGGTGCACAAAAACCTGCCTGCCCGCGTCGTGGTCCACAAAACGTCGGGCTTCAACGACGAGGAGAAGCAGGGGTGTAATGACGCACTGAAAACCATGGGCGTGGACTGCCACGATTACCTGGCGATCGGCGACTCGCTGTTCCGACTGTATCGCCACGGTGAATACCCCCCACTGCGGGGCACGTTCGTGCAAATGGACACTGACAACTGGTACCTCTACACCCGGGGGAGCATCGACTTTTACATGGCGTATCCAGGGATGTACGTGCCGAGGTCCCTGGAGATAATTGCGGCGGAGGCCGACCAGGCGCCGAGGAAGCTGGCGGAGGAGACACTCGCGCTGACCAAGATGAACTGGAACAATACGCAGTTCGACAACGGCCTGCCCATCACGATCAAAGCGGCCAGACAAGTGGGCGGCATCCTCAAGTACGCCGGAGACCTCCCGGAGATCGAGGCTTCGTACGCTTATTACATGTAAGGCTTATACGAGGTGTTATAGGCCGCTACGAGAGGAGGGACTCCTGCTCGAGCGCCTTCCGGGTCCTCCGTAATGCGCGGCAGACCCGGATCAGGGGCGGGTGCATAAACTTCTCAACAAAATCGAGGCAATCTCCCTGCTTCAAAAAGAGGCCTCGGTCTCCACGCGCCTCCAGGAGCTGTTCAAAGTCCTGCGGAACGAGAAGCTCGGCCTGCGGTCTCTCCGGAAGAACCTCTGCGGCGAAGATCCTCAGCCCGGCCGGGTCATAATCGGGAAGATACAGCACTTGCCCAGACCAGCCCTTCAGCCATTGGCGCCACACCCCACCCCAATGCCATCTCAAAACGACGGCAAATTGCATTTGGGCCACCTCGGGAAAGAACTTCAACAGGTTTTCAAAGTTCCAGAGGCATTCGGCGTTTTCGGTGGCGACCAATGTGCCGGCCGTCACCCGCAGTCCTGGCAAATTGCCCAGCGACACCAACACCGCACTGCCCTGGGGGGTGAGGCCAAGGGGCCGATCGCCTAGGAAACAGTTGTTGAACGAGCGAAAGAAGAGGCCATCCAGGGGCCCGTTGGGAAGCGCTTTGGAATCGCCGGCGAGAGCCGCCATCATGCTGCGACTTCGGGTGTCTGGGGTCGCCCGTGCATACCGCTCCAGATCCCGGATCCCCCAGTGATAAGCTGCAAATTCGGCCAGCCTGCCCGGCAGCCCGCGGACGAGGTAGCTGGAGCCCGATTTCTCAAGCTGCACGACGCCACCGGCCTGGAGTGCCTGAAGCACGTTCTTCGGCAGTTCGCTCCGAGGAAACGCTTCCCCTAAATTCAGGCGCACGAGCCTTGCGGCTTGAGCGCAGCTCAATTGCTGACGTCGCATTTTAGCACCTTGCGCAGGACAAGCTGACCCGCAAACCGAGCCCCCTGTTTGCGAACTCTAAGCCAATTCTCGAAACCCACTGTTTGCTGGGAGTGCCCGGCGGTGATCAGGACGATGCCGCGCTCCTTTGCATATTCGAGAATTCGTCGAACGTACTTCGGCGCCAGCACCCCGGTCTCATCCAATACGCAGTGGACGGTCGAGCTGGCCTTGGCGTCAACGGCGCGCTCGCGGTAAACCTCGATGAGAGACAAGTAGATCAGCATCTTCACCAGGTAATCTGTTCCGGTCGAGCCGATGTGGTCCAGGGATCGGCGCCAGTGCAGATCGCGCCCGTTTTCCTGCACGCGAATTTGAAAATCAAAGTAATCGGTTAATCGGAGCTGCTTGTCGCGGTGGTTCTCAATCTCGCGCACGAGGCGCGCAAACGTTTCGATGGCCTTATCGATCTGAGCTTTGTTCGCGCGCTCCTGCCACAGGTCCGCTCCCGGCCCAAAGGTCAGCCCGGCAAAGGACTCGACCTCTGCAAGCGTCTCCGTCAGCCGGCTATCGACTCGATCAACCCGCAACTCAATCGAGTCCAACACATCAACGAAGTTGTTCTTTTTCAGATTGGCCTCCACCAGCGTGGCGGTCTGCCGAACTTGTCTAATGCCCTCGAGAAACTCGGCGTTCTTCGAGGAAATGTTCCGGATCAGTTGATCGAACTCCTGGGTTTGAATCTGCCGCATCCCGTCGATGCCACGACCATTCACGAAGGGACGGAGCTCCGCGCCCACAAAAAAGTACCAGTTGAACTGATCGTGGATCGGCGAAAAGCCCAACACCTTTTTTTCAAGCGTCTCGGCGTCGAACTTGTTCAGGTACGACTTTGCGGCCTTGCTGCCCTGGGAATCAATGTCGACCTGGCGCTGGTGTGCGGCCTCGGCGACCGTAAGGCTTTCACGCGCGACGCCGGCCCGGTAAAACGGCGACGCCTCAAGCTCCGCCAATTCAAAGAGTGCCCACTCAAGCATGAAACGGACGTCTTGACGAAACCGTGCCACAGCGTCCTCGTCCGCTTTCAGATCATTTTGGTGCCGCGCGAGATCAGCGCCACGCTTCTCAAAACCAGACAGCGCCGTTTCATGTGCTTTTTGAGCGGCAGCCAGGCGATGGTTCTCATTGGCCAGTGCGCCGCTGAGCGTCTCCCGCCTGAGCCTCCAGGTCGGCAATGGCTCAATGAGCTGTTGCCTCAAGCCTTGGAAGCGGTGTACCTCCTCTTGGTAGCCCTCGATGCGAACGACCTCCTTCTTCAGTGAATCGGCGTCGCTCCTTGCCTTTGCGATTACCTTGGGGTTGGCCCCCTTGGCGGCAAGTGCTGCTTGGAACTGGGCCTCGATTTCTTTTGTGTCCGTCTCGACTTTGGTTTTGGATTCGTTTTCCTCGGCGTTGATTTTGGACAGCACCTGATCTCGTCCGGTTGTGAGCTGGTCTTGTCGATCCGAAAACTCCGAATCGAGCTTTTCTCTCCGAGACTGAAAGCCGCCCTCGAGGTTCTTCAGATCTGCGCGATATTGCGCTTCGGTGTCCCGCAGTTCCTTGTCCCGGCTGTCCAACTTGGACCGCAGTTCTTTTCGATGAGCCTCCACCTGAGCTTGCAACGTGATGAGGCGATTCTCGAGATCCTCGGCTTGCGAAGCCAAGGAACGGCACAGCTGGTCACAATTACCGATATCGTTCTGCAGGGTCGAGTTTGCCGCGCTTGCCTTCTTCTCGAACTCGTCCACTGAGGCCAGGTATCGCTGGTGCGCCGCATCCATTTGCGCATGATCGTCTGCAACCGCCTTCTGCAGCCCCTTGAATGCGGCATCCAATTCCTTGCGGCTCAATCCGTCCGCCGTTAATGGAAGTTTCTCAGTCGAGATCTCCACGCCCCAGACCGATTTGCTGCCTTCCTCTGCCGCCCGCGCCTGCAGCTCTTTCGCATCGTGAAAGAGCGCGTCACGGGACAGCGTCTTCGCGGCGTCCGCCCAGGTTCCTGGAGATTTGAGTTGGAAGAAATTGGCCAAGGATTGATCAAACTTCATCAATTCGTCGGCTGCGACATCCCGCCTTGCTTTCCCGGCGGCGATTTTGGCTTCCCACTGCTGGCGCTCAGCCTGTGCCTTTTCGTTGATTTTCTCCCGCTCTCGCTCATTCTGAGCCTTTTGGAATACCTGGTCGGACCGCAGCTTTTGCAAACGTAAGCCCTCTGCATGTTGCTTGCGCCTGGTCTCCTCCAGACTCTGCCCCAGCCGCCGTAATTCGGGGGGATCTTGGATGTCGGCCAGGGATTTGTATTCATCGGTGAGTTTTGTGCGGGAGTACGCCAGGCCGGCCTGGGTAGCCTTGAGGGGCGCCAATGATCGCTGATATTCTTCATCCAGGGCGGAGAGCACCTCTTTGCGCTCAGCCCCCAGCTTCTCGACTGCCAGCGTGAGGGCCCGCTCAGCCTCACCCCGCCGTTGCTCAAACTGCAAACATTGTTGAGACCACGCGCGTTGGACGTTTGCCAGCATTTGGGCTTTTCGCTGATTTTCGTCATCGAACTTCTCGGTCAACGCCTTGTATTGCTCTTCGGCAGAATTGTAGGCATGGCGCACCTGGGGCAGGCGCTCCAGGTCGGCCGCCTTCTTATCGATCTGGAGCGATTTGTATTCCCGCTCCGTCTGCTCCCCGCGCTCAATATCGGCGATTAGCACCGCGAGCTTCTCACCCGAGTCCTTGATCGCTTTCTCCAGCTCGGCCTTCTGCTCCTCGAAGCCGGCGACCGCCTCCTTCTTCTCGCCGTCCAGGGCATTCTGCAAATCAGCGAGTTCTTGCCTTCGCGCTGGAAGCCGCTTACCCATACGGACCAGTTCGTCGATCGCTTTCTTCCGCTCGTTTTTCGCCGATTCAAAATTCTCCGCCACCGTCAGCAGCGCGTCGGATTCCTTTTCATGCCGAAGGAAGGTGTCCACGGCGCGGTGGACTCGCCTGAAATTCTCCAGCTGGCCCTTCAGGGCGACCAGATCCAGCTCGGCCCCCATGGCATCCTCGCGGACCCCGCACGTGAGGGCTGCTTTGAGCTTGTCCGCGTCAAGCTGGTTGACGGTGAAAATTCCGCTGATGATCCGAGGCAGGATGAATACCTGAGAGGAGGCGCCGCGGATGGGACGGAATACCGCATAAGGGGAGCCTACCAGACCATACACGCGGCGCTGGAAATCTTCGTATGCGGTAACGGAGTCATACGAGCAGCGCGCCTCGCGCAGTCGCTCCAGCACGTTTTCAAGGGGCTGCACGAAGTTGCCGCGCACGTAGTAATCCTTGGCGTAGGGCGCGTCGACAAACAGGAACTGGATGCGGTTGGAGGGGCGGGTTACCACGATGTGGTACGGAGGCTGGTTATCTCCTCGCGAAATCTCGTAAATCAGATAGGCGGGTGGATCTCCCAGGTAATAGCTGACAAAATCCAACTTGTTTTCATGCAGAGCATAGAAGGGCTTTTCATTCGAACCGAGGTAGAAGAACAGGATGGTGCGCAGCAGCGTCGATTTGCCGTGGCCGTTGATGCCGATAACCTGGCCATGGCCACCCACGGGGAACTCCAGGTAATCAAAGCGGGCCGAGTTTATGAGAATGACGCGGTCAAGCTTGGCCATTGGGCTCCTTCGGTTCGGCTGATTCCTCCGGGATCTCGATCCGGTCAGCAAATTCCAGAATGTAGTTTATCGCGGAAAGCACGCGGTACTCCTGCCGCGCGGCATCAAACTCCGACAGATATCCGCGCCGCACGAGCCATTGCAACAGGCTATCCAAACGGTCAGCGTTGGTCTGGGCTTTGGGCGACGCGAACATGAGGAAGCGCTCAGCCTTGGGATCATTGTTGCACCGAGCCACCAGGCCTGGCGCGGAGAAGATCTGCCCCTCGGCAAAAGCCTCGATGTGGGTGGAGAGGAAGTCCAGAATTTTGACGAGTCGGATCATCTGCTCAAGCTTGGCTTCGAGGTTCGCCTGGGGCTCTTCGTCCATCGTGAAGTAGTAGCAGTTGTCGCCCCTCTGGAGCTGAAAGCCCAGCATCTCAAAGAAGGTGCGGCAGGGGTCTTCATCTCCTGCCTCAAGGCGCTTGAACAGGTCCGCATCCTCCCCAGGCCCATTTCGGGAAAGGAAGTGGTTTTCTCCCCGGCAGAGGCGCGTGAAAAGACGGCGAGCGATAGCTGGAGCTTCAATATTCATTTGCTGGACAGAGCTGGTGGCTGAACGACGGCGTATTCCCAAACGCCGTCTGTGGCCATTTCGAAGGGACGATCCTCCCAGGTCCCCGACCAGTCTTCGTTGGTGAGGATGGCGCAATACCCGTCGATGCGCTCCTCCTCGGTCAACGGGCGCCCCTCCACCCGGATTTTCCCAAGAAAAACGAACAGATCATCCTTCTGGCGGCTGAATGTGTCGTACACATCCTGCCAATCGATCACCGCCGGGATGTCATCAGCCTCACCTTCATCCGAGGATATTTTCCTGGGCTTATTCGCCGCGGGCCCTATCCCCTCCCGGGCCAGCACGCGCAAGAGCAGTTCTGGTCGGGTATCAATTATCGTCGGATCCAGCGAGGTGCGGATCCGGAACTCGTGAAACCATGGACCGGTCGCCTTGGCCGCCACGTCCGCGATGTTCGTGGCGGTGAGGTGCTCGTGGCGGTCGATGAGGCCACACAGCCGAATGAGTTTGCGGGTCCTGGCGTAATCCCGCTGGACCCTGTTCAAGTAATCCTCGATGCACTGATAGATATCGATCAAAGCATCCCCGACCTTCGAGCAGGAATGGAGGACCTGCCGGCGCAGCGAAACAATTTCCAGCTCCTGATGGACTTGGAAAAAGGTGTCGTGGCGAAGCAGGGTGCTCAGCTCGTCGATGGCTTTTCCGTAGCTCCTCGTCCTTTCCAGGTGCCATTTCAGCCTGAGGAGCTTGACCTCATAATCCGAGCCGGCCCGATAATCATAATCAACGGCCGCCTTAACCTCCTCGAGGTGCCTCTGGCTGCGCGTCTTACAGGCATGCAACAAACGACAGATGCGCCGAAGCAGACCTGCCCCTTTGTGGGGATCGGACAGCCGTTGGTACCCGTCGATGTTGCGCCGTATCTCCTCCAGCAAACCGACGAGCCAATCGGCCTGGGCTACTTCCGAGGCGCCAAGCATTTCCTCCAGGAATCGTTCCGCCCGATCATCCAACCGGTATTCACCGGCGGCCACATCGATTTCAACGAGTTCGAGCGCGGAAAGCCGGTTCAAGGTGCCCGAGTCCGTCCAGTCGGCAGCCATTTCGATCGTGACCCTCGTACGACGGTTCTCGAAGAACCGCTGGAGCACCGGCCGCAGTTCTGATTGAAAAATCCTGAAAAACCCTTCCTTAGAAAACGCCATGGACCAGCCGAGGTAGAAACCGGCAGCTGGGGGCCTTGCAGTCTCCACCCGGGACAGCGGTTATTGTACATGGTTTTCGAGCCAACATTGCAGCCAAGGGTGAACCTTCTGCGGTACGCGGACAAGGAAAACGTACCTCCTCGGTTAGTCCATCGGCTGCGTCAGGGTCGGGGTGCGTGCGAATCGTGCGAAATCGATGCTGTAAATGCGCGGGCATTTCCTCTAAGCTGAGCTCCGCAAGATGGTCGAGAATCTGACGGAAGGCCGATCATTGGGATTTTTCAGAGGACCACGTGGTCGGAGCGACAAGAACGATGCGGCGCCTGCTGATCGCTCGACTTCGTGCATTACTGGATTGGAGGCAACATGATCGAACCCGTTTTCGCCCCTATCGCCGATAAGGCGCACTTCCCACTCCTCACGAGCGGCGACGAACTCCCTTGTGGGCACCTGGTCGGTTGCATGGATCTCGTATTTTTTGCCCCAGCCGACTTGGTGGCCACATACCCGTTCATTGCTCAGGAAGGGCGTCAATGGCATCAGTACGGCGATGCGCGCTGGCCGGCCCGGGCTGCGTGGGTTGAATTCGATACCAGCAAGATTGGCTATCCCGGCGGGGGAGGTGTCCTTGTTTTGACAGTTGAGATCCCGGAGGACGAAATAGTTCCGACCGACTGGGTGGCCCAGAACGCCCCGCTCATGGAGATATTTCCGCAGGAGCGCAGCGAGCAGGCGATCAGCCAACGAATGGACATGCTCAGCCAGCAGGCCGACTCCCTGGAGGAAGTGCCGGGGCCAGAGGACGAAGAACCTCGATACGCCCAGAGCTACTGCATTTATCGGAAGGAGGGTCATGTGCGATTCGTCGCCAGCTACACCGACTTGCTCAACGCTGACGGAATCCCGCTCCCGCGATACAGAATGGCAAACGTCCACCCGAAGGATATCGATTTCTGCCGGTTCTCGCTGCACTCGTTGTTCCAGCTGAACGCCGCGAGGCAGGATGGGATGGGTTTCATTGCGGTCCCGCAGCTTGAGGAGGTGGTGCCCGTGAACCTGGCCAAGGAACAGAAGCATCCGAGATGGGCTGCCTTCCACCCCTCGAGGGCCCTCAAGACACGCCCTTCGCTTCGCGCGCTGCCCAACCCAAAAAAGCTCGTGGAGGGCATCATTTGCAAGGATGACTTTGAGCGCGTGGTCGAGACCTGCCGCTTGGCGTCGAGCCTCGAACTGCTGGCTTACTCGATCCCGGCTCGCCACGCCCGCAAGGAGCGCGGGCCCACGCCTTTCCAGAACGACTCTGACGCCTGCCTGGCGGCTTATATCCACCGGGCCAACGGAGGGGCCATCTATGTCTTGCCGGACAGGCTGGTCGAGGAATTCCACCACACCGATTGCGACGAAGTCCGGACGAGCGACCTCAAGCTTCCGTTCCACAACCTGTACCTCAAGTTCACTCCACCTGATCCGCTGTTTTTGGCGGAAGGGGCCGCGGTCGACGGCTGTTACATTGTTCACCAGCAGGACGAGTATTTTATTTCGCTCACGGCCCGCTGGGAAGGAGTCGATTACGTGCGATCACTGCCGATGACCTGCCTGGATCCGCGATTCAATATCCACCTTCCGGCCAAGGACCCGGAAATGACCGTTCCGCAGGCGGTTGACGCAGGCATCAAATCGTTTCTGGAGGAGAATGCTTCTCCGACGGATAACTTCAGCCAGACAATCACCAGGCCGGATGGTACGACTTGCCACGTCGAAGATGTCAGGGCCAAGAGCCGGAAGCATCGCATTGAGGTTTTCCGGTCCCAGGAGCCGGTCTTTCGAGCGTGCCTGAATATCATCATCAACGCTGCGTGCTTTATCTCCTTCCGGCCGGAGGACATCACCGATGAATGGGATGGCGAGATCCCCGAATGGGTAATCGAAGCCCTGAAAGCGCAGGAGGGCGGCCGCCGGGCTCGGGATCGGAAGCGCGATGCGCATCGGCATATCGCCAACAACGACTGCACGCGCATCAAGGTCTGCGGCAAGAAGCTCTTTGATGACCTCCTGCCTCATAAAGCCACCGGGACTGGCATTTCCCCGCGGGCACACTGGCGCCGCGGGCATTGGCGCCGCCAACGCTACGGTGCGGCGCTGGCCTTCGTAAAACATCTTTGGATCCGCCCGACAATCGTCAACCGGGACAACGGCCCGCTGGTAGAAACCCGGGTGTACGATGTGCAGGACGAAAAGTCCGGAAAATGATCGACTGGTAACCAACCCCCCGCTGACACCATTTCCCATTGTGATAAATCCCCCCCGAATTCGAAGCCCTGAGCCGTTGACGGCAATGGACGCATCGCCCGAATCGGGAAGAACGCGGAGTTGGTGGCACGGCGAGGGAGCGGTTGAGCGCGCCCGCGTGTGCAACGGGGAAGCGGAGCGGCACTGCCGCGTAGCCGCGTTCTGGATTTTGACAGGGATCTTCTCAACGCCTGAAACTATGCTGCCCTATAATTGTGTATGATCGCGAACACGGTGTGGGTGAGCTTGGCAAAGGCTGCAGAATATCTGGACGTCTCGAAGGATACCGTGCTCCGCAGGGCGATAGCGTGGGCTGACGAGCCGGTATCCGGGAAAGTCCGAACGAAGTATCTGGTCCTTGGCGCCGACACCCGACGGGACCGGAGGTATTATGTGCCGGACCTGGAAAAATGGCTTTCGGCGAGTTCTCAGAGAAATTGCGGACTGACCAGGGTCGGATGCGCGGCCGTGTAACCGCAGCAACCGAGCAGTCGGCCCCATGTTCGGAAGCAATTTTCGAGAAAATACAAGGTTAGTTGCAGAGTCCGTCGTCAGGATTCTGGTTGCTTCATCGAGCCCGCACAATCTCTTCCAGAGTATCCCCGTCGGTTTTTGCATCGCGTTCGCGCTTCTTGCTGACGCGGTTTCCAGGCATCTCCTTCGCCTCGAAATTCCAACCGGTCACCTGGGGTTTGGACCACGCCAGGCTGCCTGTGGGGAGCCAACTCATGTTCGGCCCGCCGCCGTTTCTCCAACTCTCCGGCACCCCGCCGTAGGTCGAGCGAATACACGCCCCGTTGCTCGAGTGCCCCAACTCGAATGCGATTTGTTCATCCGATGCTCCTTGGCTTCTGCGGACCAACACGTAAAAAGCCCGCAGTCCGTGCGGGCGGACCCTCCGTGGGAGCTTTTTCTCAACCCTGCGCAGCGCATGAGCCAACGCTCCCTGCCCAACGGGTCCGCCGCAGTGAGAAGGAAAGAAGCAACGAGACCTCGGGAAGGTGGCCGCTCGCCATTCAGCGTGGGCTTTGAGAAGTTCCTGAAGGCCTGCGTGGTTGTTGCAGTATGGATTGATGGCGTGCTGATTCTTGCACCGCCAAACTTTCAGGAATCTTCCGTCTTCGGTCGTCTTTCCAAAATCGTCCTCGCCGAAACGCAAGACCTCTGATGTTCGCAGACCGGTGTACGCCTCAAAAAGCATCTGGAACCCCAACACCACGCTATTTCTGTGCTCGAACAAAATCGCTGCCGCCGCATGAAGTTCGTTAGCGTTTTGGGGCATGAACTCCCGGCAATGCTTGATTTCCGAAGAGCACTGGTACTTGGGACGCTGGGCAAGCGGGTTGAGCTTGATCAACTCGGAGCGAGCAGCCCACCTGCAAGCGTTGTTTAGCGTGTTCAATTCGCGGTCCACTTGCCTGTTTCCCAAACCATGCCGAAAGCCCTGATCGTTTCTCCACGAGTGATAACGATCGCAAGCCGCAGGCCCGGCAGAATCAACCGGAATGCCATCCCAGAATTGAAGCAGCGTTTTACAATGTTTCTTTTCGTCTTCCAGGGTCGGCCCGATTCGGTGCGCTTTGTGCTTATCCGGGTAGCCGTCCTCCTCGTACTTTCGAATGACTTGGCCCGTCGTTGGCCCCGCCGGGATCGGCGACGCGGAAGCGACTCTCTCGGCTCCCCTAGCAGACACACCCACAACTCGCTTGTGGTAAGTCTCCTTTGCCAGTTTAAGGTTTTCGGTTCCCAGGCATTCCCACGTGCGCTTTCCGTCAATCCAAGGTCTCCAATACAGTTTGTTGGTGCGGAGGTGGCGATAGATGCCGTCCGCTTCTCGCTTCCATTTCTTCGTGCCCATTTTAATTCCATTATAGGCACTCCCGGCCGGCTTTGGGCCGCCTACTGGTATAACAACTGGTATAATGCAGTTGTGCGCATTGAGGAGGGAAAGTGCGCCAAGTCCTTGTGGGACAATGGCGCGCCCGCCGCGACTCGAACGCGGGACCCTCTGCTTAGAAGCTAGGTTCATACCTGCAAATACAGGCCAAATACTGGCAAAAGCGCCGAAAATACCCGCCTTCCGTTGGCCGAAACGTTGGCTTTTTTCCTTGCATTGATGTAGCCGGATGCGGTAGGATTCTCGCGGTTGCTGAATCAGCAGAGCAGCAGTAAACGAACACCGCAGAAAGGCAAAATCATGCATCTGGAAATGAGATACGAACCCGACGGGCACGTGCGCCCGATCTGGTACGGACGCTTCATCATCGACGGCAAGAAGGAGTGTGTCAACCTGGGCGTGAAGCTGGACGGGAATCCGCCAGCCTCGCGCAGGTTGAAGGACAAAGGGGATGAGAGGTTTGAGGCGTCGCGCTGGAAGGCGAATGCGAAGCTGGAGCAGGTCGCCGCCGAGGCGAAGAGCAAGCGGGATGCGGACAGGCTCGTGCACAGCCTCGTCAGGATGAAGACCGGCGTCGAGATCCGCGAGGTCAAGCTGGCGGAGCTGAAGGCCGAGTGGGAGAAGTTGCCGCGGCGCCGGCCGCTGGCGACGAAGTTCAAGAAGGAGGGCGGGCGGATTCTGGAGCGGTTTGTTTCGTTCGTGCAGGGGCGGAACAGGCGGGCCGTTGACCTGATTCACGTGGATGAGACGGCCGCCATGGCGTTTATGCAGGCGGAGACGGAGCGCAAGGTGAGCGCCCGGACCTGGAACGGGTCTTTGAAGTTGCTGCGGTCCGCGCTCAGACATCTGCTGCCAAACGGCGCACCGGACCCGTTTGCCAAGCTGGTCACGCGGGAGGAGGAGACGGTTTTCCGGAAGCCATTCACGCCGGTTGAGCTGCGGGCCATTCTGGACGAGGCCAAGGACGATGAGCTGATCCGGCCAATCCTCGTGACCGGAATGTGCACGGCCATGCGGCGCGGCGACTGTTGCCGGCTGCAATGGAAGGACGTGGACCTGGACCGCAATTTTGTGACGGTGAAGACGGCGAAGACCGGTGGCACCGTCAGCATTCCGATCTTCGGCCTGTTCCGTGATGAGCTGGTGAAGGCGGCCGACAAGCGGGATGAGGCGAAGCGGAGCGGCAAGGCGTCCGCGTTCGTTTTTCCAGACGCCGCGGCGATGTACGGGGCAAACTCGTATGGCATCACGGGCCGGGTTAAGAAGGTGCTCTGGGCGGCGCTGTCGAAGTTGGCGAAGGCGGAGGCTGCAGCCAGGGGCGAGAAGGTGGAGGAAGTGCCCGCGCTGCCCGAGGTTGCGGTGGAAGAGGTCCGGCGGCGCGGCGAGGCCTACCTGGCGACACTGCCGGCGAGTGAGCGCCGGGAGAGCATGGGCAAGGTGTTTGGCGAATACCTTGGCGGGGCCAGCGTGGCGAAGGTCGCCAAGAGCGTTGGCGTGAGCCAGAGCACGGTTTCTTTGTATCTGAACGAGATTGAGGGGCGGGTCAAATGCAAGGTGGTGCGGCGCACTGGGGGTGTTGCCGAGGCGGTGAAGGGCGACACGTCATTACTGCGGGTCGAGCGCGCAAACGGCGTGAGGCGCGCGAGCGTGCGTGACTTCCACAGCCTGCGCGTGACCTGGGTCACGCTGGCCCTGACTGCCGGCGTGCCGCTGGAGCTGGTGCAGCGGGTGACCGGGCACAAGACCACGGATGTGGTGTTGAAGCACTACTTCCGGCCGGGCCAGGAGGACTTCCGGCTCGCGTTGGAGGGCGCCATGCCAAAGCTGCTGACGATGGGAAGCGAGAAGGCCCGAGCCGGGCTGGCCAAAGCTGAAACAGCCAAAGGCGCGATCGAGGTTAGCGCCCAGCCGGCGGAGAAACCCGCCAAGCAGGAGATGCGCAAGCTTTTGGGCAAGGTGAAGCCGAAGGCGCTGCGGGAGCAGTTGCTTGCGGTGTGGGGTAGGTTATGACGCGACCGGTCTGCGATGGTGCTCGCGGGCCGGGTCGGAACGTGATTAGATGGCCGTGTGACTTTCGTGCAAGAGAACATGGAATTTGGTTTCACGCTGCCGCGCAAGAGCGGCGCTCATTTGAAATCGCCACTCCGCGAGCAGTTGGTGGCGTTCAAGGAGTTCGGGAAGGCCACCCAGGTGGGCGAGACGGTCGCCACCACTTTTGCCGGCGAGCGGGTCACCGTGCCGACGTATAGCAACGAGTTTTGGACCGCCAAGCAGCGGGCCGCAAGCAGTCTGCATGAGGTCTCTTATCGGGCGTGCTTCAAGCCGCAACTGGCGCGGTTCTTCACGAGCGGCTGACCGAGCAGGCGGATGTCGTTTATGACCCGTTCATGGGGCGCGGCACAACCCTGATTAAGGCGGCGCTGCACGGCCGGGTGCCGTGCGGCTGTGACGTTAACCCACTAAGCGCCGTTCTGACCTGGCCGCGGCTCCGGCCGCCGGAGCTGGACGAGATTGTTCAGCGGCTTGGCGGGCTGGATTACTCGGCAGCCGGGGACCAGCCCGACGACCTGCTGGTGTTCTACCACCGGGAGACGTTGAAACAGATCGGCGCGCTCAGGAAGTATCTGAATGATCGGGCCGCCAGCAGCAAGAATGACCTGGTGGATGACTGGATCCGAATGGTGGCGGTCAACCGGCTCACGGGCCATTCGCCGGGGTTCTTCTCCGTCTATACCATGCCGCCCAATCAGGCGGTCTCGGCGGAGGCGCAGCGGAAGATAAACGAGAAGCGTGGCCAGCAGCCGGCGGCCAAGAACGTGGCCGAGGTCGTCGCCCGGAAGAGTCGGCAGTTGCTTTCTGACTGCAACGGCGAGGTCCGGCGGATGCTGTCTGGTGTCGCGTATCGGGGGCAACTGCTTACCCAGTCATGTGACCGGGTGCCGGAGATCAAGTCGGGCAGCGTGTCGCTGGTGGTGACGTCGCCCCCGTTCCTGGATGTGGTGGATTACGCTGGCGACAACTGGCTGCGGTGCTGGTTCATCGGGGTGGACCCGGCCACCGTGAAGTTGACGGTCCCCAAGAAGGTGGACGAGTGGCAGCGGGCCATGACGGAGGTTTTCCGGGAGCTGGCGCGGGTGCTGCGGCCAGGCGGGCACGTGGCCTTTGAGGTCGGAGAGGTCCGCAACGGCAAGGTGAAGCTGGAGGAGGCCGTTGTGCCGTGCGGGATGGCGGCGGGGCTCGAGCCGCTGCTCGTGCTGATCAACGACCAGAAGTTCACCAAGACGGCCAACTGCTGGGGGGTGGATAACAACTCCAAAGGGACCAACACGAACCGGATCGTGGTGTTCAAGAAAGCGCAATAGGCCGCGGCGCCTTGCGCGGTGGGCCTGCCCGGCCAGAGGGCTACGAGCTTGCCCGCGTTTGCGGCTCGGGCGGGTCGTAAGGCAGCGGATTGCGAGGGCGGCAGGTCGGCGAGACACGTTGGGATTTCACTCTAAAAGCAACTGCAAGCCTCGGAGGCGCAGTTGCCACCATCTCACTGAAGCGTGGCATGTTAGGCCGGAGCGAGGGCTTGACACACTGGTGCGGTTTAGTGATAATTGGTGCAAATTGGTGACACGATGCGCAAGAAACCAAAACGCTTTTCGGTATCAGTCTCCGGGGTTGACTATAGAAAACTTCAGCGCATTGCGCACAGCCACCGCCCGGCGTTTTCGCTCCAGTACATTGTGAACTGGGCGATCCAGGGGGTTCTTGACCGTGCGGATGATCCGCAGCTTTTGTTGGAGCTGGGAAATCCGTTGCGCAAGGGACCGCGATGAAAGCAGTCGCAAGAGAGCACTTGGTGGTTCCGGACGCCGTGGTTCAGGCTGTTCTCAGCCAGGGTAAGGTGGAGGAGGCACCGCACAATCTGTACAACTATCCTGCCCGCTTCGCTCCAACTTTTCCCCATGAAGTGATCAAAGCCTTTTCTCGAAAGGGGGAACTGGTACTGGATCCGTTCTGCGGCGGCGGCACTACGCTTTTGGAGGCGATGCGGCTGAAGCGACGGGCGGCAGGCATGGACGTTAGCTCTTTGGCGGCGTTCATCGCCCGGGCGAAGACCACACCGCTGTCTGTGCACGACCGCTATGCGATTGATGCGTGGCTGAACTGCATGGGTGATGAGGAGCCGGCAGCGCCGGCGGTGGACACCTGGGGCACGGCTGAGGAGCGGGAGCATTACGAGCGGAACTGCCCGGAGGATGCCAAGGTGTTCTTTAAGTGGGCCGTGGACAAGGTGACGCTGTTGCCCAAGCCACGGCAGCAAGCGTTTGCGCGGCTGGTTCTTCTTTCGGTGGGCCAGTGGGCGCTTGACTGCAAGTCGACCACGCGGTCGCTGCAGGAGCTGAAGGGTGAGTACTTCAAGCGTCTCAGGGCTTCATTTGAAGCCTACTTTGATTTTCTTACTGCTGCTGCCGACGCCAACGAGCTGCCACGCTGCCGATTAGCGTCGCTGCGGCGGGTGATCAACCGCGATGCTGAAGCGAGCGAGGATGAGGGGCGGATTCCCAAGACGTGGCTACCAGCGAAGCTCGTGGTGACCTCGCCGCCCTACCCCGGCGTTCATGTGGTGTATCACCGGTGGCAGGTCAGGGGGCGCAAGGAGACCCCGGCGCCTTTCTGGCTGGCGAATCAGCGCGATGGCGCAGGCGCATCGTTCTACATGCTGGGCAGCCGGCATGAAGAGAATTTGGAGACTTACTTCACGCGGCTGCAGGGCGTTTATGCGTCGCTGCGCGCGCTGCTGGCGGAGAATGCGCTGGTGTTCCAGCTCGTTGCGTTTTCAAAACCGTCGTGGCAGTTGGATGCCTTCTTGGGCGCCATGGAGCTGGCTGGATACAGCGAGGTGTACGTGGACTCGGATGCCGACTGTGTTGTGGACGGTCGGATTTGGCGGTATGTGCCTGGGCGGAAGTGGTACGCGCGGACGCAGGGCAAGATCCCCGCGAGCAAAGAGGTGTTGCTCATCCACCGGCCGCTGCCTGTGGCGGCGGGCGGCCCGACCATCAGCGCATAACTTCCATCAGGCGAATCAGGGTTGATGCGACCCGGTTAATCTCGAGCTGCATCTCGTCGTCCGTCGGCGGGTGAACTTCGTCGAGGGCAGCGCCGCTCTCGGTCTGCTTCCTGATTGCGTCCTTACCGAGCGACATCTGATAGAGGTGGTACGCGATGTGGGAGATGTACTTCGTCTTCTTTTCCTCCATGCGCTGTTCGTCGGCCTTCTTGGTGACGAGGCCGTCCATGTATTTGCGGAGCAGGCCAAAGTCCTGGTTGATGCAGAGCGTTAGCGGCTCCCCATCTTTCGCTTCAATGAAGGCGCCGGCGTGGGCGTCGGTCCAGGTTGAGTCTCCCCAGCGGGTTTGATCGTCAAACTTTTCCTTAGTTACGTAGAGGAGGTTGTAGGGCGGGCGTCGGAGGCCGCGGGCGGGGATTGGCGTTGTAACCTTCTTGGGGTCGGGCGGTGCTACGACTTCGGCGGCCAGGGGCGCCGTTAGTGTGGCTCCGCCGGGGCCGGTCGCGCGAATCTCGAACTCGACTTTCGTTCCTACCAGGTATTCGGCTGGGGTGTGCACCAGTGCCTCGAAGCGGCCGTTTGTTGGCTTCGTGAAGGTGATTCCAGGGAATGTGGGATGCGATTTGCAGGTGGCGCTGAAGGTCCACTCCGGGTTCGGATCGAAGGTGAGGGAGTCCTTTCCGTCCCAAGCCATCCGAACGTGGGTATCGGGGCCGCCGGCGAGAAGGCGGACGGGCTGGCGGCTTGAGACTTTGAGATAGGTTGGCGTGTCAAGCAGCACGCGCGGTGGCCTGGGTGGGCGCGGAGTTCGAGGCCGGACGATGATGTTCTTCTCGAGCAGGCGGATCTCTGGCTCGTCGGCAAACGTGGCCATGACCCGCAAGGTGGACTCTATCGGGTATTCTTCGGGGTCGAAGTCCTGGGGCTCTGTGAAGTCGACTTCAAGCTGCGCATTGGATTCTCCACGGTTTAGCGTGGCCTTTAGGCCCGGAACGACCGGGTCTAGGAATGCGCCGATCTCCTTGAGCCGTGCCCAATCGGGCTGGGGCTGGACGGCGACGACCATGTTAGTCTTGGTATTTGGGGGGAGTCGCAGGGAAGCCGCGGCGTGGTCCGACAGGAGGACCGGGCCAGCGACTGGCGTGCCGTTTTCCCCGAAGACCACGACATTCACGTCAACGGGCTTGCCATCGGGCCCAAAAAGCTGGCCCTGCTTGCCGCCGGCCAGGTTGGCCCCGCTCGCGTCGTGATCGCCGAGGTCGAAGTGGGCGTCAATGAGTTCGTCCAGGGCCTGTTTGACGATGCTGTCGCCGGCCTCCAGTTGGGAGAGCGCTTCCTCGGCCTCGCCTTCGATTTCCTCCAGGTCGGGGTCGCTCTTGAGGGTAGCGACAACGCGGTCGCGAATCTTCTGGTAAACCTGGCCCTCGTAGAGTCCTGCGCGGGATCCCATCATGATCTCGGCGATGGCTCGCGGGCTCAGGGCATCGAGGTCGACCACGATAATCATGCGTTTGCGGAGATACTTCATGCCCAGCTCATTCACGATGAACGAATTGTCCAAGCCATGGTGGCGCTGGCCGCTAATGAGGAAGACGCAGCACATCTTGCCGCGCTTGGGGAGTTCCAAGTAGCTGTTCACCTCGGAATCGGTTGAGGTGAAATCTTCGTCGGCCTGCAGGTCGAGGGGGACGTCGTCATCCAGCGGGGGCGCGCCGTCCTGCCGTTTGGCGAAGACGACGACGCGGATGCCGATTTTGCCCAGTTGGAAATCCAGTTGGGGCTCAAACAGCTTATCGAGAATTGGAGTCGCTTGCATGGTGGTTCCTTATTGGGTTGGCGGTTCAGAGGGGGTGCTCGTCAATCGGCTGCTGTTCAAAGACCTTGTCGAGCCGTGTTTTGGATTTTTCCGTGGCGTTGGAAAGGCGGTAGCCATTGCCGTAGATGGTGGCCAGCGTGCCGCCGACGTCCAGGTCGAATGGCAGCACGGGATTGAACAAGATGTGGTTCAGGGTTTGGTAGAGCCCCTTTGTCACCGCGGAACCGCCGCCGGCGAAATTGTAGGCGAGGTGGGCGAACCTGCTGCCGTGTTTAAGGCCGATGGCCTCCGCCGCCTCCACCGGAAGTGCGGGTACCTCGCCATTGGACCTGGCGGCCAGATACGCGTAGAAGGGGTCGCGACGCTTGTCCGGGAGGACCTGTTTCACTACCGTCCAACCGACGCCGTCCGCCTTACCGTCGAGCAGTTGGGGAACGCGGCGGGAAATGCACCAGGAGTATTCGCTGGCGGCGTAGGCGGATGAGCCCCCCTGTCCGAATAGCCCGATGAGGTAAGGCTTGTCGCCTTTGTCGCTGCTGCCTAGGGAAAGCAGCGTCTCGTGCATTTGGGTCGGGGCCTGGCCTATGCCTTCATCTTCGATGAACACGGCAAATTCCTTCAGTGCCTTCTCGTAGGCGACGCGGACGCAGAGAAACCTCGCGATCTTGCGGGCGTACTCCCGTGGCTTCTGGCCTTCGATGGGGGTCTTCATCTTCTCCATCTTGGGGATGCGGTCTAGTGGTGGGAGCGTGAAGTAGCGGGCGACCGCTTCGCGGGCGCTCTGCGGTGGGGGGACGGCTGGGTCGTCCAGGAGCTCAAGGCGGCGCTTCATCTCAATCAGGGCCTCCATGCCGTTAATTGCCCGCTCGGCGATAGGTCCCTCGGGCCGCGAGGCAAGTTTGATTCTTCCGGCGTTGCCACGGTCTTTGCCGAGCGGCATCCAATGGAGCTTGCCTTCAACCCAACCCTTGGCGGGGTTGGCGGCGTCGTATTGGTAGTCGTTTTCGCTGACGATGGGCAACTGTGCCAGCACGGTGGTGATCGCCTTGACCGTGGTGGCTTGGACTGCCTGGGCGAGGAACGCTTCGGGCTTGATGTAGTTGGATAGGAGCATTGCTTTCAAGGTTCACTGGATTTCGCTGCGGAAAACTTCGGCCGGGTGGCTGACGCTGTAGGAAACGTTAAGGCCCTGCCTCTGGCGCCAGAGCAGATTCAGGTCAGCCATGCGCGATACGGCGCCCGTGCGTTGCGTGGACAGGAACGTCTTGGTGATCTGCTCAGGCTTTTTCGGGTCGGCTTTCTCCACCACCTGCAGGGTGAACCGGCGGCAGAGGTATTCATCGAGTTTTTCGGGCGTATTGGCTTTTTCTTTGATGCCGTCGATTATGGCCACGTATGCCGAGATCTCGGCAGGGACGTGTTTCCTGATGTGATCAAGGAGGAATCGGATTTCTGCCTCGCTGAGTTTGTCCCGCCCCGGGCTGGAAAGGTCGTCCAGGAGCGGGTTGGGCAGGAGGGCAAACTGCGCCCCGGTCGGCGTGAGCAGGAGGCGCGGGTCTTTCGACGCATCGTGGCCGAGCAGCCCGATGCCGGCGGGCAGGCCGGTGAGCTGGCCCTGTTTGATGTTGCCGACGAATTGGTTCCCGAAACGGATGCGGCTTTCGGCCCCGTGGTACTCGGTGGACGGGAAGGCTGCTGCGAGCGAATAGTCGCGGTTGAAGTTGAAGCGGGTATCGAGCTCGCGGAGGTAATCGCCAAGACGGCAGGCGGCAAATGCGATTTTCGACGAGGCATCGCTGACAAGGACGCCCTTCGGGTTCTGGCGCTCCATGTTCAACAGCGCGCGGCAGGTGGCCTTTGCAGGCAGGAAGCGATTGAGCTGGCCGAAGAACCAGTCTTTGGGCGGCAGGTTGGTGGTGATGGGTTTTGGGGGTTCAGCGAGCGGGACTGTCTCGATGCCTTCCAGAGTGGAGACTGTCAGGCTGAACGGTTCAAGCGCTTCCTTCCACGACGCGACGAACGCAGCGTCGGCTGGGGCGCCAGCGACGGGAATTGGGGCTGGCTTTGGAGCAGGGGGCCTCGGCGTGGGCGCTGGCTCCCCAATCACCGCGCCCGACTTTCCGATGGTTCGGTGCATGGCTTCGTAGTTGACGAGGGCCATGCAAACGGCTTCCGAAACATCCTTGAACTCCTTGGTTTCGAGGAGGGCATCCAAGGCCTTTTTAGCCTCTGCGCTAGAATCAAAGCAAATCAGCATGAAATCATTCTTGCGTTTTATTGTTAAAATGTCAACACTGGAGTTGCAATGTCGTATTACAAAAGAAATGCCGGATTATAATGGCCTTCCCAGGGGCATTTTTAGAGCCTTTGGGACGAACTGCCGTTGGACCTATCGAACAATGAAGACCATGAAGAACCCAAGTGAGAGCACGCTGAAGAAGTTGTTTGCGCTGTCGCGGAATCTGTGCGCCTTCCCGCAGTGCGGGACTGCAATTGTCCAATCTTCCCTGACGATGACTGGCAGGGTGTGCCACATCAAGGCGCGTAGCGCGGGCGGGCCGCGGTATGACTCGACGCAAACGGAGGAGGAGCGGCACGGGTTTGGGAATCTGATCCTGCTGTGCAGCGTTCACCATGACATCGTGGACGCGGAGCCGGACAAGTACACGGTCGAGCTGCTACAGGAAATCAAGGAGATACATGAGCGGGATGGAGACATTGAGCTGAGCGTGGAGGGTGGCCGGTTGGCGCGGCGGTTGATTGAATCCTACTTCCACATAGAGGCGAGTGGCGAGGCTCAGGTGATGGTCGCGAGCCCAGGTGGCATCCAGGCCAGGCACGTAACCATCAAGACGGACAAGAAAAACCCACCAACGCCGCTGCCGACAGACGCGATTGGGGCGGACATCGAGATGCGGTCCTATATAGAGTACCTGACTAAGCGCTACATCGAGTTCCGGCTGGGCGGTATCAAGAGCGGGAAGGACAGGCGACCTTTCCACCCGTCCATGTTCCACCAGCTTATTGAGCGTGAGTTTGGGGCGCGGGCGAACCTCTTGCCGCAGTCGAGATTTGGGGACCTGGTGGCCTTTATCCAGGCCGCCATAGATGACACCATCATTGGGCGGAATCGACGGGCTTATGGTGAGCGGAGTTACCACTCGTTTGAGGCCCATGTGGACAAGTTACAGGGGAAGAAGAAGAAGGCTCAGTGATGGGATGTATTTTTGAGGGTTGGACAGTATTTGTCCAGGTGACCTTGGTATGTTACCTGGCGCGCAGAATGGAACATGGGCGTGAGGCGGGCGTCGCACGCCAGCCGGACCGGCTACTGGCCGGGCCGGACAATCGGAAAGGTAATTAGTATGGCAGTGATGAGATTCAAGCGGTTTACGAAGGTGGGTGTGCTGAAGGAGATCGGCCGGGAAATGCTGGGGCGTTTCTTCGGGCGGCTGAGCGGCGCCAGCAATGGCAAGAAGCTGGAGTTGCCGCCGGCCAGCGTGAGTGACGATGATTACTATCAGGGTGTGGCCAAAGCGCTGATGGCGCCGGAGGGCCTGCCGGATGAGGTGGGCGAAGCCCTTTACATGGTGGACGAGATGTCCAGTGAGGAGGGCCATGACCGCCTGCACGCCGCGGCCAAAGAGGCCGGGCTGACGGTGGACGGGCACACCCGGCCTGAGCTGGCACTGGAGGTGTTCCTGGCTGACCCGAAGGTACTGAGCGAGGCGCACAACGAGCAAAAGCTGGTCCGGCTGACGTCGTTTGAGTACTACGGCAGCAAGGAGCCGGTGGACCGCACCAAGACTTTCAAGGCGCCTGCGGCCGAGGTCCGGGCCGCGATGGCGAAGGCCCTGGATGATTGGTTTGCGGAGCACAACCGCGGCAAGCAGACGGCGCGGGTGGATGTGCATCCGATTGACGGAGAGTACTATTTCATCATCCGGCACGGCGATACGTTCGTCCGGACCGCCAAGGTAAATGAGCAGAAGACAGAGATGCTGCACTACCGGCCGGAGAAAGATGACGTGGTGGTGTACTCGCCCGAGCTGGATGAAATTCGGATCCATGCCGGGACCAAGGGCGAGCGGGAGGTTTACCGGAAGGAGTTTGGCCAGCGCCTATTTGGGGATGATAACTACTTCTCGCAGAAGAAGGCGTACACCCTGGAGCCGCTGCGGGGCGACAAGGCGGACGCGCTGGACGTCGAAGGCGTCGGTGGCGACCTGGAGCGGGTGGTCCTGCGGGAGTGGGAGGTCGCATTCGACAACGGGTTTGAGGAGGTCCTGATTCGGAAGGCGACGGACATTTTCGCCGCCGCGGAAGACAAGCCGGTGAAGCGCGACGCGATCCCGGCGGGTGGCAGGCTGGTCCGGGCGGCGTTCGACCTTTATTTCAAGGGGAAGAAGAAGGCGCGCAAGGTGCAGATTCGGACACCGAACACCCTGAAGCTGGGCCGGCATTGTGACGCCCGCGTGGTGCAGGCGTGGCTTTCGAAGCGCGGTTTTCGGGCCGTGGTCGAAGATGGGCAGGCGTCCGGGGGCAAACGGGGGTGGACGCTGAAGGTCGGCGAGCGCGTTATCAGCGAGGCCGTGCGTGGTGCCCGTGGGTAACTTCTGGCAATGTCTTGAGGGCCTGCGCGGTCTGGTGGCAGTACCCGCCGGTTGGCGCTCCCGTTTGGATGGCGAGTTTGATGCCGTTCGGGGGGCGTTTCTTCGGGCGAGGCCTGGGGCCGAGGCCAAGTCGGTCCCGTGTCCCCATGAATGCGGCTGCGCCCATGAGGTTATCCACCATGACGACGGCAGCATTGTAGGCGTTTGCCGGTGCGACTCCTGGAATTGCGAGGACTTGTCGCTGAAGGCTGAGGACCTGGTCCTTTTGGAATTGAACTGGGCGCGGCTGGGCCGCGCGCTGGCGTCGGCCTTCGGGTTCGACCCGAAGGAGGCCGTGTTTGGCGTGCCTGGCGTGATGCAGATCGGATCTTTCGGTGGGGCAGGCCTGCCGATTGTGCTCAGCATCCAGCATGAGCCGGACGAGTTCCGCAGCGCACTGACTGAGCTTGCGGTTCGGTTGCGTGAGGGCTTTGTCGTGCTGGCGCCCACCAGCCGGTGGTTCGACGTGCGTTCCAAGGAATTGTTGGCCAGCGCGAAGGCGGGTTTTTTCGACCTGGAGTCGCATGTTGCCCTGCTGCCGGGTGGAAAGCTTGATGCCCGCAGGAGCGCAGGCGAGTTGTTTGCCGGGCACTTGCCGGAGAAAAAAGAGTTGGTCCGGGATGCGAAGTCCTTGAGGGTGTTCCGGCTGTTCGGTGAGTTGCTGGCGATGGGGACGAAATTGAAGGCGTCGCCGGCCCGGGTGTTTGATTTGATGGTCTTCCAGAAGAGGAGCAAGGCGGAAACTGCCGTGGCGTGCAAGTGCGCCGCGTCGCTGGTCACGCGCCGCGTGGCTCTGATCGAAAGCCATTTCCAACTGCGCATTGAAAAGCTGCGCGCGTTTGCCTCTGACCTGAAGGAACGACAGAGAACGGTGAAGGCGGACCGGTATGCCAAAAAGAAGCGCGGGGCCATACCGGATGAGCCGACACAGTATGATAACGGGGACAAGGGGAGCCCCAAGGAGGATGATGACGGTTACCTGCCCGAGGAGAAGCCAGACTATAGCTGATTCGTGAAGCTTTCGTGAAGTCTTCACAGCGCAAAAGCGCCCGTGTTTACGGGCGCTTTTTGCATGTACGCATCCGGTTTCGTGAAGTCTTTCGACTGTATAGGACCTATCGCATGAGGCGGTGGGCCGAAGACTACGAAAGCTGTGAAAACAGAAACACGAGAACGGCAAGCGGTGCGGATGGCGCGACAGCGCCGACGCTGGACGCAGTTCGACCTGGCCCGGCGGGTCGGCTGCTCGGAATCCCAAATCGCGAAGATTGAGACCGGGCGCGTGGCGGAGCCGGCCGAGTGGCTGAAGGAGGCCCTCGCCCGGGAGCTGGGCATCGCGACCTGGGAGGTGTGCGTATGAACGGCGCGACCTCGAACGAGCGGCTGATGCGCTTCCTTAGTGCGACGCCGGAGCAGCAGGAGGCGATTGATCGCATCCTCGCCGGCAAGCCGGAGGCGGCGCCGGAGCCGCCGCGGGGCCCGCTGCTGATGCGGGTGAAGGATGCCGCGATTCTGCTCGGCGTCCACCGCACCACGATGTGGCGGCTGGTGAAGGCCGGGCGACTGGAGACGGTGGAGCTGCTGGGGTCGCTGCGCGTTCGGCGGGCCGATGTCGAAGGCATCGCAGCCGGAAAGGCGGTGGCCAAGTGAAGCGCAAGAAGGTGGAGACGGTGGGCGAGCTGGTGGCGCGCGGGGTGGTGGGGATCACGAAGGCGCAGATGGCGGCGGCGCTGCAAATATCTGTGCGGTCGCTGAACGGGATGATTGCGCGGGGGGAGATCGCGCACTGGCGGATTGGGAAGCGGCTGTTGCGATTCCGGCTGGAAGACGCGGTGCGGCGGATGAACGAGACGGTGCTGGTGCCGGCGGATGAGGGGGGCGGGCGATGAACTCGCGCGAGAAGGGCAAGCGGGGGGAGCGTCAGTGGCGGGATGAGCTGCGAGCCAATGGCTACGTGGCGCGGCGCGGGCAGCAGTTCAGCGGGTCGCCCGATTCTCCCGATGTGGTTTGCGATTCCCTGCCGTGGATCCATTTCGAGGTCAAGGCGGTCGAGCGGCTCAACATCGAGGACGCGATGGACCAGGCCCGGCGCGATGCGGGGGGCAAGACTCCGGTCGTCGCGCACCGGCGCAACTTCCGGCCGTGGCTGGTGACGATGGAGGCCGAAACATTTTTCCAATTTCTCCGCGGCACGTTGCCGCGGCAGAGCACTGGCGCGGAGCGCCAGGAATCAACCGAAGCAGTAGAGCAACAAGAGGAAAAACACGTATGAGTTACGTCTTGCAATCGAAAGTTGGCGGCGACTTCAAGCCGCACCCGGAGGGCATCCACCCGGCCGTTTGCGTGGATCTGATTGACCTTGGGTTGGTGGAGTCGGAGTGGCAGGGGCAGCGGCGGCTGGTGAACAAGGTGCGGCTGGTTTTTGAGACCGAGCAGCGGAGCGAGGATGGCCGGAATTGCATCATCACCAAGACGTTCACGGCGAGCCTGCATCCGAAGGCGAAGCTGGCCGTGTTTCTCGGCAAGTGGCGCGGGCGGCCGGTGGTGCCGGGTGAGAGCATTGACCTGGCGAAGCTGATCGGGGCTTGCTGCACCCTGGTGGTCTCGCACCAGCAGAACATGGTGGGGCGGACCTACGCGTCGATTGACGCGGTGTCCAAGCCGACGAAGCGGCTGGGGGCCTCGGGGAGCTATGACCCGGCGCTGGCGCGGCAGCGGATCGCCGAGTGGAAGGCGAAAGAGGCCGGGCAGGCGCAGCCGCAGCCGGCGGCGAGCGCGGCGCGGCCGCTGAATCCCGTCGCGGCGGCGTTGCCGCAGAATGGCGCCGCTCCGGCGGCGAGTCCCAAAAGCACGGCGCCGCCCCCGGCGGCGGCGGCGGCAACGGCCGACTTCGATCCCGAAGTCGGGTTTTAATCACGACCCCGACGACATTATCCCATGAAGCTTTTCAATCCAGAGAACGCGCATTGGTATCGGCAGGACGGGGAGCCTTTGCACTCCGTCCTGTCGGCCAGCGGGGAACCGCGGCCGACGACGGTTCGGGATGCCCGCAAGCTCGGGCTGCTGCCGAGCGTTACGAACGTGCTGGGCGTCATCAACAAGCCGGAGCTGGTGGAATGGAAGATGACGCAGGCGGTGCTGGCGGCGCTGACGCTGCCGCGCCGGGAGGGCGAGGGCGAGGACGCGTTTGCGAAGCGCGTGGTCGAAGACGCGCAGAGCCGCGTCAAGACGGCGGTGGATTTCGGCTCGGCGTTTCACGCCGGGGCGGAACAGGTCGCCAAGACGCTGGAGGTTGATCCGGCCGGGCCCTATGCGGCCTGGCTGAATCGGCACCGGGATTGGTTCCAGGCGAACTGCGTTCGCGTGGTGTGGACGGAGCGGGTGCTGGTGAACCGGGAGCTGGGCTACGCCGGCACGGCGGATCTGCTCGTCGAGCACCAGCAGCACGGGCTGACGCTGGTGGACTACAAGACGCAGGGGGTAAAGGCCGGCTACAAGCCGCGGGCATACAGGTCCTGGTGCCAGCAACTGGCGGCGTATCGGCGCGCCCTGGGCAAGCCGATGGCCTGCCTGAGCGTGATTGTGAACTCGACCGAGCCCAGCGCTCCCGTGGAGCACCGCTGGAGCGAGGAAGAGTTGCGGGCGGGTCTGGAGTCCTTCGAGGCGGCGCTGGTGATCTGGCGCAACGAGAAGAGTTACGATCCGCGCGTCGCCCCGGTTCCGGGGGCGCTGCCGGTGTTGACGGCGGCGTGAGCGATGCGAGCGACAACGGCGTTGGGGCCGGGCGGCTTCCGGTCGCCACGGTCCAACGCATGGAGCGGCTGGTTGGCGGGGACGCGGTGACGGAGGGGCAGATTCTCCGGTTCATCGCGGCCCGCTACGGGGCGGAGAATCTTTTGTATCTGCCGCCGCAGGTGGCGGCGGAGGTTTGCCGGAGGCCGGCGGATTTCATCCGGGCGGCGAAACAATACTGCCAGCCGGAGCTGGCGCTGTGAGGGCGAGCTGATGATTTCGAGTTGGGAAGCAGTTGCGGGCGGTTGCCGCCCGGCGGCCTGGTGGCGGGTGGCCCCGGGGGTGACTTGGATTCAATGTCATAACCCGGCGGCCGTGGAGCGGGTTCGGAAGCTGAAGGGCAGCCGGCTGGTGGCGCGGGGGTGAATGTTTATCTGCGGACGTATGAGGTTCCGCACCCGGTTGCCTGGGTTGGGGCGTTAATGGGCAAGGCGCAAAACCCGCCACCTAATGAGGCGTTTTTTTCGGCAAAGGGTGCCAGCGGGGGGCGGGAGGCGGGGAAGGGGTCACGGTAGCCGCCGGATGGGGCGGCCCGTTGCAGGTCAAAAATGACGCCTTTTTCATGGTGGATCCCCGTCATGCCGCCGTCCGGCTTCTGGGTGCCATTGACTGGCAAACCGAGGTATCCGGGTTTTGCCGGTGTCCCGGCGAGGCGTTCCACACCCGCGGCAACGGGAAGAAGGACTGCCGGGTGAACGTGGACGGCGCGCCGACCATCTTTTGCTTTCACGCCTCGTGCGCGGGGGCGGTGGCCGAGGCGAACCGGCGTTTGCGCCGGGAGCTGGGGGCCTCGCCCTGGGAGCTGCGGTTGCCGGGCGGGAAGGTGCTGCGCAGCGGGGATGTGCTGCAGGCCGGCGGGGGGGTGTTGCCGCGCGAGGTCGTGAAGGCCCGCGCGCGGGCCGAGGGCCGCGCCGCGGGCGAGCAGTTGCTTTTGGAAACCCTCCGCGCCGCGGCAGAGGGTTTCCGGGCGGAGTTGTTTGATTTCTTTCGGTGGCCGATGGCGCAGATCCTCGAGGATTCGCCGTTGCTGGTGGCGGAGCGGGATGCCGAGGACCAGTTTCGCACTTGGCTCAAGTTGTGGCCGGCCTGCGCCACCGTCTGGATCGGGGATGTGTACAGCTCCGGCAAGCCGGAGCACCGGACGCATTTCCGGCCGGTGGCGGAGTGGTATCAGATCGGGCCGGTGATGGGGAATTACACGTGCGGTTCGTCGTTCAAGGCGGGGAGCTACCGCCGGAGCAATGAGAACCTGAGCGGGCATCGGTTTCTCGTCATCGAGTCGGATACGCTGGCGCGGGACGAGGTGGGGGCGATTTTCGCCTACCTGAACCGGCGGCTCCATTTCACGCTGCACGCCATTATTGATACGGCGGGCAAGAGCCTGCATGGGTGGTTTGATGCGCCCCGGAGCCGGCTCCTGGAGGAGCGGCTCAAGGCGGCGCTAGTCGCCTTCGGGTGTGACCCGAAAGTTTTCACTTACTCGCAGCCGGTGCGGGTGCCGGGGGCATTCCGCGACGGGCGGCTGCAACGATTGGTTTGGTTGAGGCAATAGCGTGGAGATTAAGACTTACAACCCATCCGAGCAGGTTGATCCGGCGGTGGACCTGGGGGTCCTGGCGGCGCCGCTGCCGGAGATTGAATTTCTGCGCGAGTTTGTGGCGAGCGCGCCGGCTGCGCCGCCGCAGGTGATCGAGGGCCTGCTGCACCAGGGGTGCAAGATGATCCTGGGCGGCACCAGCAAGAGCAACAAGAGCTGGTGTTTGCTCGATCTGGCCCTGAGCGTCGCCAGCGGCGAGAAGTGGTGGGGCCACCGGTGTGCCAGGATGCCGGTGGTCTATATCAATTTCGAGCTGCCCCGTTGGTCCATCGGCCAGCGCATCAACGCGTTGGCCGGCGCCCGGCCCGAGTGCCAGGGGCTGGGCGACACGCTGGCCCTGTGGAACCTGCGGGGGCGCAGCGCGGACCTGAGCCGCCTCCGGCCGAAGCTGGAAGAGCAGCTCGCCCGGCACGCGTTCGGCCTGATCATCCTCGATCCGGCCTACAAGCTGCTCGGGGAGCGAGATGAGAACGCCAACGGGGAGATCGCCAGCCTGATGAATGAGTTTGAGGCGCTGGCCCAGTCGTCCGGGGCGGCGGTGGTGGTGGCGCACCATTTCGCCAAGGGCGACAGCTCGGCCAAGACTGCGATTGACCGGATGAGTGGGGCCGGGGCGTGGGCGCGTGACCCGGACTCCATCCTCATCCTGACGCCGCATGAGGAGCCGGACTGCTTCACGGTGAGCGCCATCCTGCGCAACCTGCCGCAACGGCCGGAGTTTGTGGTGGAGTGGGATTACCCGTTGATGCGGCTGGCGCCGGAGCTGAATCCCGGGGCCCTGCGCCGGCCCCAGTCGAAGAACAAGGTGTGCGCGGATCGGGAGTTTGTGGAGGCGGTGATCCGCACGGAGGGCAAGCCGTTCACCCGCATCGTGAATGAAGCCGGGGCGGCCCTGAAGATGAGCCCGCGGACCACCGCGACCTACCTGAAGCGGCTGGTGGCGGGCGGGGTGATCCAGTCGGGCGGCGGGCTTTACTGGGTGGCGGAGGCGTGAACTGCAGGACTGCAACATGCCTTAAAAGAATATGCAGCAGGAAACGGGACAGGCAGTGGGAAGGGGCAACCCTCCCGGGGGGTCGGGTTGCCCTTCCGCCACTGCCGTTACGGCTGCAGGAAAGGACCGATATGGCGTTAGCGTTTGAGCAACAACCGAAAGAGAGCGATAAGGCGTTTGCGGCCTTCAGCCTTTACCTGAGCCAGGGACCGGAACGGTCGCTGGCGAAGGTGGCGCAGAAGCTGGGGCGCAGCAAGGTGCTGATGGAGAAATGGTCCCGCAAGTTCGACTGGGGGGCTCGGGTGGCTGCCTATGGCGCCCACATGGCCCTGGTCGAGCGGGAGGCGGCGGAGGCCATGACCCGGGAAAAGGGCGTGGACTGGGCGAAGCGGTATCAGGAACTCCGCGAAGCGGAATGGAAGGAGCGCTGGGAGTTGGTGGCGTTTGCGGCGGAGGTTCGCCGGCGCTGGATGGCGCGAGCGGAGCGATGTGGCACGCTGGAGGGGTATGCCCGCCTGCTGGAGCTGGCGAGCAAGCTGGGGCATAGCGCGTGCGAGAAGCCGATGGAGCGGGCCGAGGTGACCGGGCCGGACGGGGGGCCGATCCGGGTGGAGGTGCAGGCCGCGCTGAAGAAGATTTACGGCAAGCCGCTGCCGGGGGAAGTGGTGGATGTGGAGGCGGCGCCGGTTCCGGCGGCGCTGGCTGGCACGGGGGAGGCGAAGCATGACTGAACTGGAACGGTATTTTGCGGTGGGCCGGGCGGTGGGCTGTCCGGAGGACCAGATGGACAACTTCGAGCGGGCGGGTGTCATCCTGCAGGAGCGGCAGCTTGCCGCCTCGGCGGCGGCGAGGCTGTGCGACCGGGCCGGCGGGCCGACGGCGGTCGGCTACGGCGGGGCCCGGGGGGGCGGCAAGAGCCACTGGCTCCTGGCGCAGATGGGGGCGGATGATTGTCAGCGGGTGCCGGGGTTGAAGTGCCTGCTGCTGCGGAAGGTGGGCAAGGCCAACATGGAACACTTCGAGGACTTGAGACGGCGGCTCTTCATCGGGCTGGCGCATGAGTTCTCGGCGTATCGGGGTGTGCTGACGTTCGGGAACGGGTCGCGGATTATCGCGGGGCACTTCCAGGCGGAGAAGGACATAGATGCCTACCTGGGGCTGGAGTACGACGTGATCGGGATCGAGGAGGCGACGACCTTGTCGAGCCGGAAGCACCAGGACATCACGACCTGCTGCCGGACCAGCAAGCCGAACTGGCGGCCGCGCATCTATTCGACGACCAATCCCGGCGGGATTGGGCATGCCTGGTATCGGATGAAGTTCGTCCTGCCGTTCCTGGAGCGGCGAGAGCGCGAGACGCGGTTTGTGCCGGCGCGCGTGAGCGACAACGCCTTCAACAACCCGGAATATCAGCGGGTGCTGGAGGGGTTGAGCGGCTGGCAGCGGCGGGCGTGGCTGGAGGGGGACTGGGACCTGGCGGCCGGGCAGTTTTTCACGACCTTCCGGCGGGACGTTCATGTATTGGCCGACTTCGACGAGACGCGGGCGCGGGAGTGGTTTGCGGCGTTGGATTACGGGTTCGCCCACTACACGGTTGTGCTGCTCGGTTGCACGGATGGGGATGGCAACCTGTTCGTGGTGGACGAGCACGCGGAGCGGCTGTGGCTGCCGCAGCGGCATGCGGCGGCGGTCAAGGCCATGCTGGCGCGGCATGGTTTGCGCGTGGAGCAGCTCCGGCGGTTTGTGGCGGGGACGGATGTTTTCAGCCGGCAGAGTGATGGGACGACGATCGCCGCGCAGTATGGGCGGGAGGGCATCACGCTCCGGCCGGCGAATATGGACCGGGTGAACGGTTGGGCGGAGGTATTGCAGCGGTTGGGTGATGTGGAGGGGAACATTCCGGCCCGGTTGTTCATTCATCGGCGGTGCGGGCGGCTGGTGGAGACGTTGCCGAGCCTGCAGCACGATCCGAGTCGGCCGGAGGATGTGCTGAAGGTGGACGCGGACGAGGAGGGCGTCGGGGGGGATGATGCCGCCGACGCGCTGCGGTATTTGGTGGCGACGAGGGCGCGCTCAATTTCCCAGAGGAAATTGAGAGGGTTGTGAGGCGCAGCCCCCCTGGGGATGGAGGGGGGCGAGCATTGGGGGTGGGTGGGGGAGCGAACGGAGCCGCAGGCCGAATGACGGCGCGAGGCGTGCGCCAGCAGGCGGAGTGACGGCGTGAGGCCTGGCAGCGGAGTGAGCGGTTTGGGGATGGTTTTGTTCGCGAGCGAAAAGAATCCCCGGCCGGAGCCGGGGAGGTCTGACCTATGCGGCCACCGGCTCGGCGGTGCGGGGCGGGCTGTCGTACTGGTACGGGTTGTCCGCGGGCTCCTGGGCGGCGGGGCGGGGCTTGGTGACGCCGGCAATGAAGCGCTCGGCCAGTTTGAGGGCACTCTCCAGGGAGCGGCAGGGATAGGAGCGGACGTCCTGGAAGGTGGTGAGGGTGACCACGAAGAGGAGGACGCCCCGGCGCGGGTTGCGGGGAGCAATGGTGACGGAGGGAGCTGCGATGTTGTGATTTTGAGTGTTCATGTTTTTTTATTTGTTGCGGGCTTCTTTGCCCTTTCACGGAAGAGCGCGGCGGCTGCGGGCGGCCAGTGGGAGTGGTCTTCAGAGGGCACCACTTGTCCCGGCCCCCGCACGAAGCCGCGCCAGTGAAGGGCAAAGATGACCGAAACAAGAGCATGAACACGTCCACAACATCGCGGCGGGACTAACGGAGAGGATGCGCCCCGCAATCCGCGCCGGGGCGTCCGTCGAGGTCGCCTGACGGGCTGAGAGTCCGCTTCCTGCCGCTCCGGGGGGAAACGTGAAAGCTGAAAGCTGAAATCAGGCGTCCCCAAGCCCCGGCCTGCCGTCCAGCGAGGGGCCAGTGTCCGCGCCGGGAGCCGGTGGCGGCGCAGGGGGATACGGCTTGGCCGGGGATTTGGGCGAGCGAACTTCGCACATCCGCGAGCGCAGCGAGCCTGATCACCTTTCCGGCGGGCGGAAAGGCGCGCGGAGCGTTGAGGCCAGCGCAGCGGGGGGGCGGAGTCCAGAGGCGGCGAGCCTTTGGCGCGGGTCTGGGCCGGCGGGAGGCCCAGCCGCCGGGCGGGGGGGCCGGGGGGGCAGTCACCGGCAGGCAGAGTGAAGGATGCCGCGCAACGGACTGGCGTCCGGGTGACTGCCGTCCCCGGGAAAGGGGTAAAAGGGGCGCCGGGGTCATAGGAGGCCGGGGGGGTGAGGGGGGCTTGGGCGGCCGGCGTGGGCGAAGACCAGGCCGGCGCCGCGGTTCAGGGCGGCGAAGGCGGCGCGCAGGGTGCTGCCGCTGGTGGCGGCGTTGTCCACGAAGTAGATTTGGCGGGGGGAGAGGTTCGGGCGGGTGGCGCGCAGGTGGTGTTTTTCGGGCGGGGTGGCGGGCAGGTTGCGGCGGTGGCGGGCGCACTGGGATTCAATGGGCTGGGTGCGGCGGAGGGCGTGGGCGAGTTGCGCCCCGGCGCGGAGGCGGGCGATATGGGCGGCCAGGATGGTGTTGGCGCGGGTGCTGCCGTTGCTGGCCGGGATAGGGACAAGCCAGCACGGGGTTTGGATGAGGGCGGCCATTTCGGCGGCGGCGGTCGCGAAGTCGCGGGCGGGGCTGCGGGGATTTTTGAGGGCGTAGGCGAGGCGGCGGGTTTCGGTTTCGGTCGGGGTGAGCGGGCCGTGGCGGGGCGATTTGTATTTGCGGGCGGCGAGGATGTTCATGGTGCGATGCCCGCGCCTCTCCGCCAGAGGCGGAGAGGGCGCGGGCGGTTGGGGTTAGTCTTCGTCGGGCAGCATCACGGTGATGGTGGGGGCGGGGTCGTCCATGTCCACCGCGCCCGCGGTGGCGATGAGTTTGACCAGGCGCGGCGGCTGGGTGTCGGAGTTGCGGACATAGAGGGCGACCGGCAGGCGGCTGGCGCCGGGCTGGCTGCGGATGATGGCGAAGCGGAGCATCCAGACCACGTCCCAAAGCCGGCCGGGTTCGTCCTGGCCGGTGACGCCGGGCGGGACGGCGACGCACTGCTCATAGACGCCGCGGGTGATGAAGACGGGGAAGCGGATGCCCGCTTCCCGCGCGGTCTTGGTTACTTCGATTTGGAAGCCGTCCGCAATCGCTTGCGAGCGGGTGTACTGGTAGATGACCGGGCCGAAGGGCGCGGCGGGGTTGTGGTTTGTGTTGTTCATAAATCAGGCGGTGGGGAGGGGTCAGACGGCGAAGTAGCCGAGCTCGCGGAGCGAGGCGTGGCGGGGGTTGCCGATAATGACGTGGTCGAGGACTTCGATTTTGAGAAGCTGGCCGGCGCGGATGAGGTCGCGGGTGATTCTGATGTCGGCCTCGGAGGGGGAGGGTTCGCCGGAGGGGTGGTTGTGCATGAGCACCAGCGCGGGGGCGGCGGTCATGATGGCGAGGCGGAACACTGGCAGCGGGTGGACCAGGAGCGTGTCGTGGGTGCCGACGCTGAGGAGGTGGTGGGCTTTGATGCGGCGGCGGGTGTTGAGGAGCAACACCGTGAAGCATTCACATTCGGGGTCGAAGGCTTCGGCTTGGGGGACGTGCAAGCGCCAGTAGGCGGCGGCGGCTTCCGGGGTATCGCAAAGGGTCATGTGGTCGGGGGTGCGGGCTTCGCGGAGGGGAACGACTTTGTAAATGTAGGGGGAGGGAGCGAAGCGGAAGGGTTTGACGATTTTGTCCAGCCCGGGGAGCGAGGGTTGGAGGGTAGTTTTTGGCTGCTCATCAGGACGGGACTGGAGCCCTGAACTGACTTTTTGAATTGGTGATGGAGTTTTCATGGTCTTTTTTTTCTCTGCTCAGTCCGGTCTATCGCCCTTCACCCAGAGAGCCCGCGCCGCAGGGCGGCCAGCGGGAGTAGTCTTCAGAGGGCACCGCGTCCGGCCCCCTGCGGGTCTGAGCGGGCGGGTGAGGGCGATAGACTGGACTGATGCAAGAAGCCGCGCGGCGCGGCGGGAAAAAGACCTGAGAACGGATTCGTCTCGTTTTTTTCCGAGCGCAGCTCGCGCTGGCGTGGCGGAGCCTCGCCCGAAACGAAGCGCAGCGGAGTGATCTTCTTTTTCGCGCGCGCCTAACTGATTAAGTCCGCGAAGTGAGGGGCTGGCGTGAAGGATGCGGGAGCGACTGGCGCGAGCACTGCCCACCGGCCGGGGGGGAAGAGGCCGGTGAGAGCAGTGATTCGTGCCAGGCGCGACAGGGACTCCGGCCACAAGACGCTGTTGTCTTTAGTGGACCGGGCCGCCGAAGGCCTGCCTGTGTGGCGCCCGCGGCAGGCAGGCTTGCGATGAGGCGGCGGGGACCCGTGTGCCGAGGGTTCCCGCGCCAGCGGGATACGGCAACGGGGCGGCACTATAGATAACAGCTCTTGTGGCTGGAACCGGGAGCATCCTTCATGACAGCCCCGAACGGAGCGAAGGTCCGAGCCGGACTGGCCACCGCTGGCGCGCGCGATCGTGTTGGGGCGCGGGGGCCGCGGGGTTCGCACTTCTGGCCGGGAGTGCGGAGCGGCGGGCCGTGGCTCTGAGGGGGACGGGGCGAGCGGTAAGGCCCAGCGCGGAGCACGGACGCCAGAGGTGCGACTGAGATGGGGGCCGCCGCATGACCGGGCCGCAGCGGAGGCCAGCGACTCGGGGAGCGTTTCCGGAGCCAGGGCCGGTGATGCGGCGGCCGGGGGGGGGCTCGCCGGTCTTGGCGGTTTCCCGGAGCGGAGCGCAGTGGAAAGCCGACAAGTCAGGCGTTCCGTTAGCCGAGCAAGGGTCCTGCTTTTCACGGTGCTACGCACGGCCGAGCGAGCTTGCGAGCGCCGGGCGAGTGAAAAGCAGGACGCTTGCCGGCGGTCCGGGGAGTTTCCCCCCCCCCCCGGCGTTCGCGTATCGCGAGAGCCGACGCTCTCCGCCGTCTCCACGGCTGGCGCTGTCAGCTTTCCGCGCCAGGCGTGGAGACGGCGGACTCGAATCGGGCGGTTGCCGAGCTGCGCGAGGCGGGGCGCGAGGCATTTGGCGCGCGGGAGCGCGCCGGAGCGGAGCGACAGCGGAGCGTTCCAACATGGGGTCTTCGAGCGCAGCGAGCTGATGTTGACGTTGCCCGCGAAAAATGGGGGAGGGGGGCCGCGGAGGCGCGTAGAGCGGGGCGGAGCGTGCCCCCCTCCCCCCTCCAGGGCAAAAGGGGTTACTGACTTTTAGGGGGGAGGGGGGTGTTAGCGGAGCCTGCGGAGGGGCGCTGGCTGCGGGGGTTAAGGGGCGCAGCCTGCAGGCCCCGCAGCACCCGGAGGGCCGCAAGCGCCGGAGCGGCTGACGCGGAGGAAAAGATATAAAAGGTTGGACGCGGGAGTTGGCGTGCGAGGGAGGTTGTCTCGGGCGAAGTGGCAGGGCGGAGCCCGAACGAAGCGTTTGCGGTGGTCGTGGTTGCGAGCCCGTAGCGGCCCGCCCCCCCCCGGGGGGGGCGGGCCGCGGAGGGCGAATTGACGGTTGTCGAACGTTAGTGAGCTGGCTTGGTGTTGGCTTGGCGGCGCGTCGGGATCAGGCGGGTCTTGCCGGAGGCTGGAGTGTCCACGCGGTCGGCAAAGGCGAGCGCAACTCCGCAGGTCAGGATTATGGCGGCTCCGAGCCAGTGCGCGCCGTCTGGCGATGGGAAGAAGGTGACGAGGCTCACCGCCGAGCCGACGGTTAGAACTGAGCCTGAGATTCTGCCAAGGAGACTCATGGCGTGTTCGTGGGCGTGCGTGTGGGGCTCCTCTCCGCCAGGGCGGAGAGGTTGAGGCGACTGGTGGTGGCGTTGCGGTTGGTCGAGGTGGCGCGGCCGGCGACCTGCTACCGCAGCCAACCGGAGAGACGCAGCCACGCGAAGACCAACGGCTGCCACCACGGGAGACGAGGACGAAACTGACGGGGACGGCCAAGCGCAACCCAGACCTCCACGGGCGACGTGACGCGCAGGAAATAGAACCTGGCAACGCGACACTGAAAACGCTCCCACCGACCGCCCACCAACAGGAACCAATACCACCGAACCTGCCACTGTATTTTTTTTTATTTCTTTCATCACCTTTTCCTTGAAAGAAATAAAAAAAATGCAGTGGCAGGTGGCGAGCGGCGTGACGTTGGAAGGCCCACACGCAGCGACAGCCCGGAGGAGTCCATTCCACTGACTTTGTCTTTGTTCGGAGCGAAGTGGCAGGGCGGCGGCCGAAAAGCAGGGAGCGTGACAGCCCCGCATCCATTAACATCCCCCTAACTTTGTTTTTGCGGGGCTGGCGCGCTCCCTGCCGGCCGCCGCCCGAACGAAGCGGTCTGGGCGCACGCGCGGGACGTTGGAGAACCACCGGCTTGGTGCGCATTGGAGGGCTGCTGGCCGCGCGCGCCGCCCGATGTTTTCCGCCTGCGCCAGGCAGGCGGCCGGGCGGCGCGGGTGTGCCAGCACGAATGCGCGAAGCGGTGGGGCGTTGGAATTGCGACGAGCGAAGCAGGCAGCGTGACAGGCGGGAGGGGGGCGGGGCGACTGGCGCGCGGCCTGCTCGCGGACGTTCGACTTGGCCAAGGCGTATCGAGGGCGCGAAGCGGGAGCGCGTTGAATCGCGGCGGAGTTTGGAATTGAGAAGCGCGTTCGTGGTCGCGAAGCGGTGGGGCGTTGGCTCGCGCGGTGGCGTCCGATTGCCCAGGGCGAGCAGCCAGCGTGACAGCCCCGCATCCATTAACATCCCACTAACTTTGTTTTTGCGGGGCTGGCGCGATGGCTGCGGTCGGCGTGGTTGGGATCTCCTGTTGCCCGCCGCAGGCCCCCGCAGCCCGCGTTGCGAAGCACAGCGGGCTGCGGGGGCCTGCGGCGGTGGTGGGTTTGAAACTCGTCAACTGTTTTCTGAACTTTTTTTGCCCGCCAAGGAAGCTCAAAGGATGCGGGGTGCCCGCTAATGCAGTTCGAGTTTGGGAGGCGGCCCGGAGCTGAAAAAACACGTGCTAACGTCGGGTCGTGCCCGTCAATAGCACCCATGTTGATTACGAAGCCGCCGCGCCGAGTTGGGCGCGCGCGCGGGATGTGCTGGCGGGTGAAGACGCCGTGAAGGCGGGGGGCGAGAAGTACCTGGCGCGGTTGGATGGGCAAACGGATGAGGAGTTTGCGGCGTATGGCCAGCGGGCTTCGTTTTTCAACGCGACGGCGCGGACGGCGGAGGCTTACCAGGGGCTGATTTTCCGGCGTCCTCCTTTCGTCAAACTGCCGGAGGCGAGCACGGGGGCGGGGCGCGCGCTGGCGGAGTTCCAGAATGATACGGACCTGCTGGGGACGTCGCTGAGTGGCTACGCCAAGGTTGTGGTGGGCGATGTGGTGGGGCTTGGGCGGGCGGGGTCGCTGGTGGATTGGGAAGCGGAGGCGGAGCGGCGGGCCTATGCGGTGTTTTATCCGGCGGAGCGGATTCGGAACTGGCGGATGGGCCGGGTGCGGGGGCGGAATGTGCTGACGCTGCTGGTGCTGGCCGAAAAAGCGGAAGCCGGAACGCCGGAAGCGGGGAGGGATGAGTTTGAGCCGGAGGTGGTCGAGCAGCTCCGGGTGTTGCGGTTGGTCGGGGGTGACGACGGCGCGGCGTTCTGCCGGGTGGATTTGTGGCGGGAGCAGGCCGTCAAAGGGAAGCGGGACAAGACGGAGTGGGTGCTGGTGGAGTCGCGGGTGCCGCGGCGGCTGGGCAAGCCGCTGCCGCTGATTCCGTTTGTGTTTCACGGGCCGCGACATTCGCGGCCGGATGTGGATCGGGGGCCGTTGGAGGATATCATCGCGGTCAACCTCGATCATTATCGTCTGGATGCGGACTTCAAGCACGGGCTGCATTTTACGGCGCTGCCGACGGCTTGGGTGAGCGGATTCGATAAGACGGCGTCGCTGCGGATTGGTTCCAGTCAGGCGTGGGTGAGCGAGACGCCCGGGGCCACGGCGGGCTTTCTGGAGTTTCGGGGTCAGGGGTTGGAGACGTTCGAGCGGGCGATGGACCGGGATGAGCGGCTGATGGCGGTGCTGGGGTCGCGGATGCTGGAGGACGTGAAGAAGGTGGGGGAGACGGCCACGGCGATCGAGCTGCGACAGTCGGGCGAGTACAGCATCCTCGGGAATGTGGCGATGAGCGTGAGCGAGTCGCTGACGCAGGTGTTGCGGTGGGTGTATTGGTGGAACTCGACAGAGGAGTTGCCGGACGATGTGAGCGACACGCAAGTGTTGATGCAGCTCAACACGGATTTCAGCACGAAGGGGCTGGCGAGCCAGGATGTGCAGGCGATCGTGGCGGCGTGGCAGGCGGGGGCGATCAGCCAGGATACGATGTTTGAGGTGTTCCGGCGGGGTGAGGTGTTGCCCGAGGGCAGAACCAATCCCGAGGAGGCGGCGTTGATCAAGAGTGAGGAGCGGGATCGGCCGGCGGTGAAAGCGATGGCCCGGGCGCAGGATGCGGCGGGGAAGACCTGAGTGAGTTATGGCGTTGAAGTTCAAGATCAAATCGAAGGATGAGATTCCGGCGGGGCTGGAAGCTCATTATGTGGAGCGCGAGGGCGGGTGGGTGTTGGATGCGGAGGGCGCGGTGGAGAAGGGGAAGCTGGATGAGTTCCGCGCGAACAACATCAAGCTGAGCCAGGAGCTGGCGGAGCAGAAGAAACGCTTTGAGGGGATTGATCCCGAGCAGGTGCGGAAACTGGCGGAGGAGAAGCAGCGGCTGGAGGAGGCCCAGCAGATCAAGGCCGGGGAAGTGGAGAAGGTGGTGGAGGCGCGAGTGAAGGCCGCGCGCGGGGAGCTGGAGAAGCAGGTGGCGGCGGTGCGTGCGGAGCGGGATGCGCTCAATGTGCGCCTGGTGACGATTCAGATTGACCAGGGGGTGGTGGCGGCGGCGAGCAAGCGGGGGCTGCGGCCGACGGCGATTCCGGACATCACCGCCCGGGCGCGGCAGGTGTTTCGGCTGGTGAATGGGGTGCCGCTGGCTTTCGAGGCCGACGGCCAGACCGTGCGCGTGGGCAAGGACGGCAGCACGGCCATGACTTTGGATGAGTGGGTGGAGCAGCAGGTGGCTGACGCTCCTCATCTGTTTGAATCCAACGCGGGCGGCGGTGCCGCCGGCAACGGCTCCGGTGGGGCTGGTGGGAATCGGTCCGGGAGGAATCCGTTTCGGAAGGAAACGTGGAACCTGACGGAGCAAATGAAACTGGAGAGAACGGATCCGGCGCTGGCGGCGCGCTTGCGCGCGGCCGCGTGACGGATCGCAACCGGAGATTGAAATATGGCGAAGACGGCTATTGCGGACATTATCATCCCGACGAGATTCGAGCAGTACGCGATTGAGCGGACGGCGGAACTGAGTTCGTTTGGGCAAAGCGGCATCATCGAACACTCGCCCGTGTTCGATGAACTGGCGGCGGGCGGCGGGCGGACGGTGGAAATGCCGTTCTGGAAAGACCTGAGCGCGACGCGGCAACTGTTGAGCGATGCGGCGTCGCTGACGGTGAACAAGATCACCGCCGACAAGGATATCGCGCGCATTCACAACGACGCGCAAGCGTGGAGCGTGAATCACCTGGCGAAGGTGATTTCGGGGGATGACCCGATGCAGGCGATTGTGGACCTGGTGGCGGAATACTGGGCGCGCACGGATGAGGGGCTGGTGGTGTCCTGCCTCAAGGGGATCTTCGCGTCGGCGAGCATGAGCGGCAACCTGCTGGCGATTCATTCGGAATCGGTGGCGGGGCAGTCGGCGAGCACGCGGCTGAATGGCGCGACGTTCGTGGATGCGACGGCGAAGCTGGGCGACCGGGGGGACCGGTTGACGGCGGTGGCGATGCACTCGGCGACGGAGGCGGCGCTGCGGAAGCTGGACTTGATTGACTTTGTGCCGGACAGCGCGGGCAAGGCGCAGATCAAGAGTTTCCAGGGGCGGCGCGTGGTGGTGGACGATAACCTGCCGACGCGGGCGGGCACGACGGATGGCACGGTCTATACGACCTACCTGTTTGGGCCGGGGGCGTTTGCCAAGGGAACGGCGGCGCTGGAGGGGGACCCGGTGCAGGGCGGGCACGGCACGGCGGGGGTGGAGTTGTTCCGGGACGCGCTGGCCAGCGACACGGGGCTGATCAACCGGCGCCGATACATCCTGCATCCGCGGGGGGTGAAGTTCACCAGCGCCAGCGTGGCCGGCGACTCGCCGACCAACGCGGAGCTGGAAATGGGCGCGAATTGGACGCGCGTGTTTGAGAACAAGAACGTGCGGATTGTGGCGGTGACGCACAACAACTGAGAACGGAGCGCGGAAGGCGGAGCGCGGCGTTGAGCCGCGCTTCGCCGCCGCGCCGCGAAAGGAACCGAAGTATGGGCAAAGAGATTCCGTGGAGTTTTGAGAAGATTCGTGGCGGGGAGCAACTGAACTTGAAGAACCGGCCGTTCACGAATGTGGCGTCGCTGACGGCGGCGGGAATTACGCCGGCGCGGAACCCGGGCGCGTTGCTTTACCTGAGCGCCGGGGGGACGGGCGGAGTGCCGTGCCTGGCGTTCAGCAACGGCACGAATTGGAAGCAGATCGCGATCGGGGCGAATGCCATTTAGGCAAAGCGGAAATGGATGGATTGCTGCCAGTTGTTCGGCGGGTGAGGCGTCCGCTGGTGCCGTTTGAGGGCGCTGCTGGTGGAGCGGACGCCAAACCCGCTGTGGGAGCGCCGAGGGCTGAGGTTGACCCGGCGCCCGGCGCGGTGACCGACCGGCGAAAGGTGAGCGATGGCCGAGCTACTGCACCCCAGGGGCGGAAGTAGGGGCCTGAGTCCGAGGCTGCGGGCGTGGTGGGCGATGCGCTGCCAGAAGCGGCGGCGGGCCCGGGGGGGGCCGGTGCCGGTGCCGGCGGCGCCACAGATTGTGTTTGGGGAGGCCGTTCCGAGCAATGATTACGAGGGGTGGTTCGATCTCAGCATCCTGTGGGCACCGTATCCGCATGGGTCCTTTCCGGTGGGAGAGATGGAGATCTGGGGGCATCACGGGTGGGGGCCGCCGGCGTATGTGTTGGTGGGGACGCAACCGAGCTGGCCGGAGCGGCTTTTCACGCATGAGAAGGCCGTGGAGGGCGAGGATGCGTGGACCTACAAGGTGCGGTATCGGAACGGTTCGGTGTATGGGCCGTTTTCGAATGAGTTCCTGGTGGAAAGTTCGGTTTGAGGAGGAGCAGAGATGGCGTTGACACTGGTGAAAGAGGACGGGACGCGCAAGAGCGGCGCGAACAGCTACGCGGCGGTTGCGGACGGGGACGCGTATTTCGAGGGGCATTTGTATGCCGCGGTGTGGACCTCGGCCAACGCGGTGACGAAGGCGGCGGCGCTGGTGATGGCGACGCGCCTGGTGGATACGCAGTTTCAATTTTACGGTTACCGGGCCAGTGAGACGCAGGGGCTGCAGTGGCCGCGCGAGCGCTGCCCGGATCCGGACCGGCCGGCGGTGAGCGGCGAGGCGCAGACGCCGGTGCTGAGCGGGTTTGTGCCCGGGGATGTGGTGCCCCGGGGGGTGGTGTCGGCGGTGTGTGAGATGGCGCGGGAGCTGTTGATCGTGGACCGGACGGCGGCGCCGCCGGGGGAGGGGCTGAGTTCGACGCAAACGAGCACGGCATCCCATGATGCGAGCGGGGGGACCAGCGCGCAGTCGAGCATCAGCTACAGCAAGGAGGACATCCGGCCGGTGATTTCGCGGGTCGCCCAGGCGATGCTGGCGAAGTATGGGACGCTGATTCAGGGTAGCGGCGGGAGCGTGCGGTTGGTGCGGGCGTGAGACGGTAGCCGCGGCCTTGTATGACCAACATGAGCGCAACGGATTTGATCAGCAACGTGGACCATGCGGCGGCCATGAACGACCGCTGGCTGTTTGTGGCCAGCCTGGTCGTGTTCGGCGTCTTCGCGTGGATGGTGATGCGGTACTTTGTGCTGCAGCACGAGCGGCTGATCGCGGACCACAAGCAGGCCAGGGACAGTTACCAGGAGAGCTTGCGTGGGGTAGTGGCGGAGCAGAGCGCGGCCAACGCCAAGCTCATCGTCTGCCTGGACAACAACACAAAAGTTCTGGAGGAGTGCCGCGATGAGCTGCGCTCCGTCCGGATGGAAAGGAACCGACATGAAACTGCGTGAGAAGTACTTCAGGGGTGTTCTGATTGCGGCAGCGCTGGCGCTACTGGTGGCGTGTGCGAGCGGCTGCTCGACACTCGACCGGGCCTACAAGCAGGAGGTGACCTGGGCCGACGCGCCGGTCGTGCATGTGTTCACCAACACTGTGGTCGTGACCAACACCGTGCCGGTGGTGACAGAGCGGACCAACATCGTGTTTGTCACCAACGCGGCCAGCGGCGCCGTCTCGGGCTACGCTGTGCGTGAGCCCGTGGCCACCAACATGGTGGCGGCCGTCGTGACCAACACCGTGCCGGTGTTCATGACGAACGTGGTGCAGGTCCCGGTGACTAACCTGGTCGCGAGGCCGGAAGCTGAGGCGACGATTCAGGCGGCCGGGTCCGTGGTGAACACTTTCGCACCGGGCATTGGCAGCATTCTCGCCCTGGCGCTGGGCGGGCTTTACCACGGCTACCGCCAGGTCCGCAACCGGAAGGTGAACGAGGCGCTCGTCCAGGGCGTCGAGACGGCGCGGGCGGTGCTGACGACCACGCCGCAGGGCCAGGCCGCCGACGCGCAGTTTGTGAAGTGGCTCATGGAACACCAGAAGGAGGCTGGCGTTTTCGCCACGGTCTCCGGCCTGGTGGCCCAGTTCAGCGACAACCCGGCGGCCAAGATGACCGCGCAGGAAATCGCGGATCGAGTCCGCAGGGCACAGGGGCAGGCCGCTCCGGCCACGAGCTGAGTTTTTCCGTTGGCTTCCGTTGGCCGATCCGTTGGCTTTGTTTTTTTCCGGAACTGCAAAGTTCCACGCGGTTGCGGAGAGGAAGATTGAGGGGGCAAAAGTGCATTTCACCTCGTGTTTATCGGGGTGAAATGCAACTCCGTGAAACCAAAAGTGGCGCGCCCGTTGGGACTCGAACCCAAGACCCTCTGCTTAGAAGGCAGATGCTCTATCCAACTGAGCTACGGGCGCGCCCGGGGAACGCTGGGCCGGGAGGGGTGGAAGGTGGATCGTCGGGGCGCGTGCGGCAGCGGCCTTGGCCTCGAATCATGGCGGCGCCGGTCGGGAGCAAGTCATCTTGCCGGTTTTGCGATGTCACCTTGCCAGCTCTGCGGTTATGGTTCCGTAACGGCACATATCCAGTGCCGCAGCACCTTAATCGGCATGGCCGCCGGCGTCAAGGCGGCGCCACGCTCCGCGGTCAAATGGAGCAGGGCCGTTGATTTTTAGATCATGAGCCGGGGAGGCTGGGATTGCGGGTGGGACGGCGGTTATGCGCTTCGGAGAGGATGCCTTGCCGTGCGCCCAGGGCCCGGGCAGGTGGGAACAGATGGGGTTGGCTTACTTCGTCCGGAAGGGGATGGTCGCCGCCATTTTGCCCGATCGCCGGGGCCAGTTTGCGCTGGACGTGCAAGGGATCGGCAGCGATGAGCTTGCCCTCCAAGACCAGCAGCCCTTCCCGCAGACAATCCGGGCAGGCGCGCAGGTGCTTTTCTCAGCGCCGGGCGAACGGCTCCCGAGCGCCGCGTGAGGGCACGCGGCCTACAGGAAATGGAAGCGCGCCGCGGCAGACCCCATGTCCTCTCGCAACTTCCCACTTCCGGCAACCGCGGGCCCCCCGTACCCTCCCGTCCCCTGTAGGCCGCGTGCCCTCACGCGGCGCTCCGCACCGGCCTGCCAACGCCAACCCCCAAAAATTGCCCTTGCGCACAGACCTCCCGCCCGCCAGCCTTCCCACAAACCCTCGGGGTGGTGGTGGCTGGGACTTCCAGTCCAAGGAATGGCAGGAAGCCGAGTCGCCCTCCGAGGCGATAACAAAAAGGACCATCATTATGAAAATATTATCTGCTCCGCGCACGGGCAGTCTGGGCGCGGAAACTTATTACCAATCCCCCTTCGGCGTGTGCGCCCGGCGGCGCACCGTACCCCGGGACCGACCCTCGGAGCGCAAGGCAGCCGCACGGTCGTATTTTGGGATCTCCTCGCGGGAGTGGGGGCTCAAGCTCAGCGAAGCGCAGCGCGAACGCTGGAACGCCGCGGCGCTGCATGTTCCCAGCCGGCCCTGGATGGGGCAATACTCCCACCTGAGTGGGCAACAGTTTTGCGTCCAGATCAACAGCACCCTGCGGGGGCTGGGTCTGGCGCCGGTGGAGGAACCGCCCGCCCCGGTGGTCTTCGGCCCCAACCCGGTCACCGGGCTGGAGATCGTCAATGACGCCGAAGACGGAGTTCGGCTGCGGCTGAATGTCGGAGCCACCCATGAAGACATTATGGTCTTTGGGCAGCCACCCTGCAGTGCGGGTCGGATGAAACCCCGTCGGGTCTATTACCTGGGCCTGCTGGGCCCGAGCCAAAACGGGCAAAGCGACATCACAGACCTCTACGCCGCCCGGTTTGGACGACCCGCCTCGGGTCAGAAGGTGTTTATCGCCGTGGTTCAGACCCGGAACGGCTGGAAAGGCCAAAGCCGGGTTCACAACGCCATCGTTCCGCCGCCGCCGATGTTGAAATCTCAGCAAGCGGCTGAAACGGCAAAGGTTAAGAAATCGAAGCCCACCACTGCCCCGGCCTCCACCGCCGCCCACAAGACCGTTCCTTCTCCGTCCTTCCAAGCCATGTACAACGGGAGTACATCGGAAGCCCGGCAGGAGCACATAGAAAATAAGCATGAGTCCCCTTTGAGCCTCCTTTGTACCCCCGTTGTACACAGCCTAATGGGAGCGTTGGGCTGGCTGGGGCGGGTGGGGCGGGTTTGGGCGCGAGCCTGAGCCGGAATGGAGGGATGGACGACTTGCGGATGATGTAAAAGGACGTTTCAAGGCGGGAGGGAGAGGACGCGAACGTTCGGCAAAGCTGGAACGGGCGGTTGGGTGTTGTCGCGTGCCCTGGTTTTTGGGCGGGATGGGGTCACGGTTGGCGGGGACATTTCCCCTCCCGGACGGAGGTTGCCGCAAGGCGACTATTTACGTTGTCCTCATCGCGGGCAGGGGGTTCGCCCGGTTGAGCGGAGGTGGTTGTCTTTGAACTGGAGTTGCTGGCCGTCGCTTCCGGGCGCGGGCGGGCAGGGAAAGGGCCGGCGTTTGGGCCGGGCAAAAGCCCGCCTGCGGACGTGGGCGAAGCGCGGCGTGGTTTATGGTTTCGGGAAGGACTGCTCGAACACGCGGTCCACGGCGACGGTGCGCGGTTCGGCGCCGGTGAGCCGGGCGGGCAGGTGGAGCCAGATGGGGAAGGGCGTTTCGACGCGGTAACGCACTTTGCCGGCAGTGCGCTTCCACCGGATCTTCAGGGTCTCGTTGCTGCCGGGCAAGGGCAGGCAGCCCTGGGCTTGAGCCAGGGAGCCGGGGGCGAGGACGACCGCGAAATGGCGTTCGCCCAGGTCGTAGCGCGGTTGCAGGCCCAGCGCGTAGCGGGATAATTGCCAGGTCGGGCAACCGGCCCACTGGTGGCAGTGACTCCAGCGGGTGTCGAAGACTTCGAGCCATGTGGTGCGGCCATCTTTCAACGCCCAGCCCCAGCACTTGCGATACTGGTCGAGCACGAAGTTCATTTCTCCGTGTTCAATGAGGAGCGGGAGGGCATAGTGCGCAAAGTAAGGCGTGATGAGGCGCGCATTATCCGCCGCCGGGTCGCTCAGGCGCGGCGCCCTGGGGTCGTTGGGGAAACAGCGCAGGATGTGCGATTTGAGGAAGCGCAGGCCGGCGGTTTCGCTCGCGCCTTTGAAAAAGCCGAGGCGGAGGCCCAGGGCGGCGCGGTGGTAGCCGATGCGCGTCCAGGCGTCGCCGCCTTGCGCGAACTCATCCGCGAAGTAGCGGGCGATGATGGCGGTCATCGCCTGGGCAAGCGATTGATAGTGGCGGGCGCGTTCGGGCTTGCCGAGCGCCTCGCACCAGCGCTGCATATCGCGGAGCGCGGCCAGGTAGTGCAGGTTGACGCCCATGTCGCTGGGGCCGGGATTGCGCACATAGCCCCAGTCCACAAATCCCCAGGCGAGCGAGTCTTTCAAGCCCTCAGCCGTGCGACCGGCTTCGAACGCCTCGATATTGCGGGTGGCGGCCGGGAACAGTTCCTCCAGCAGGGCGCGCTCGCCCGTCAACTCCCAGTAATGCACGCAGGCGGTGATCCATTGGGCGGCATAGGTGGACAGGAAGATATCCTGCCCCGGGCACATGCCCGCCACCATCCCGTCCGCGCGCGCGCTTTGCGCGCATTGCACCAGGCCCCGCCGGCAGAGCCGCAGGTCGTTGAAGGCCACGCCGGCGATGTCCATGCCCACCGTGACCACGTCGCCCGCCCATTGGCCGCGTTCGCGCGTGGGGTTGTCAATGAGCGCGTCCTCCGCGCAGGCCCGGTGCGTTTCGACGCCCACGGACCAGATGCGGTTGAGCAGCTTGTCGCCGCAGCGGAAGGCCGCGTCCGGTTCGCCGTAGTAGCAGCGCTCCACGGCTTCCTCCTTGAGGAAGCGCACTTTGTCCGGCGGCGCCAGGACGTGGACTTCGAGGAAGCGGCCGCCGCGGGGCGTGAGGGGGAAGAATTCCTGGCGGCCGCCGCGCGCCACGTAGTGGTCGAGGTTGCAGGAGTCGCCGGCGGAAAGTGTGATCCACGGGGCGACGCGGCCATGCGTGAGGTATTCGCTATAACTGAATTCGACGACGGCCCCCGGCGGCAGATCAAGTTCGAAGCGGGGCCGCATCAGGCGCACGCGCCCCAGGTCGTAGCGCCGCCAGACTCCCTGGGCCGGATGGCTGGCCGCCGCCAGGTCGCGCAGAAAGAAGCGGGCGGCCGGGTTGTCTCGCTCATAGCCGAACATTTCCGCGAGTTTGCCGGCGGCGGCTGGTTTAAGCGGATGAATGAAAATGCGCGGGTTGGCGGCGGGGAAGGGTTCCAGCTTCCCCAGTGAGCGGGTGACGGTGATGGGGGAGGCCCAGGGGGCGTCGTCGTATCCGGGGGACTGCCAATCCGGCACGGCCTGGGTGTCGCACCATTCGATCCAGCCAAGCTGAGGGTTGATGCGTTTGGCCCGCGCGGCGTAGCCGCCGATGCGCGATTGCTTCCAGCGCAGCGGGATTTCCCGGCCGCCGGCAATCGCTACGCAATAGAGAAACGGGAGCTGCTCTCCGAGCATCCGGGTGGGGATGCCCTCGTCATGCACCTGCACAGCCAGGACGTGCCGCCCCGCTCCCAGCCGGGCGCGGAAGGATTGGTATTGGGGAAACGCGGCCGGGAAACGGGCCGGTCCCTCGGCGAAGTATTCTCCATCCAGCCAGGCAACGAACCAACTGGCTCCCAAAAGGCGAAACTCCACGTCGCGTTCCGCCTCCAGCTCCCAGGTGGCGCGAAAGGCCACATGGCAGTCTCCGTTCGTTTCCGGGGACTCGGGGACCCAGAGCAGCCGCGGGGGCGCGGCTTCATCGGGCGCCTCGTTTGCCGCTCCCCAAAGGGACGGGCCCGGCAGGCACAGCAGCGCCGCGCAGAGCGTGAGGGACAGGTTTTTCATTACTCAGGATTTCCAATCAAGGTCGAGGGAGGCAATGTCTTTCAGGTTCTCCAGCCACACCCACCAGGCAGCCTGCGCCTGAAAGGTTCCCGAACTTTCCGTGCGGACATCGGTTTTCGCGGATGATTTGAGGGTTTGGGCGGCGCGGCGCGCTTCCGCTGCGTGGAACGGTCCCAGCCGGAGGGCGAGCCGGGGCAGGGGGCGGTCCGAGCGGAGGCGGAATGAGGCGGCGGCGCGATTATAGGCGTAGCTGACTTTGGCGCGGGCCAGGCCGGCGCCGTCCGGGACGAGCACCATGAAATCCTCGACCTCGATGCCCGTGAGCGGATTCGGCACGCGGGGCAGCAGCCGCAAGTCATTCGGTTTGGTGTCGTCGAAGCCGGCGCAGATTTCCATGGCGTGCAGCGGCGGGCCCTGGTTTGCGCCGTTGCTGAGGTCGCCGATGCGATGCCAGCTTCCGTCGGGAAGGATGTTGGCGCCTTCCGGCACGATCCACGCGAAGCGGCGCCAGTCAATGCCCCGCGAGGGATCGGCGTAGTCCATGTTTTTGTCGTAGGTATAGCGCGCGATATTCAGCAGCATCGGGCCGGCTTCGTCCATTTCGTCGAGCACCAGCGCGGCTTTGCAAAGCCAGCCGAGGCCGTAGCCCATCGCCAGCGCCGGGGCGCGGCCGCACGGCAGGCTGAGCTGGCGGTGCAGCGTGTTGCGCGTGATGCCGGTCGCCTGCGGCGGGAGGCGGTTGGGGTCGAGCCCGTCGAAATAGAACGCAAACCAGGCCTGGACGAGGGAATCCTGGCCGCTCGGATAGACGGAGTGGCGGCTGAGTCTCCAGGTCAGGCTGCCGAATTCGCCCACGGCCAGGAGGCGGAGCATGCCGGACTCCAGCCGGTCGGCATAGCGGCGCCACTTGGCGGCGAGAGCGGCGTCCGGGAGCGCGTCGGCGATTTGCGCGGAACAGCGCAGCGCGGTCAGGCAGACGTACGTGGGATAGACTTCGTAGGCGTTGGCGTTGGCGTAGTTCTTCCGCAGTTTCACGGGATCGGTTTCCTGCCACCAATCCGGCGCGCCGGTGAGCGGCACCTGGGGGCCGCCCGCCCAGCCGGTGGTTTCCCCCTCGCAGTAGATGACATCCATCCCGGTGTGGTCCATGAGCCAGCAGACAAACTCGGCGGCATCGCGGGTGGTGTCCCAGCGGCTCTTGCCGAAGACGTTGTCCCGCGCGCCGGTCAGCCATTGGTCGGTGCGGGCGCCCAGCACGCGCCAGGCCAGCCAGCGCGCCACCATGGTGGCGCCGTGGCCGTCCATTTCCTCGACGCCGGGGATCTCGTTGAGCTGCCAGGGGGGCAGGCCCGGGGGGAGGCCGAAACTCCAGTGCCCGGTCACCCCTTTGGGGTAGCGGGCCACGTCGAGCACGTCGTTGGGCGGGCCTTGGTCGGGATCGTGGTTATCGCGATGCCAGTAGAACCAGTAGTCCACGAAATCCATATAGCTGGCCACCCGGACGGGATCGTCAATGCACCGCAGGGCCAGGGACGCGAAATGATCGGAGCAGCGCGAGTAGGCGTAGGGGGCATAGACGCCCAGGTGCGCCCAGGTGCCGATGCCGCTGTAGCTGCCATACCAGGGGCTGTTGGTCTCCGTTTCGTGGAAGAAGCCCGAGCCGCGCTCGAACTTCTGGGAGATTTGGTAGAGGTTCGCGAGCCAGATGTTGGAGAGCATGTCCGCCAGCGGCCCGCCGCGAAAGCGAATGCGCGCCGCCTTGAAATCGGCGGGCACTTCCACGGGCGCCACCTTCCGGGGCAGGTCCGCGTCGCGCGTGTACAGCACTCGGGCCAGGGCGGCGAGGTCCCGGGACCAGTCGCCCGGGCGCGCGGTGCTAAAGGCGGGGGCCAGGTCCGCCGCCTCCAGGCGGCACGCGCCGAAGTGCAGCAGGTTGGTGGCGGGTTTGGCCCCGACCAGGGTGATGGCTGTGACGAGCGGCTGCCCGCGGTTGGCCGGGTTGTCGTGCACCACGATGGCTTCAATCTTTTGGGGGCGTGGTTTTACGGTGAGGAAGTAGAGCGCGTGGGCGTTTTCGGCGCTGCCCGGCTCCTCGCTCTGGCGCAGGCGCAGGGCGCGTTGAAGCACGGCCATGTATTCCGGCCGCGAGGCAAAAGGCTCCCGGGGCAGAACCCGCACGTCGCTGAACTGGCTATAGCCCCAGAACCCCGCAAACCACGCCGTGGCGCCGATCACCAGCGGCACGCGGTCCCGGGCGCCGCCGGCATAACAAATTTCGATCTCCCCGATGTTTGCGCCGACGTAGAGTTGGTCGTCGCGCTTCGGCCGCAATTCCGGGTGTTCGCCCCAATGCGCGGTGCCGGCCTCCCACCCATGATTGATCATGCCGAGCAGGCACAGCGCTTCGGCCCGGGCGCCGACGGGAATGGTCTCGCGGTGGCCCTGAACCGAGCGCGTGGTCCGCATGCGCTGCGTTGGCGGCGCGGCGAAGAAAGGCACGGTGCGGCACAGGATTCGCTCCGAGTTTGCGTCAATGCGCAGGCCGTATAAATCATCCCGCCGCACCGGCTTCGTGAACAGGCCCGCGGACTCCTGCCGGTAATCGGCGAAGGCGATCCATGCGTAACCGCCGTCCGGGCGGAGAACCGGGTTGGCGTCCACGACCTCGAGAAATACGCGCCGGCCGATCAGGTCCGTCGTTTGCCAGGAGGCGGGGGTGAGTTTGTTGCCGCCGGGCGTGTGGGTGCGCCGCAGGATTTCGCCGTCGGGGTGGGAGCGGAGCAGGACGAAGTTCAGCATGGCGTCATTGACGCCGTTGGTGGTGCCGTCCCAGCCGGCGATCGAGAATCGTTGCCGTTCGTGCTCAATGACAAAGGGGGGCGAGCGCAGCACGCCGCGGTTGCGTTCCCCGCCTTCATACGAGTTTACCACGAACCGGATCGGGTCAGCCGGGCTCGTAAACAGCGGCGGGTTGGTCCCGATGCGCCAGGTATTCTCCCCCTCGACGACCCACCCCTCGAGCGTGCCGGCCGCAAACGCCAGAGTCGCCGCCATTCCGTTGGTGGCGGCGGGCTGGGCGGGGCACGGCCGGGGCCAGCAAGCCAGGCCGAGCGCGAGGAGGGCGGCGGCGATGAAGCGGCGCGTTTGAACTCCGGGCGAAGGCCGGCGGACAATTCCGTTTCGGGATTTCGGGCGATTCATAGTTCGTTTCCGGTAAGGGTCACCCGGCGCAAGCCAATCCAGGCATAGGTGGGGGCCGAGTTGCGGTCCACGAGCTCCAGGCGCACGCGCTTGCCTTGCAATCCTTCCAGGCCGACGCGCTCTTCGGCAATGAGATGGGATCCGGTGGGCAGGACTTCGCGGAGGACCGCGCCGGACTGCGCGTCCACCAGGCGAATGCAGAGGTTGCACTCGCCGCCGGGGCTGGCCGAGCGGCCGCCGTGCATTTCCAGGAGCATCCAGTGTTCATGGGGCCGGATGGTGAACTCGGGGGAAGTGGCCCGGCCAGTCGCTTTTTCGCCGGCGCGCACGACGGAGTTGAGGGTCGGGAACGATGGAAACAGTTGCGGGTCGGCGGACACGCTGAAGGCGTCGCCCTCGAGTTGCCAGCCCAGCGTGTCATCCGGCTGCTGGAAGGCAAACAATACCCGGCCTGCGGCGAACTTCGCTGGCGGGGCGTAAGGGGTGCCGTCGAGCACTTCGAGGCCCTGGTCGGTTTCTGCCGCCAGGGCCACCACTCCCAAAGCGGGGTCGGATCCCAGCGTGGAGACGGTCAGCGACTTCAGCAGCCTTGGACGGCCCAGGTCCATTTCGACAACATTGAGGACGGCGCTGCTCAGGTGGAGCTGGCGGCACGTGGCCCAATAAGCGGATTGCGGAAATGCGGGCGGCTGGCCTTCCTCCCAGTCGCCTTGCGCCGGATTCAGCAGCGGCAGCAGGCCGAAGCGGTCTTTCCGAGGCTGCCGCGCCGAGGCGAACTCGCCCACAATGGCCGGGGGTGCCCACCAATCCAGGTCGCCCGGCACGCGCAGGGTGCGGGCCAGCACGGCGCCCTCCGCGGTTTCCACCGCCACCTGGGCCACGGGTGAATACACGTCGTGGTTGTCCGTGAAAGGAATGACGAGCAGATAGAGTTTTTTGCACGGCAGGTTGCTTAGCGAAAGGCTCCAACTGGACCGGCCGCTCGCATGGGAGATGGGGACGAATTGCCGCGGCGCGAGCTGGAAGCGTACTTCCTCCAGTCCGCCGGCGGTGACTTCGGTCTGGTTGCCGAGGGCGAGCAGCGGCGGCTGCAAACCCGACCACGGCGGATGCACATAAGCCTTAAATGAGCGCAGTGTATTCCACTGGGTGTCCGGGATCAGATTTTCGCGCGGCAGCGCGATGGCTTTTATCCGGGCTTTTTGATACTGCCGAAGCGGTTCCTGTTCCCGGAAGAGCGGCGAACCGTTCAAGACAAGGTTGACGGTGGCCTTGCCGGGCAAGACCAGCAAGGCCGCGTTATCGCCGGGGGACAGCCAGGCCGCCTGGCGGGCGGGGATGGATACGCTCACCTCGGCCTGCGAGCGCGGGGCGATGCTGACCGCGCAGGGGAATTCGTCGCGGGCGATTTGCAACCACGCCGTGCCGTTAAGGGCAAGGACGGTGTTGTTTCGGATGAGCAGCTTCGCGCTGATCGTGTCACCGGCGAGGTGGAGGTTGGCCGCCGGCGCGGCTTCGTAGCGCGGCAGGATGGCCAGGTCCACCGGGAGCCAGTATTTCGTTTGGTCCGGTCCCAGGCAACGCAGGAAGAACGTGCGGCGCGCGAAAGTCATCTGGCCAAGCCGTCCGTAGCCGCGGTACGCCTCCAGCAGGCCGGTGCTGATGCGGCCCTGAAGTTGTTGGCTGCTGGCGAGTGTTGTTTCCGCCAGCAGGCCGCAGTGGTCTTCAACGCCCTCAATCGCGATCCCGTTGACGCTCACGGTGATCGGGTCGCCCTCGGCAATGGAAGCCGGTGCATTCACGGCCAGATTGAACGGCTGAACTTTGACGCGGATGCGGGATGCGCGGCTGGGCTTGGTTTCCAGCGTGAGAAACAGGCATTCGACGCCGGGCTCGAGATGATATTCCACCGGCTTCCCGTCCACCGAAACGTCCGAGACCCGGCCTGGCGGGAGGCTCCAGCGGACCTGGCGTGTGAGGGGTTCGCGGCTGCGGACGACATATTCGAGCGTATCTCCCTGGCGGGTGAATTCCGCCTGGTAGTCGGGCAGATTCAATGACGCGGCGGGCCAGTGGTCCGGGAAACAGGGGGCGACCTGCAGCCGGCCGGCCGGCTTGTCCACTTTGAGTCCGAACAAGGCTTCCACCGTCGCGGCCACCCAGAGCCCGATGGGAGGCGAGAAATAGGCGGGGCTTGGCTCGTAGGAAATTTCGGGCCAGGCTCCGCGATGGTTGTCGTCCATCACCCAGTTGGCGGCGGCTTGCAGCGGCCGGACGACCTCGTTGCGCCGGCCGGCTGTGGCCAGGGCCCAGGCGGCCCACGGTTGCTGGGCAATGCCGGCTTGCACGCCCGTGGTGGTGACGGCATGGGTGACGAAATTATCCGAGCAGAAGACTTCACCGTCTTTGCCGGTCAGGCGGTCGCGTACTTGGCGCAGCATCGAATAGCTGTCGAGGGGGTCGGCGATCTGCCAGATCACGGGATAGAGCATGCTGTGGTATTGGCCATCCAGCCGAAGTTCTCCCAGTGGGTCGCGGTAGAAAGCAAACCGGCCCAGGTCGCGGAGCCAGAGTTTTTCCCAGAGCCCGGCCTGGATTTGATGGATGCGCGCTTCACAGCGCGCGGCCGTTTCATGATCCCCCAGCGCGAGGGCGAGTTCGCGGCGAGTGCGAAACATATTGATGCCTTCGATGGCCGGGCTGGTGCCGTCGTGCGGAGTCGAGATGAAGTCCTCCTGGTTGCCGATTTGCTGCCCCCAGCCGAGGAGGTAGTTGCCATCGGGGTCATTTTCGCGGAAGGTTTGAGCGATGACGCGATCCAGCACCGGGGCCAGTTTGCGCGCGAATTCCAGGTCGCCGGTGAAGTGCCAGTAGTGCCGCACCTGCCAGGCGAAGAACTGGTTCGAGCCGCCAAAGTCGCGGCGTTTGTGGGCATACTGCATCATTTGCGGCACCGCGCCATTCGGCATGAGGTTTTCCGCGTGGGTCTCATTGCTCAGGCGCGAGCGGTCGGCATGACCGATCCATTCCTCCCCGGCGGTGTGCTGCATATGCCAGAGCGCATGCCAAAAGTTGATGCTTTCGGTCCAGCCATAGGGGGCGTTCCAGGCGTATTCGAGGTTGTAGAGCGCGGTGCGGAAGGCGGCGTCAATGTTCTTGACCGGCGTCTGCACCCGCGCCTGCAGCAGCTCGGCGTAGTAGTCCTCGACCTGCTTGCGGCCCTGGGCGAAATCGGTTGCCGCAATGGCGCGGAGCCGGGCGTCGTCTTCGGCGTAGCTGACCAAAACAGACAACTGGCCGCTCGGGGCACGGAAGCTCAGATACTGTCCGCCGTTCAGGTTGGTTTTAACCGTCAGGGCGGCATCGCCGCGGATCGCGACCTTGAGCGGATGGGCTTTGCTCGCCAGGAACGCGGTGCCGGATTCCAGGGTGATTTGGTCGGTGCTATTTAGCAGCGTCGGCTCGCTGTGCGCAAACAAGCCGCCAAAGGGGTTTTCGACCATGCTGTCGCCGCAATCCACAATCACCGGCACGGGCGGTTCGGTGCGGATGGTAAACAGCGCGGCCCCGTCCTGGCCGGGGGTGTCACGGCCAATCCGCAGCGGGAGGATTTCACTGGTGATTTGCGCGCCTGCGAGCTGGTACTGAGCGCGGACTCCGCCCGGCAGATCTTCGACTTTCAACCCGCGCGCGGCCGTAGCCGCTTCAAATTGTCGCCCCTCGGCTTCGGCGCGAACCAGCAGCCGCGCGAGGACATTAAGTTCGACGTAGCTGAAGTGGGTTTTCACAAACGTCATGACCGCGGACGACCCATAACATTCGTCGGTGGCGACAATCGTATCCTGAAAGGCGGCGTTACGGCGGCGATTGGCGGTGCAGGGAGTGGCTGCGGTTTCCACTTCGAGGGGAACCGCCCCGGCGGTTATGCCGGATTTACCGCTTCCGATGCGGGCAAATTTTACGCGGGTTCCATTGCGGCTGCCATCCAGATCCAGGCGTAAAGACGTGATTTTCCCACGCCACTTCGGGAACTCGCTCAGATCCAGGGCGTAAAGCGACAGCTCACTGCCGGCGGCGAGGCCGCGGGCATGGCAACTTAGTTCCTCCTGAAAAGAATCATCCGCGGAAAAGAATAGCTGCACTCGCCGGCCCGTCTCCACGGCCATATTGAGGTACAGAATCTTTTCGGAGTCGGCATCAATCCGCACTGGCGGGAAGACGAGGAAGGGATCCGTCGTGTTGGTTACGATACCCTCCCAGAGGTTGCTGTTCCCGGAAGTGCATTGTATTTGATGGGCGACCTGCACGGGGCTTCGCCCGGGATCAAGCAGCCAGCGAATCCCGGACTCCTCGGGGTTCGCGTCTGGCGTGGCGGTCTGCCCGGAAACCATAGCGCTGTTGAGGAAAGCAAGGCAAAGCCAGATTAAGCTGGCGATAATCGCTCGCGGGGGAAGGGTCGGTGTCATTTTGTCCTCATTGATCTCTGTGGACGGGGATTGATTCGCCCCCGATTTGGACTGAACTACAGAGGGCACGGAACAATGGTCAACAGTCTTCATAATTTTGCTTTGGCGTAATCCGCTTGCGATGGTCGTTAGTAAACTCTTTGCCGCCGCGGGAGCCAAGCCGGGCGACAACCCCGATCTGCCGCACGGAGCGATCCGGACGAACCCACTTGCTCCGGTGCGGGGCACGATAGATTTGCATTAGGGGAATAGTTGCAGCATTCCCCGGTTGAGAGAAGTACCATGAATTGGGGACAAGCCTCGCGTAGGCGCTTCGCTTACACTGTCCCCTAAATGAACGTAAGAGAACGCTTCCGCGAAGTGATGAACTTCAACCCCAGCGTGCGCTCGCTGAAATGGGAATTCGGTTACTGGGGTGAAACGATCAACAACTGGTACGCGCAAGGATTGCCCCGCCAGCACTATCCGGAAGTGGAAACCAGGATTACCACTCCGACTTCGACGCTGTACAGCTATGCCTGGTCGAACAAGGGCAAGGGGGTCAGCCGGCTGCACAACGGGCTGCCTGTCATGGCCGGCGGGCTTTATTGGCCGACCCAAGGCTTTCCGCTCGACTTCGATGTCAAAGCGCATTTCCAGATGGATTACACCCAGGTCATGGTGGATGTGAACCTGCTGTGGGATCCGATGTTTGAGCCCGTTATGGTGGAGGAGGATGCGGAACAGTTGACTTATGTTGATATTGACGGCGTTAAAAGAACTTTCCTGAAGGAGACGGCGACCATTCCCACTTCTGTCGAGTGGCCGATTACGGATCGGGCGAGCTGGGAGAAACTCAAGGCTGAACGGCTCAACCTCAAGAATATCTCAAGCCGATTTCCGCAGAACTGGCCGGAGTTGGTCAAACAATACAAGAACCGGGATTACCCGCTAGCCGTGGGGGGGTAACCTCATGGGTTCTTCGGAACGCTCAGCCATCTGATTGGCTATGAATACCTCTTCTACTGGTATGGGACCGAGCCAGATTTGGTGCATGACATTCTCAAAACCTTTACCGATCTGTGGATTGCGGTTTACGAGGAGGTTCTGCATCAGGTGGAGGTGGATCACTGGCAAATTTGGGAGGACATCTCCTATGGCAAGGGGCCGATGATCTCGCTGCCGATGGTCAGAGAATTCATGTGCCCTTACATCAAGCGGGTGGGGGATTTCCTCCGGGCGCACGGCGTGCAGATTATCCTGTTGGACACTGATGGCGATTGCAACTCGCTCATTCAGCCCTTCCTCGAAGCGGGGGTTACCGGCATGTATCCCTTCGAAACCCACTGCGGCATGGATATCGTCAAAGTGCGGAAGCAATATCCCCGGCTGCAAATGCTGGGCGGCATTTCCAAATCGGAAATCCAGAGAGGCAAAGAACGGATTGACCAGTTGCTGCAGCCGGTGGCGGAAGTGCTTAAGACGGGAGGCTATATTTCCTTTGGGGACCACTTCATTCCGCCAGACGTGAATTTCGAAAACTTCAGTTATTATCGCACTCAATTGAATCGCATTATTGAGGCCGCCGGCAATTTATGAACGCCCCGGGAACCATCGTTGAAACCATGGCCCCGGTTTCCCGCCGGGAGATTGATAACTCTCAGATCAACGGGGCCTTTGTTTGGACAGTAGCCTTTATTGCGGCGATGGGAGGCCTGCTTTTCGGCTACGACTTCATGGTCATCGGGGGCGCCACCATCTTCTACGAAAAATACTTCAACCTCGGGGGGCGGCCGGACCTGCTGGGGTTGAGCGTCGGATCTGCGCCCATCGGCTGCATTCTTGGCGCGGTCTTCTCGATGATCTTTTCCGATCTTTACGGCCGGAAAAAATTGCTGGTGGTAGCCTCCGTCCTTTTCGGCGTTTCCGCGTTGGGCACCGCGGCTGCCTGGAACTTTCTGGCGTTCAACATTTTCCGGCTGGTTGGCGGCATGGGCATCGGCCTGGCCGCGAATCTTTCGCCCATGTACATCGCCGAAATTTCCCCCACCAATTACCGGGGCAAAGTGGTTACCACCAACCAGTTTACCATCATGGTCGGGATTCTGCTTTCCCAGGTGGTCAACCTTCTCATCCAGCAGCACGGGGAACGGATCGGCGCGCTTGCTTCGGGCTTAACGTGGAATGAGTCCTTTGGCTGGCGCTGGATGTTTGGCGCGATGGCGGTTCCCGCCCTGGGCTTCTTCGCGCTGATTTTTACCGTGCCCGAAAGCCCCCGCTGGCTGGTCAAAAAAGGCTGCCAGCAAGAGGCGGAGCGGGTGCTCGCGATGGTGGGAGGCGTTGAGTATGCCCGAAGCGAAGCCGCCGATATCGCCTCTACGATTTCGGCAGAGGAAGTGGCGCGAATCAATGTGCGCGAGTTGTTTGAACCAAAGCTCCTGAAAATCATCCTCCTCGGCATGTTCCTGGCCCTGGTCCAGCAATGGAGCGGGCTCAATAGTGTTTTTGCCTATTCTCACCAGATCTTTAAAGACGCCGGCATCGGTGTCTCCGGCACCATGCTTTCCCTGGTCTTCCAGGGGCTGACCATGCTCCTGTTTTGCATTGTGGCCATGTTCATCGTTGACCATGTAGGTCGCAAAGTCCTCATGCTGCTTGGCACGCTGGGGATCTCGCTGATCCACCTTCTTATTGGGCTTAGTTTTCACTTTCATCGAACCGGGGTGCCGACGGTTATCCTCGTTATACTGGCCATTGCTATCTATGCCATGACCCTGGCCCCAATTGTTTGGGTGCTCCTTTCCGAATTATTCCCCAACCGCGTGCGCGGGTTGGCGTTGGGAATCTCGGTCGTAACGCTTTGGGTAGGCTACCTGATCCTCACCTATACGTTCCCCATCATGCGCGAAACTATTGGCACGGCTAAAACCTTCTGGATCTACTCCGCATTCCTTTTTGCCGCCTTTTTGGTCATTTGGTATGCATTGCCTGAAACCAAGGGTAAATCGCTTGAACAGATTGAACGTGATGTATTCGGCATGCAGGTGACCCAGGCATCGGAGCGAACCTGACCGTACTATTATGGCCAAAGCACAGATACATTCGACATTTGAAAAAGGGCAGGGCGTCTTGCGCTTGCTGCCGATCTTTGTTCCACGTCTTTTCGGCAAGGCCGGCCGGCGGTTGCGCCTCCATCCTGATGATTACTACGCGCTCGGCATGAAGCGGGGCTCGATTAAAGAACGGTGGTTCTCATCGGTCATTCCGGCCAATAACGGCCCGCTGGCTGCAAAAGATGAAGGCATGAGCTACGTGTCCATTGACGTGCGCGATCCGAAGAAGAAATTCCTGCTGCGGGACGCCGTCGAAGAATTAGGGGCCAGGCTAATTGGGCGGGACCTCTGGTCTAAGTACGGGACTTGGCCCATGTATTCCAAGTTCTTTGATTACGAGGGGCCGCTCTTTCATCATCTTCAACTGAATGATGCCGCCGCTCGCCGGGTGGGGCGGATCGGCAAGCCGGAAGCCTATTACTTTCCGCCGCAACTCAATAACCACCTCGGCACTTTCCCTCATACCTATTTCGGTTTTGCGCCTGAAACCAGCCGCCAGGAAGTGCGCCAGCGACTGCTTCAATACGAGACGGCTGATAACCGTATCACCGAACTTTCCCGCGCATACCGCATCGAGTTGGGCACCGGTTGGTACACTCCTCCCGGGGTAGTGCATGCGCCCGGATCGGTGTTGACCTACGAACCGCAATGGAATAGCGACGTTAATTCGGTTTATGAGAATGTTGCCGCCGGGGAACTGTATCCGTACGAGTTCCTGGTCGAGAACTGTCCGCCTGGCAAGAAGCGGGACATTGACTACGTGATGAGCTTGATGGATTGGGAAAAGAACATTGATCCACTTTACAAGCAACGTTTTTTCCGGCCGCCCGTAACCATTCGCTGCGATGCTGAGGTTGTCGAAAAATGGATCGTTTACGCGAATGACTACGTTTCCGCGAAAGAGCTGACTTTGGGGCCGGGCCGGTCAGCAACAATCAAGGATCCCGTGGCCTACGGCTGCATTATCGTCCAAGGCCACGGCAAATTTGGCGTCTATGATGCCGAGGCGGCTTCGATGCTCCGGTTTGGGCAGGCCAGTGCCGATGAATACTTCGTGAGCGAAGATGCCGCGAAGCAAGGAGTTCACATTGTCAATGAGAGCCTCTGCGAACCCATGGTCATTTTGAAGCATTTTGGCCCAAACCATCCCGCCGTGCCATCGTGCGCAAGTCATTCCAAAACAAATAGCAGAACCATCAAACGTAAAAAATCATGAAATTGCAGAACTACGAAAAGAAGAACGCGGTCATCCGCGAGAAGTTCCAGGCACTTAAGAAAGCCCGGAAGCTGGGCAAGGCACGATTGAACCTCTCCTGGAGCAACTGGGGTTTTGGCCTTGAGTCGCTCGCTGATTCGGCTGCGCGCCTGGCCAGGGCGAACATCCGCTATATCGAGTTGCACGGGAACCACTATGGAGCGGACCTCGGCTATCATCCCAGAGAAACCCTGAAAATACTAGGCCATTACAATATCAAAGTTGCCGGGATTTGTGGAATGTTCTCCCCGGACAACGACCTTTCCAGCAATCGGGCGATTCACCGTCAGAATGCGATCGATTATATTCGGCGCGAGTTGGATTTTGGTTCGGCTGTTGGCGCGGGCTATCTGTTGATCGTGCCGGGGGCAGTAGGCCGCCCCGTGCCGTATGACCAATCCGAATTTGAACGTTCAGTTGCAACGCTGCGCATTGTTGCCAACGATTTGGCAAAATCGAAGATCAAGGCGGCCGTGGAACCTATCCGCTCAGCCGAGGTGAGCCTGGTCCACACGATTGTAGATGCGAAGCGCTACATCGCGGCAGTCGATCATCCGGCCATCAAGCATATCAACGGCGACGTTTACCATATGCAAGTGGAAGAAAGCCACATTGGCAGTGCTCTCCTGGACGCGGGCCCCGTGTTGACCAATCTGCACATGGCTGATAGCAACCGCTGTGCGCTGGGCGATGGGGCGCTCGATCTGGATACCATTATAATGGCGCTCTATGTTATTGGCTATAACCGCCCCGGCTGTTACGTTACCCCCGAGCCTCTGGGGCCAGGCGGCGATCCGTATCCCGCTATGCATGGCAAACCCGATGTAAAGTCGCTCGACAAAATGGTTATTACCACCGCCGAGTATTTCCGGGAGCGGGAATCAGCGCTGCTTGATTCATGAGCAGTGTTATCCTGACAGAGCCTTTTCGGACGAAGGGAAGGCATGCCGCTAAGGAACCCCCAGGCCTATTGAGTCTATGAGTGCCCAATACACTATCGGTTTGGATTATGGAACTAATTCGGTGCGTGCGCTGATCGTCAAGACCGCCGATGGCCAGGAAGTGGCCACGGCCGTTTGGCCTTATGAGCACGGAAACGCAGGCGTTATCCTTGGACGCGATCCCAATCTGGCCAGGCAACACCCCGGGGATTACATCAAAGGGGCGGAGGTTACCATTAGAAACGCCCTGGCCGACGCGAAAAAGCATGTGCGGGGCTTCAAACCAGAGCAGATTGTCGGCATTGGTGTGGACACTACGGGCAGCACCCCGTTGCCGGTGGATGCCAGCGGACAGCCGCTCGCTTTCCAGAAAAGGTTCCACAAGAACCCTGCTGCGATGGCCTGGCTCTGGAAGGATCATACCGGTGTAGTTGAGGCCGCTGAAATTACTGCGCTTGCCCAAAAGCTGCGCCCACACTATCTCGCCAAGTGTGGCGGCACCTATTCCAGCGAATGGTTTTTCAGCAAGATTCTGCATTGTCTGCGCACCGCCCCCGAAGTCTTTAACGCCGCGTATACGTGGGTTGAATGCGCCGACTATATCCCGGCGACGCTTACTGGCACGGAGCATCCCGAAAAGCTGGCCGTGGGCATTTGCGCCGCCGGCCACAAAGCAATGTACAACGATGCGTGGGGAGGGTATCCGGATGCCAAATTCCTCAGCCGGCTTGACCCGAAGCTGGGTAAACTGCGGGCGCGGCTGCGGCCTCAGGCGCGCGCGATTGACGGCTCCGTCGGTGGCCTCACTGCGTGTTGGGCCCAGCGCACGGGTTTGCGTGCCGGCATCCCGGTAGCTGTGGGGGCCTTTGATGCCCACCTTGGCGGGGTCGGCAGCGGAATCGCTCCGGGCACGCTCGTGAAGATCATTGGCACCAGCACCTGCGATATGATGGTGGTGCCCGGGGATCAGCCGCTCGCGGACATTCCCGGACTCTGCGGCATCGTAAAAGGCAGTATCCTGCCCGGTTATTATGGCCTCGAGGCTGGACAGTCGGCGGTGGGAGACATCTTCAACTGGTTTGTCAATTACCTGCAGCCAGGCGGCAAAAAGGCTGGCACGCACGAGCAATTGACCCGGGAGGCAGCGCGGCTGAAGCCAGGTGAATCCGGGCTCCTGGCCTTGGATTGGAACAACGGTAACCGCACGATTTTGGTGGACCAGTGCCTCACTGGATTGCTTTTGGGTCAAACGCTTTACACCACTCCGGCCGAAATCTATCGGGCACTTATCGAGGCCACCGCGTTTGGCGCCTTGACCATCATTAATCGTTTCGAGGAATACGGCGTGCGCGTGCAACAAGTGGTCAACTGTGGCGGGATTGCGGAGAAGAATCCCCTGGTCATGCAAATCTACGCCGACGTTACGGGCCGCCCCATGAAAATTTCCCGATCCGCTCAGACCTGCGCTCTGGGAGCGGCGATCGCGGGCGCAGTGGTGGCCGGCACCTACAAGAACTACGCGGCAGCGCAACGGGCAATGACCGCGCTCAAACCACGCGTTTTCAAGCCCAGCCCGGAAGCGCATAATACTTATCGCCAGTTATACGGGCTCTATAAAACCCTGCACGATGCTTTCGGTACTCGGAAGTGGCGCGGCAATCTGCATCCGGTAATGAAGCAGCTCATCGAAATCCGCAGCCGCGTCCGGCAGTAGTCTGCCATGCTCGAAAAGCTCAAGCGGGATGTTTGGCAGGCCAACCTCGATCTCGTGGCCCGGGGGTTGGTCGTGCAAACGTGGGGTAATGCGAGCGGCATTGATCGCGAGCGCGGATTGATCGTTATTAAACCTTCCGGCGTTCCTTATGCCCGGATGAAGCCGCGCCATATGGTTGTGGTCGCGCTGGGGACCGGCAAGGTCGTCGAGGGAACGCTTAAGCCAAGTTCGGATACGCCGACTCATCTCACGCTCTACCGCGCCTTCAGGGAAATTGGCGGAGTGGTTCACACGCATAGTCTTCAGGCGACCGCCTGGGCCCAGGCGCGGAGAGATCTGCCGTGCTGCGGCACCACGCAGGCGGATTATTGGTATGGTGCGGTTCCTTGCACCCGGCTGCTGACGGCCAAGGAAATTAGGACTGATTACGAGACGGAAACGGGGCGGGTTATTGTTGAGCGATTTGCAAAGCTGAATCCGTTGCATTGCCCCGGAGTGCTGGTGGCCGGCCACGGTCCGTTTACATGGGGCCAGGACGTGTCTGCAGCGGTTCATAATGCGGTTGTGCTGGAGTTTATTGCCCAGTTGCAAACGGAGACCCTGCGGATTAATCCCGGGGTAGCGCCACTTCCACCGGCGTTGATCCAGAAACACTTTTTGCGCAAACACGGGGCCACCGCATACTATGGCCAGTAAAGTTCTGCCCATGCCAGCCGCCGCTCACGGGCCCGCCATGAAGCGAGAGGTGACTTGATTGCGCCCCGGTTGAACTCCATGAAATCCGGCTTGGAGCATCCCAAAAGCGATCCGCAAGGGGTTCCTCCAAGCCTCCGGCCTCAAAAATCGCATCGAAGAAGCCTCGCCGGGTTTTGCGCGTGCTTGCTGCTTTCATCGGCCCTTGCCCCGACCGCCGGAGCCCAACTGGTGGTTTTTCTGCCGACCAACGGGAATTGGAATGTTGCCGCCAACTGGAGTTCCGGCGAGGTGCCAACTCCTGCCCAAAGCCCCATTATCCTCAACGGGAGCGTCGCGGTGTTGGATGACAGTGCTGGAACCTGCGGCAATCTATATGTGGGGCAGGGCGCCGGCCCGGTCTTCAAAGGCACCTTGCTTGTTCGTAAGGGGGCCTCGCTTTCCGTCGCCGCAATGCTTCTCGGCCGGGATTTCTCCAATTTCGGGCAGGTTGATCAGATGGGTGGGGACTTGGTCGTCAATGGCTATCTGAGTATTGGTGACGCTGCCGGTGGCGGTTCCGGCGCGAGTGGCGAGTACAACCTTTCCGCCGGCAGTCTTATTCTTCCCGCGGCTGATACTTTTGTGGCTGTGGGCAACCAGGGCGTGGGCCGCTTGCTGGTCTGTGGCTCGGCCATGCTGCGCACGCCGAGCCTGTTTATTGGCAACGGGCCCGGCTCTTCCGGTTCCCGGATGTTCCAATGGGGCGGCGCCGTTCACGTCGGTAATTTTACCATTGGCACCCCCGCAACGAATAAATGCGCTTACACCATCTCATCCGGGGTTTTGCAATGGGGCGGGCTTCTGCAAGTACAAGACACGCTGGTCCTGCAAGGCTCGCGGTTTTGGCTGCAGCGCACCAATTCCGGCGGCGTGGGGCTGCAACTCACGGACACCGCCACCCTCCAATTCCAACTGGATGCCGGCGGCATCGCGCCGGTCCAAATGACCGGCTCCCAAATCTCCATCGCCACCGGCACCAAAGTGGTTATTGATGCTTCGGTCTATTCACGCTGGTCTGCGCAACCCGGCGCCTTTACCCTCATCCAGCATGATGGCTATGCGGCCCAGGATCAGTTTACGGCCACGAATATCACTTTCACGGGTTTGGTTGATCTGGTGCCCTCGTTGGTCTGCACAACCAATTCAGTCCAGCTTGTTCTGGCTGCCCCCACGAACGGCGTGTCCCGCGCCCATCAGGGATTGCTCTTCGAGTATTGGGAACTGCCGATCAACCCGGGGGAAACGCCAGCCATTTCCGCACCTCTCTCGGCCCTGCCGGATTTCGCCAACGGCTTGGTGATTACTCACCCGGTGCTGGGCAAGCTCGTCAATGATTTCGACCTCTCCGCCCGGTTGCGCGACACCAACTTCTTTGCCCGGTTTACGGGTTATCTGGACGTTCCGACCAACGGCGCATATACCTTCTACCTGAATTCCCGGCATGGTTCGCGGCTTTGGATTGATGGAGCCCTGGTCGTAAACAACGATGGCGCGCATGCCGTAAGGGAAGTTTCGGCGACCACAAATCTTACCGCCGGCTTGCACCGGATTCAGGCCGGCTATTTCCATAATACCGGCAACCCTACTTTCCAAGTTAAGTGGGCCGGACCCGGGTGGGTTAAACAGGCGATTCCGGAGAGCGCGCTATTCCTGGCCGCGCGCTTCGATCAATGGGTCTTCAAATCATCCTATCACAATATCACGTACGATCAGGATATGATTTACAACTATGCCCCCTCGTTTATCTACGACGAGACGGAGGGGCTCTACAAAATCTGGATGTGTGGCACTGGCGGAGGAGGCGCCGTGGGAGGCGACCACATTCTTTACAAGGAAGCCACGTCTCTCGAAGGCCTGTTGCGGGCGCCGCCGCGGATCGCGCTGGCTCCCAGCCTGGATCCCACCAAGTTCGACCAGGTCCACGCCTGCGATCCGAATGTTTATCGCGTTGGCAACCTTTACTACCTTACCTACAGCGGCAACACGGATAACACCAGCTTGCCGGCCATCACCCGCATCGGCATGGCCGTTTCCACCAACGGCGGGCGCACGTTCACACGGCTCCATGACGGAACCCACATTATTGAAAACCCCAACACGGTTGCGGATGCCTATGGCGATGGCCAGTCGGCGGTGGTCCAGGCAAATGACGGCTATTACTACATGATCTATACGGACTTTCCCGGCGGCACGAATGCCGGCTGCGAACGCGTCATCCGCTCCCCGGATCCCGCATTCTCCCCGGGCAGTTTCACCAACCTCGCTTGTCTCGACCCGGGGCTGGTGGGGAACAGTGTGGACCTCCTTTACGATGCCACCAACTCGCAATTCATTGTCGTAAACGGCCTGCGCCTGAGCTACTTTGACGCAAACTGGAATCACCTCCGCACCTGCTCCTATTCCAACCGCTTCGCATGGACATTGGGCGAGGGGCATTCCCTGCTGGGAGACTCGCGGAAACGCCCGATCTGCTATAGCCCGGACAACGTGCCTTCCCTGGTCTTCGCCGCGGCAACGACCGAGTTTCCCACCAACACCGCTCTTTGGGCGCCATGGGTGGAAGGCGACCTCAAATATCTCATCGTTCCGCAAAGCACGGCTCCCTCCCTTGCCCGCGCCCAGTTGATCTCGCAGGGCGTGGCCTTCGCGGGGGACGGCACAGGCATTCAGGACGGGGCGATGCTGGAGGTGACCAACAGCTTTACGGTTGACTTCTGGGCCCGGCCGACACTCGAGGCCAATGTTGTTGCGGAAGCCACCTCCGGCATACCCGGCACCTGGGGGCAACGTTACCTCGCGCATCCGGAGTTGGGCTCTCTGGCGTGGGCGGACGGCCATGCCGGCATGGGGGTGTCTGTGGGGCGCAATTGCGTTCAGGTTTTCGAACACTCCGGCAACTACTTGCCCGCGTTGCTTTCCTGGCAGGCCAACCTGGACGACTGGACACACATTGCGGTGGTCTATTCCAACAAAACGCCGTCGCTGTATATCAATGGCGCTTTCGTGCATAGCGGCCTCACGAGCACGCAGCTCTGCGTGCATCCTTCCGCCCGCAACTTCGGCGGCAGCGCCTATGGCTACTACGCCGGGCAGGCGTGGAATTATCGCGTCTGGAACCGCCCCCTGGCCTCTGCCGAAATCCACGACCTGGCAACCGCGGGCGTCGAAACCAATCTAGCGTCCGCCCTGATTGGCGAATGGCTCCTGGATCCCCCGCTGAGCCAGGCCACGGCGCCGGGAGCAAAGGCCCTGGCTTTGGCGGTGGCCGGGAGGGTCGCCGGCGAAACCTATGCCTGCCAGTTGCTGGATAATGCCGCCGGGCGATTCACCTTGAATCCTGACACCGGGCTTATAACGGTGCTCAACGCGGACCTGTTGAATTTTGCCACCAACACCGCCGTATCCCTCACCGCGCGAGCCATAGACTCCCGGTCCCGCAATTCCGATCGGCAGTTCTCGCTTATGGTTCTGGCCACCAATGATCCTCCGTTCATCGCCGCAATCTCAAATCGCACCCTCCTTGCGGGGGGAACCTTTTCGCTCTCCATTCCGGCCTCGGATCCCGATGTGCCTCCCCAGCCCCTGACATTTTGTTTGCTCAGCGGCCCCGGGGGCGCTTCGCTGAATGCCACCAGCGGAATGTTTCAGTGGCATCCCACCCTTTCGCAGGTGGGCTACCAAACGCAGGTCCGCGTGAAGGTGCGGGACAACGGGATTCCAAACCTTAGTGCCACCCAGAGCTTTCAGTTGACGGTGGCAGCACCGGCTCCGCCGGTTTTGCGGCCGTTCGCGGTCAGCAACGGCCAGTTCCACCTGGTGATCACGGGCGATAGCGGCCCGGACTACACCGTTCAGGCCGCCACCAACTTAGCCAACCCGATTTGGGTTGGACTGCTCACGAACCTGTCGGCAACGCCGCCCTTCGTATTTACAGACCCTTTGGCGCCGTATTTTACGCAGCGCTACTACCGGGTGTTGCTCGGCCCCTAAGTTCTCATTTTATGCGTACTCTAATCTCTATCTGGATCGGCTCCCTTCTCCTCTGCGGAGCCGCGGAAACCCCACGCTATTGCGACGGCCGACCCGCCGCGAAATACCGCCTCGATGCGCTCGACCAGGGGGTGGTGCTCCGGCACAAAGACGGGCCGGGGCAGTGCGACGATTTCGGCGCCCGCGATATTTGGGTATTCCAGGAGGGAAACACTTTCTACCTCCATTACGACGGCGCCGGGCCACAAGGCTGGCTGACCTGTCTCGCCACCAGCAAAGACCTCGTCCACTGGGAGAAAAAAGGGCCGGTCCTGGAACTTGGCCAGCCCGGTGAGCCCGACTCCGCCAGCGCGTCTTATGGGGTGACCTTCAAAGCGGGCAAATTCTGGCACATGTTCTACCTCGGCACCCCCAACGTGACCCCGCCGCCAGGGCGCGTGCCCATGTTTCCCTACCAGACTCTCAAGGCGAAAAGCCGGACCCCGGCCGGGCCTTGGATTAAACAGAAATCGGTCATCCCTTTCCGGTGCCAGCCCGGCACATTTTATTCGGTAACGGCCAGCCCGGGCTGCGTGCTTAAACACCGCGGCGAGTATCTCCTGTTTTTCAGCGGCGCCACGGACAACCCGGTTAAACGGACGATTGGCCTGGTGCGCACGAAAAACCTTGATGCCGCCTGGACCGTTGATCTCCAGCCCGTCTTCTCGCCGGAAGAGCAAGTTGAAAACACCTCGATCTACTACGAACCCAAATGCCGCACCTGGTTTCTTTTCACCAACCACATCGGCATTGACGAACGCGGCGAATATACGGATGCGGTCTGGGTCTATTGGAGCAAGGACCTGACCCACTGGGACGCGCGCAAAAAAGCGGTCGTGCTCGATAGAAAAAACTGCACTTGGAGCAAGGACTGCATTGGCCTGCCGTCCGTCATTAAATGCCAGAACCGATTGGCGGTTCTCTATGACGCCCCCGGCGGAACGAGCATTGACCACCTCTACCGCGATGTCGGCCTGGCCTGGCTCAACTTGCCCCTGGTGCCTCCTGATCAAATCACCCATGAATAAAGTAAAGCTCGGACTGTTTGGAATCGGCCTGGAAGCCTATTGGCCTCAATTCAAAGGACTCAAGCCGCGCCTTGAAGGTTACCTGAAAGTCGTCGCTGACCGCCTCCGCCACCCGGGCGTTGACGTCGTCAACCTCGGCCTCATTGATTCCCCGCCCAAAGCACTGGCCGCCGGGCATCGCTTTCGGCAGGAAGACGTGGACCTCATCTTCCTCTACGTTACGACCTACGCCCTCTCCTCAACGGTTTTGCCCGTGGTGCAGCGCGCCAAGGTGCCGGTCATCATCCTCAACCTCTCGCCCGCCCCCGCCATTGACTATGCCCAATTCAACCGCATGGGCGATCGCACCGCCATGACGGGCGAGTGGCTGGCCCACTGTGCCGCCTGCCCCGTTCCGGAAATCGCCAATGTTTTCAACCGGGCCAACATCGCCTTCCATCAAATCACCGGCATGCTGCACGAGGACCCCGTTTGCTGGCAGGAGGTGGGAGACTGGATTGAGGCCGCCCGCGTGGCCAATGTCATGTTCCACAACCGCCTTGGCCTCATGGGGCACTATTACTGCGGCATGCTCGACATCTACTCCGACCTCACGCTGCACTGCGCAACGTTCGGCGGCCACATGGAGATTATTGAAGTGGATGAACTGGCCGCCATGCGCCGGGAGGTGACGGCCAAACAAATCCAGCGCCGGGTGGCCGAATTCAACCGCGTCTTTGATGTCCAGCCCGATTGCTCCCCCGCCGAGTTGGCGCGTGCCGCCCGCACCTCCGTGGCGTTGGACCGCCTCGTCAAGGAACATGACCTCGGGTCCATGGCCTATTACTACATGGGCCGGGGCAACGACGAGAACGAAGACGCCATCAGCTCGATTATCCTGGGCAATTCCATGCTGACCGCCCGGGGAATCCCGGTTGCCGGTGAATACGAAGTCAAGAACGCCCAGGCCATGAAGATTCTCGACAGCTTCGGCGTCGGCGGCTCTTTTACGGAGTATTACGCCATGGACTTCAATGATGATCTGGTCCTCATGGGCCACGACGGCCCGGGGCATATCGCCATCGCCGAGGGCAAAACCAAAGTGCGCCCACTGCGCGTTTATCATGGCAAGGTGGGACGCGGCCTTTCCGTCGAAATGTCCGTTAAACATGGCCCCGTGACCCTCCTTTCCGTAGTCGAGGCGGCCAACGGGCGCCTCAAACTCCTGGTGGCGGAAGGCGAATCCGTGCCCGGGCCGATCCTGGAAATCGGCAACACAAACAGCCGTTACCGGTTCGATATCGGGGCCCGCCAGTTTGTCAACAACTGGAACCTCCACGGCCCCGCGCACCATTGCGCCGTCGGGGTGGGGCATATTGCCTCGAAAATCGAGAAGTTCGGCAAATTGCTGGGGATGGAAGTGGCGCGGGTTTGTTAGCCCCTGAGCGTGCAGATGTTCACTGCTTCCGCCGAAAAAGCCTGAAACCCATCGCGCCCCGGCCAAAGCCGCCCTGCGGTTGACTTGGGAAAGGCAACCTTTGGGCTTCCATGGTGCCGCGATGAGCATCGCTATTGCGGCCGGGTATTATCTGTCACGGCCATAAATAATCCGCCCTTGAATGACTGGCTGGCGTACTCGAGCCGCGTCGCTCACTGTTTGGCGGGCGGTAACTGGCCGTCCCCTGAATCCCAAAAGCCGGGTTAACGACCTGCATCTGACGACCTCCAAACCGTTACCCTATCGTGGCCCTGCCGTTGCATGACCGCCTCATGCCCCGTCATCCCCTTCCTGCCTCCTCAATTTATGGCCTGCAAAGCATTCCCTGCCTGCCGATATAATCGCTGAATGCCGCTGGTCATCCTATCCATCATCGGGTTGTAAGAGGACGTTCATCGCCAGCAGGAGCACCGCCGCCTCCTCAGCCCAACCTGCCAATGGCCTTCCGCCGTTGCTCGGTCCCCTCGCCGCAGCTTGAGGTGGCCCTCGCGTGGCAGCCCGCTGAGGTTGCAAGTTCGTGCCCAGAGCGGTTTCTTTTGCTCTCCAGTCCACTTGTCTGCCTGATCAGTCGCTCCGGTTCCGGTTAGCTGGACGGCCCTTCCGTCGCCCGGCTCAGTTTCACTGGAGCCGAGCAGATGCCAGCTCTTCATCCCATACACTACTCGGGGGCGCGAGGAGAGAGAGAAGAATCCCTGCGCCTCCCGGGGTCTTTTGTTGTCGGCGCCCGGGTTTCGGTAGCTGAAGGGAAAAAGGTTTTTCCAACCCCAAAAACGCTCTTCGGGTTTCGGGGGCGGGGGTGAAAGCGTCTATCGCTCCAAAGCGGCCGGCCGACCTTGCGGACAACGCAAGCAATCACCTTTCGGCAGCCTGCGCCCAGGAGGGGAACTGTCCCCGCCAGCGTTGGCTCCGGCCCGTCGAAAAACCAGGGCACGCGACAACACCCGTCCGCCCGTCCCGGGGTTGCCGAACGTTCGCGTCCTCTCCCTCCCGCCTTGGAACCTCGTTTTACATCATC
>ERZ795052.55-NODE-55-length-158361-cov-30.629180_pt1 | contig 158361 bp, 118 predicted proteins | sample MGYA00375136_ERZ795052 | MGnify/ENA primary metagenome ERZ795052 (study PRJEB30181, sample SAMN05720156) | activated sludge metagenome | isolation source: Anaerobic digester | place: Japan | collected 2015-05-26 ...
TCTTTTCTTTCGAGTTTGCCGCTCTCGATTATAGCTGCCCGCAAAAGAATCAATACGCTTATATAATGGAGGGTTTCGACCACGATTGGCGTCGCACCGATGCCAACCGCCGTTTCGCTACCTATACTAATTTACCACCCGGTAATTATACATTTCGAGTGAAAGCATCCAATAATCACGGCGTCTGGAATGAATCCGGCACGGCTATTCATCTTAAAATTACGCCGCCTTTCTGGCAAACCAACTGGATGTTGGTTATCTATATTAGTTTGATTCTCGGGGCAATTCTGTTAATTCGGATGGCTGTTCAGGTGCGTGAACGCAATCGGGCTCAGGCTGAAATGAAACGCTTAGAGGCCGAGAAGATTCACGAATTGGATCAACTTAAATTGCAATTTTTTACGCACATATCGCACGAGTTCCGCACTCCGCTTACTCTCATTATCGGACCAGTTGAGAGGATGCTCAATCTCGGCAATAAATTGCCTCAAGAAAAACGAGATATCTATTATCGGCTGGTGCTCCAAAATGCCCGCAGATTACTAAGACTAGTTAATCAGCTGATGGATGCCCGTAAACTCGATACCGGCAGTATGAAACTGGAATTGCAGCACAAAGAGTTTGTTTCTTTCGTCAAGGCTATTTTTTCGGTTTTTCATCTTCAGGCTGAACAGAAAAATATCCGCTATTTATTCAAAACTGAGCTGGAGGAACAATATTTTTATTTTGATCCAGATAAAATCGAAAAAGCTTTGTATAATGTAATTGCCAATGCTCTCAAGTTTACCAATCCTGGAGGAACGTTAGAGGTTTCCCTCTATCTAACGCCATCAAATATGGAAAGCTATCCAAAACAGGAAACAGCGGAGCGCTCGATCTGCGTTCAGGTGCGTGACACCGGTATCGGCATTCCGCCAGATCAGATTGAACATATTTTCGATCCCTTTTATCAGGTGCGCCAGCCCGAGACCCGAAAACTACACGGCACCGGCATTGGCCTTTCGATTAGCAAAGATTTTATCGAGATGCATGGAGGTCGAATCCTCGTAGAAAGCACGCCGGGCAAGGGCAGTACCTTCACTTTGATTATCCCGATGAAAACGATTGCCGAAGAGTCGAAAAATGTTGAGCAGGAAATTAGGACAAACCAAGTCTCAGATTTAAATGAATTGGTTGCGGGTGATAATTTAGCAGGGCCGGATGATCTCGGCGAATCCGAATCCTTTACTAAAAATAGCAATAAGGCTAAACCCCTTATTTTAATAATTGAAGATGATAAAGATCTGCGACATTATTTGGCGATGGAACTCGAGAGCCATTATTCGGTAATTCAAGCCGCAGATGGCTTGACCGGCTATGAATTGGCGGTAGAGCGGATTCCGGATTTGATTATTTGCGATGTTTTAATGCAGGTGATGGACGGCAATGAATTTTGCCATAGATGTAAAAATGACCAGCGTACTAGCCATATTCCCATAATCCTCCTTACGGCGCAAACCTCGGAAGAAAAGCGCAAAGAAGGCTTATTGGCCGGTGCGGATGACTATATCACCAAACCTTTCAACCCGGATCTGCTCCATATTCGAATCGAAAATTTACTGAACACTCGCCGGAAAATCCGGGAACGTTTTAGTCATCTGGTTTATATGAACCCGAAAGAGATTCAGATCAGCTCACCCGATGAACAATTTCTGCAAAGAATTATTGAGGTCGTCGAGCAATATTTAGCGGATAGCGGGTTTTCCGTTGATGATCTTAGTTACCACGTCGGCCTGAGTCGCGCCCAGCTTTATCGTAAAATGCAGGCTTTGATTAATCAAACGCCCAGTGAATTTATCCGAAATTACCGATTGCAGAGAGCTATGCAATTACTGGAAAAAGGACATTCGCCGTCTCAAGTTTGTTATCAAATCGGATTCAAGGACCCTTCCTATTTTACCAAATGCTTTCGCAAGCAATTTGGCCGGACACCTCAGCAAGTTCGTCCTGAATCTGAAATTTCTTAGTTCTTCTTTCTTTACTAAAAATCCATCTTTTTTTTCTGAAAATCGGTATGCAACCTAATTACCAGATTTTGAGATGATTTTTCTTTTTATACACTTTACTTTCATTACAAATGAAGCAGAAATTAAATACACCAGACCCAGTTGAAAGTGCCGAAAATCGTAATCGTCGTAAGTGGATTCTGATTGAGGTCATTTGTATCGTATTCATCATCGTTTTTTTTGTGATATTGTATAAATACTCAATGTGAGGATGAGGTTTTTTCATGATAATTAAAAAAGACGAAAGGAGGTGCGAATTCCACATTAAAGCACTAAGAATATCGTATTTAACGGTTAATTGTATCAAAAAAACAAACAAAGGAGAGAAATTATGCGAATGAAAACGCTTGTTATTAGTGTCATTTTGATTATGGCGCTAAGCTCAATTGCAATGCCTCAGTCACTGGTTCGTGAATCTTTTACTTATCCAGCGACTACTCTGGCTGGTTTAGGTTCTGCTGGTAACGGATTTAGTGGTTCCTGGGTAAATGATGAGGCTAATGGCATTGAAGGTTTAGTGTCAATTAGTGGGACGAGATTTGCTTATGCTGATCTCAATTATGAGATTCCTCATGATAGCCTTCATCTTCAGGTAGTCAAGAGTAATGCTTGGGCTGATCATAATCGTTACAAGAGGCCCTTGGCTGAAGTATGGCCGAATGAAGCTGGCAAGAAATATTGGGTCAGTTACATGGTTGATATTAAAGAGCCTTTACCGGTTGGTAACACTTACTTTATGGTAAAATTGTATAAAGGTACTGGTGAGTTGGTAGCGATTGGTAAAGGTGGTGGTGGGCCAACTCCGCCGGTATTTACCTGTGGTAGTGGTTGGCCTGGAGAGACCGGTGATGATGTCTCCGCGACACCAATTGCGGCTGGACCGGTATGGGTAGTTGCCATGTTTAAAATGTCAGGCACTACCGATCCAGCCCGAACCTATATGTGGATTGATCCAGATCCCGCTGGAGCTGAACCTGATACCAATGATGCAATTGTGAAACGAAATACATCGATGTCTGACGGATTTGATCAAATAGCGTTGGAGTTTGGTGGCGATGGAGCTGATGTCAGGTTAGTTTTTGATGAAATCACAGTTGCTTCTTCTTTTGCTGATTTGACCGCAGAAACACCGACCGGAACGGTTGCTCGTGAGTCTTTTATCTATCCAGCAACTTCCGTAGCTGGTTTAGGTTCTGCTGGTAACGGATTTAGTGGCCCCTGGGTAAATGATGAGGCTAATGGTATTGAAGGTTTAGTGTCAATTAGTGGGACGAGATTTGCTTATGCTGATCTCAATTATGAGATTCCTCATGATAGCCTTCATCTTCAGGTAGTCAAGAGTAATGCTTGGGCTGATCATAATCGTTACAAGAGGCCCTTGGCTGAAGTATGGCCGAATGAAGCTGGCAAGAAATATTGGGTCAGTTACATGGTTGATATTAAAGAGCCTTTACCGGTTGGTAACACTTACTTTATGGTAAAATTGTATAAAGGTACTGGTGAGTTGGTAGCGATTGGTAAAGGTGGTGGTGGGCCAACTCCGCCGGTATTTACCTGTGGTAGTGGTTGGCCTGGAGAGACCGGTGATGATGTCTCCGCGACACCAATTGCGGCTGGACCGGTATGGGTAGTTGCCATGTTTAAAATGTCAGGCACTACCGATCCAGCCCGAACCTATATGTGGATTGATCCAGATCCCGCTGGAGCTGAACCTGATACCAATGATGCAATTGTGAAACGAAATACATCGATGTCTGACGGATTTGATCAAATAGCGTTGGAGTTTGGTGGCGATGGAGCTGATGTCAGATTAGTTTTTGATGAAATCACAATTGCTTCCTCTTTTGATGACTTAACGAAGACGGCAGGAATAAGTCGTAAAGAGACAATACTATTCGATTATTCTTTGTCTCAAAACTATCCGAATCCATTCAACCCGACGACCAGCATTACCTATTCTCTCAAACAGACTGGCAATGTCCGCCTGTCAGTATTTGATATTTTAGGAAGAGAAGTTGCGGTGCTGGTTGATGATGTCCAGAATGCTGGACAACATACAATCACATTCTCAGGTACTGACTTATCAACCGGAATTTACTTATATAGACTGCAGGTTGGCAGGGAAGTAATCACTAAAAAAATGGTTTTGGTAAAATAGCAATTTTTAGTTTGACGAATGGGAAATTCGTTTAGTTTTTTCATTTTTTGATAACAAAGGGGTGACAGTAGGGGAAGGCGTTGAAAAACGCCTCCCCCTATTCTGTGATAATTTATCGTGATGCGATTGTTTTTTCTCGGTTTGATTATGGTTATTTACTCGATTAAATTTCGAGTCAATTGACGTAATGAGTTTTAATCGGGAATGATTAATCCGAGGCGGTATAAAATGTTAAGAGAATAACAGAGTTAATAAGGTTTTTTCAAAGATAAAATGTGTGCTTTCTATTCAAATTTCGTTAAACCTAAATATAGGTTTTCCCGTTTTCTCTCTGAAAGGAGGAGTTAAGAATGAAAAAAAATATCAGGATAATAGTTCCGGCCTTTTTATTAACCGTCTGTCTGGTAAACTTGCTTTGGTCAGGAACGACTGGAAAGATTACCGGTATCGTTACTGAAAAAAAGACCGGTGAACCTATTCTTGGAGCCAACGTCATCGTGATGGGGACATCTCTCGGAGCCGCCACTGACCAAAACGGGCAATATACAATCTTGTATGTTCCACCGGGCATTTATAATGTTAATATTTCCGTAATAGGATACGCCAAAACGACCCTTAGTGATGTCGAGGTGCATATTGACCAGACAAATAGGCTGGATGTTAGATTGGAGGAAGAAGCGGTTGTCGGCGAAGCGGTGGTAGTTGTGGCTGAACGGAAAATTATCAAAAAAGATGTAGCTACCAGTAGTGTCGCCGTTTCAGCCAATGAAATTGAAATTTTACCAGTATCGAACGTGGACGATGTCATTAGTTTGCAGGCGGGTATCCGAGACAATATGGCTATTCGGGGTAGTGAGGCTGAGGATATTCTTTTTCTGGTAGATGGAATCACGGTGCGGGATCCGCGCAATAATGAACCGGTAACTAAAATCCCATTAAGCGCTGTGAAGGAGATTTCAGTCGAACGGGGAGGTTTTAATGCCGAGTACGGGCAGGTTCAGGCTGGACTGGTTAACGTTGTTACCAGAGAAGGTGGAAGAAGCAATTATAGTGGTAGTTTTCAGATAAAGTACTCTCCCCCACACGCGAAATATTTTCGAATTGATGGAATACCAGATGTCCACGATCCCGATTCCTACTGGATGCGTCCTTATCTGGATGACGCCGTCTGCTGGACGGGAACTACTCAGGGTGAACCTTTTACTGATTTAAATGGTAATGGCAAATGGGATACAGGTGAAGATTTTGAAGATTTAAACGGTGATGGAAGTCGTACCTACTGGGATCAATATATGCGTGATCAGTATCCGTCATTTGTCGGATGGAACGAAATTTCCCGCCAACTACTGACTGATAATGATCCTACCAATGATTTAACACCTCTGGGAGCTCAACGGGTGTTTTTGTATGAAACCCGGAAAAAGCAAGTGAATGATATGCCTGACTATGATATTGATGCTGGATTCGGTGGTCCGGTGCCACTGGTTTCCGACAAGCTCGGTAATCTCCGCTTTTATACTTCGTATCGTCGTCACCGGGATGTCTTGCTCTGGGCACAGGCTAATCCCGATTATGTTGATTATGACTGGACTATGCAACTGACTTCGGATATTTCGGAAACGATGAAATTGCGTATATCAAGTATCCTGGGAAGCGTTTCGACAATTGCTGAAAACTGGAATTATGCCTATTATCCTCACTGGCCAAATGAAATTGCCGGCGGCACCGGCGGTTTATTAATGTTTAATATGTTCAGTGACTGGGCTTATTCTAAAACTGATATCGGTCATCGTTCTTTCGCGATAAAATTAACTCATACCTTAAGCTCCAAAACTTTTTATGAAGTTTCTCTGGAAAATTTTCAACGCGACTATCATACTCGACCGATTGGATTGAGGGATACGACCAAAACCACCGAAGTAGTACCGGGATACTGGGTTGATGAATATCCTTTCGGTTACTGGCCTTTTGAAGTAGTTGGAATTACTCCCGAGATTAAAGACGGCATTCAGGCTTCACTAGCTCGTGATTATTCAAATGCCAGCGCCACCACTTTCAAAGCCGATCTTTCCAGTCAGGTGAATTTCCATAATTTGATTAAGACCGGCGTAGAATTTGTTTATAATGATCTCGACCTCGATTATGGTTTTATTCAGATGCAAACTAAAGGTCAAGCCTATGCCAGTCGGGTTCAAATGCAAAACTTTCCTATCCGAGCCGCTTATTATATCCAGGATAAATTGGAAACTGAGGGATTTACTATGAATGCCGGATTAAGGTTGGACTATAGCGACTCACGAGTCGAGTGGTGGGATATTTTTTCCAACCCATTTAATCCTTATTTTATCTCATCCAAATATAAAGAAGACCTCGAGTTCATTATGGTCAAGTCCAAACCGCAGTGGCAGTTGAGTCCGCGACTGGGCATTTCGCATCCGATCACCGAGAACTCCAAGTTGTTTTTCAACTATGGACATTTTAAGCAGATGCCACAGTATGAAACCCTGTTTCGAGTACAACGCAGTTCAACCGGCAGTCTCGGTGCGATCGGTGATCCCAATCTGACCTTGGCTAAGACTATTTCCTATGAACTCGGTTATGACCACCTCCTTTTCAAATCGGTTCTCGTTCAACTAGCCGCCTTTTATAAAGATATTAGCGATCAGCAAAATGAAACCACCTATGAATCTATTAATAACGACAAATATATTTTGATTACCAGTAACGGTTATGAGGATATTCGCGGTTTTGAACTTACGCTCCGTAAAAGTCAGGGGCGCTGGTTCACCGGTCTGATAAATTACACCTATCAGGCTTCATCCCGTGGCTATTTTGGACGGCGCGAAATTTACCAGGATCCAGCTCATCAACAGCGCTATGACGAAGAGACCAGTAATTTATATCAAGAACGACCGGTGCCAACTCCCTATGCTCGTGCCAACCTGAGTTTCTATACCCCGGATGATTTCGGGCCAATTGCTCTAAACCACCATATCCTGGGCGGATTTATGCTTAATCTTTTATTGACATGGGAAAAAGGCGGCTGGACTACCTATAATCCAAAAAATGCATCGGGCGTTATCAATAACGTTCAGTATTTAGATTATTATGATGGAACTCTCCGGGCCGGCAAGACCATTACCAGTAAACGATTTAGGATGCAGTTTCTGGTTGATGTTAATAATCTTTTTAATCGGATGTCATTATGGAATACCGGTGACCAGAAGTATCGTGAATCACTGCATCTGCCCAAGAGTGATGCCTATGGAAATATCCCGGGAAATGATAAACTGGGTGATTACCGCAAACCGGGAGTTGAGTGGCAGCCGATGAAATACCAGGAAATCATTCAAGGGACAACTCCACCCACTCTTAATACTAATAACATTCCAATCTATTACGAAGGTAGCACTGGGAAATATTGGGAAATAGTTGATAATCAATGGGTAGAAGTTTCCAAATCCAAGATTAACCAGATCAATGCCGATAAAGCCTATATTTTTAACCCCGGAGCCTCAACCTGGTGGTTTTTAAATCCGCGAACCGTAATTTTTGGTGTACGGCTTTCTTTTGATTTGGATTAATTATAAAAGAAATGAGGAATACCAATGTTTAAAACGAAAATAAAAAATCACATCCTATTATTGATTGGTGCGGCAACTGGCACTTTACTTTTTTCTAAAGGGGTTTTTGCCCAGGATCAACGCTGGATTATTGTTGGCGAAACGCAATGCTATTTTATGGACTATGGCGCCGAAACTGAACGCGATTTAAATTGTCTTACCTGGCCTACTCAGTATGGTGACAACCAGCATACGCTTCGGATGAATGGTTTGTGGTTGGGTGCTCGCAATTTTTTCGATCCGGTTGAAAACAAAGAAAAGACGGTGAAAGTAATCGGATCAGGTCCAAGGCTTCCGGCGAATCACTATACTATGATTTTTCCTCAGAGCATAAAATTAATTGGAAAATATAGTCATCCGGTAATTGTTGTAGATAATCAAACCGGAACTAATGACCTTCTCTATGATCAGGTTGACGACTATGATAGCAATCTGCCCTGTGACCGGATGGTAGTTGCCGAGTTTAATACTTCGATGGGTATTTCGGTAACCAGAAAAGTTTATGGCTTTACCCAGCCGGATCACGACAATTATTTCATCCAGGAATATGTCTTTAAAAATACAGGGATTTATAATGAAAAAGGCGATGAATATCATCAGGATCTAAAAGATTTCTGGGTTTATTTGAGCTGGAGACCGGCATTTGCTGGAGTGACTTCATCGGGCTGGACCGATAAACCGGCATGGGGCGCTTTTGCATCGGAATGGGGCAGTAGTACACTTATTCATACCTTCAATGTTAATTCCCCGGAAAGAATGCGTGGTTTCTATGGCTATTATGGTCCCACCAATGATTCTAATCATCCCCTCACTCCGGCTGAAGATTGGGGCTGTCCTGATCATCTGGAGACTGGCGTGCTTGGTTCAGCCAAGTATCTAGGCGGTGTCGTCTTATTTGCATCCAATCCGAATAATCATATGATTGACGATCCTAGCCAACCGGCTACCGATGCTTATATTGGTGGCGATGGTACTCCGATGGAGACGAATGTCAGTCAATATGATGTAAGTTTTATGCAATTACGTTATAATATAATGACGGAAGGCCATCTGCCTGCCAGCCAGGACGAGGACTTTTTTAGTTCCGTTGGCCATAACGGTTATGTCGAGGAATGGACTACCGGGAATACATACCGAAACACCAATACCAAAGGCAGTACCTGCCAGGGATGGGGATTTGGTCCTTATAATCTGGCTGACGGCGACAGCATCCGAATCGTATTTGCTATCGGAGTGACCGGACTAAGCTGGGAAAAATGTCGCGAAGTCGGTGCCAACTGGTATGCCTATTATAAAAGTTTGACTAACAAACCGGATTTGTATATGCCTGATGGTTCCCCGGCATCAACTACGAATCCCTGGGGCTACGCGGCCCATAATGCTTATAAGCGAGCCTGGTGCGAAACCGGTCGCGATTCGATTTTGCAGGTCCTAAAGAATGCTATAGATAATTACAATGCGGGATACGATATTCCGCAACCGCCGCCGCCACCCGAAGCATTTACTGTTGCATCTGGTGGAGATCGGATTCGCCTGACCTGGAGTGACAATGCCGTAAGTTCACCTAACTTTAACGGCTATGTCATCTATCGTTCGGAAGGCAATGTCAAGCATTACAAAACTGTCTATACGAAAATTTTTGAGTGTGATAAGACCAATTACGTGCACGAGTTCGACGATGTTACCGCCGCTCGCGGGAATAATTACTATTACTATATCCAATCCAAGAGCGACGGCCAGGAAAACAATGGCAAACCACTTTATAGTAGTCTCTTCTGGACATTGACCAGTGTGCCGGCTTATTTGCGTCGTCCGGCTGGAAATTTTCTCGAACACGTGCGCGTTGTGCCGAATCCCTACGATATTCGTGCACGAATGTGGCAATTCGGTGAGGATTTTCAGTATGACCGGATTGCTTTCTATGAATTGCCGCCAATCTGTAAGGTCAAGGTCTTCACTGAAAGAGGCGACTTAATCTGGGAAAAATATCACGATAACGGTTCCGGCGACGAATTGTGGGATTCAATGACTTCTTCGCGCCAGATCATTGTCAGTGGCATATATATCCTTTACGTGGAAGTGCCGCAGGACATCTATGCCGAACAGGATATTGTAGCCGCCCGTGATTATTACAATCCGAAAACCGGTGATAAAGAAATTAGCAAAGGCGAGGTAATTTTTCAGCAAGGTGACAAGATGTTCACTAAAGGCGATTCGGTATTTCGCAAATTCGTGGTAATTAGATAAGGAGGGGCGGGATATGAAGACGATATTCAAATCTATAGTTATTGGAATAGTAGTTGGATGTTTGATAGTACCGATCGAATTATCTGCCAAAAACGAGAAATTGGCTCAGGCCGGTTTTGAATTTCTCAGTGTGGTATCCGATGCCCGAGCGGCAGCTATGGCGAATGCAATGACGAGTCTCCAGATCGGTTCAAGTGCCTTGTTCTTTAATCCGGCGGGTATGGCCAATATAGAGCATTTAATTGATATAACCGCAAGTAATAATCAGTGGATAGCGGATATTCAGCATAATACTTTTAGTCTGGCATTCAGTCCGACTCATGGCCGATATGGTGTGCTGGGATTAAGCTATCAAAATGTGAATTACGGGGATTTTTATGGCACGCGGGTAAATATGAGAATTGATGCTGGTTACGATGATACTGGTATCTTTCAACTGAGTTCTCACGCCTTGGGACTGGGTTATGCGAAGCGATTGACGGAATGGTTTAGTGTCGGCGGTCAAATCCGGCTGGTCAAACAGGATCTGGGCAAGAGTGTGATACCGAAAATTTCTACTATTCCTGATACCACTGAGTTTGTAGCCGAAAATACCTTGACTCCGTTTGCTTTTGATTTCGGAACGCAGTTCAAAACCGGTTTTAAAAGCCTGATTTTTGGGATGTCAATCAGAAATTTCTCCGCTGACATAAAATATGTCGAAGAACCGTTTCAACTGCCCTTGGTTTTTAATCTGGGAATTTCTATGGATTTATTCGATTTAATAAGTCAAGGTGACCGGAATCAATCGCTGTATATGTGTATTGACGCCAGTCATTACCGCTCGCGGGCTGAACAAGTGAAAATCGGTCTGGATTGGCAATTATTGAAAATGCTATCACTGCGATGTGGCTATATCAGTAACGAAGATGAGAGCGGTTTGACTTTTGGAATCGGGGTAACCAAATTTGGTTTTACCTTTGATTATGCCTACACGCCGTATGGTGTTTTTAACCAGGTCCAGCGCTTAACAGTTCGGATGTCATTTTGAGCGATAGGAGGAGAACAAAACCATGAAAGCTAATCGATTTTTTTTAATCTCAGTCTTCTGTTTGATAGTGATGAGATGTGAATATGATGTTACTCAACCTCGATGGTATCAGGATTATACTGAACCGGCAATTCCAGCTATTACTGATATCGAGCCGGACAGTGCTGTGGCCGGTTGCAATTATATTACCATTTTTGGTGAAAATATCAGCGGGACGCCAACAGTCTATTTTAATAATGTAACGGCGGAAGTAGTTTCCAGTTCGGATATTTCCATTAAGGTTCGCCGTCCCAATCTGGCAAGTGGTGGTTGTCTGATTAAGGTGGCTTGCGATAGCGCGCTTGTGGTTGCGAAAAGCGCTGAACCTTATAAAATCACTCAGGTTGTTCAACAATATGGTAATTTTGTAGAAAACAAAGAACTGAGTGCCGTAGCGGTTGATAGTGCTGAGAATGTGTATGTAATTGAAAGCTCAAGGAATATTTACAAAATAACTCCGGCGGGGGATAAAATCACAATGCTTGAACAGGCAAAACGCACTACCTATGATGCTACCATTGCGCCAGATGGGAAATTATATCTTTTGGGTAACAACCGATCAATTGATGTATTAGATCCACAAAGCGGTGAAGTTAACGAATGGATTAAACTTAAGGCAGGTAAAGTGGTAAAATACGGTGATTTTGACAAGAATGGGTATTTATATACTGGAGGCCGGGGTACCGGACTGGTTACTGTAGCTCCAGATATTACGCCTAACTATACCACTTTATATGAAAAAGATGAAATCACCGGAGTTCGCGTTTTTGGCAACTATGTCTATGTGACACTGATTTGCACCAAACCAGACTCGGTTAATCCGGCTTTGGCAATCTGGCGTAATCCGATTGATGATAGCGGCAATCCGGGCGAAAAAGAACTAGTGCTAGATTTGACTGCCTATAAAAATTATTCTGCTGACGCTCTAAATAGTTTTTCCCTTTCATCCGACGGCAAATTATTTCTGGGCACTAACGCGCAGACTTCTCTTGTTGTTATTGATCAGGATACTAAGAGCGCCGATTATTTTTATCTGGGTATTATAGCCCCCTATTGTAAATCTTTTAGCTGGGGGAGGGGAAATTACCTATATATGATTTGTGGTGATACGGCTCTTGGGGCAGTATGGACGCTCTATCGCATTGATATGGGAGTTACTAGCGCTCGGGAATAATCTGTCTGTCACTCGATTAAAGACAAGCGGCCGGCTTTTTGACCGGCCGTTTTGTTTTGATGAAGAATTAAATTAGAATCGAACAGTCTGGGCTTTGCCATAATATTTGATGATTTTATCCGGTCGCGGGGTAATTTCGATTCCGACGCCATGATTGGGTGCAACAAGCACTATTTGAAATTGGCGTTCGGTCAACATACCCGGAAAAGAACCGTTACGGTCTCCAATCGTCAACTTATTTCTAGTATCATCCCAATCAAAATTAATGGTCGCATAGATACCTTTTTCATAATTGTAATTATCGTTTTCATCCTCGTAGAGAGTAAAACTGCCGTCGGCTCCCCGATAAATTCGCACTTCGAGCGGATCGGCCGGTTTTTCGGTGGAATATTGGAGGAATGGTCCCATCGGCACAATAGAACCGGCTTTGATTAACAATGGAATTTTGTCAATCGGAGCGTCGGCAACAATGGTCTGACCGCCTGAATAGGTCGTTCCGGTCCAGAAGTCAATCCACTGTGTTTCGGCTGGTAAATAAACGTCGCGGGTTTGAGGTCGCGTCTCGACTATTTTTTCTTTGGCGAAAATCTCTGGCGTTTTCCAGTTTAACTGCATTTTGGCGGCACCGGTCGAGCGATTTTGCATTTCGAGGCGAAAATCATATTCCTGTCCGGCATTCAGATTGATCAAATCGGTATATTGCTCGACGCTGGTATAAACTATCGGCAACTCCTGGCCATTGATAAAAATGCGTTTGGCGTCGTAGCTTTTCAAGTGAAATTGATGCGGGCCGGTTTGACTGGGGGTCAATTTCCCTTCCCAGCGTACTGAAAAAGCGGAATCGGTCATATAATCCGGTCGGCCGGTATACCACAGATGATTAATGTCAGGCTCGATTTGTTCGTGAGTTAGGATTTTAAAATCCGGATCACGAAAATATTGAACTGTTAAACCCGCTTTTCCATCATTAGTTTTAAAGTGGTCACCGGTAATTAAAACGCTTTTTCCAGGTGGACGATGTAACATATACTCCGTCACCGGACAGACCATAATAGCCGGGCCGAACATATATTGGTCGCCAAGCGCATAAGTCTTGGAATCGTTCGGAAAATCCATCGGCAAACCGCGCATCATAGTGTAATCATCATTGGTTACCCGCCAGGCTAAGGAGTAAATATAAGGCATAAGCCGGTAGCGGAGCTGGTCAAATTTTATCAGGTACGGACTGAATTCACCAAAGCACCAGATTTCTCGGGGTGTTTCACTCCCGTGCGCCCGGAAAATTGGGCAGAAAGTTCCAAATTGAAACATACGCGTGTAAAGTTCTTGATAAGCCGGCTCCTGACCGCCATTAATGAATACTCCACCGTAAGCGCCGATGACGAAACCGCCGATATCAAAAGTCCAATAAGGAACACCGGCCATACAAAGATTCAGACCGGCACTAATTTGATTTTTGTAAATCTCCCAGCTGGCGCCAATGTCGCCGGACCAGGTGGTTGCACCGGTTCTCTGCTGACCGGCAAGGACTGACCGAGTCAGCATATACACTCGTTTGCGGTCGCTATCCTGACGCTGATTCTGATAGAGTTTGTCCATCATTACCAAAGAATAAGCGTTCAGATAACGTGCCCAACTGCCGAGGTAATTCCGGCCTACCTTTTTCATTTCGTATTCTTCGGATTCTTTGGTGGTGGCGTTGACGATATCCGGTTCAGTGGAATCAATCCAGAGCGCATCGATGCCGACCGAGATTAAACCATTTTTTATATATTTCCAGTAAAGATCATTAGCGGCTGGATTGAAAGCGTCGAAATATTTGAAATTTGCCCATCCGACGGTATTGTAGAGGAACCCATTTTGTTCCATTTCTTGATAAATAGCGGTATTCGGTCCAAGCCCCGGCCAGATTGAAATCATGATATGAAAATTCTGATCGTGGATTTGTCGGATCATTTCCTCAGGTTGGGGATATTTGTGCGGATCAAAGAACATTTGACTCCAATTTTCATTGCCGTCCCAATAATTCCAGTCCTGGATAATATTATCAATCGGTATGCGACGCCGACGATATTCATTCACAATGCTTAATAATTCATCGCGGTTTTTATAATGCTCCTTGCTTTGCCAATAGCCGTAAGCCCATTTTCCGTACAAAGGCGCCTTTCCAGTCAGATAACGATACCCGCTAATGACGGAGTCCATTGTCCCACCATAGATCAAATAATAATCGAGGTTGTCACCCACTTCCGACCAAAACGACATCGTCTCAGCCGTATCCTGGAAAATAGTCTTGGAGTAATTATCCCACAGGATACCCCACCCGCGGGTCGAAATCAAGAAAGGCGTTACCGCATCAGTATTGGTTTGAACGATTTTGACAGTTTGCCCACGGTAATTCATATATCCGTCCTGGTGTTGGCCAAGTCCGTAGAGTCCTTCGTCCGGAGTCAATTTGAAATTTTGCTGAAGGTTGAAAGCTTGTTCATACGGAAGCGTTACCGGAGTTAGAACGGCTTTTTGATCTTCTTTTAAAATGCTTGTACCGCTGGTCGTAAAATATTCGAGATGGCCGTCTTTCTTCGCCAGATGGATGGTCATTCGATCCGATTTTAGGATTACGTTGTCGCCATTTTCCTCGACTGTAATGGCTAAATCTGGCAGACTATCCTGAATGACCATCAGACTTAGCTTTTCGGCTGAAGATTCCGGTCGCCACTTAATCACTCGGGCGATATTGTCAGCGTAAAATTGGACGCGCACGTTACAATCACGAGCCTTTAAGTCAACCCCATTCTGAATGAGTTTAACTTTTCCAGTCTGACCGCATTGTGATACCGCCAGCGCTAAAATTATTAACAAACAAGTAATTCGTGCTTTCATTGATTCCCCTCTTTAGTTAGGTTTGTTAAAAGACCACCAGCCGTAATTTTTATAATGACTGCCTGGATTGATTCTCATTTGACCAAACTTGATGTCGGCTCTGCTTTAAAAACCTGTCGCAATATCAATGGAATTATTTTAGTCAATCTACGTTACGAAAACAAGCCTTTTGAAGGATAGAAAAGTCGCCGATTAAATCAATGATGTCGAAAATTATTGATTGGGACACGCCCGCCTGACTGCTAACGCATTCATTCAGGCAGGGAGACACACGAAGTCTTTTAAGTTCTTTTAAGCATTTTTAAGTGCCTTTAAGAAATTAAAATATTCTTGCGATTTATTGATGTTCTAACCAGTTATAAATTAGTGCCTCAATCCAAAAACATAACAACAAATTTTTTATCAGAACTTAAAAGGACTTAATAGCACTTAATAGAACTTATTAGCACTTTCATGCAATCATGCATCCATGCACTCATGAATTCACGCTTTTAACTTACCTTGAAACACACGTTTTCTTATTAAACTTAAACGCACTTACCAGCACTTTAATGCACTTGATAAATTAGGCTTGTCTCATTGCGGGAGTAATATTAATTTGATTCGGCAATGAACAACTTCAAACGCAAGATTACTCGCACAGTGTATGTCGGGAATGTTCCCATCGGCGGCGGTTTTCCAATTCCGGTGCAATCAATGACCACCGCTAAGACTCACGACCTAAATGCGATTCTGCCGCAAATTGAAAAGCTAGAAGCCGCCGGTTGTCAGATCATCCGCGTTGCTGTTCCCGATGAACAAGCTCTCCAAGCCTTACCGGAAATTAAAAAGCGGATGAGAGTACCCTTAGTTGCCGATATTCATTTTGATTATCGCCTGGCGCTAGGCGCGATCGATGCCGGTGCCGATAAAATCCGGATTAACCCAGGTAATATTGGCGGTGCCGAGCGAGTGAAAGCCGTTCTGGCAAAAGCCCGAGCGGCGCACGTTCCTATTCGCATCGGCGTCAATTCCGGTTCGCTGGAAAAAGACTTGCGGGCGAAGTATGGTGGGGCGACGCCTGAAGCAATGCTGGAAAGTGCTCGTCGCCATTTAGAAATTTGCGAGGAAAATGATTTCCGTGATGTAATTGTGGCTCTCAAATCCAGCGAAGTTAGTCTGATGATCGCCGCCAATCGGCTTTTTTCCGAGAAATATGATTATCCCCTTCACCTCGGTGTTACCGAAGCCGGTCCGGCCTGGTCGGGCACGATTAAATCGGCCATTGGGATTGGAACACTTTTAGCCGAAGGAATCGGTGATACTTTACGCGTGTCTCTGACAGCTGATCCGGTCGAAGAAGTGCACGCCGGTTTTGAAATACTCAAAGATCTGGATTTGACCAAAAGCGGTATACGGCTGGTTTCGTGTCCCACCTGCGGCCGCACTTCCGTTAATCTAATTGAAATAGTGAATGAAGTTGAGAGTAAAATCCGCGATATACCTAAAAACTTAACCATTGCCGTTATGGGCTGTGAAGTCAATGGTCCTGGCGAAGCCCGATCGGCTGATCTGGGAATTGCTTTCGGCAAAGGAGTTGCTCTATTATTCAAACACGGTCAGGTCGTCGCACGTCTGAAACCGGAAGAAGCGGTAGCGCGCTTGATAGCGGAAATCGAAAATTGGAACCCAACACAATAGGAGTTTCCATAATGAATAAAATCACACTCTTGATTGGATGCGTTTTGTTATTTAGTAGTCTGTTAGCTCAAGAACCAGTTTTGCCGGCAGCTGTGATTCAGGAAAATGATACGGCTGAAGTCGCCCTGCCGGATTCAGTTGCCGAAGCGATGACTCAGGTTGAAACCCCAGCAGAACCGGTAACGCCGGTTCCATTACCTCCGGAAATTTTTACTCCGGAGTCAACCCAGCAGGAACCTGCCCAGCCGGTTTCCGCTCCGAGAAGACCAGTTCCGGAAGCACTGCAACCGCCGGAGGAAGTTCTCCCTGTTTTGGTTGCATCCCAAAAAGCCAAAATGAAGCCGTCTGAAATCACTCACTTCGGTCAAATGATTTACTGGAAATCGTTGACTCCTTCCGAGAAAAAAGTTTTTCTATATGCCTATCTCTACCATACCTACGAAATATCGGAACAGGTAAAGCAAGATAAAAACCTCAAATCCTGCGCCAAACAATTCCAGAAGCAAATTGCCGATCCGGTTTTCGATGTCTTCGCTCAATTGAACGAAAGCCAAAAAGACGACTTGATTTTCTGGATTGATAAATTTTACCGGATTGATTCTAACAAAGATCAGCCTTTTGGCGAAGCCCTCCGCTACGCCAGCGAGAAGATGAAAGCAGGCTCTTAATCATTATAGCAACTTTTGAAAGAAAACTCCTAATGAATCCAAAGATCAACCAGCTTATTACATCCAGTGATGAATGTTAATAGAATTTCACTGCGTTTTGTTGTTGAGTATTGGCTGTTAAAACTCATTCGTCGCATTCTGCGATCTTTGTCATTGTCTGAACGCCGAATGCTGGCAGATATTACCGGCAATTTGGTGTATTTTTTCCTACCCTATCGTCGGGGAACGATGCGTGATAATTTGCAGCGGGCTTTTCCGGAAACCACTGCCCGCTGGCGACGCCGAATTATTCGGAAGTGTTATGTTCATTTTGCGCGGGTGTATTTCGATTTCTTTCCGCTTTATGAGGCTTCCGACACTCAATTAGATGCCATCGTAGAATATCCCGACTTAGATGTGTTACACAATGCCTTAGCGCGTCGCCGCGGTGTTGTGCTGGTGTCTTTTCATTTTGGCAACTGGGAAGTCTGTGGCGATTGGTTCAGGCGTCACGGTTACCAGATTGCCGCTGTTGCTAAAAAGATGAAAAATCACCTCGTTGACGAAGTGATTTTAGCCGCCAGAGGACAGCAGGATATGCCGATTTTTTACAAATCGAAGGCTAATTCACCCCGTATCTGGAAATATCTGCGCGATGAAAATATTCTCTATTTACTGGCTGATCAGGATGCCCGCCGGGATGGGATTTTCGTTAAATTTTTCGGTCAATGGGCGTCCAGTCACCGCGGACCAGCCTTATTTGCCCTGCGTCAGAAAGCGCCGCTAATAGCCGCCAGTTGTTTGATGAATACTAAAGGCAAATACGTAATTAGGCTGAAAGAATTGAATACAGAGGTTCCGCCCGAGAATAAGAATGATCCGGTTACCTGGTTGACTCAACAAATCGCGCTCTATTTTGAAGCGCAAATTCGACAATATCCCGAACAATACTACTGGTTTCACCGTCGCTGGAAAACTAAACCACCTGCATCTTTTATCGAACAAAATGCCTGAAATAATTTCACTCGCTAAAGCAACTAATGTTGACTACCAAAAAGTGCTTACCACTTTGCAAAGCGGCGCAATTATCGCTTATCCGACCGATACAATTTACGGTCTTGGTGTGGATGCTTTCCAGCCGCAGGCAGTCCGAAAATTATTGCAATTGAAAGGACGAACATCTGGAAAACCGGTCAGTGTGCTGTATGCCGACGTTACGTCGCTATTGAGCGATTTTAAATACCTGAATGACTATCAGCAGAGAGTTGTTAGAACCTTATTACCTGGGAAAATTACCCTGATTTTACCGATTGGACCAGATAGCTTTTTCCCTGAAGAAATTACTATTGACGGTACTGTCGGCGTAAGGGTTATTACTCTCGAACCGATGAATCGCATTTTGCGACAATATCCGCACCCCATAACGACCACCAGCGTGAATCCGGCTGACGCGCCGCCGGCCCGTTCTATCGCAGAAATAATAAGTTACTTTGATGACCAAATTTCGCTAATTTTAGAGTATGAAATCGCAACAGATTCTCTACCATCAACGCTGGTCAAAGTCGGTGAAAGTAAATTGGAAATAATTCGGTTTGGTGCCGTTAGCCCGGCCGAAATAGAAGAAAAGATGAGAAAATTATGAATGTTTTCTGGCGGGTTGTAAAATTAGTTAAGCCATATTGGGCGGCGCTGACAGTCAGCATAATTACCTCTTTGATTTACGTAGCCTTCAATAGTTCCTCAATTTGGCTAACGGCTTCATTCACCAAAGTGCTTTTTCCAGGAAAACCGGATACCGAAATCAGCCAGGTTATGCCCATCGTTCCCGAGAAAGGCAAAGGTGGACTCAACGAAACCTTAAAGAATTATACCAACCGACTGATTCTGAGAGATACACCACTGGGTTCTTTGAAATCTCTTTGCCTGTTAATTTTCCTAACTTTTCTACTGAAAAATGTTTTTCTATATATCAAGAATGTCACGATTGGTTTTGTCCAACTGCGGATGATTAATGACGTGCGCAATAAACTTTACGAGCATTTACATGACCTTTCATTATCCTTTTTCAACCGCAAACGGAGCGGCGAAATCACTTCCATAATAATGAACGATGTCACTGCTATGCGTAATTCCTTTACGGTCAGTTTTGATAAACTACTGGTCGAGCCGATCAATATTCTGACTTTTATGGTTTTGCTTTTCATTATATCCTGGCAATTAGCATTGCTGGCGGTGGTCATTTTGCCAGTCAGCGGCTTTATTATTTCCAAAATTGGCAAAAGCATTCGACGCAAATCCCTGCGATCTTCCCGTCAAATCGCCGGCATTATGGCGATTCTGGATGAAACTCTCCAAGGGATGCGCGTGGTAAAAGCTTTTGCTATGGAAAAATTCGAGATCGCTCGTTTTCATACTGAAAATCGTAAGTACTTTAACCTTATTTTTCGTCGCAAGAAGTTACGCGAATTTTCGTCACCTATTAATGAGGTTTTTGGTGTGCTGATCGGGGTTCTTTTACTCTGGTTCGGTGGTAGTCTGGTTTTGACCGGGAGAGGTATTGACGCCGAAGATTTTGTCCGGTTCGCTGTGATGTTATTTGCCATTATGACCCCGATCAAAAGTCTGACGAATGTTTCCATGGAAATGCAGGAAGGCCTGGCGTCAGCCCAGCGCGTCTTTTCCTTACTCGACGAAAAACCCGACATAGTGGAAAAACCGAATGCGATCGAGATTAAGGGCTTTAACGACAAAATAATCTATGACAACGTTTCTTTTAAATATGAAACTTCGCGAACTGAAGTCCTCAGCGGTATAAATTTGGAAATCAAGAAGGGTGAGATCGTGGCCATCGTCGGCCATAGCGGCGCCGGTAAATCCACACTCGTTGACCTTCTACCGCGTTTTTACGATCCAACGAGCGGCCGGATTCTGATTGACAGTTATGATATTCGCGACTTGACTTTTGCCAGCCTTCGTTCGCTAATGGGAATTGTTACCCAGCATACGATTTTATTTAACGATACAATTTTCAATAACATCGCTTATGGTATGAAGGATTTCGATCCGGAAAAAGTGCGCGCCGCTGCCGAAGCCGCCAACGCCCTGGAATTTATTGATGAATTCCCCGATAAATTTGAAACTATGATCGGCGATAAAGGCTTACGACTTTCCGGTGGTCAACGCCAGCGTTTAGCAATTGCCCGGGCGCTTCTGAAAAATCCACCGATCTTAATTCTCGACGAAGCCACTTCATCACTCGATTCTGAATCCGAGCAGAAAGTTCAAGCCGCAATCGAACGCCTGATGCAAAATCGTACCGTTCTGGTAATTGCCCACCGGCTTTCCACTATTCAGAATGCCGATAAAATTGTTGTTTTAGAGCGTGGGCAAATCGTCGAGACTGGCACGCACAGCGAACTATTGAATAGGGAAGATAGCGTTTATCGCACTTTCTATGAAACGCAATTTGCGAAAAATGAATAAGGTCAAAAATCCGTGGCAGGTAGAAAAAACATTCAGAATACTCTAACTCACCTGCCGTCGGTCCAAAAAGTCCTCGATCGTCTGGCGCAATTGGCGCCGCCAATTAAATCCGCTATCCTGACAACGCTTGTCCGTCAGGAACTTAGCGAACTGCGTTTGGCTATCCGTACCGGAAATTTCATTCCGCCGGAAAACAACGATCTGATTGAAGCCGTGGCTGAAAAAGTTGTCGCTCGGGTTAACGCACTGACTAAAGGTCAATTAAAAAAGGTAATCAATGCCACTGGAATTGTCCTGCATACCGGACTGGGACGTGCACCTTTCGGAAATGAAATTTTACTAAAGATGGCTGAATTACTCTCCGGATATGTAAATCTGGAATTCGATCTGGATACCGGCGAACGCGGAGAGCGGCTCGATATTACCAATGAAAAAATTTGTTTGCTGACCGGTGCCGAATCCTCGGCGGTAGTCAATAACAACGCCGCGGCTGTCTGGTTGGCTTTGAATTCGCTGGCAGAAGGTCGGGAAGTCATCGTATCGCGTGGCGAACTAATCGAGATCGGCGGCAGCTTTCGTTTGCCGGATATAATGGCTAAAAGTGGCGCCCGAATGGTGGAAGTCGGCACGACTAACCGCACTTATCTCCAGGATTACCAAAAGGCTCGCACGCGGAAAACCGGCGCGATTTTGTTGGCACATTCCTCCAATTATCGCATTGAAGGCTTTACCACCAAGCCGACGACATCGGAAATTACCAACTGGGCACATTCTCAAAACCTGTCGGTCATTTTCGACCTGGGCAGTGGCGCGCTTTTTCCTATGGAAAATGTCGAATTGCCCTACGAGCCGGTCGTAGCCGAAACAATCAAACAAGGGTTCGATCTGGTTACTTTTAGCGGCGATAAATTGCTGGGCGGACCGCAAGCGGGAATAATCGTTGGTCGAGAAAAATATATCAGTCGCCTTCGCCAAAATCCGCTGATGCGCATTTTACGTTGCGATAAAACGACATTTTACCTACTCGATTATATTCTGGGTCAATATTTGCTTGACAAACCGTTTCCGGAAATCGAAACCTATCGTTTACTAACTACCAAGCCCGCTCAACTCAAAGCCAAAGCTATCCAGATTCTAAATTCTATTGAGCCGGAAATTATTAAAGTTCTCGGTCTAACGGTGCGCGAAATACCGACCGAAGCCGGGAGCGGCGCTATGCCGACCGCCCAAATTCCCAGCGTTGCGATTGTGGCAATTCCTCAGCATATTTCCGAAGCCCAATTAGCGCAAAAATTTCGCAGTTACGCACCGCCGATTATCGGTTATTGTCAGAATGGAGAATTTCGTCTGGATTTGAAAGCCGTTCAACCTGATGATTTGCCGATTATTCAATCCGCCTTGCAGGCGATCGGTCGTTCCTTGCTAAGTTAATTACAAAGAAAATGCAAGCGCTTATTATCGGCACCGCCGGACATATTGATCACGGGAAATCGGCGCTGGTCAAAGCCCTTACCGGTACCGATCCTGATCGCCTAGCCGAAGAACAGGAACGCGGTATGACCATTGACATCGGCTTCGCCTTTTTAAATGAAAATATTGCGTTTATTGATGTGCCCGGCCATGAACGTTTTATCAAAAATATGGTGACTGGCGCTAGTACCATTGATGTCGCTATGCTTGTAATTGCCGCCGATGATGGCATAATGCCGCAAACCCGCGAGCATTTTGAAATTCTCAAACTGCTGGGAATTCAGCACGGGATCGTCGTCGTGAACAAAATTGACCTCGTGAAGCCTGATTGGCTGGAAATGGTCGTAGAAGATGTTCGACAATTAGTCAAAGGTTCTTTTCTGGAAAATGCGCCGCTTTTTAAAACTTCGACGGTTAGCGGTGCCGGAATTGCGGAATTGCGCCGGTTTTTGATTGAATTGCCAAACCAAATTCCCGAAGTGCATTCCACCGGTTTGTTTCGCCTGCCGGTAGATCGCGTTTTTTCGATCAAAGGCTACGGCACAGTTGTCACGGGGACGGTACTCTCTGGTGAAATTAAAGTTGGCGAAGAAATTGAGATTATGCCGTCCGGTCAACGCTCAAAAATTCGCAGTGTGCAATCGCATAATCAACCTCTTGATTCCGTTGCCCGCGGTCAACGTGCGGCGCTTAATCTGGTTGGAGTAAGTAAAGAACAAATCGAACGTGGAATGATTATCGCAACGCCCGGTGCTTTCGTGAAAACGAATTTGCTGACGGTTTATATAGAATCTTTACCATCGGCGCCGCCGATTGAATACCATGATCAGTTGCGATTGCATCTCGGCACTGGTGAGTATATTGTGCGTATCAGATTGATTGGTCGTGATCGCCTCTTCCCGGGAAAGCAAGGAGTCGCGCAAATAGTTCTCGATCAGCCGATTAGCGCCGGATTTCGTGATCATTTTATTCTCCGCTCGTATTCACCTTTGGTAACGATTGGCGGTGGAATTGTGCTGGAAAATTCTCCAGAACCATTACGCAAGAAGAACAAAGAGACTGCCGCAGAACTTGAACGGTTGGTTTTTGCCGCTAATGAGGAATGGTTGAAGTGGTTAATATTTCGCCGTGGTGAAAAACTAACTACAATCGAAAAACTGGCGCAAGTTCTGACTGCTACTGTGGCTGAAATTTCACCGCTATTGGCGAAATTGGTTAAGGAAAATGTCATTCGAGAGCGCGAGGGCAAAATTATTGCCGCCGAACGATTTGCCGAATGCACTGAAAAAATTACCACGACTTTAGCTGAATTTCACCGGCAGAATCCGCTCTTGCCCGGTCTGGAGAAAGCCACATTGTTCGGCAATTTGCATCTCGATGAAACGTTGGGCGATTGGTTGATTGAGGAATTGGTTAAGACTGGAAAAATCCAGGTTATCGGAGATAAATTGGCTATTGCCAGTTTTACTCCGCAATTGAACGAGCGTCAAATTTCCCGGCAAGAACAGATTCTGGCCGAAATTACTGAATCCGGTTTGACGCCGCCTACTTTAGCCGAATTGGCTGAGAAATTACAAGCGACGCCCGCAGAAGTGCGTCAACTGATAAACCTCCTGGTCAATCAACAAAAAGTAATTTTAATTGATAGGATATATCCGTTCAGTGCGGCAGCAGTTGCTGAGGCTGATACAAAGTTGACAGAATTCCTGCGTGGAAAAAACGGTGCTACCGTTAGCGAGTTAAAAGAAGCGCTCGGCATATCGCGCAAATTTGCCTTACCGTTATTGAATTATTTCGACTGGAAAGGGGTGACGGTGCGAGTTGGCGATATGCGCCGGCTGGGGAAGGAGGAATAATGAATAGCTTCGATAAAATACTTGCCCAAAATGAAGGCAAAACTCTTGAGTTTAAAGAAAATCTTTCCTCACCTGAAAAGATTTTGAAAACTGCCGTTGCATTTGCAAATACCGCCGGTGGGAAAATTGTTATTGGTATAAAAAATCACCCAAAAATGATCATTGGTCTGGTTAATGTTCAACACCAAGAAGAACGTCTGGTGAATCTAATTTCTGACAGCATTTCACCGCAATTAATTCCAGATATTCAAATTATTCCCTGGCGTAAGGTTTATTTGATTATGGTTGAAATTCATTTCAGTCCTCAACCTTTCTATTTAAAGAGCGAAGGGCCAGAAAACGGTGTCTATATCCGGCATGGTTCTACAAATCGTAAGGCAACTCCGGAGCTGATCAAAGAAATTAAACTGTTGGTTAATAATAGCAGTTTCGATGAACAACCCTGTTTAGCGGCGAACTCGGAAGCTGTTGACTTCAGAGTAGCTTCCGAGTTGTTTGCCCAAGCGGAGAAAAAACTTGATCATCATAAATTAAAAATGTTAAAGTTGCTGGTTAATTATCAGGGGAAAGAATATCCTAGTAACGGTTCGATTTTAATTTTTGGTATTAACCGAACAGATTATTTTCCAAATGCTGTCATTCGTTGTGCCAGATTTAAGGGAACAACGCGTCTAAAAATAATTGATCAGTCTGAGATTACTACTTATTTGCCAATCGCTGTAGAGCAAGCCATATCTTTTATTGAACGAAATACGCGAGAACAAATTGCTATTGGACGTATCTCTCACAGAAAAATTCCTGAATATCCGACGGAAGTGATTCGTGAAGCTGTAATTAATGCTATAGTACATGCTGATTATGTAATAAATAATTTTACAATTCAAATAGCCATTTTTGACGATCGGATAGAAATAACTAATCCTGGTGAATTACCTTTCGGATTAACACTTGAAGATGCCATTGGCGGAATATCTATTCTAAGAAATCAGGTAATTGGTCGTGTATTTAAAGAATTGAACTTGATTGAACAATGGGGTTCTGGACTAGCTCGTATGATAGAGATATGTAATGAGGCAGAATTGCACCCGCCGGAATTCAAAGAAATGTCTGGCTGTTTTCGCGTTACGATATATAATGAACAAATAGTTGCTATTCCGGAAGTAAGGTGGGTAGCCGAAATAAAGAAATATATCAGATTGCATGATAAAATAACTACTAAAGAAGCCAGCGCTCTTTGGAGTATTTCTGATCGCGCTGCTCGTACCAGAATTAGAAAATTAGTTGATGAAGAAATATTAGAAGAAATTGGTAAGGGACCTAATGACCCCAAACGTTATTATGTGTTAAAAAATAAATAATTGAATTTTGTTTACGAATTTTAAAGGATAATATGTTACAGATTCGGATCAAAAAAGGCCGCGAAAAGTCGCTTCTGCGCCATCATCCTTGGCTCTTTTCAGGCGCGATAGAAAAAATCGAGGGCGAACCGCAATCCGGTGAAACAGTTGAATTGCGAGCGCAGGATGGTCGTTTTCTGGGACGAGGTGCATGGTCACCAAAGTCTCAAATCGCTGTGCGCATCTCGAGTTTCAATCCGGATGAGGAAATCAACGCTGACTTTTTCCGACGTCAATTGAGTTTGGCGGTCAAACGGCGCGAGTTGCTTTTTAAGCCGGTCAAAACCGACGCGGTCCGCCTGGTCAATGCCGAATCCGACGGTTTACCAGGACTGATCGTTGATCGTTATAACGATTATCTGGTAGTTCAATTCCTTTCAGCCGGAGCCGAGTTCTGGCGCGAGACGATCATCGCGGCGCTGGCCGAAATCAGCCCGGTTACCGGAATTTATGAGCGCTCGGATGTGGAAGTGCGCGAGAAAGAAGGTTTGGAATTACGCAAAGGGTTATTGTTAGGAATCGAACCGCCGGAATTAATCGAAATTTGTGAGAACTCGCGGCGTTTTTTAATTGATATTCGTAATGGTCACAAGACCGGCTTTTATCTCGATCAGCGCGACAACCGGCAAAAAATTACCGAATTTTCGGCCAATCGCGAAGTGCTGAATTGTTTCGCTTATACCGGCGGATTCGCGATTGCAGCATTGTCAGCCGGCGCGGCCAGAGTAACGAATGTCGAAACTTCCGCCGATGCGCTGGAATTGCTGAACCGCAACATTATTTTAAACGGTTTCAATCCGGCCGGGGTTGAGAACCTGGCTGAAGATGTTTTTCAAGTTCTGCGAAAGTTTCGTGATCAAGGACGGTCATTCGACTTGATTGTGCTTGATCCGCCCAAATTTGCTGAGTCGAAAAGTCAAATTGAACGTGCCAGTCGCGGTTACAAGGACATTAACCTGCTGGCGTTTAAACTTTTGCGGCCAGGCGGTATACTTTTTACCTTTTCCTGCTCGGGTCAGATAATGCCGGAACTTTTCCAGAAAATCGTGGCCGATTCAGCCCTCGATGCCGGAAAGTCGGCCCAAATTCTGGCCTGGCTCAATCAGTCGGCCGATCATCCGACGGCGTTAAATTTTCCGGAAGGTCATTATCTCAAGGGATTAGTCTGCGATGTCGGTTGATAGATGTGAATCTACGTTCCAATATTAAGATAAAGAGTAGCACCACCAGTTAGCGAGTAAATTGAGTTTTATCCTAGTTCGGATTATAATCGAGATTTTTTGCAGATAACAAACGGTGTATGTTATCCTTTAATCATCGTGAGTAACATCTTGAACTGTTTGACGGCTTTCACGGCGTGCGGCTGATTGGCGGGCATAATAATCATTTCGTCGGCTTTGACGCTGAATGGCTGACCGGCGATCGTGATTTCGGCTTCGCCGTCGAGAATGTGTACCAGCGCATCAAACGGCGCAGTATGTTCGCTCAGCCGCTGACCTTCGTCAAAGGCAAAGAATGTTACATTTCCGGCCGGCTTATCAATCAATGTTCGACTAACGATTGCTCCGGTCTGATAATTACCCAGATCGGTCGTTTTTAATGTTCGAGAACGATATTGTTCTTGTTCGGAATTTTTTCCTTCGGTTTTCATTTTCTCTATCCTTATAATTTTTTAAAGATTACGATAATATAATTAAAATTTGCGATCAATTTCCGAGGAAATTTAGCGGAACCTTAATCAGATTCATTACCTTGGCTTAATTTCATTTTTTGCGCGATTTCAGGATAATATTTTTCGAGACAATCCGGACAAATACTATGCGAAAAGTCGGCTTCGGAATGTTCGTGAATGTATTCCTCAACGGCATGCCAGTAACCTTTATCATCGCGTATTTTTTTACAATGAGCACAGATTGGTAAGAGACCGCTGAGAGTTTTAATTTGGCTCATAGCATTTTGTAGGTCACGGATTAATTTTTCACGCTCATTCTCGTTTTTCTTTTTTTCCGTGATATCGCGCAGCAGAAGGCTTTTGCCAATTATTTGAGAGGAGTTATCTCGCAAAATAGATAGCCGTAATTCAAAAATGCGATCCGGTTGGATTTTACCCAGGTCTATTTCGATCTGGCTATGATTTTCGGAAAGCAACAAATTCTTTAAATCAACTGATTGGGGAAGAAAACGAGTTATTTTCTGGCCGATCATTTGCCCGGGTCGTTTATGAAAGATATTGGCAGACGCTGGATTTATATCTACGACTACATTATTAGTATCCAGAATAATCAACCCGTCGAGCATTTGATCTACTAAGACTGAATAAGCGATTGGCCTAAGTTTGAATAACTTTAATCTCAGAATTGCCCAGGTGATTACAATTCCCGATAGAGCGAACCCAACCGGAGCCCAGTCTAATCCAGGTACGGGATTAGGACCGAAAACATATATTATGTTACCGATAATCGGTATCAAAGCACCTATAATTATTGCCAGATTGTGAGGTGTATAGAAAGAACTGGATTTAAACGCCATTTTTAGTAGGAAATACATTCCAATAATGATAAGAGCATATTCGTAAGCGTAAGTAATCCACCATACGATTCCATGAGAATAGAACGCTATATTAGTATCCGGATTGATAGTAATGTTTGGCCAGAGCAAATTGTGTAAGGGATTAGTGAATGCCAAAATTATTATAGAAACTGGAATAATTATAAGGAACGTTAGTACGATTTTAGAAATCTGTAATCGTCCTCGATAATATTCAACTGTAAAAAGAAAAAAGAAAAGTGGAACAGAACAAGTACCTATATAAGCGATTGCCGACCATAATTCTTTCAATCGGTGAGTAGTGGCGGCTGATTCGAATAAAATGCCAAATGCCCATTCCGCCGCGGCAATTTCAAGTAAGATCATCCATAGTACGCCTTTGAAATTACGACGAGGCCAGAGTGCTATAGCAGTGACTGTCGCAATGACAACGGTTGCCAGTAAGGCGAGACTATATGATTGAAATGAGTAAGTATGCATTTTAGTAGCTCCAAAAAGTTGCTGATAAACCTAAATCATCTATTTCATTTTACAAAGGAAATTGAAATTTAAGTTTGTCAATTCGCATAGAAACAAGGGCTACATTTAGATACGGTGTCTAACGAAGATTACTGTAGGGAAAGTACCGATTTGCCTTCCGGTACTGTCAGATGAGAATACATTATTCCAAAATAAATCCTGGAATATTTCATAGATGAAGACCTCTTTTCGTATGATCATCGCTCTGGATCATCCGACTTCGAAAAACTGCTTGACGTTCATAAACTATTTCGAATAGGTCGGATTTCTTCTCTGCCGCAGTAATTTCATTGCGTAATTCGCCAAAATGAAAAATGTCGAAGATTACTTTCGCTGGTTCAATCACGATGAAAATTTTAGAAACCAAACTGCGGTGACTGCGATCGAGTCCATCAGCTATCCTGAGCAAAGCCGCCAGCTTACAGACTATTGAGCGCGAATTTGAATCAAGTTTGGCGTAATAGGGGTGACTTTCTGAAGGCAGTGATTTGCGGTGATAGCGGGCGACATTGGCGATGACTTCTGTTTCGGTCGGATTGAAGCCCGGCAAGGCTGGGGTGCCGGCTTCCAGAATTATACGTAAGCTATTTTTATGATGGCCGCCGGCATTCTGCAGTGCATATCCGATGTCGTGCAGGAGAGCCGAAGCCTCAAGTAAAAGCCGTTCGGAGGAAGAAAGTTTATGGAGAGGAATAAGTTCATCGAACAATTGCAGGGACAATTTGGCAACCTGGTTGGAATGAAGTGGCTCCGGATCGTATTTCATCTGGAGGTTTTTAATGAAGGATAACCGATCATCAGAATTCATAATATTAATTCCGGTTAGGATTTTTTGGTATCTGGATAAAAGCTGAAATGCACTCGCTTAATAACTATTTGAGAAAAACTCATTATCATATAATCAAAATGGTTGCTCTCACAAATAACAACAAATTAGTATATTATGCAAAAGAATTTTTCAGAGGAAAATCAATTTATGCCAAAGATGAAAATGTCTGAGCCGTTCGAACGAATCAAACTTGTCTCCGGTGACATCACTCGCGAAAAATGCGATGCTATTGTTAACGCCGCCAATCGTTCGCTTTTTGGTGGTGGAGGAGTTGATGGTGCTATTCATCGTGCGGCTGGCTCGCGCCTTTTGGAAGAGTGTCGGCGAATTCGGGAGCAATTATTGCCGGATGGGTTACCGACTGGTGAAGCGATTTTGACGGCGGGCTACGACTTACCGGCTCGCTTCGTGATTCACACTGTCGGTCCGGTGTGGCATAATGGCGAACAGGGCGAAAGTGAACTCTTAGCCGCCTGTTACCGCAATGTTTTGCGCATTGCGGCTGAGAGAAAATTCGATACCATCGCTATTCCTGCCATCAGTACCGGCGCATACCGATTCCCTTTAGAAAAAGCGGCTAAAATTGCGCTAGAAGTTATTGCACAGCATCTAGCTAATAACGAATTTCCGCGAACTGTGCGCTGTGTTCTTATCGGCGCTAACTACCGGATTTATGAACAATTGCTTAATCAAATGCGTTCGCAAAGCGTAAGGTAGTTCCTCGAATACAATTTTGGTATTTTTGGGGAGAATTATTGGAATCGGGTAATTTATTTTGTAATCTTTGGCGTTTAATGACAGGAGAATATTAAAATGCTACCTTCAGTCAATCCGACTACCACTTCCGCCTGGCAAAAGCTGTTAGCCCATTATCAGGAAATAAAAAAAACATCACTAAAAAATTTATTCAAAGAAGACCCGGAGCGGTTTCAGCGTTTTTCAATTGATTTAGTTCTCGATGAAGCGACTCGTGACGAAATTCTACTCGATTATAGTAAAAATCTGATTACGCCTGAAACCCTGCGACTTTTACTCGAACTGGCGCGAGAATGCGGCGTTGCCGAAGCGATCGAATTGATGTTCACCGGTGCGGCGATCAACGTTACCGAAAATCGCGCTGTCCTGCATACGGCTTTGCGAAATCTCGCTGACCGTCCGGTTTACGTCAATGGTCAGGACGTAATGCCACAGGTAAAAGCTGTCCAGGAGCAGATGCGTGAATTCAGCGCCAAAGTTATCAATGGCAAGTGGCGTGGTTATGATAGTCAGCCGATCAAAGATGTGGTCAATATCGGAATTGGCGGCAGTGATCTGGGACCGGCGATGGTGACCGAAGCCTTAAAACCATATCACATTCCGCATATAAAATTGCACTTCGTTTCCAATGTAGATGGCACCGACATCTGGGAAACTTTGAAAAATTTGAATCCAGCGACTACGCTTTTTATCATTGCCTCAAAAACTTTTACGACGCAGGAAACAATGACTAATGCCCAGACGGCGCGCAATTGGTTTCTGGCCATAGCCCGCGAGCCTGACTTTATCAAATCGCATTTTGTGGCGGTTTCGACCAATCGGGCGAAAGTAGTCGAATTTGGAATTGACCCGGAAAATATGTTCATGTTCTGGGACTGGGTTGGCGGTCGCTATTCGCTCTGGTCGGCAATCGGTTTATCAATTGCGCTGGCGATCGGATTTGATAATTTTAGGGAATTGCTGGCTGGTGCGTGTGCTATGGATAACCACTTTCGTTGGACGCCTTTTGAAAAAAACATTCCGGTGATTCTGGCTTTGCTTGGAATCTGGTATAACAATTTTTACGGAGTGGAAACGCTGGCTATTTTGCCGTATGATCAATATTTGAGGCGTCTGCCGGCTTATTTACAGCAGGCGGATATGGAAAGCAACGGCAAGCGAGTTGATCGCAACGGCAAAGTTGTCAATTATCAGACCGGGCCAATTGTCTGGGGTGAACCCGGCACAAATGGGCAACACGCTTTTTATCAATTAATTCATCAAGGAACGAAGCTTGTTCCTTGCGATTTTCTGGTGCCAGCTATTTCGCACAATCCGGTCGGAGAACATCATAACATTCTTTTATCGAATTTTTTCGCTCAGACCGAAGCCTTGATGAGCGGCAAAAGCGAAGAAGAAATTGCACAGGAATTGAAATCTAAAGGTCTAAGCGAAGCCGAAATTCAGCGTCAGTTGCCTTATCGTGTTTTTCCCGGAAATAAGCCCAGTAATTCAATCCTTTTTAAGAAATTGACTCCGCGAACGCTGGGTGCTCTGATCGCGATGTATGAGCATAAGATTTTCACCCAGGGAATTATCTGGAATATTTACAGCTTCGATCAATGGGGCGTTGAACTCGGCAAACAATTGGCGGGACGGATTCTGCCGGAACTTGCGGATGATCAGCCGGTTACCAGCCACGATAGTTCTACTAACGGATTAATTAATACCTGGAAAAGACTTCGTAAGTAATTGCCTCAGGGAGGATAATTATGCAATGCTTTAGTGAAATCAGTCCTGTTTTTCAGGCGTTTCTGGCTACCTGTTTTACTTGGTTGGTGACAGCGGCCGGCGCCGGGGTGGTGATTTTTTTCAAAGAAGTCAGCCAGCGCTCGTTGAATGCCGCACTGGGTTTTGCCGCCGGAGTGATGATTGCCGCTAGCTTTTGGTCACTGTTAGCCCCGGCGATAGAAATGGCGGGTGCATCAAAAACTCCGGCCTGGATTCCAGCGGCAGTTGGATTTTTGTTAGGTGGCGCTTTTTTGAAACTGGTGGATCGGTTGCTTCCTCATTTGCATTTAGGATTGCCGCTTGATCAGGCGGAGGGTATCAAAACTCACTGGCAAAGGACGGTGCTGTTAGTTCTGGCAGTCACGATTCATAACATTCCAGAGGGTCTGGCAGTGGGAGTGGCTTTCGGCGCGGCGGGAGCCGGCTTGCCCTCGGCTTCATTGGCTGGCGCAGTTGCCCTGGCTCTGGGCATTGGCATTCAAAATTTTCCGGAAGGTACGGCGGTTACGGTACCACTGCGGCGAGAGGGACTTTCAATCGGCAAGAGTTTTTTCTACGGTCAGCTGTCGGGTTTTGTAGAAGTCATTTCCGGAGTTATTGGGGCTTACCTGGTGCTGACGGTTCAGGCTTTGTTGCCTTACGCGTTGTCGTTCGCGGCGGGCGCGATGATTTATGTTGTGGTCGAAGAATTAATTCCCGAATCGCAGAAAGACATTAGCACTGATGTTGCGACTTTGGGAGCTATGCTGGGCTTTACCATTATGATGATTTTAGATGTAGCTCTGGGCTAAAATCTACAAGACGGCAAAATTTAAATACCTTAAATAAATTAATGATTAATTGTGGGTTAATTCGACTATGCGATAAACCTATTGCATTGATAATTTTATGAAATTTATAGGATTGCAAAATAGGAAATCATCCGATTAACGAGGGCCTGGACGAGAATGTCGCTAAAGTTGAGATATTTTAACGTTTAAATGGTTCGGTTTTATTCACGTCCCATCCGCGCGGCTTTTTCGCGAATTTGGGGGATGGCTTCTAGCATAATGCTTTTTACGTCGGCGTAACGGAAAGTCCGTTCCTCAAACGAGCGCGTCTCCAGAGCTTTCAGGAAACGATTCTGGAATTCGTCAAAATAAGAACCGTAGAGGTGATAGCTATCCGCTTGATGAACATAGCGACCGATGTTGATTTTTTCACCGATTGATTGCTCAATTCGATTGGCGATTTCGACCTGGAGCTGAGTCAGTGCGAACATATTCATAAAGGCGGCTTTGTAAGCGTCGTTAGAGCGGAAGCGGACGTTGGTATTGAGAGTCAATCTCGAATTATCGTCTTTTAGCAAACGGCACCAGACACTTTGCAAGCAGGGCGGATCATAGCAATCGTTGTCTTCCCATACTTTCCAGGTGATGGCCTGGGCTCGGCGAGTATATGGGACTTTGATTAATTTTTCGACCATTATCGCAATCTGATCGTAAACTTTCTCGGAACCAGGCACCTGATAATTGAACAATCGCTGATGATAGGTATATTCCCAGCGCGCATCAGCAGGATTCTCAACCGACCGAATGCAGTGATCTTTAATTCCTTCCAGTACCTCCAGAACATACTCTTGCAGGTCAATCAGTCCGCCGGGGAAATCACAGTGAATCATTGGTTCGGATAGAGGATTCTGGACGACAATAATCATCGTACAATCTTTACTGGGCGGATCGCTGGGTTTATCGTATTCGGTTTTGATATCGCAACCCTTTTGGTAAAGTTCGACTAATGATTTTTCCCAGGCGGCGGCGAGTGATTCGCCGTTAACCATAAGCACGGGAATTTGACCGTTCATAGATTCTTAACCTCATTTTGATGATTTTTATAATGCAGTACGTTTGGGAAAAAGGCATTGACATTGTTTTGAAAATTAAAAAGCCGAAATGAATATAAAGAAAAAATCGGAGTTATCATATTCCGAATCCGTTAAAAATCAAGCCCAACATTGATCTGGGAAATGATAATTTATTTGGGAGACCGGGTTTAGTTTCTATTATAAGGCTGTTTCAGATATTGCTCAGCCAAACCAACGGCCGCTGTGCGATTATTCAGTTGGACGGTTTTACGGTAGCAGGCGATAGCTTCGGATCGGCGTTTTTGTAAATCATAAACATTGCCTAATCTCACGAGGGCATTGCCAAGGTCATAATCCAGTTCGTAATCGTAGAATTGGATGTATTCTTTCAAGTTCGATTCGGCTTCGTCGAGTCGCCCTTGGGCAAGTGCCAAGCTGCCATAGAGAAGGCGAAGTGTACCTTGATAGTCCTTTTGGGTTTTGGGAGGTAGGGTTGGCAGTAAAGCCTCAATCCGTTTGAGGTAATAATTTGCCTGATCGAGTTGGCCAATCTGGATCGCGGCGTCGGCAGCTTGGGCGGCATAATAGGGATTTTTAGGAAAATCTTCCGCCATTTTGCTGGCATATTCATAAGCGCCGCTATAATTCGACTCAAAATAGAAGTAGAGATAAGCCAGAAGCGATCGAGCTTCATAACGCCCATAATTGCCGTAATCGGCGTCAGCTTTGATGGCTTGGAGGCCTTCAGTGCGCGAGCCAGATTCGTTCATTATCCGGCTGGCGATTTTCATATAAGGGGCGGAGATGCTGACATAATAATTAAATAGACCGACCGGTAATTGAAAATCCGGTTCGTCGGGGTAGAGTTTTTCGGTCTTTTTTATAAATCGGACAGCATTATAACCGCTGGTTAGGACGCCGAAGTAATTTTTTTCAGCCAATTGAATCCGGGCTCGCAAGCCCATAACAGTTCCATAGTAAAAGAAATATTCCGATTGTGACGGGTTTTGTTTGATCTGTTCGGAGTAGAGTCGCAAAGCCTGCTCGATATCCACAAGAAATTGCTGATTGCGTTGATGGTAGCCGATTAACCCTTCATTTTGATAATATTGGACCGCTAAAGCTCCCAGTGGGCCCATTGGATGGAAAGGAGTGGAATTTAATACCTCTTGGAAAAGATTAGCGGCGAGTTCATATTCCCGATTATACATGGCTTTAAGGGCGGTCTGGACTTTTTGTTCCTGTTGTTCAAAAGTAGCGGATTTTAAATTGGTGAATCCAGCGCATAATAGAGTGATGGCTAAGGTCTTGGTGAGTTTCATAAAAATAGCGTATTTAGGTTAGGAAATATTGATGAACTAATTGGTAATAAAAAAGCCCCAGCGCGGGGCTTTTGAGGTATTTACTAAAACTATCATTCGACAAAATCGGTATCCATAAAATCTTGGAGATTGAAGCGCCCTTCTTTTTCGAGTTCGCGCAATTTATCCACAATTTTTTTCTGGGCGGCTTCAACTTTGCGTCGTGGTTGTGGCCCTTCTAATAATTTGATTTCATCTTCGAGGATGATCTGGGAACGCTGAGGTAGGGCACTTTTAAAGAGGTCGCGGATCTCATCCGGCTGACCTTTTAAGGCATAAGCTATTTCAGAAACCTCGACCGATTTAAGTACTTCGGATAGAATATTTGGCGGTAATTTGGGAAGGTCTTCAAAGCTGAAGTAGTAGCGCTTTACCTGTTCGACCAATTCGGGCGCTTCTTTCGATAAGAACTCCAGAAAGCGTTTTTCATCGCGGGGTAGTAATTTACTTAAAATACCGGCTACATCTTCGCCACCGCCGCGTCTAAATTCGGAAGCCCGCGGAATGAAAGCCGATTTGTCTTTGAGATTATTGGCAATATTGACCACGCCTTCCAGTGGAATTTCCGTGAGATGTCCCATTTCAGTTAATACTTTTGGTTGTACAGTTGGGTCGAGTTTTTGTAAGACATTGACCTGGCGATCAACTGGCAACTGGGCGATTGCCAGGGCCATTATGATTGGAGGCTCGGTGGAAATCAAGTAGGCAATTTGCTCGTCGGTCAGTTTCAGCATAAACTCAAATGGCTTTTTAGTCTCTTCCTCGGCTGGAGTAAATTTTTCAGAAACAAAACTGAAATAGAATTCCTCAAGGACAGCTTTTTTGACATCGAACGGAATATTGGTGATTTTGGCCATATTCTCACGGATTTTTTGCATCTGGCTACGACTTAGTCCCTTGAAAAGCTGGACAGATAAGTCGGGACCAAGGGCTTTAAACAGGATAGTGGTTTTGTCCAGTCCACTTAAGTTTTTAGGGTCTATCATACTTTTACTCCTTTAACTCTCGGTTTCGGATTCACCTGGTTGAATATCCTGACTGATCCAGGCATTGATAATCCGTAACGCTGTTTCAGGTTGACCAACTGACATCGAAATTACCGATTGCCGCATACTTTTCATTTCTTCTTTCTGAGCTTCCAAATTAACCTGGGGCGTAGCCGGCGCCGCCGGTGCGGCGGGTTGGATAGGTTGAGGCGCTTCAGCCGGTGCAATCGGTGGGGGTGCTACGGGTTGGGTAACTGGTGTTACCGGTGGTTGTGGCTTGGGAGTTTCTTCCGGTTGACGCGTCAAAATTGGCTGAGTTGGACGTGGACCCATTGGAATTTTGGAGCCATATCCCCATTCTAGTTCCTGTCTTTTGACCTGCTTGTGATGATTGACTAATAAGACAATTACAAGAATTATTAATAGGATTACCGCGGCGATAATCGCATACCACATACCATAATTGCGGATTCCAAACATACTCGGGGGGGTGGTTTCGAGCGAACTTAGTTCCAGTTCTTGCAGGCGGCGGTTGCTTTCGCGCAATTGCTCGCGCAGGTTTTCCAGTTCGGTTTCGCGGGCGGTAGCTTGTCGTTCGGTGACCTGACGCTGATCTTCCGTTATTTGAGGGGTTTGCAACTGCGCCTGAAGTTCAGCTATTTGCTTTTTAAGTTCATCAATTTTCAGCGAATCCCGGATGATGGATTGGCGTTCGAGTTGCTTTTGCTGTTCGAGGCGGGCGTTATATTCGGCGGTTGTTTGACGGCGTTCGATGTCGTCAATTTTTTCAGCTATGTTTTTTAAAATAACGGTCTCGGTTGCGTCTTTACCGGGGCTCTTTTTGAAGGTGGCAGTCATGATACTGATGACATCGCCGCGAGCTCGATCATAATGGGCGGCAACTGCTACGACCTGTCGGACATTTTCAATAATTTCAGGCGAGACGCCATCTTCGAGAATGACACTGATTTCCTGACGTTTTATAACTGGAATGGATGGGGCGGCTTTTTTTCCAGTGGCGGAAGTGGACTTAGCCGCACCTGTAGCTTGCGGTAAAGCCTCGAGCTGAGTTTGGGACGGCGTTCGTTGCTGGGATTGAATTACGGAAGGTGGAATATCAAAACCTGGTAGGGGTAAGACGTATTCGGGTGCTTTCGGGCGAGGTTCCTGGGAGGTGGGTCCTGAAGGTGGGGTTTCGATTATTGGTTTAGCGGTTTCGGTCGGCTCAGCCTGTTCAACAGGAGTGAAGTCAATTTCGGCTTTGACATCCACGACGAATTTGACATCGTCGAGTAATTTTTCCAGGACTTCGTTGATTCGATCTCTGATGTTATTTTCGAGTGACATTTTCTGAGAGAGATAGGATAATTGATTCTCTTGAGCATTTAATATGGTAAATAAGCCGAGGCTAAAGATTACAATCAACTTTTTTACTTTTAAATGTGACATAATAAAATCCTCTTTTTAACCAATGGTTAAGAAAATTATTTCGACTCGACGATTTTGGGCTCTCTGCTCTTCGGTTTGGTTAGCTTCTTCAATCGTTTTTCCGCTGGCTCGTGGACGGGTATCGGCATATCCAATTGCCCGAAAACGATCGGCTGGTAGACCAAGTCCGATGAAATAGCGGACAACCTGAGTGGATCTGGCGGATGATAACTCCCAATTGGATGGAAAAACCTCGGATTTAATGGGAACATTGTCAGTATGTCCTTCGATCGCAATTGGAAAATTGGATTGCGCAATCATTGGAGCTAATTTATTCAGAATCGGGAAAATGCCTGGATTCAAATCTGCTTTGCCAGAGGCGAAAGAAATCTCAGTTGGGATTTTGATTGAAACTCCGCGAACACTGGTTTCGACCTCGATAACTCCTTTTAATTGTTCTTGTTCAACGACGTCAACGACTTTATCATAGATTTCTTTAATTGAAAAGTGCTGGGTGGCTTTGGGTTTGGCGCCTCCCAGGGCTTTCTCGACAGAATTGCCAATTTGTTCCAGTTTGACCGGGTCAATGCTGGAAATGGAAAATAATAAGATGAAAAAAGTTAACAATAATGACATCATATCCGAGTAAGTTACCAGCCATGGTTCTTCGTCACCAGTGTCCTGGTTAGAGAATATTTTGTGTCTTGGTTTCGTCTCGTCAGCCATTATTATTTAGTCTCTTCCGGCTTTTGCCAATCGCGTGGTCGCAGGTAAGAATTGAGTTTTTCCCGGACAATGAGGGGGTGTTTGCGAGCATGCAATAGTAATACTCCTTCGATTAACATCGTTTGGAGAATATTTTGCTTTTGGATGCGGGATTCAAATTTAACTGCCATAGGGTTAAAGATTAAATTGGCCAATATTACACCATAAAAAGTAGTAACTATCGCGGCGCCCATACCTTTACCGAGTACTTCCATCGGATCGAGTCCAGCGGTACTAATCTGAGCCATTCCATAGAGCATAACAATCAACCCGATCAAGGTTCCGAGCATTCCGTAAGCCGGTGAATATTTTCCCATTGTGCGTAAGACGTTGGCTTCGCCTCGCTCCCGTGAAGCCCGATTTTCGATTCTGGTTTCCAGAATCTCACGGATTTCCTGGGGATTATAGCCATCTACGACCATTTGGAGGCCATCTCGTAAAAACGGATTTTTGACATCGGGGAGTGCTTTTTCTAAATCTTGCATACTCTTACGAGCAACGCTGGCCAATCCAACAATTTCTTCAACTTCGTCTGTCATCTTGATTTTTTCTTTTTTAAATACGGCGATAACTGAACCGATTAAACTTAAGACCTCTTTAACCGAATAGCTGATCATCGTTGAGGCAAAAGAACCACCGACCACGATAAAGATACTGGAGACATTCCAGAACATTTTAAAATCTGTAGTCAATCCGGCGATTCCCATTATGATAAGAGCTGTTCCGGCGATAATTCCAAATATAGTGGCAATATCCATACTGGTTTTTACTCCTTTTGTTCTCCACCAACACTGCGTAATCTATTTTCGCTCATTGCGCGCAAGATATTACGGACATCATCATATTCCGGGTCAATTTTAAGAGCGATATTCCAGTTAATTGAAGCTCGTTCAATGTCGCCCATCTTGTAGTAAATCGAACCGCGTCTGGCATAAGCTAGAGCCAGGTTGGGATTCAATTCGATGGCGGCATCTACTTCTTTTAAGGCTTGCTGATAATCGCCTGAATAAAAATAGCTCAAAGAATTCGACAGGTGCTTTAAGGCTAGATTAATATTCCGTTCCATAGCATATTTAGCAAGCTTAGCCGAACGAACCGAATCCTCGAGAACGGCACTTTTTTGCTTCAGCTGGGCAACTTGACTGTTAAGGTACTTGATTTGGGATTCATACACCCGGAGTGAATCACGTAATTTGGCTATTTCGAAGTCGGCGGCTTTAAGGGTTGAATCCAACTTGGCGGCGAATTGTTCTTCCACATCGAGAATAGCCTTTGTGTCGGCATTAACCATTCCTTCGAGAGTCCGCCGTTTTATATTTTCCGGTTTGATACGCGGTATGGTGAAATCGAGACTAAGACTGAGACTGGGATGTCTATTCTGAGCAGTAGTGCTGTAATTTTTACTGCCGAAATTATAGAGATAGGCGGCATTATTGAGGCCAATACTTAGATTATAATCCTGGGTCAGCGGAATGCGTGAGCCAATATTGAGGCCACCCCCATCGAATTCGACAATGAAAGCCACTCCACCTTGATCTTTTCTGATATTGGTATGAACCAATATCCCGGCAAATACACCCATATTGGTGGTGGAATCGGCTCCAAAAGTTGACGCCAGACTGCCTGTACCAAACCCCATATAGGTATGAAGAGTACTATTGGTAAATTGTTTTTCATTGCTCAGCAGGGCGAAAAGTGATAGCGTTTCCGTACCAATATTGAGATTTTTTTCGCCTTGTCGGACAACCATATCATGAATACCAGCCGCGAAGCTAATATCACCGTAACTAAAAATTCGTTTTTGAAGATGGAGACCAAATTCCACCGGACGGGTGCCGGCAATGCCCTGGACAGTAGTTAATCCAACCTTAAAGGTATTGGTAAGATCTGCTTCGAAGAATATTCCTTTGGCAATTAATGTGTCGGAGAATCCGTAGGTATCACTGGCAAAACCAGTGCGAAATACATACGGCGTGCGATAAACACTGCTGACCGGAATTCTCATCATATTGCCAGGATGGGAAAAGGAAAGACGCGTCACCGACTCGCCTTGCAAGAAGGTTATAGTTAGCAGTAAAAATAGTGAAATTTTTAGATGAGGTCTGGTCATTGAGCCAAGCTCCATTTAGTGTTCAATCAGTACCTTTTAGCCGTTTTAATTCTAAGTCAGCTAGTTTGGCCAGATTTCCATCAGGAAATCTTTTGAGAAGTCGAATGAAGAAAATTTCAGCCATATGAGGATTGCCTAACTTTTGATAGGTGATTCCCGTCAGGAAAAGCGCATCATCTAGCTTCTCTGATAATGGGTATTCTGCCACTTTCTTCAGATATTCAATAGCTAAATATTCATCTTGCAGTTGAATATAGCAATAGCCAATCCAGAAGTATGTATCACCAATGGTTGCATCGGGCATATTGCTGGCTAATACTTTTAGAAAATAGTCAATTGCAACGGGATAATTCTTTGCCTGATAAGCAGATTGACCTTTTTGCCAAAAACGTTCCCCTTCGTGGCGTGAGTAGATTTGAACAGGAACCGTGAGGTTCGCAAATGGCGAGAGAAAAATGCGTTTCGAGAGATCATCAACTTTTTTTTGAAGAGAATCATTAGCCTGATCCAGGAGCCTAATTTGATGATTCATCGTCGAAAAAGCCGAGAAGAGGGAGTCTATTTGGTTCTGGATAGAAACCAAATTTGGATTAGCAACGCCTTTTGGAAGGGGGGCAGACTCCCTCGCCGGCTCTATAGATATCCCAAGATCATACATTATATTGGGTGTACCAACTGCTCGGGACGAATCAAATGTCTGGGCAGAGAGCAGAATTGGTAAGGTTATCATAATTATAATTTTTCTCACTTTAAAATTTTTCTTGGGAAATAAGATATTGGTAAGCTTTGGGGACGAGGTCACTCTTGGGATAATAATTGATTAAATCGTTAAAAGCCGTGCGAGCTTCCGCTTTTTTGTCCAATTTTAGATAACTTAAACCGATCTTAAAGAGCGCGGCATCGGCTTTATTGCCGTCGCCCAATGCTTTTACCATTTGAAAAGCCGCAACTGCTTCTTCGTATTTTTCTTGTGAATAGAGACACTCACCCAGCCAGTATTGGCAATTATCGGATAAGGGATGATCCTGACGCAATTCCAATAGATTTTTAAAATTTTTTTGACTGGCGGTCAGATTGCCGTCGAAATATTGATTCAAAGCTTCATTATATCGTTCCCGAAATGTGGCGTCGTCGCTTAGATCGTGCGATTTGAGTGTAACTTCGGTCGGTTTGGTGGTGGATTGAATTTCTTCGACGATTCCCTGATTAAGACGTCGGTCTTCTTCGATAGTCTGGTGATAGATACGTAAATTATAATTTTCGTTTGAATTTTTTTCAGAAGTGTTTTCAAGAAGAGTTTGTTTAGATTCCATTGAATCACGTAAGGAGGTATTTTTATATTGCAATTCTCTCAATTCTTTTTTGAGATATTCGAGTTCTTCCTTTAGATTGTAAATTTCGATGTCTTTTTGATCAATCAATTTTTTAGTATCATCTACCTGACCTTCAGGTGTAATACTCTTAACCTGGCCTAAGCAGATTCCGGTCACTATCAAAGTTGTCACAAGAGAAAGGGCCAATGATCGGGGCATTATTTATAAACCTCCCAATCAATATTGTAAGAATAGCCGATAAACTGCCCAAAATCCTTAGGAATGATCATCTCAAAAGTCCCGCTAGCACCGGGTAATAATGAATTGTTACTGGTAATGCCGGAACCTTCAAAAGTGACATAAGAGCCTTCCACAAAAGCTGTTCGGGTTTCCGTATCGCCGCTCCAATTTTTGCGGAAAACGAAATTGATTTTGACAAAGTCAGCCCTGCGACCTCCAATATTTTTTATCTCTCCGGAGAGAATGGTGTTGCCGCTGAGGTCTTTACGTTCTTTGATGTTACCGACCAGTACACAATTGGGAACACGGCTGATCGGCTCGCTAATCTGGGAGGGCTCGCTGGTTTTTGAAATGTAGGGCGCTTGGATGGTTATTGGCGCAGTGTCCTTAACGTCGGTAGCAACTTCTTGCGGTACGAATTGCTCCTCTCGTTTTTCGACAATATTAGTTACGACTCTCACGACCTGATTTTTATCAATAACGAGATAACCGATTAAAGTTTCGACCTTAATTATTTTATCGTCTTGATAAATGATTTTGCCATAGATAGAAGTTCCGTTTATCAGGATAATTTCTTTTTCGTAGATGGAAAGAGGATTATCCCACATCTGGCTCTTTGCCTGTAATTCTTTCAAGGCTGATTGGAGGTGTTTAACCTCGGCAGATAATTTTTTTACTTCGAAGGTAAGTTCGTTGATGACATACTCCTGGTCCGCGGCAGTGGCTTTGACCGGTGCTGTGGCTATTTTGGGCTGAGATGCTGGTAAAGTAGATTGGGAACCTGGCTTTATAGCTGGTTTTTTAGCTTCTCCTGATTGGGCTTTGGTAGTTTTTTCGACGGTTTTTTCTGGTTTAGGCCGAGAAGTACCACAAGTACTAAGACTTAGCGCCAGAACGATAAATACGTAAAAAATTTTGGCTTTCATAATCCCACACCTTCAGATAAACAGTGCCTATTTTTTCTAATTTGACACTATAGCGTTGCATCCCATTAGAATATATATTTTAAAATAGTAAAATGTCAAGTAAAAAATTGATGTAAATAAGTGAGTTAGCCAAAATTATTTAAATTTTTAATTGAAATTGGCTATTCAAATGCTTTCCGAATGATTTTTTCTCAGGCAAAAAACGATTTACCAAATCACTTTAACCACCGATCGAGAACCGTAAAGTAGCCGCAATCCCGGCATAATCATTCATATTACTGCCTACGAATTGGAGATCAACTCCCTGTTTCAAAGCCCGGTGAACCAGATGTTCCACCAGATCATTGGTTCTTTCTAATTTTCCACATCCAATTGGACAGGTGTTGAGCGTTTTTAAGCTAAGGTAGCCACAATTGCGGCAAAACGAACCCTTTTGAAAAAAATGCTCTTGAATGATAAGCTTCTCTACCCAGTTGTCCTGGATTTTGTCCAGAACGGCTTGAATGCCGTCCACAGCCTGACCAGCTGACTTTTTATCAAGTAAACTTTTCAAGAGTACTTGTTCGTAATCCTGACGTGCTTTTTCTTCGGTTTTTTCTACTTTTTTCAGGACTTCTGGCAACGGTGCGGTCGGTTCGACTTCGATCTGACCGGCAATTCGTGAATTAATATAAGGGTGTAAATATTTTGAAAATTCGGACAATGCTTCTTTTCTCCCACCCAGGATTATCCAATTGAAATCGTATTTTTGATGGAGATCGAAAATTTGCTGAGATACTTCTTTGTAATGCTGGATAACGCCCTCATGGATATTGCGTTCGACTTTACGTTCCTGGCGTCCCTTAAAACCGCCAACCTTGACGGATTCAGGAGCGTTATCCTCGATATGAAAAAGTTCCTTGAATTCACCAAGCCGTGACTCAAATATTTTGGCTTTAGAACGATCAATCAAAACCAGGGCATAATTGCGATAGCGACTAAAAAGCATTGTATAAGGGCGAATATAGGGATAAGGTTGAATCACGAGAATATTTTGAGGCAGGGGTCTTTTAAAATTTAGCGTGCGCCAGAAATTTGCACCGCTGGACGAGAAACAGATTGAGCTGATGCTTTCAGCGGGATCTAATTCTTCTCCGTACCAGTGCAAAATCCGATCGAAATCGGATAATACGGACTCTTGTTCTTCAGCGCTCAATTGCCGGAAATACGTTTTTTCCTTTTTATAGCGAATTTGTTTTTTGAGTTCAACGATATGACTCTTTCGGTTACCAGCAATATTATCGAGCGTAAAGTAGGCACTGGTCACTGGGAATTTGTTCTGCGGGAGGTGAACCAAATCTTTTAAAATCTGTTCTCTGATCATATTGACTCCTTTGGTTAAGAATTATATTTATGGGGGTTAAAAGTTGCATTCATTAATCAATTACGCACCGCTTGTCGTCGGCATTTTTCTTCTTTTCGTTTTCAGATATGCAGGTATCAGTGACCAATTCAGCGAGACTTAGAAATCTTAATCTCACACTAATTAATAAGGAATATTTTTGATATTAGCAATAGATATTTGCTTTAATCGTAGGAAAAATATTTTTCAGATTAACCAGCGTGGCAAATGTGGACTGCTCAAGATCATTTCGTACGGATCAGCATTTGCCAAACCGCTACAATCAACGACCAGACAACGAGCTGTTTTCCCCTCTTCCAGACTGCCAACCTCCTTATGAAATCCAATGGCGTAGGCTCCATTCAACGTGGCGAATTTCAGCGCGAGCTCCGGAGTTACACCATAGGCATCAACACATTCGATCATTTCTTTGCGAATATCGAGGTCGGGAACCAAAGCCCGGCTTTCTGTACCGAGGCATAGGTTAATACCTTTTTCTAGTAATGAATCAACCGGCGTCTTGACTTCGGATAAGATTTTGCTACTGCGTGGGCAAAGACAGACATTAACTTTTGCCCCAAATTCCTTGATGAAATCAATTTCATCGGCGGTAACGCAATTCATATGGGTCAAAATATTGTGGCGAGCGTAAAAATGATTAGCAAAAAAATAACGAATAGCCGTTAAGCCTGGCACCTGCCAGGAATAGTCAAAGTCTTCATTGGCAAGCAAAAATTGGCGTAACAAGCCGCTACCATTAAGGGTAAATTCATTCTCTTCCGGGATAATATCAATATGGATAGCAATATGCCGTTCAGAGAATACGATTTCGTGTAATAATTGGGGTGAAGTCGCCCAAATATAAGATGGGGCGAGATGTTTAGTAATTTTTTTCTCAGGAGTTTGATCCTGAATTAGCTCGCGAAAGGTTCGGATTATCTCGGAAGCCTGGTAGTTTTTGAAACCGGTCACTTCATAGAACTGGCGAGCGAAAACTTGATTGTCCATTAAGGCTGAGTATGAAGCTCCTTTGGTGGTCAAATCGGCTAGAGCAATTGTACCGAAGTTGATATTTTCTGTCAAATTGGCGGCCGCGTATTCCGCCTTAGTGATTTCATCGGTCCGAGTAAAATCACGGACAAACTGCATATACTTAAGAAAATTAGCCGGCGTTTCGGCCAGGGGTGGATGTTCAAGATGAGTGTGGGCATTGATAAATCCCGGAAATATGACGCTATCCCCGAGATCAATTAGAGGAGTTTCGAGGTCAGTTTGTAAATTTTCAGCGCTTTCAACCTCAATGATCTGTTGGCCTTTAACTATTATTACTCCCTTTTCAATAGGCGGCTGGGAAACTGGAACGATCCAGCGTGCGGTATAGCCTTTCAAGGTCTCCGAATTTTCCGGCTGATTGTTCGCCATATTTATGATTACTCCATTTTCTAATTTTGATTATTCCACCAGAACAATTTTATTGAATAGTGCCCTAAAAACCAAACCTATATGAAAATAAATTCACCAGCGCGTAATCCAATATTTGTGACCGTCGGAATGAACGATAAATGCGCGGCTCAGGTCAGTTCGGTGAATTTCTGTGCCGAATGCTTCGTAACGGGTGATGGTCCCAGCGGACGGGTGCTTGAATTTATTATTTTTCCCGACAGATATAACGGCCAGGTCTGGAGCTATCTGTTCGATAAATGCCTGACTCGAAGAAGTCGAACTGCCGTGATGCGGAACTTTCAATATTTCGGACTGCAAAGTCGAACGCCATAGATTTAAGTAATTTTCAGATAACTTTTCGACATCGCCACAAAAGAGAAAATCGGTTTGGCGATAACTTATTTTTAAGACATTAGAATAGTCATTGAATCCGGGCGGATGCAATTCCAGGAACGCTTTTGACGGGTGCAGAACGAAAACATTCAAGGATTCGGCTAAAGGGAAACAATCTCCGGCATAAAGGTGTCTGATTGGAATTTGTAAAGAATCGGCCAGGGTATGAATTTCACGATAAATCTGAGAACTGGCAGAAATATCCGGTTCCCAGATTGCGCCAATTTGAAAATTGCGCATAAGATAAGGAGCTCCGCCGATATGGTCATTGTGCGGGTGACTCAAAGCCAGATAATCAATTCGCCGGATGCCTTTGCGCTTGAGGAATGGCGCGATCGTGGATTCACCGTAATCGCGTCGGAAAGTCCGGTCGCCCGTATCAATCAACATTGTTTCGCGGTTGGGGAATTCTAAAAGAATCGCATCGCCTTGGCCGACATCCAGAAACGTTACTTTAAGAACCGGTTTGGATAGATTTTTCGTCCAGATTAGAAAATTAATGCCGATGAGGAAGCTGAATAAGGCTAATTTTTGAACCGGTTTTTTATTGAGGTTTAGCAGAATTAATAGAATTAAATATCCAAGATAAACTCCTCCAAGCTTTATCGCTGGTATGGTCAGATAAGCAAATGGTACCCGCCCTGAGATTTTAACGATCCAGGTCAATAAGCTGATTAAAACCATTTGAACTTCACCGAAAGTCAGATTGAAACCGCTCCATAAAAATCCGAGAATTACCTGACCGAATCCCAAACCACCGATAAGCCCGACCAGCGGGACAACTGCTAAATTGGTCACCAGTGAAATGAGCGGAATCCGCTGGAAGTAAAAAACCGTAATCGGTATGGTGCCCAATAAAGCCGAAAGCGAAACGAGAAAGAGTTGCCAGATTTCACGCAATCGGCGATTCTTGACGTTGGAAATTTTAAGTGGCAGAGGTAATAAATATTCCAATTGTCGGTAAACATAGACGATCGAAATTACCGCCATAAATGAGAGCTGAAAACCCATATCGAAAATCTGGAGCGGATCGAACAGGGATTGAATCAAAGCTGCTGCGGCGATCGTATTATAGATGTTGGAGCGCTTTTCCCAACCCTGCGCAATCAATGTTAAAATAGCCATTATGACGGCTCGATTAACAGACGGTCGCAGGCCGACCATCAAGGCGTAAAATCCCAGCCCAAGAATCGCCAGAACCATTTTCGGCTTTTTAGGAATAGGCAAAAAGCCGAGAATCAGCATAATTACCATCGTCACATAAACTACGTGCATGCCGGAAACCGAGAGAACATGGACAACGCCGGTATCAACAAAGGCCTGGTTGGTTTCGTCGCTGATTTCACCACGCACCCCGACGATCAAAGCTTTCAAAATGGCATTTTGTTCGCCGGACATAGATTTGTCGAGGAGCTCTTCGACTTTGATGCGCGAGTAATTGGCGGCTCTGCGCAGGGAGCCGCTTCGGCCGATTATAGTCGGACTCTGTCCGGCATCCAGGTAAGCTGTGGCATAAATGTGATGATTAGCCAGATAACGCCGGTAGTCAAATTCGCCGGGATTGCGCGCTGGCGCCGGCTGATTAAGCCGGGCGTTGAAAGCAATCCAATCGCCGTAAATAACATTGTTGGTAGGTTGCTTGACGGTCAGAATTAGTTTGCCGTTCCATTCCTGCCAATCGGGATGTTTTATGCGTAAATTCTTCAAGCGAACTTTTAATTTATCCTCGCCGCTAAATTCAGCTTGTTCCACCATCGCAATTACGCTGTCTGGTTCATCTGAAAAATAAAATTGGCTTAAGTGATCAGGGCCGGTGACGGTCCGCAAAGAATGATTAATTCCGCCGAGACCAAACAATGCTATTCCAATCAATAAAAGCGACCGAGATTTCGACGAGAAAACAATTCCCAAAAGGAAGCTGATTAGCAAAATAATGAACCAAACTTCCGGCAATAAATGCGAGGTATGGTCGGTGATAATCCCGCCTAAGTAAACTACACAAATACCAACGAGTGGCATTCGTTCAAGAATGTTCTTGATCACAACCTTCCTTTTTTATGACAAACGGCGCTTTAAGTTAAAACGCCGGAATCTTGACGATCACGCTCAAGTATAACCAATTATAAGCGCTGGTAGCCATGATAATGGCCAGTGTGAAAAGCCAGAAATGATAACGGCTATTGAAATTCAAAAGGTAGAAAATATAGGACATCGCCAGCGTAACTATTGCGGAAATTACTAAGGTTCCAAAAGTTACCGCTAACCCCACCGACCTGTCAGTTTTTAAAATCTGGAAAAATACCGTAGCAAAAAAGAGAGTAACGGTAAAAATAATTATGTACCAGAGAACATTTCCGAGACAATTGTTGCCTCGTAAGAACTGGCAGAGAACTCCCCAGAAAAAGCAAAGTATCGCCGAAATGGTACAGACGGCAAACCAGGTCAAATAGTAAATATTGAAAGTTTGGGACGGAATCCAACTGCGATACTGGCGGAGGACATTCGGTTCGATAGAAACCAAGAGTAGTCCGAATAAAGCAATGCCGATCGTAATCAGATAACGATAAATGTGCCGTGCCAGATTGATTTCTTCAAATTCGGTATGGTCGTTCATCGTATCTTCTCCGGGAATGTAGGATTTATTTTTGGATGAGCGCACGTCGCGCTTCGTTTAGCCAAAAATCGGACTGTTCAATCTGTCCCTTCTGGCGAGCCAGGACAATGCGCAGTGCGGCTTCGATCTTGATTTTCTGGTTATATTTGTCTTTATAAAAAGTGTTCAGCAATTCAATCAATTGAGTAATATCTTCGATTTGCTTAGGTGGGAAATAGGCGCTAATCCGGCTACGCATTTGATTGACGTAGAAAGGAACGGTAAAGGTGAATTCGCGCTTTTCTTGCTCAGCAAGGCAAAATTGAATGATTTCATCGGATTTTTGCAATCCCTGTAGATAACCCAATAGCCAGTAATATTTATTATCGTATTTCATCCGCCGCCAGATGGTACCGTCAATGTCAGTTGGATTTTGAGCTAGAAGGGGGGAGGCGGTATGAAAAGCTATTCCGATACAAATTAACGTCAGCCAATAGCGAACTACTCGCATTGCTCTTCTCCCTTTTCTTCAAAATGGTTGATAATTGGATAACGCCGTCCCAGGCCGAAAGCTTTGCCGCTAATTTTTAGACCGGGTGCAGCCTGACGGCGCTTGAACTCGGCTGATTTAATGCGGCGAAAAATGTCATTTACCAGGTTTCTTGGATAACCCATCTGAACCAGTTCTGCCGGGGTTTTTTGCTCAATGATAATGTCATCTACCAGCGGGCTGACGATCGCGTAATCGAACGGGTCCACCTGACCGGGGGCCAATTCAGCCGTCGGGATTTTGCTGAAAACGCGTTCCGGAATGATTAGCCGCCCTGCCGTTTCGTTGAAATAGCTAGCGACTTTGTAAACGTCTAATTTGCTTAAATCGGAAATCACGGCCAGCGCGCCGCACATATCGCCATACATTGTGCAATAACCAAGCGCCAATTCAGTTTTATTGCCAGTAGTCAAAACGTAAGCGTGGTATTTATTGGCAAGCGCCATTAATAGATTGCCGCGAATGCGAGATTGGATATTTTCTTCGGTAACGTCCGGAGATGTCTCGCCGAAAACTGGTTTTAATTCCTGAAGATAAGACTGAAAAATTTTTTCGATCGGGATTTCGATTAGTTTGATATTTGTATTTTTAGCTAAAATAAAAGCGTCTTCTCGGCTTGTGGCGGAAGTATATTGCGACGGTAAAAATACTCCCAGAACGTTTTCAGCACCGAGGGCGGAAACGGCGATGCAAGCGACGAGTGCCGAATCAATTCCGCCGCTCAATCCGATGATCGCCTGTCGCCCGCCGGTTTTATAAAAATAATCGTGCACGCCGAGGGTCAAAGCCTGATAAATGCTGGCTTCGCGTTGAATTTTCGGCCAGGGCATTCCGCGACCGCATCCGCTAACTAAATCCAGCTCGAAAACGACTAGGTTTTCTTTGAACTCTTCGCCCCAGCCGATCGTTGAACCGGAGGCGTCCAGAGCGAAAGAATTGCCATCGAAAACCAACTCGTCACGGCCGCCAACTAAATTGACCAGTACGAATGGTCGCTTGAGTTTAATTACTTTGTCGAGTACTAATTGCCGACGGCGATCACGTTTATCATATTCGAAAGGCGAAGCCGATAAATTGATTACTAACTCGGCACCCTGAGCAACCAATTGATCGGTTACTTTAATATCGCTATTGCTATCCCACAAGTCTTCGCAGATTTCTACGCCGAGCCGAACAGAATGACCACCGATTGCGATTGTTACCGGCAGGTTTTCACTGGCTGGAGTGAAATAGCGGCATTCGTCAAAAACATCATAATTGGGCAGAAGTGTCTTGGAGCGCGTCGCGACCAGTTGACCGGATTTAATGACGGCGGCGGCGTTGTAAAGTTTGCCATTATCCCGAGCGACGAAGCCCAGAATAACGACCATCGCACTGTGGCAAGCGGTAGTTATTTTATTTAGCCATTGCAAATTACAATCAACGAAAGATTGTTCCAGCAATAAGTCCTGCGGCGAATAGCCGGTAATTGCCAGTTCCGGGAAAATCAGTAAGTCCACTCCCTGTTGTTCGGCGTCTTGAATAAAGTTGATAATTTTTTTAGCATTGCCGGGTAAATCGCCGAGAATGGGATTAATCTGTGCCAGTCCGATTTTAATTTCAGGTTTCAAAATCTAATCTCGAAACTTTTGTAGCCGACTAAGTCGGGCAATTTATTGACAATTACATTAGTAACGTGACTTAATGGTGGTCCGGCTTTGAGTTCGCTGATAAAGTCATTGATCATTCCTTCCTCACCCTCGACTTCGCAATAAACGTCGCCGTTGGGCAGATTTTTAACATAACCGGTCAAGCCATAGCGCAGAGCAATCCGGCGAACATACCAGCGGAAACCAACTCCCTGAACGACACCCTGAACAATAATCTCAACGCGTATCGCCATATACCTATTCTCCGAAAGCAAATGCTACGGCGGCTGAAGCGCTATCGAACTGGCGCAGATTGCTGATTTCCGGCCAGGAATTCAACCCGCAGACCGGTTTATTCAATTGCAAACAGTAGGCGATTTCTGACAAGGTTCCATATTTGCCACCGATGGCAATGGCGGCATCACAGGCGCGAGCGATAATAGCATTGCGGGCAACGCCGATTCCGGTTGGCAGAGCGATTTTTACCCACGGATTGGCATCATTTTTATCTGCGCCTGGCAGAAGGCCAATAGTCAACCCGCCGGCTGAGACGGCTCCCTTGCAAGCGGCTTCCATAACGCCAGTGCGTCCGCCGCAGAGTAAAATCGCACCTCGTTCGGCGATGGCGCGACCGACATCATAAGCCAATTGATAAATTCGTTCGTCGCATTCGCGGCCACCCAGAACGGCAATGATTTTTGGGGAAGAGTTCATTTCGGTCTTGGAATAAATAGATGATGAAAATGACATTTGCGTTTTTTCAGACTCATTAGTTTTTGAAATTTGTCTTTTTCCCTTTGCCATCATTGAAATTAACTGAGATTAATTTAGCGTAATTTTATTACCGAAGTCATTAAAATTATCAAACCAATATTTTCGCTGTGGTTCGGGAACGCTTGCAACGCCTCCCGAAGCAGGCATTAGCAGTAATTTGACATTGATAATCAAACCATTGTGAGGAAAATTGATGGGTGATTTGGTTAGCGGGTCTTCAAAGATACTTGAAAATCCATCTATTTTTCTTAAACCGTCGGTATGTTCAGTACCTTTCGGATCAACAAAAAGGATTAAGTATTTTTTACCTTTCTGTGCCCAAAATATGAAGTCCGGTTTAAAATCAGAAATTCGATCTTCCTTTGGATTATAATAGGGAATAGAAACTTCATCAACCGTTTGATCGAGTTTAGAAAATAACCACCAATCGAATTCCTTAAATTTGTTGTCGGGCTGTCTAAGATACTCTTCCATCTTTTCGATAAACTTAACCTCACTCTTAACATTTATGATATGTTCGAGATAAGCGCATTTCTCGGTTTCGGATAAAATCACTGGAAGATAATAGTGGTTAGCAATGTATTTGATTTTAGTTTTTTCATTTCCGTAAGAATATTCAATCTCACAGGCATATTTTGATTGTGCTTCCTCTATTTCCCTGACGAAGCGATTCGTATCTTTGTGTACATCGAAATCCAATTTCAACTGCTCAATGTACATGGCCTTATCTGGATAGTTTTGCACTTTTTGGATTGATTCTACAATTTTCTCATAATCGGCATTGAGCCTACACCTTATTTTCTTGAAATGAACGATTTCATTTCCTAACTCTTTAAAGGTGTCAAACTTTTTATTCTTTATGCTAAAGTGATTAATTATCTGACCAAGGATTATTTCCGGTTCGTAGAGAGAATTCTTGTTTTCAGGTTCAAAGTATTGTTCTGCATGGTCAAAACTTTCCCTAATTTTCTTTAAGACCTTGATATCACAATCATATTTAGCTACGATAACTTTATCTGGCAATAACTGATGTAATTGTTTGGTCAGTGCTAAATCATTTTCACTTACAGAAATTTTCTGGGGTTGACTTTCCTCGGCAAAAATTTTTTCAGAATCACGATAAACAGGAATAAGCAAGATTTTACCTGTACTTGCCGGATTAATTATAAATTTGCTTCCTAAATTTTTGCTTTCCTCTTCTCCTTTTAGAACAGCCATTATTTCCTTAAGGTTATTGGCATTAGTTCCGAAGATAAACAGGCTTTCGATCGGTAAGACCCATTTATTGATTTTTTGAAATAATTGCTCATTGATTACTCCGGCATTGAGCAAATTCTGTAAACGCTTCCGCTGGTATTTGATCGGTTCGATTCTGACTCCGCGACCTACCGACTGCAGGACAAACTTTTTTGCATCGCTTCCTATGCCGATATTCACAAATAAAACAATGTTCGGTCGGTTGGAATCCCAGCCTTCGTAGAAAGCTCGCGAGCCCATAAGAATATTAATGTCGGAGTCATCCTGATTTATTTTCCGGAAATAGCTTTCGTTTTCGAAACTTTCATTAATTTCATATCCCTCAAGTTTGTCTTTCAGCCAGCCGGAAATGTCCCCAATTTTAATTAAGGCAAAAGGCTTTTCGGCAGTCTTAAGCTTAAAAATCAATTCATTTTTATTGCTGGGGATTTTTAAAACCTCAATGTTGCCGGCAGTTTCAGCGTTCAAAACGTATTTTAAAATATCGTCGTAATTCAATTGGGAGATTAAATCGTTATCAATTACACAGTCCAATTCTTCGAACTCAAACTTTGAATTAGTATTGAAGTCCTGAATTAGTTCTTGTTTTGCCTGATCTAATAAATCATACCTAATTTCATTTTTAGCGACTTTTTCCAATTCCCTAAAAAATAACTCAAGATCAGATTCTTCTACATCTACCGAATTAACCAGAGTCAAAAGAAGTGGGCGGTGGTATAACGAGCTATCAACTTGTCTGATTTCTTCAAAATACTTATTGATATAAGTCAAAAGCACAAGGGTTTTCAAAACGACTTTTTGCTTTTCGACTGGTGAAAAATCGGTTTTATCGCGAAATGCGCTGATTTCGGTAGAAGATAGATAAATATGTTTGCCATATCCTTCTGTTACAAAACTTGAGAGGTTGAAGGCATATACACAGGTAGCGAAATCCCGCGGATCGGTAAAGGTCGCGGAAAAATTAAATAAGAACCCATTTCGGGAAAGAATAGAATATAGAATCTGACGCTTGCTGTCTTCTTTATCGCCTTTGTGCGCCTCGTCCAGGAGAATATACCATCTACCGTTATTATCGAAATTTCTAAAGTTGATGATTTTTTCTTTTTGGATATCGGAGATTAAATCGGAACGGTAATAAAAAACAGTTATTTCATTTTTAGAAAAAGGCAAAGCATTGTCACGCTTGGTGCTTTCATAATCTCTCAAGTTTATGGGAGTAATTTTTGTGTCAAAATTGAAACTGTTGAATTCTGCAATATGATTTTTGAATTGATCCAGAAGGTCATCACGATGGGCTAAATAAAGCAAATCTCCGGCCGGTAACTCTTTATCGGTAATCAGCTTGCCTAAAAATTCAATCAACTTGACAATAATCAGCGTCTTGCCGGAACCAGTCGCCATCCAAAAGCTCATCCGATTGATAAAATGCTCAAAAGAAATTTTATTTTCTAATGCAGGATAATCCCTGTCATATTCCAGAAGATATTTGGCTGTCTTTTTGCCCTCTCTCTTTTTTAAATCGTAGTCGAAATTTTCTGATAAATCGTTAGCTTTGTAGTGATTGAATAAATTCCTTTTTCGTAAGTGGGTGTTTGCGATTACATCGTCAGGCTTTTCCTGCCCCCCCTTCTCGAAAGGGTAATCAGAGGATGGATTGTTGCCTTTGAAATAGAGCCACAACCCTTTAAGCGCGTTTTGAAGCGCTTGCTTTTGAAAATCAAAAAGCGTTTTGTCTTTTGAAAACCGACCAAAATCAAATCCCTGCCACTTGATTGGTAAGTTTTGGAAATTATTATCTTTATTATCTTTTACGATGTTTTGAAGATATAATTTCATACTGTCAGTAAGTTTGTAATTAATCTAATAAATTTTTCTTTTTCATCGGGATTGCTTATCGCTATTAAAAGTGACAGTGCGGTTAGAGCATTATCGTTTATTTTCTTTTCACCGTTCGGCTTATAAAGATAATCGCTTTTATCCAGCAAATAAATAAACAGAAAAGAAGCAATCCGTTTATTGCCGTCCATAAAAGGATGATCTTTGATGATAAAATACAAAAGATGAGCGGCCTTTTCTTCCAGCGATGGGTATAATTCCCTTTTGTCAAATGTCTGATAAATGTTTCCTAAAATGGCTTTAAATTGGTCGCCATTTTCCTGGCCAAATAAATCGCTGGCTTCCTTTTTTATAATCAGCTCCTTTTTAATTTGGTCAGCCACTTTTCGCGCTTCTTCATAAGTTATGATAAACTGGCTTTTTGTTTTTTTGGCCAAAGTCAGTTTTCCCTTGTCGTATTGCTCCAGCAAGGTTAATGTTCTGGCATAGTTTGAAAGTAAAGCTAAAATTTCTCCTTCCTGTCCGGCAAGCAATTCGTGTTTTGATTTTTCTTGAAGCAGGGCAATTGTTTCCTGTAAATCCTGAAAGGAGTTTTTATACTGAAGGAGCCTTTTTTCGTTTAGGGTGTATCCTTTAACTAAATGTTCTTTTAGAGTATTAGTAGCCCAGATACGGAATTGCGTCCCACGAATAGACTTTACCCTATAGCCAACTGAAATAATCACATCGAGGTTATAAAAATTAGTTTCATAGTTTTTACCATCTTTAGCAGTTATCCGGAATTTCCGGATAACTGAATTTTCATTTAATTCTCCTTCGGAAAAAATGTTTTTTATATGCTCATTGATTGTTCTTACATCTTTATCCAGAAGTTCTGCCATTTGTTTTTGGGTAAGCCAGACTGTATCTTCTTTAAGCCGTACTTCTAATCTTGGGCCTTCTTTGGACGTATAAATAATTACTTCGCCTTTTTCGATGTTCTGATTTTTCACAAATAAATCATTCCCACCAAATCAATGGCTTTATTAGTTTATAGTCCAGGTCCTTGATATTGATCGGCTCATTCAAACCATTCAACCAAACTTTGTCCGCTTCAATTTTCTTGATCCACTTTCCAGTTAGATTAGATAGAGTTTCGGCAATATCTATATTGGGATAAAGTTTATCCAGATCAACCTTGACTTTATTGCTCTCGTAATCAATTTCCAGCGCTTTGAGCATTTTTTCGTCTTTCATAAAGACATATTCCTGATAGGGCGAACGCCCCTGAACGGTAAACAAATCGCCGTCATCGTGTTTGCAGTTAGCCAGCGCCTCCTCGTATTGCTCAAGTTCATAATATTTGAAAAAACCGCCGCCTTGCCAATCAATATCTTTTGATAAATGTGGTCGCCTTTCCAATTCTCCAAAATTTATATTTTTATCACCAGATAAAACTAACTTCATGCGTCCTTTAACACCCAATTTTTTCACGCCTTCGGAATAATAAATTTCTTCAAAATGAGATCCCATTTCTATACCAACCCATTTCCTATTTAACTTATGAGCAACCGCAGTTGTAGTGCCTATCCCTAAAAAGTAATCCAGCACAATGGATCTCGGTTCAGAAGATGATTGAATAATTCTTCGCAATAAATTTTCTGGTTTTTGTGAGGAGGTAAAACTAAAACTTTCACTAACTCTCATTTCGGATTGCGTAAATGAAAAAATATCATTCCATATATCACCAACAGGAAATACTTTTTCATCCACCTTTATTTCTTGCATCCCAAAAGTGCCGTTGATCCATTTTTCAATTTTAAAAATAAAGTCAGAAATTTTCTTCGGAGATGAAGTTTTTGGAAAAGCTATTAAATCCATCCAACCGATATTTAGATTTGTTTCATTCCTGTTCGGTTTCCACAATTTTCTAAATAGATAATCCTCATTTCGACAATAAAATAAAGTTTGATGTTTTAATTGAAAATTATCACCAAAACTTTTATAACCAAATAAATCAGCTTCTATATCTCTTGTGGCATTAGTATCAAAAATTACTTCGGTAATCTGTGAGAATTTTTCTTTTATTAGTTCTTTGGCAAAGACATTGGCATTATCATCCATATGTAACCAATAAGTGCCATCCTTTTTCAACAGTCCAAGTCCGGCATTTATTCTATCTTTCATTAAACTCAACCAGCTTGAATCTTGAAATCTATCAACATAAGGAAAATCATCGCCCGTATTAAACGGTGGATCAATATAGATTGTCTGCACCTTTTCTTTGAATTTCGGAAGGATGGTGTTGAGCGCCTGATAGTTTTCGCTTTTAATCAGCCAGCCGTCCAGGGAATTGTCCAGATCATCGAACCGACTTAAGATTTCAAGTTCTAAATCCTTGAAATACCTGGTGTCAATCGGTAAATGTTCATATTTTGTAGATAAGTGTTTGCCGGTTAAATCCGTTTCGAACACATCCTCTATCTTGAAATTTTCATTTACGATGCCAAGTTCCTGCCATTCTTTTATTTGCTGTTGAATATTGGGATGGTTTAATATTTTTTCTACCACATTCTCCTCCAACGGATTGGTATCCGAAGGACGCGGTGTATTCCCCTCTAATAGAGGGGTGTCAGACGTAGTCTGACGGGGTGTTGCCTCTTGCGCAGAATGGTCTTTATCGTAAATGGCATTATTAAACTCTTGTTTTAAAAATTCCATTACATCGTTTAGATTTTTCTTAATATCAATGTCGAAAATATGAATTACTTTTAAACCAAGTCCTCTAAGATACTGATCGCGTTCTTTGTCATAATCAATTTTGTCGTTATGGCTTTCTCCATCTATTTCGATAACAATTCCCAGATTTTTGCAATAAAAGTCAACAATGTAATTCCCAACAATTTTTTGTCTATCAAAATCTAATCCCAGGAATTGTTTGTTTTTAACTTGATTCCAAAATAAAACTTCAGATAAGTTTCCAGCTTTTCTAAGTTCTTTTGCTCTTTCTTTCAGCGATGGATTGTAGGGTAATTCATACCATTTGACTACCCCGTCAGGCTTCGCCTGCCACCCCTTCGCAGAAGGGGAATTATTCCAGATTCTATCCAAGGTAATCACATAGTTTGAGTTTTTGACAAACTTCGGCTTGTTCCAGATTTTTACCAGTTCATCTTCAAACTGAGCGATAAAGTCAATGATTTTGAAAGCGATGTCCTTCAGGATTTGTAGTTCATTAACTCTGTCGGTGCTCCATTCTTTAGCCCCTTCCCAGAAATACTGATAACTCCAGAGCTTAAACTGTTCCTGTAAAAATGCTTTGGCATTTTTGTTGATGAAGAAATCAACCTCGCTTTGCTTTTCAAAAACGCGAAAAGCCCGTTCTAATTGTTCTTCAGTAATAGCAATGCCATTTTTCATAATGGCTTTTAATATCTCGTCCTGTTTTGTTTTTGTGCCTTTTTCAGAATATAAAACATTAAAAACAATAGTTTGATCCTCTTTTACCTGAGCTAATTCAAAAACGAGTGAGCGTTTTTCGTTGGCTTTTTTGCTTTCTATTTTTGAGGCATCAAAATAAAATTTGAAGCCGTCCCTGCCCGCCGAAGCTTCAGCGTAGGCGGGAAACTCAACCGGCAAACTTCTGAAAATCCGGTCAGTTTTGACATAGTAGAGCATCTGCGTTTTCCAAAAGAGGATAACATCTTTTTCGTCGGTATAAACTTTTTCGTAGATATTGTTATGGAAGGGTGTTTGATTGAAATAGATAGAACCGCTTTCGGTAAAGTACCGGCTGAAAAAGGAATAGAGTTTATCAAATAGTTCGTCTCGAAAAGACGGGTAGTTTTTCAGGGCATTTTCAATATCTTTTTTCAGGAGGTCTTCTATCCTGCGATAATAATTGGATTTAATGCGCATCAGATTGACAAAACCGCCGACGCCTTCGATCTTGGCCCCGATGAAAACATCCTGGAGGGCTTGATAGAATTTTTGTTCTTTATTCATGATATTTTCCTTTTGAAATTAGGGATAATATCTTTTTAAAACCATTTTCCTGATCATGGCCTCAACCGATAAATCGTTCTAGGAAATGGTATCGTTTCCCGGATGTGTGGCACTCCGGCAATCCAGGTGATCAATCTTTCCAGGCCGACGCCAAAGCCGCTGTGCGGTACCGAGCCGTATTTACGTAGGTCGAGAAACCACTGATATTCGTCGAGTGGCATTTTCTCAGCAATCATACGCTGGAGCAGTAAATCGTAGTCGTCCTCCCTTTGCGAGCCACCGATAATTTCGCCGTAACCTTCCGGAGCGATGAGGTCGTCGCCGAGTACAATGTCAGGATTTTCCGGATCGCGTTTCATATAAAAAGCTTTGATTTCCTTAGGCCACTTTTCGACGAAAATCGGCACATCCGATCCTTCGGTCAGTAAGGTTTCATCCTGGGCACCCAAATCTTCCGTTTCGGTCATTGATGAGCCCTTGCTACGTAAATATTCGACTGCTTGGCGATGAGTCATTTTTTTGAATGGGGCATCGGCTTTTCGCAATTGTTCGACATTTCTTTCCAATATTTCGAGTTCCGGTTGACACTCTGCCAGAATTTTACGGATTACGAAGCGAATGAGCTCTTCCTGAATGCGCATATTTTCTTCATGTTCGACGAAGGCGGCTTCGGCGTCCATCATCCAGAATTCGGTGAGATGTTTGCGGGTTTTAGATTTTTCAGCGCGAAAAACTGGTCCGAAGTCATAAACCCGATTCAGACTCATTATACCGGTTTCCAGATAAAGCTGACCGGATTGCGAAAGGTAAGCTTTGCCGAGATCGAAATAAGGCACTTCGAAGAGCGTAGTAGTACCTTCACAGGCATTGGGTGTCAGAATCGGCGAGTCGAAACGGATAAATCCGTTTTCATTCAAATACTGAGTAATTCCATAGTAAACCGCGTGGCGAAGGCGCAGAATCGCCCACTGTTTGCGCGAACGGAGCCACAGGTGGCGGTTATCCATCAAAAATTCAATGCCGTGTTCCTTAAGGGTAATCGGATAATCTTTAGCAATTTGATAAACTTGAATATCTTTGACGATGATTTCAAAACCGCCTGGCGCGCGTTTATCTTCGTGGATGAGACCGCTGACGCTAATGGACGATTCCTGAGTCAGGATTTCCTTGTAATTGAAAATTTTTTCGGAAACATCGTTGCGTGATACGATGCCCTGAATCAAGCCGGTGCCGTCGCGCAAGAGTAAAAACCAGATTTTACCGCTGGAACGCAGATTATAAACCCAGCCTTTTAAGGTTACTTCTTGATTGTTGTAATTCTGAATGTCTTTAACGAAAACCGCTTGCATTTTTTGCCCCTTTCGAGTCCGATCAGATTCTATTTAATTTTTATAACTGATAAAATACTCACCAATCCGCCAGAATTGTGTTCATAATATCTTCTGTAATTTGATTAATTGCTTCGCTTAGAGCCACCTCGCGCGTTTTGGACGTGGCGCCGGTCGGGTCGTATTCACTATAGCCGATGAACTGTTTTTTGAAAACTGTGCGGTCATTGACTTTATCGTACCACTCGATCTCGATCTTGATTGTTACCCGATATTCGGTAACGGATTCGCCGACGTTTTCATCTTCGTCATAAACCAGAGGTTTGTCATCAATGCTCAAGATGGTTCCGTATAGGACTGAGTGAGCGTTATCCTCTTCGACAACTTTCAGTAAATTTTCTTTGATAAAACCAAGTCGGATCTTATCCGTTACTATCTGTTGAATATTAAACTCAGCCGTGCGGTCCTCAAAAAGCGGGATGGCGATGCTTTTGATGTCGGGCGGCAAGGTGCCTTTAAATGAATAAAGCCAGCAGGAGTTGATTATCAAACATAATAAAACCGCTGGAATAAATTTTATGATGGGAGCCAAACGCTTGAATAGCATTGCGATTACCTTGATTCTTCCAGTCCGTATTCGTTGATTTTACGGTAGAGAGTGCGTTCGCTAATCTGGAGAGCATTGGCGGCCTGGCGTTTGCGATAGTTGAATTTTTTGAGAGTGCGCTGGATTAGTTCTTTTTCGACTTCGGCGAGGGTTACTTTTCCCAGCATTTCGGGATTAATAATCTCGTTGCTAATGATTTCGGCGTTCCCCTGTTCCTCGATTTCTTTTTCTTCTACTTGAGGTCGAGGCAAACTGGGTGGGACTTCTATTTTGCGCATAGTTTCATATTTTAACGGAAGGGGATTAGTAGTCACAGCTTCATAAATTTCATGTAGTTCTTGCCGGAGAACCATAATTTGCTGGAGAATCAGCTCGCGCTCGGCTTGATCGACACTTTTGCTGACTTTCATTGGAAGATGAGGTGAAGGAATATGGCGTTGCTCGCCCAGCAAACGCTTCTCGATCATACTGCTGGTGATTACTTCGCCTTTTTCCAGAACGATCATACTCTCGACGAAATTTTTCAATTCCCGAATATTACCCGGCCAGGAATATTCGCGCAATAAATTCATAGCGGAGGGCGAAAAACCTTTAAAAGCGATCGAATTGCGATTGGCGAAATCGAGCGCAAATTTTTCAACTAAAAGCGGGATGTCTTCCGGATGCTTGCGTAAGGGTGGCATGTACAGGGTAATGGTCTTGATGCGATAATAAAGGTCTTTGCGGAAATTTCCGCGCTCGATCTCAACCCCAAGGTCTTTATTAGTCGCTGCGATGACCCTTATATCCACGTGGCGTACTTCGGAACCACCAACCGGTAGAAATTCGCCAAGTTCCAATACTCGTAAGAGCTTGACCTGCGTTTCCGGTGGCATCTCACCGATTTCGTCCAGAAAGATAGTGCCATGATTGGCGGTTTCGAAATAGCCTTTGCGGTCTTCGATGGCGCCGGTGAAAGAACCCTTGACATGCCCGAAGAGTTCGCTCTCCAGAATTCCGGCCGGAATCGCCCCGCAATTGACTTTGACGAAGGGCTGATGCTTGCGCAAGCTATGGCGATAAATGGCATTAGCGACGACTTCCTTGCCGGTGCCGCTTTCGCCACAAATCAGGATAGTAATGTCGGTGCGCGCTACCTGATCAATAGTTTCGACAATTTCCTTAATGTAATCGGATTCGCCCAGAATGCCGAAACTTTGTTGTAATTTATTAATGCGTTCGTTGTCCATTTTTCTTCTCGCCTTAAGTTTTAATGGATGAATTACTGCGGCGTAATCCTTTCTGGCCAATGTCATGGCGGTAGTAGGCACCATCAAAGGTGATTTCAGCGACCCGTTTGTAGGCTTTGGTAATGGCTTCCTCGAGATTATCGGCTAGGGCAGTCACCGCCAATACCCGACCGCCGTTGGTTAAAAAGTGGGTATTACTGCGGATTGTCCCCGCCTGAAATACGATCGTGTCTGGTTCGGAATTTTCATCTTGTAAGCCATAGATGACTTTGCCTTTTTCATAATTACCAGGATAACCGGCGGAAGCCATAACGACGCAAACCGCCGCCTTGTGGGATAATTTCAACATCGAGGCATCTAACTTTCCTTCCACTGCAGTGAGTAAAATAAGTCCTAGATCGGATTCAATTAATGGTAAAACCACCTGAGTCTCAGGATCGCCGAAACGAGCATTGAATTCTACCACATAAGGCTGAGTTCCATCAATCATCAAGCCGCAGTAAAGCACGCCGGTGTATGGGATTCCCTCGGCGCGCAAGCCATTTAAAGTTGGAATGATAATTTGTTTTTCGATGTTGTGCATTACCTGCGGAGTGCCAAGCGGCGCCGGAGCGTAGGCTCCCATACCGCCGGTATTAGGGCCGGTATCGTTGTCTCCGATGCGCTTGTGATCCTGAGCCGGTGGCAAAATGAGGTATCTTTCACCGTCAGTGATGACGAATACCGAGAGTTCTTCGCCTGGTAGAAAATCTTCTACCACAACTTTATTTCCGGCAGGGCCGAAACGCTTCTCATCCCAGATTGTCACAAATGCGTCTTTTAAATCATCGTCGTTGTGGATTATCAGTGCGCCTTTACCAGCCGCTAATCCGTCAACTTTGATAACATAGGGAAAAGTCTTGAAACGGGTTGCGGATTCCAATGCGGTGCGTGAATCGCAGATTTGGTAGGCAGCGGTCGGAATCTGGTGGTGACTCATAAATTGCTTGGCAAACACTTTACTGCCTTCCAGTTGGGCGGCTGCAGCCGTTGGACCGAAAATCTTTAAACCTTCAGCGCGGAATTTATCCACAATGCCATTTACTAGTGGGATTTCCGGGCCGACTACCGTTAAATCAATAGAATTCTCCAGTGCGAATTTTAGCAGACCGTCCAGATCGTTATCTTTGAGCGGGATATTTTCTGCCAAAAGGTCAGTTCCGGCATTACCGGGCGCACAGTAGATTTTAGCAATATTTGGTGACTTTGAAAGCTTCCAAACCAAGGCATGCTCTCTGCCACCACTTCCGACGATCAGAACTTTCATTTGTTTCATATTATAATTTTGTTGGAACAGAGAAATTAATCATTTTAAAGTCAGTCAAATTGTCGTAATAATCTACCGAGTTTTCCTTATTGAAACAAGAAAAAGGTTACATAACAAAAACATCTCAAAGATTGTGGCAAAAGATAAAAAGCGGCTCACCTTCCTGTCTTCCCCGCCTGTCCTGTCGGCCGACAGGGCGGATAGGTCAGATGAAATTTATCGAGAATAATCTGAGCATTTGGAAAATATTGGTGAACGATTTTCAAATATGGTTTCCATCCAGCCTGCTCCCGAAGGGCTGGCAGGAAATCCACACTAACCCACTTGATTTTTAATCGAGCTTTACGTTTGATCCTCTTCAATACTATAGCTATATTTTGATATGATCTCCCTTCCCGCCTGCTGCCTGCAGGGCGGACAGGCAATAATCTCAACAATCTGACTGTTCTCATAATCGCTAATGATCGTGAAATAATGATGGTCTTTCTGATAGGATACCTCGTCAATACAAAGAGTCTTTATGTACTTCCACTTGGGACGATTTAAACCTGTAGTGAGTAAAACGAATCTATGGGTTTCTAAGTATTGTTGGTCTATTCGTTGAACACTATTCTTCCGCAGGAATTCCTCTGGAACAGTGTAAACCAGTCATTTCCGATACCTCTTTGACCGTTGAGATCGCACATAAATGATGAATAAAAAATGTATAAAACGATTCGTGTAACACTGACCTGCCTGTCCTGCGTCAGCAGGCGGGCATATCTTCAATTAATCGTCTACTAGAATCGTAGCCGGAAAAGATCTGCTGCCTACAACAGGGGCAGCAATATGTAAACTCTTTCTTCTCACATTCAAACACAACATGTTCTGTAGTAATTGAGACATTTTTAACTGAATAGTTTTGTCCCAGCAGGGACTCCTGATGGAGCATTTCCAATATTTGCTCGATAATTTCCGTTGACATCTTTTTCAAATCATTTCTTTATCTACCCACACTTTTCTGTGATGAACCATAAAAACTTGATAAACGGCTTTATAATCGATAAATTGCATTTGAAAAAGGGAAACGTTGAGAAAATGCGATGGTTAGATAAGTAATGAATCTATTGAAATTCAGGGTTTTCAGTGGAATATAGGCAATGCTTGTCGATAATGTATTTTTTCTAAATATTCTGAATTTTTAAAACAGGATTAGAATGGTGTAATAGGTTTTTTGGGAAGGAAAGCCGATGAAAACCGACAGAAATGAAAATTGGAAAAGGGCAGATTTCCCAAAGCACTGTCAATCGACATTCTTCAAAAACTATAAAATTTCTGTTGAATGCTGGACACTTCGGTATGCAATAATATTTCTTCTCTGGTTGCCACTATTCATTTTTGCCCAGACCTTCAATATCCAGGGTATAATCTCCACCACAGATCAAATACCCGTTAAATATGCTTCAGTGACTTTCATTAATCAGAAAGACACTACTCAAAAATATTCAACTATTACCGATACCTCCGGATACTATCGGTTGACCGTGCTGACTGGGATCGATCACTTTGATTACAAGTTGCCTGACAATATTGAATTGGCTCAGAACTATCCCAATCCCTTTTCAGCATCAACTTCTATCCAGTATAAACTCAATATTAAATCCGATGTAAAAATTACGATTTACGATCTGCTGGGAAGAGAAGTAAGGAACTTGATTTCAGAAAATAAATCACCTGGGGTATATAGTGTTATATGGGATGGTAAAAACGAACTGGGCTATAGGGTATCTACCGGAGTTTATATCTATAAATTTCAAGCCGGAGATGAAATCCACATAAAGAAAATGATGGTTTTCGAAGGGGCTACTTCAATTAATGTGCAAGTTCCTATCAATAATATTGTTAAGTCGGAAAAACTGGAGAAAAATATCGTGCAAAAATCAACTCAAATATTTTCGGAGACATATACTGTTGAAATTACCAATTCCGACAGCATACAACCTTTTATATTTCCGATTCAATATGAAGACGTTGAAATTAGTGGTGATACAACGCTCAATTTTAATGTAAACAATTATGGCAGTTGGAGAAAACTTGATATAATATGTACCCAAGAATTAATAGATATTGTTTTTATAGATGATCAGAATGGCTGGGCTGTGGGCGACAGCGGGACGATTCTGCATACAGTTGATGGTGGTGATACATGGCAACAACAGGCATTTCCGTTTGAACAACTGCCGGGCTATGAAAATGATGAAAAGGATTTATATGCTGTGGAGTTTATTGATACCGTAACCGGCTTTATCGGTAGTAATAATTCAATATTCAAAACAACAGATGGCGGCGAAACCTGGGATGTTAAGTATAGCAAAGATCTTGATTTCGGGCGTTTTCATGACATTGAATTTTTAAATGGTGAGATCGGTTTCGCCGTTGGTGGTTTTTGGGCAGAAGGAACCAGTATCTTATTAAAAACCGTTGACGGGGGCGAAACCTGGGATGATATAACTCCCGTGCCATCTCCGACACTTACCTGTATTTCTATTATTGACCAATGTAAGATTTGGATCTGCGGAATTGGCAGTACACTTTTCTTCTCTGCTGATTCTGGAACAAACTGGACCAGGAAAGAATTAGGTAGTTCACTTTCAGCCTATTTTTCATCGATTCAATTCATAAGCGACAAGATCGGGTGGCTAGGAGGAGATCATAACAGCTCATATAGCAATAGGCTTCTCCGAACAATAGATGGCGGTGACACATGGATCCAGACGGATCGTGACGCTTGGTCACTTCATTTATATGGCGTAAATACCCTCTGTTTTACGGATTCTTTAAATGGATGGATTGGGACTTTTTTGTTGGGAAGTTATGCCATAGCACAAACTATAGATGGCGGGCAGACATGGGAGTTTTTGCCTGACTCAATGGTAAGAAGAAATGATCTGGAATATGTCCACCATATACTCAAGATATATTTTATTAATAAGAATTTAGGATGGGCGGTTGGCTCAGTTCCTATTAATGCTAAATCTCGCGGAATTGTCTTGCGTTTTGAAAGAAGCAAATAAATAATCAAGTTGGAGGTGTTATGAAGTTTACTACAAATCATTTGGTTTTATTTTCTTTCTTTATCGCATTAGTGAGGAGTGGAAGGTCTAATATTTTATTAGCAGATGATATAGGAACAATTGGACAGGTATCTACCCAGATTTCGGAAGAAGAATTATGTAAAATGCCTACGAAGCAACTCATTACGGAATATATTAACAGTTTTGTTAGTGGCTATTGGTTTGTTTATGACAATATGGAAGAAGCCTTTAATCAAGCAAGAAAGGATTTCAATGGATTAGATGAATTGATCGAAAGAGATGATGCCCCTAAAGAATTAATAGAATTCTATCAAGAGATGAATCCGACTGCCTATAGTGAGGATTGGGATTTATTAAGCAAAGGCTCTTATGCCTTTTCGTACATCTATCTTTGAAGCCTTGATTGCACAGGATTGCATCAGGAATAAAATGACGTCTTCACAGATAGATATTGTTCTTAAAGAGTTGTTGAATAAGTATAAATTTAAATGCCAGCAAAAAAACATGTATTCGCTATACTGCAAGCAATTTAATGTATATGCTTGTGCAAAATATCTGGAATTAAAGGAAGAGAGTAATGAAACGGTAGAAAAAATGTACCAGAAGGTTGATTTAGATATTTTCTTAAAAACCGGCAGGTTGCCCAATATGAATATTTTAACACATATGTGATTAATGCAGCAGAGGATTATTTAAAGGAGAATGAAATCATCGACAATGATTGGACACTGGGAGATAATTCATTAGTAAAGCAAGCATCTACTAAAGGATCAATTTCAGTCGATTTATATACACCGGAAGGAATGTTTACCCAGGGCAATACGAGTCCTGTTGATATGTTCTATACTCAGGATTCATTAGAATTCATAAGAATTGCCCAATTATGGATTGATATTTGGGAGTTAAATGCAGAGATGATTCTAGGACCCTCTTTTAAGTATAATTGTTATGGATATGTACTCTGGACCAGTGAAGGCAATGATAAAGTAAGAGTTGCTGATCTTTCTGAAATAGACAATTTTTATACAGATAACTCCTATTCGAATGATAATCAACCTTCATATGTTAGTGCGAGTGAGGCAGAAGCAACCCATGCAGTATATACAGATAAGTATCATGCCGTAAGAAAAATCCAAAATTCCTATCCCATATCTGTACAAGAAGGAAGGGATTATATTTCTAAATGGGGTGATATGGGATTGTATCAACATGCAAAGGATAATGATATATAATATATCATGAGGGAAATATTGGTGATACAGAATATAAGATACTTAAAACCAATCATTCCGGAACCCTCTCGAATTATCCCAAAACCTGGGTTGGCGCCGGTGGAATAAGGCATACAATTTCAAGTACTGTAACAGTTCCATCTGGAGTCTCATTAAAAATTAAATCAGGTACAACTGTAGAATTTGCTCAAGGGACCAATCTGATTGTCAATGGCACATTAACAGTAGAATCAGATGTGAATTTTAATCTACCAAGTGGGAACCAATTGGTAATTAACGGAACACTTAATACAGGCTCGAATATTACAATTCTTTCTGGAGCAATTTTAATAGCAAACTCTGGTTCCCAATTAAATTTTAGTAATGGAAAGTCTATATTAATAAATGGTACATTATCAGCGAATGGCTCCTCGGGTTCGTTGATCACCTTTGATTTCACCTCTCCCAGCAGTACCTATCAGAATGGGATCAAATTCAACAGCGGTTCCAGCGGTACGCTTTCTTACTGTAACATCAAAAATGCCTATCAGGGAGTTAAATGTTATAGCAGTCTGCCAACGATTCAGTACTGTAACATTTTTAATAACGGTACTGGGATTTATATTTACAGTGCCGGTTCTAGATCTAGTCTAATCTGCAACAATAATAATATTTATATTATAGTAACTCGACTAATGGTATTTTCATATATAATTCAACTGTTGTTAATTTACATAATAACACTATCACAAATAATGGCGAGTGCGGAATCTACTGTACCAGTAATGGGAAACCCTATTTATGGGAAAACATTATCAGTAATAATGGTCAGGCTGGGGTATATTGTATTATCAATAGTCCAGCTCTTTTTGGTGACCGTTATCGTCATCCCGGATATAATCTGATTACTTAAAATTATACCGGAGTAACCTGTGGTTTAGAAAGTGATGTAAGAATCGGCGCCACAGATCTTGCAGGTTATAACAGCATTCATGATAATACTGGTTATGAAGTCTCAGTAACTTATGATAGTGAGGTGATGGCTGAGTATAACTGGTGGAACAGAGAACCTCCAACCTATCCGAATTACTATTATTCTGGAGATTTTTATACTTTTATGGGTGGCACGATTGATTACATACCAGCATTGACTAACGATCCTGTAGGTGAAGGAATGGCAAAAGCCGTTGTGTATGAATCAGATGAGGCTAGATTAGATCCACAAACTGGCTCAATCAGTAGTGAGTTTTTGGATTCTGAACTTAGAGAAGCTCTGGATAACCTTTTAGACGGCAAATATGATGAAGCTATCACTAAGTACATTAGAAGATTAAATAACGAAACGAACACAAGAAAGCAAAAATACATTTTGTCTCGCATTGCGGAATGCTATGAGCTTTCCGGAAAAGAAGGCTTTATTGATTTTCTGAATAATAATGTGCGCAAAAACTTATCTAGGAAGGATGAACTCTATGCCAAGACCCTGGAACTGGAGAACTATGTGCTGATGAGAGAGGGGAAATTTCAGGAAGTCATTGACAATTATCTCATCATGAAAAATGAGTTCGCGGATATTGAAGCTATTCACAGGAACGCTCTTTTCAATCTTGGTTATCTCCATTATATGGCGCTTGATAACCGCACTCAAGGTAAAACCTATTTCGATGAGTTTATCGAAAAATATCCCGACGATGATTTGAACCTAATAATCTATGAGACTATGGGTGAGCCTGAAAAATGGATATTAGCTAAGAAAAATATTCCTTCCATAGATGATAAAGCTTCTGCTACTTTATCTTCTGAGTATCGGTTACTAAACAATTACCCTAATCCCTTTAACCCCACGACAACAATTATTTATGATCTACCGGAAGAATCAAACATAAACCTAACGATTTATGATATACTGGGGCGTGAAATAATCAGATTGGTTGATGAGAGACAGCCAGCTGGAACGCAAAAAATCACCTGGGATAGTAAGGATAGATATGGTCAGTTAGTTCCCAGTGGTATATATTTATATTCCTTGAAAACCACTTCGGGATATAATGTTACTAGGAAAATGGTCTTTATGCGATAATAGACAGATTGCCGGAGAATGCACCAACGTTGTTGGTGCACTCCAATAAACTCGAAAATATATTCGATCTTATCTTGCAAGCCAGCCGCCGTCAACTGCCACGGTATAGCCGGTCATATAATCGGATGCTGACGAAGCCAGGAAAACTGCCACGCCTTGTAAGTCAGCCGGTTCACCCCAACGTCCGATGGGAATACGCTCGAGGATGGATTGAGCTCTGGCCGGATCGGCCCGCAGAGGCGCGGTGTTGTCGGTCGCCATATAGCCGGGTGCAATGGCATTGACGTTGATGTGATGCGGAGCGAGTTCATTAGCCATCGCGCGGGTCAGTCCCATAACAGCGCTCTTGGAAGCCGTGTATGATGGCACCAGAATTCCGCCCTGAAACGACAACAGCGAAGCGATATTGATAATCTTACCGCCTTCTCCTTGCGCAATCATCAACTTAGCCACCGCCTGACTGAGGAAAAAGACCGCGTTCTGATTGAGGTTAATGACTTCGTACCAATCCTTTTCGGAAAATTCAGTCAACGGTGCACGCCGAATAATCCCGGCATTATTGACCAGAATATCAATTCGGCCGAATTTTTTCATTGTGGCATCAACTACCGGCGCAATATTGGCTTTTTCCATCAAATTAGCGGTAAGGCTAAGCGCCCGGCGACCATAGCCAACAACTATTTTTTGGGTTTCTTCAGTTGGTAAAATGTCCACCAAACTAACGTCAGCTCCAGCTGAAGCCAGAGCTGTGGCAATCGCCTGACCCAGCCCCCGTGCGGCACCGGTAACCAGTGCGACTTTACCATCTAATTTGAATAAATCTAAAACGCTTTTCTGTTCCATATCTTCCTCTTTAATTATCTTGATATTTATTTCTTCCATGGCGGAATCGCTGGCAGAAATGACTCAAATTCACTAATCAGAGAACTTTCCTTTTCCTCCGAATATTGTCCGTTGAGGAAGTCATCCAGGTATTTTTTGAAAAAATTCTCCCAGGAGTCTTCCTCGTGTCCCGGATTTATAGGAAAGAAGCGAGCCGAATTACCGCGGGCGGCTTTGAGATCGCCGAGCGCATCGCCGATCATTAGAATTCTCTGCGGTTCATATCCACCGCCAGCCGCTTGCTCGATCTGTTCCTTTTTACTGCCGATTTCCTGCCCGGCAATCGCCCGAACATAGCGCGCAATGTCGTGTTCCTCCCATTCACGCCGCAGGGCTTCCGTGGGTGTCGCCGAGCAAACTATTACATCAGCCACTTCTGTGAGACGCTGTAACGATTCTCTGACATAGGTAAACGGAGGTACATCGTGAACCATACGAGCGACATCCGCGTTGACGGCTTCGCTCCAGGACAGAGCTTGTTGTAAAACCGCATCGCCTGTGCGTTCGATTTCGGCTTTGAGAGCCGGATTGCCGAGTTTGGTTTCGCGGGCGATCCAATCCCGCAAGGACTGAGCTCTGGGAATGGTTACGCCCCGCCGTTGCACTTCCGGCCAATCAATCAATAAGTCAAAAGTCATCGTCAAAGCCGGAAAGCGGTTGATCCCCCGCCATTTGGAATAGAGATTGACGAATTCAGCCGCGGCGCGGGCATATTTTGAAACGGCTTGTAAATTCCAATAATAGATAATATTGGGAATAAAGCATTCCTTGTGTTTGATTTCCATCGTATCGAAAGCACAGCCGTCCGAATCTATCGCGACCAGAAAGTCGTGCTTTTTCTCAAATTTTAGCGAATCTGCCAGCGTCATCGTTCTGTCTCCTTCGTGGAAATGAATCAGACCGTATAAGTCGTGGAAGATGTCTCTCCACCACGTCCGGTCCAGTTAGTATGAAAGAATTCTCCACGCGGCTTGTCAATCCGCTCGTAAGTATGTGCACCGAAATAATCACGCTGAGCTTGCAGAAGATTAGCCGGCAGGCGACTGTTACGGAATCCATCGAAGTAATTCAAAGCGGAAGCCAGCGCTGGAACCCAGATGCCATTAGTAACGGCGGTAGCAATTACCCGACGCCAGGCATTCTGCGACGATTCGATTTTTTCCTTGAAAAATGGGTCGAGGAGTAGATTGCTCAGGTTGGGATTTTGATCGAACGCCTCTTTGATTTTTCCCAGAAATACGGAACGAATGATACAGCCGCCGCGCCACATTAAGGCGATACCGCCGTAATTCAAATGCCAGCCGAAATCCTTAGCCGCCATACGCATCAGAACGTAGCCCTGGGCATAGGAAACGATTTTAGCCGCATATAAGGCTTGACCGAGGTCGGCAATGAACTGTTGCTTGTCACCTTTGAATTCCGGTTGCGGTCCTTTCAAAACTTTAGAAGCCGCGACGCGCTCATCTTTCATCGCCGAGAGCATCCGGGCATAAACGGCTTCACCAATCATCGTTAGCGGTGCGCCGGCATCCAGTGAAGCCACCACTGTCCATTTGCCAGTACCTTTTTGGCCGGCAGTATCCAGAATTTTCTCGACCAGAGGCTGTCCGTCTTCATCTTTATAAGCCAGAATATCGCGGGTAATCTCAATCAGGTAGCTTTTTAGATCACCCTCATTCCAATCGGCGAAAACCTGATGCATTTCGGGGTAACTCAAACCGAGCAGGTCTTTCATAATTTGGTAGGCTTCGCAAATCAATTGCATATCACCATATTCAATGCCGTTGTGAACCATTTTGACAAAATGACCAGCGCCGTTTTCACCAACCCAGTCGCAACACGGTGTGCCGTCCTCGACTTTAGCCGCAATCGCCTGAAAAATCGGCTTGACGTGCGGCCAAGCCTCCGGTGAACCACCCGGCATAATTGACGGACCATTTAACGCGCCTTCTTCTCCGCCGGAAACCCCGGTGCCGATATACAGAAAACCCTTCTCCTCCAGATATTTTGTGCGGCGAATCGTATCCGGAAAATGCGAATTGCCGCCGTCAATAATTATATCGCCTTTTTCTAAATGCGGAATTAGTAATTCGATAAAATCATCCACCGGTTGGCCAGCTTTTACCATCAGCATAATCTTGCGTGGTTTTTTTAACGAGGCAATAAATTCCGGAATCGAGTGAGTGCCGATGATATTTTTGCCCTTGCCACGCCCGGCCAGAAATTTGTCCACTTTTTCGACGGTGCGATTGAAAACCGCCACCGTGAAGCCGTGCCGCTCCATATTCAGCACCAGATTTTCGCCCATAACGGCCAATCCAATTAAACCTATGTCGGCTTTATTCATTTTTTAATCCTCCTGAAATTATAATTCAATTATCAAACCTTTCCCTGGTTGCCCAGAGTCCTAGCGCCGGATTCGAGATGTAAAATATCTCTTCGCCGTCCGGTAGAACATTGAAACCATCCTGTAATTTTTCCGGATTATAACGTGCTAACATTGACGCCAGTTCGCTATATTGGAAATTGACGCTTTCGATTTCTTCCCGACTGATATAGCCGGGGCAATATATTACCGTAAAGCGGTTTTCCGACGAGCCGTGAATCAGATGCGCGGCCGCACTGAGATTATTCCGTAAATCGGCATTTTCCTTGACGAATTGCATAACTTCCGGCGTAGTGCGATAGCCGTATTTGCGAATCAGTCGGTCAATTTCCGGATCCTCGCCAAATTCGCGTAAACCCGGCGCCAGCACGATCAATTCACCACCGTCAGCAATCGCCATCCGCGTCCGATAAATGCTTTTATTGCCGAGCCAGGTACTCTTGAATTCCTGCGGATCGAGGTAAACAACTACTTTCCTCAGCGGTTTATCCAGCAGATCGAAATTAACGGTCAGCGATAGTTCGCTCGCCAGCCGGAAACACTCGTAATCGTCGCCAATAAATAAGCCTTTCATCGCCAACTGACCGTCGCTATTTTTGCCAATTACCGTCAGGATATAGATAATGGGCATTTGCCGGGCGAAATTATCCGAAGCATAATTCAGCACGCGGCGCACCGGCGTGTCGGCGCGTCCCATAATGCGTTCCATTCCGTAAACCGCACCTAAAAAATGGCTTTTATTAATGCCTTCTCGGCCGCCGGTTCCGACGAAAATATTCTTGTTGTAGTTCGCCATACCGATTACTTCGTGCGGTACAACCTGCCCGATGGATAAAATCAGATCGAAGCCACCTTCGACCAACAATTTATTAACCTGCGCCGGCCAGCTATAATCCAGTTTTCCTTCGGAAACTTCAGATACGAATTCGCCGGGCACTTCGCCGAGAGTAATTATGTCTTCCTTCCAGTGATGAATGCGGAAAAGATGACGCGGCAAATCACCAAACATCGTCTGGATTTCGGCTTCGGTCATCGGGTAATGTGTGCCGAGCGCTGGTAAAATTGCCTGCAGATTCGCTCCGTAATATTGAAATGCCAGACGCGTCAGTTTGCCCGCCTGAGAATGGAAACGAGTAAAATCCGGCGGAACGGCAATCACCTTACGGCGCGTTCCTAATTTTTCAAGAGCAGAAAAAAAACCTTCCCGGATTGCGGTCTCCGTTAGTCCGTAATCAGCTGAACTTTTAGCGTAATACAACATTGCGGATTGACCTAAAACAGCTTAGCGCTGGATGCGGGCCGAGCCGCCTTTGATAAAATTTTCCACTTCGGCTAAAGTTGCCATCGTCGTATCGCCCGGATAAGTTGTTACGAGAGCGCCGTGAGCCCAGCCGAGTTTGACGGCTTCTTCCGGCGGAACATTCTTCAACAAACCATAGAAGAAACCGGACGCAAAGCCGTCGCCGCCACCGACGCGATCATAAACATCCAGTTCCGCCGTCGGCGCCTGGAAAGTTTTGCCATTGATCCAGGCCACGGCGCTCCAGCTGTGGCGATTGGTCGAGTGAACTTCTCGCAGGGTTGTTGCCACAACCTTTATCTGGGGATATTTTTTGACCACGTCACTGATCATCGCAATAAATGCCGACGGATCGAGCTTTGACTTAGCCGTCACTTCCGGGCCGGGAATTCCCAAACCTTTCTGCAAATCCTCCTCGTTGCCGACCAGCACATCCACGTACTTTACAATTTCATTAATGACTTCCGCCGCTTTCTTTTCACCACCCCACAAATTCCAGAGTTTGGCGCGGAAATTCAAGTCGAAACTGGTAATGGCGCCAGCCGCTTTGGCGGCTTGCATAGCCTCGATGATCACCTGCCCGGTAGTTTCCGAAAGTGCCGCAAAAATGCCACCGCTGTGGAACCAGCGAACGCCTTCGGAGAAAATTACCTTCCAGTCAAAATCACCGGGTTTTAACAAAGCGGCGGCTTCGTTCGAGCGATTGTAGAAAACCACCGGCGCCCGAACACCATATCCGCGATCACTGTAAACGGTGGCCATATTCGGACCATTCACCCCATTATGGGCAAAATGCTTGTAAAACGGCTTGACGCCCATCGCCCGCACGCGCTCAGCAATCAAATCGCCGATCGGATAATCCGCCATAGCGGTCGCAATGCCGGTATTCATCCGAAAGCAATCCGCCAGATTGGCGGCTACATTATATTCTCCGCCGCTGACGTGAATTTTACATTCGGTAGCTTTGCGGAACGGCACCGTGCCCGGGTCTAACCGATGCACCAGTGCCCCAAGTGATAATAGATCGAGACTACCAGTCGGTTTAAGGTTTAGTCCATAATTCATTTTACGAATCCTCTCATTTTAATAATTGAAAAATTCAAACTCCGCTATACGCATTAAAACCGCCATCCACCGGAATAATTACGCCGGTTACGAATTGAGAACTGTCCGAAATTAAATAAAACAGCGTCCCAATCAATTCTTCCGGTTCACCAAAGCGCCCCATCGGCGTAGCGGCGATGATTTTGCGCCCTCGTTCCGTCAGTGCGCCGGTCTCTTTGTCCGTCAACAGGAAGCGATTCTGGTCGGTAAGAAAAAAACCCGGCGCAATTGCATTGACCCGGATATTCGGAGAATATTCTTGCGCCATGTGGACTGCCAACCATTGCGTAAAATTGCTGACGGCGGCTTTGGCGGCTGAATAAGCCGGAATGCGCGTCAGCGGGCGAAAAGCATTCATAGAACTAATATTGATAATATTGCCGGACTTCTGTTCCGCCATAATTTTGCCGAAAACCTGACTGGTGAGAATTGTGCCGAGCAGATTCAAATCCATCGTAAAGCGTAAAGCCTCAGCCGGCAAATCGAAAAACGAACATTCCGGCGAAGTCGTGGCGTCCGGGCGGTTACCACCGGCGCCGTTTATCAAAACATCAACCCGGCCAAACTCCGCCGTAACTTTAGCGGCGGCATTTTGCAGGCTGTCTTTCTTTAAAACATCAGTCGGGATAAATAGTAGGCGATTACCGCTTTTACCCGGCGAGGCTGGAAGAGCATCTGTCGGCGGTTCACGCAAATCGAGCACGGCCACATTCGCTCCGGCTTTAAATAGCTCGGAAACCATCACTCGTCCTAAAATGCCGGAACCGCCAGTGATGACTACTGTTTTGTCATTTAAATCAGTTTTCATTAATTCCTTCTCCATTCAATTAATATCCAAATAAACGTGGCAAAAAGAGACTAATCTGCGGAAAATAAGTCACCAACATCAGAGCTATGATCATAGCCGCATAAAACGGTAAAATTGACTTAACTATCTTAGGAATTGTCGTATTAGCAATCCCACAGCCGATAAATAAAACCGACCCAACCGGCGGTGAGCACAAACCGATACACAGATTCAGTATCATGATTATTCCGAAGTGAATCGGATGTATGCCCAGAGCGGTGACGATCGGCAGGAAAATCGGCGTAAAAATCAATACCGCTGGCGTCATATCCATAAAGGTGCCTACAAACAGCAGAATCAAGTTGATTATCAGTAGAATGATGATTTTACTACTCGATAAAGCAATTAGAGAAGCGGTGATAGTTTGAGGAATATTGGCGTAAGACATGATCCAGGACATACCCATCGAAGTCCCAATCAACAGCATCACAATAGCTGTTGTCGTGACAGTCTCCAGCAGTACCTGCGGCAACTCCTTCCATTTGACTTCATGATAAATCAATACCGACAGAATAAATGTATAAAGCACTGCGATCGCCGAACCTTCCGTTGCCGTAAAAAATCCAGCAATAATTCCGCCGATAACGATGATAATCAGCAGCAGACTCGGCAGAGCATCCAGAAAACGCATCACACCCTGTTTGAAAGTATAGCGCTCGTTGCTTCCTCGATATCCCTTTTTCACGGCAATAATACCAGCCACTACCATTAGTAACAAACCAACCAGAATTCCTGGCAGGTAACCGGCAATAAAAAGAGCGGCGATAGAAACTCCGCCACTCGCCAGACTATAAACGATCAAAATATTACTCGGAGGAATCAATAATCCGGTTGTAGCCGACGTTATATTGACTGACGCAGAATAATTGGTATCATAACCCTCTTTGTCCATCAACGGTGTCATAAAACCGCCGATTGCTGCTGCTGCCGCCGCCGCCGAACCGGAAATTGCGCCGAAAAACATCGCCGCCAGGATATTGACGTAAGCCAGCCCACCCGGCCAGCGTCCCACCAACACTTTGGCAAAATCAATCAGGCGCCGGGCAATCCCACCCCGGCTCATCAATAAGCCAGATAAAATAAAGAACGGGATTGCCAGCAAAGCAAAACTGTCTATGCCGGTCGCCATCCGTTGGGCAACAGTCGTCAGAGCCGGCATCGTATCAATACTGAGCAACATAGTGCCTAGAGTAGCGATACCAATACTGAAGGAAATCGGCACCCCGGTTAACAACAGAAAAACAAAACTTATAACGAGTACTATTACTTCAGTCCACTCCATTGTATCCCGTCCTTTTTTCAGATAGGTTAGTTGTCTCGTCAGGCCGAAATAGTTGGCCAAATAAACTAATAATATCCATAATCGAATAAACGGCGATTAATATCCCACTGATGGGCAAAACCATATAAACATAGGCAAGTTTGACCTGCAGAGCCGCCGATACTTGATTCAATGTCAGGGTAATGGCTACCAGGCGCAAACCGCCGATAACCATTACCGAGGTTGCAAAAAACAGAACGCAAATCTGGATGAATATCTGTAGTCGAATTGCATTGTTTTTTTTCATCTTGGCACTGAACAGGTCAATTGCTAGGTGTAGTTTATGCCCGGAGGCATACGCGGCGCCTAGTAAGCCAACCCAGATTAGCAGATAGCGCGCCAACTCTTCCGTATAGGAGCTCGGATTATGAAGGATAAAGCGCGTGAACACCTGCCAGAGCACATTGAACACCGAAAGAGCCATTAAAATTACGACCATCCATTTTAAAATATTATCGAGTATTTTGCGTACTTTTAACATTATTGCACCGCCTTAATTCTTTGGATTAAATCATAAATTTCAGGTTCGTTTCGATAACTTTCGTAAACGCCTTTGACTTTTTCCTGAAATAGACGTTTGTCGGGATAACTCACAACCACGCCCGCTTTTTGAACTTCCTCCAGCGCCTCCTCCGTGGCAATTTTCCACAGTTCGCGCTGGTAAATCGCGGCTTCGTCCGCTGCGGACTGCAACCACTCCTGAACCTGAGGCGGGAGATCGTTCCATACCTTCGTGCTAATCAGTAATATATCCGGTACGGCCGTATGTTCATCCAGAGTAAGATATTTAGCAACTTCGTGATGATGCGATAGATAAAAGGATGGTGGATTATTTTCCGCAGCGTCCACAATGCCCTGCTGCAGAGCCGTATAAAGTTCGCCCCAGGCAATAGGCGTAGCCGAACCACCCATAGCCTGAATCATCTGAATGGAAGTCGTACTCTCCTGCGTCCGAACCTTTAAGCCTCGTAAATCTTCCGGGGTATTAATCGGTTTTTTAACCGAATAAAAACTGCGACAGCCAGCATCCAGATAACAAAGCCCGCGAATCCAGTATTTTTCTCCTGCTAAAAGTAGTTCGCGACCAATCTCGCCTTCCAGAACTTTAAACCGATGCTCGTCATCGCGGAAAAGATAGGGCATACTGAAAACTTTCATTTTATTCACAAAACCTTCCAGCACACTGCAGGAAACCTTGGTCATTCCCAGACTGCCGATCTGGAGCAATTCCACATACTCACGTTCCGAACCCAGTTGACCGCTGGGATAGATATCAATGCGATATTTTCCACCGGATTTTTCCGCAAAGCGCTCGCTCATATAGACCAGAGATTTGTGAACGGGATGCGAGGTATCCAGAGCATGCGCCAGTTTGATGGTTTTAGTATGTGATTCTGAATCACAACCATTCAGGAATAGGCTGACCATCATTATTCCGGTAATCACTCCGATTTTTGTTAAAAATTTAGTTCTCATAAAATTTCTCGGTTTTTTAAAGTTTATAGGTTTTTTTAGCTAAATCGTAAGTTAGCGCCTTGATTAAAACATGCGCTTCGTCTATATCAATAATGTGGCGGACAACCAAACCGGCCAGGAAATTAGCATCTACCCGACGACAAAGATCGTGCCGCGCCGGTATTGACGGAAAGGAACGTGTATCATCGGTAAATCCCACAGTATTATAAAAACCGGCGGTCTCGGTAACCATTTCCCGGAAGCGAATCATACCTTGAATACTGTCATGAAACCACCAGGCCGCACCCAGTTTCATCGCTGGATAATAACCGGCCAGTGGTGCCAGTTCCCGGGAATAGGTTGATTCATCCAGAGTAAAAACCACCAATGTCAAACGGCTATCGGTACCGTATTCATTTAGCAGTTCTTGCAGATTGACCGTAAACTCCGAACGCACCGGAATATCGGCTCCAGTATCAGGCCCAAATCGCTGAAAATTCCGCAAATTATGATTCCGCAGAGATCCAACATGAATCTGCATCACCAATCCATCGGCAATACTCATACGCGCCATTTCCATTAACATATTAGCGATAAATAGTCGCGCGTCCTCGGGGCTGGCTTTTCCCCTACGCGCCCTTTGAAAAATTTCTTCAGCGGCTTGAGCACTCAAGCGGTGAGTATAGGCGCTTTCAATCCCTTGATCGGTTGAAACGGCGCCCATTGTCTTGAAAAATTCGCGCCGATTTTCGATGGCGTCAATGAATCTAGAATAAGTGTTGACTTCATAGCCGACAACGTCCCCCAGTTTCTCGATTTCCTGACGCCAACCGTTTGCATTTATATTGAAAAGAGCGTCCGGTCGGAAGCAAGGAACGATTCTGCCTTTCCATCCGGATTCCCTTATCTGACGATGATATTCCAGGCTATCGGTTGCCCCATCGGTAGAAGTCAAAACCTCGATGTTAAATCGCTCGTATAAAGCCCGCGGGCGAAATTCCGGTTTCCGAAGTTGATTTTGCAAATGATCATAAATCGCCATCGCATTGGCGCTATTGAGCTTTTCGGTCACTCCAAAAACTTCACTAAATTCATAAGCCAGCCATAAACTGGTTGGCGTTCCGGCAAACAGATAATAATTATCAGCAAAAATTTGCCAGATTTTGCGATGATCCGTCTCGACCGGTGTGCCGTCAAGAGACGGGATTCCCAGCGATTCCAGCGGAATTCCTCGAGAATACAGAAGACGATAAATGTAATGATCAGGCACAATGAAAAGAGCCGTCGGATCCGGAAATGGCTGATCCTCGGCTAAAATTTTGGCATTGATATGCCCGTGGGGCGAGATTATCGGCATGTCCTTGACTTGCTGGTAAAGTTCGCGTGCCAGCGATCGGATCGCCGGGTCAGAATCAAAAAAACGGTCAGAATGTAAAATCATAACTCCTCAAAATTGTATTGTAGTACTTTTCGACAGGTTTCACCAATTACGAGCCGTGATGGTATGATAATATGTTGTTCGCTACGTTTTTCCGGCAAATGCAATTCATCCAATAGCAGATTAAAGGCTTTCTCACCGATAGCGCTGGCCGGTTGATCCATAAAAGTCAATGCCGGTGACAGATAACGATTAAATTGACCACCTCCAAAACAAACTATGTCAATATCGCCGGGAATTTTCAGCCCAAGTTCGCTAGCGGCTTCGAAAACACCGAGCGCTACCGGAAAGGTTACGGCGAATATCAATTCCGGCAAATCTTTAGTCTCAGCTATTTTCTTTAAAGCTTCATATCCGGCTTGCTCACCAAAACCACCTTCGATAATCCAATCTTCGCGAATCGGCAGATTATTCTCGGACAACGCCTGCCGAAAACCGGCCTGGCGTTCGTATCCAATATTGGTGTGACTGTAACCGGCGAAATGGGCAATTTTGCGATATCCGGCTTTGATGACATAATTTGTCAGGCGCGCCGCCGCCGCGCGGTCATCGGTTACAACGTAATTACCTTCCAAACCAGATGGTATCCGGTCGAAAAATACGATCGGCACACCGCGCTGTTTAATATCTTGAAAAATACTGACGTCAGTCGTGTTCTCGGTGACCGAAACTAATAAGCCCTCAACTCGCATTGCCAATAAAGTCTGGATGTGTTTGAGTTCATATTCCGGATTTTCCTGTGATACGGTCATAATTATGTCGTACTGACTGGCATTGGCGGCATTGTAAATTGATTCGATACAGGTGGCAAAAAAGTAATGTGCCAGCTTAGGTACGACCAAACCGATTGTCCGTGAACTTCTAGCCGAAAGATTGCGGGCGATGAAATTCGGCACATAACCCAATTTAGTGGCCAGCGCCTGAACCTCGCGCTTAGTGGCTAATCCAATATCCGGGTGATCCCGCAAAGCCTTAGAAACAGTGACCTTGGACACCTTCAATTGGCGAGCAATGTCATCCAGGGTAACGTTTGGCGATTTTTTCGGCGGTTTATTCACTATTTTTCCATCATATACTTAACCGTTAACTTTATCGGTTAAGTAAAATGCAAATATTTTTCCAAATTGTCAAGTTATTTTTTTTGTGATTTTTTCAATATTTACTGATTTTATATGATAAGTTGTTAATAATCCATGTAATATTGTACTGAACAAACTTTGTGTGGATTGCCATTCCGCCGTTACGTGACACGTTCTGGAAGGAAATCCCGCCGAATCAATGACATGTTACACGCCCGCCTGACTGGCGTAAGACAGGCAGGTTAAAACGGTTATTCATTTATAACTTTTATTCCCCGAATACTCCGAAGGCTCCGGAGGTCTCTGGTGAGAGAGTCCCTACCGGAGAATTCGTGGGCAATTCTGAACCTGAAGCCTGTTTCCCGTCTGAATTATTTATTCGCTGGCGAAGCTATCGAAATATCCCTGAATGTGCACCACTGGCGTGCCTTTATCACCGCTTCCGGAAGTTAGGTCGCACAACGAACCAATTAGATCGGTCAACCGACGCGGCGTCGTCCCCTGAGATTCCATAGAGCCCACCAGATTCTCTTTCTTATTACGGATTTGTTTGGCAATAGCTTCGTCTAAAGCCTGACCAGCAAGGCCGGCGAATTGATTATCGGCGAGATATTTCAGTTTTAATTCATTGGGAGTGCCTCTCAAGCCGGCGGTGTAGGCCGGAGAAACTACAGGATCCGCTAATTCCCATATTTTCCCAACCGGGTCTTTGAAAGCGCCGTCGCCGTAGATCAATACTTCCACCGTTTTCTCAGTTTTCTCTTTAAAGATTTGTTGAATGCGATCTACCACCGGTTGGCAATTACGGGGAAATAACTTCACTGTTTCTTCGGTGGCTTTGTTCGAACCGAGCAATCCATATTCCGGATTATAACCACTGCCGTTCACAGGTTTTGATAAAATTTCATCGAGGCTATAGACTTTCTCGGCACCAGCGGCAATTAATTGTCGTTTGGTTCGCGCTCGGGTGTGAATGTCGGAAGCCAGAACCTTTTTCGTATATGACAGAATTGTTTTAGGCTGATTGGAAAAAATTATGGTGCATTCGGCTTTTTCTCCCTCGATCAATGACCGATAATAAGAAATGTAATCTATACCGGTGAAAGGATGACAGCATTGACCGAACAATTGTTGGAACTGAGCTTCGGTAAAATTATCGCTCCACAGATTAACGTTGTTTTTATCAATTAAGTCCGGATCCATCAATTGATTGCCGACTTCATCGCAAGGATAACTGAGTTGCAGAACGATATGTTTGGCACTACGGGCAATGCCTTTGAGTAAAATAGCATAGCGGTTACGACTAAGTATCGGAAATACAACTCCCAGGCAGTCACCGCCGAATTTTGCCTTCAAATCGGTTGCGATGGCATCTACCGAAACATAATTGCCCTGGGCGCGCGCGACGACCGATTCGGTAATTCCCACTACATCCCGATCGCGAATGGAAAATTTCTCGGCGTCCGCAGCCTGGAGAACGCTCGCTACCACCATTTCTTCGATCGCATCACCCTGGCGCACAACCGGCATGCGAATTCCTCTAACTACAGTTCCAACATAACGTTTCATCTGATCGGTCTCCTCATTAAATTGACATAAATTTATTATTTAGAGAATGTGTACGTAAAATTTGTCCCAGCTTGGGATCGGTTTACATTTCCCTTATTTCGGTAAAAAATTCACAATTTCACAGGTTCTGGCTTTTTATTGCCAGAGTGATTTTAGGTAATTTTTGGTTGTTAAATCAATAAAAAAATGTAAAAATTGATATTCCATCTAAAAAATCAAAGGGGTAAAGGCATTTGTGAGTAATCTCCAGTTCGTAATCCTTGATTACTTTTTACCGGATTTCAGAAATTTCAGCAGATTAGGAAATAATTGATTAATTTTCAGTAAATAGCGCTTAATTTTCTTATTGAGTTTGGTTCGTTTACAAATAATTCAAAATAATCAGGAGTGAAAGATGCAATATCGAGAATTAGGACGTACTGGCTGGAAAGTTTCAGCGGTCAGCTTTGGAACATGGGCAATTGGTGGAACGTGGGGCACCGTCAGGGATCAAGAATCACTGGCGGCTCTACACCGGGCGCTCGACCTTGGAGTAAATTTTTTCGACACAGCTGATGTCTATGGCGATGGACATAGCGAGCGCTTGCTGGCGCGCCTGCGTCGTGAAAGAAGTGAGCCGTTTTATATTGCCACTAAAGCCGGTCGGCGACTCGATCCGCATATTGCCGGCGGCTATAATCGTAAAAACCTCACCAGTTTCGTTGAACGAAGTTTGAAAAATCTCGAGACGGAAACGATTGATCTTTTGCAATTACACTGTCCGCCGACCGAAGTTTATTATATGCCGGAAGTGTTCGACATCCTGGACGATTTGGTCAAAGCCGGCAAAATTCGATATTACGGCGTGAGTGTGGAAAAAGTCGAGGAGGCTCTCAAGGCGATCGAATTTCCCGGCGTACAAAGTGTGCAAATAATCTTCAATATTTTACGGCAAAGACCAGCCGAATTGTTCTTTAAGGAAGCCAAGCGCAAACAGGTCGGAATTCTGGCGCGCGTGCCGCTGGCGTCTGGACTGCTGACCGGTAAATTTTCACCGAACAGTACCTTTGAATCCGACGATCACCGTTCTTTCAATCGCCATGGCGAAGCCTTTGACCGCGGTGAAACTTTCTCCGGCCTGGAGTTCAATGCCGGATTGCAAGTTATCGAGAAACTACGCCCGCTGGTTCCGGAAGGTTTTACGATGACGCAAATGGCTCTACGCTGGATTCTGATGTTCCCGGAAGTTACCTGCGCCATTCCCGGCGCAAAACGTCCGGAACAGGTCACGGAAAACGCCCTGGCGGCTGACCTGCCGCCGTTACCCGACTCTACGATGCAAAAAATCCGGGAAATTTACGAGCGCGATGTGCGCCCACACGTGCATCAATATTGGTAAAAAGCTATCGTGACAACAGTACAGATTGGATGCTCATAGAAGGGTTCTTCCACAGGAGGGATGAAAAAAAATATTTAAAGCAAGACTGAATGAGAGGAAGAAGCAAAGATAGTAAAAAGATTTTGAATGTGTTGGCAATTTGTTCGTAGTTAAAAATAAACTAAATTTTTTATAGTGAACAACAATCCATCAAATGGCTTTATTCCACCTCACGGTGGTTATCAAAAGTTAATGTCATATCAAATGGCTGAGATTGTTTACGATGCCACGGTACATTTTTGCGATAAATACATAAACATTCGTTCCCGCACTCATGACCAGATGGTACAGGCAGCCCGAAGCGGCAAACAAAACATTGCGGAAGGATGCATGGCCTCAGGCATTTCAAAGGAAACTGAAATAAAACTGATTGGTGTTGCAAGGGCCAGTCTTGAGGAACTGCTGATTGATTATCAGGATTTCCTTCGGGTGAGAGGGTTAAAACTATGGGATAAAAATGACCCGAGGGCACTGGTGATAAGAGAAATTGGAAAAAGAAAGGATAGGTCGTATAAGTCATATTCGACTTATTTGAAAAACTCTTCAGAAGAGGTTGTAGCCAATACGATTGTTTGCATTGTTCACCAGACTAACTACCTGCTTGATCAGCAATTAAGGAGATTGGAAGAGCAATTTATCAAAGAAGGCGGAATACGGGAAAGAATGTTTAAGGCAAGGGCAAATGAAAGAAACCGGCAAAAATAACTTATGTTCTTCTACTTAACCGAATCATGCTCTGGTTCCAAAAATTCCAAAAAAATTCAGGAAGTATTTTATTGACAAAAATAGGGGGTAATAAAGTCACTTTTTATTGACAACCGGTTAATAAGAGAATTATAATTTGTTGTAATGTATAGAGATATATTAACAATAATGGAGGGTAAAAAAATTGATTTATATTGGCAAAGAAAAAAAGAGAGAGGTCGCTTCCATTTCTGTATCTGAAATCAATAGTTAATAAGATAAAATCGCTAGTTGATACAATCCTTTCTGCGAAAAAGGATAATCCGAAGGCAGGTAACAGCGATCTCTAGAGAGATAAATAAATTGGTGTATGAGTTACAGTGGTCAAATGAGAAAAAAATAGGAATAATTGAGTACAAAATTGATAATACTTAAAATAATTCTTTGTGTATGCTACTATATTTAGTATCTTTTAGAGGTTTTAATGTCAAAAATTGAAAAAAGAGTTGAAAAGTGGCGAACTGGAAATCAACCAGTTCCCAAAGAAGAACTTGAAAGTGTCCTTAATCGTTATTTTCCTGGCTGTTGGTCCCTAAGTGGAAAAGGTGGTTCACATATATTTAAAATCTCCCATCCTGTGATCGCGCAGATGGCTGATAGTAATCCCGATGGTGATTTAACTATACCGGTATCAAGTGGTCAAAAAGTTAAACCTATATATACAAAAAAGTTAGTAAAAGCAATTGATCTAATTAAACAATCAGGAGAAAAGAAGTGAAAAAGGATCTTGATTATTATATGTCCCTCAACTACCCAATTGAGATTATAAAAATTCCTGAAGAAGAAGGCGGTGGTTATATGGCAACAATTCCACAATTGGGCAGAAATGTATTTGTAGGTGATGGTGAAACTATAGAAGAAGCAATAAAAATGCTGGATTTCGTAAAGGAGGAATGGTTTAAAACCTATCTTGAACGAGGGCGAGAGATTCCTTTACCTGAAAAACCATGTGATAAAGAATACAGCGGAAAATTCATTGTTCGGGTTTCACCTAATTTACATCGTCAATTAGCTGAAGCCGCTAAGAAATCTAATCAGAGCCTGAATCAGTATTTGGTGGAAATATTAAGCAGTGCATCAATATCAGATGAAATTAAATTGCATCTTGATAAACGTTTAAATGAACTATGTTATAAAATAGAAGCCAGTAATAACGTTATGTCAAATTGGGTTTATGAATTCTCATCGAGCCTAAAAGAGCTAGTTAAACCTGATTTTAGGCCTTATGCAGAAACAGGTGAAAGCTTAATAATAAGGAATTAAGATGGAAAAATTTAAACTAAGTGTAAACGAATATAAAAATATTCTTAAGTCAATTCAGTTACAGGAAATTAGTCTAAAAAGTTTGAACGCCAATAAATCAGAAGAATTTATTGATAACAAATTAGAATTAAGTTATAAAGAACATGCGAGACATATTTCTGATGAAAAATATATTGTTTTTGATTATAAATTTTCTTTAGTTGCAAAATCTTCGGTAAAAGAAAAAGCGGCCATTAAGATAGTTGTTGAGTTTGCTATTAAGTATTCCAATCCAGAGAACATTAATATTGATCCAGAATTCTATGAAATTTTCCCTAATGCTTCTTTAAAGTATATGGTTTGGCCTTATTTCCGAGAAATTGTTCAAAGTATAATTTCTAGAATGAATTTGCCTCCTTTGACTCTGCCTGCTATAATGTCTTAAGCATTATTTAAAAACAAATATCGTGTCGAATCCGTTCGTTTGCAGTGATATGATTATTCCCAATCACAATTGTTGCCCACAATCGGCAATGTTTATTCGGAAAAATTGTTGGTTGTGAATTGAATCCAGCGACTATCTGGATCGAGATGACCGGAAAAGGACATAGTGAATGTTACAAGCTTGGGTTGATTAGGGCTTCATAATTTGCCGTTTTGGGTTCGAATTGGTTTATTAAATAATCCATCGAATATCCCTCGAATCAGTTTGTGATAAATATCGCTCTAACTATATGGTTTATATCTAATAAAGTAAGAGATAAGTATCTGTCATCAAAGTATATTAGATAATTTATCAGGAACTCTTGATCAGTTTTAAGCCGAGTTCTTGCAATTGTTGTTCTTCGACCCGTGCCGGGCTACCATCCATCAGGGAAGCCCCGCTGGTGGTTTTCGGAAAAGCAATCACTTCGCGTAGATTATCAGCACCAGCCAATAGCATAACCAGCCGATCAAAACCCAGAGCAATGCCGCCGTGGGGCGGCGCGCCGTAGCTCAGCGCCTCTAGCAGAAAGCCAAATTTTTCCTGCGCCGTTTCTGGATTGATTTGCAAGACATCAAACATCCGCTTCTGCATTTCCACGGTATGATTGCGGATACTGCCGCCACCGATTTCGTGACCATTGATTACAATGTCATAAGCCCGAGCATGCACCCGCGCTGGATCAGTTGCTAAAAGATCAGCTTCTTCCGGCACAGCGGCAGTGAACGGATGATGCATTGCTACCAGGCGATTCTCTTCCGTACTCCATTCCAGTAACGGGAAGCGCGTCACCCAAACCGGCTTGAAAACATTGGCCGGAATCAATTGCAAACGCTTGGCGATTTCCAGTCGAAGAATACCAAGCGCTGGATAGGTTTTTTCTTGAGTATCGGCAATGAAAAAGATTATATCTCCATTGTGGGCGTTGAATTCGGTTAAAATTTCGCCGGTCACCGGCTCCAGGAAACGAGCAATTCCACCCTCCAAACCGGTCGCCGTCACTCTGGTAAAAGCCAATCCCTGAACCCCCATTTTCTTTACCTGCTCGGTCAATTCATCAATTATCTTGCGTGTAATCGAAGCTCCCTGAGGAAAACAAATGCCGGCGACTGTTCCACCTGAGGCGTGTGCTTTTTTAAAAACTTCGAATTCACTGCGTCCGGCAATTTCATCTAAAGTATGAATTTCGTGACCGAAGCGCAGATCCGGTTTGTCGCTTCCATAGCGCCGCATAGCCTCATCATAGGGAATGCGCAGAAAAGGCGATTCAAGGTCAATTCCCGCCACTTCGCAGAAAACGCGAATCAGCATTGCTTCCGTTGACTGTAATACGTCTTCTTCATCCACGAATGACATCTCGACGTCAATCTGGGTAAATTCCGGTTGACGGTCGGCACGCAAATCTTCATCTCGGAAACAGCGGACAATTTGAAAATAGCGATCGAATCCCGCTACCATTAGAATCTGCTTATATTGCTGAGGCGATTGCGGCAGAGCGTAGAAATGACCCGGGCAGAGGCGACTTGGCACCAGAAAATCACGCGCTCCTTCAGGTGTACTGCGAGTCAAAAAAGGAGTCTCAATCTCGTAGAAATTATGTTCATAGTAAAAATTGCGCACGCTTTGATAAGTTTTATGCCGGATGGCAATATTACGCTGAAGCTCGCGAGTCCGTAAATCGAGATAGCGATATTTAAGGCGCAGATCTTCCAGCCCTGTTTTGCGGTCAGTTACCAGAAAAGGTTGCGGGCGTGCTTCGTTTAAAATTTCCAGCTCAATCGCTAACAGTTCAACGGTACCGGTAGCCATTTCACGATTAACGGCATTTTCTGGACGGCGTCTAATCTTGCCCCGCACGGCAATAACGTCTTCCAGACCAAGTTTACGAGCTGCAGCCATTAAATCCTCGCCCGATTGTGGATCAAATACCACCTGAGTCAATCCATAACGATCGCGTAAATCTACAAAGATTAATCCACCGTGATCGCGCCGACGATTGACCCAGCCATTGAGCACCACGATTTGATCAACCTGTTCCAGGCGCGGGTCGCCGCAGGTCAGAGTACGTTTTAACATTGCTTATCCATTATTTAAATAATCTTTCAAACGGGCAAAATTAATGATTCCATATAGTTTTAACCAGTAGAAAAATGACTTCAAGCGACGCAATGTGGCTTCGGCTATTAATCATAGAAAAAATATCCAGAGTAGAAGAGACGCAACCAGCTGGTTTACAACCGTCGGATAATCCCAGTTTTCGCGGCCTATGGACATTAAACTGGCATTGATCAGACTGAATAATTTCATCATATATCATTTAGTTTAATTATTGGTAGTGAACTTCGATCAATTAAAATAAATAGTTTTCGGTAGCCTAAAGATTTAATAATTGAAAATGTAAACTAGATCGAATCATACAAACGCCAGACGTAGCCAACGGACGGAGGGGAGGTAATTTTATTGTAATAGGTTATTGTCATCGGCTGGTGATTGAGCTGGATTTGGAGATTTGGCTTCCAGTGGATAAGGGAAGTGCATTTCACAGCGTCCTTCGAAGACCGCGCCGTCTTCGATTACGATCTGGGCGGCTTTGATGTCGCCGCGCAAAAAGGAACGGTCGCCAAGGGTAACTTTTCCGGTGACATTGACATTCCCTTCCACGTGGCCGCCGATATTGAGGTTGGCGCCTTGAAGTTTTCCCTTGATTTCCGAGCCGGGGAAAATAGTAATAGTGCCATCGGTTTCGATGTCGCCGCTAATTTTCCCATAGATGATAATGTCGCCCTCCAGCAATAGGTTGCCGGTGATGACGGTTTTCTCACCGATAATAGTATTGATGGATGGTTCTTTCTTCTTGATAACGGCTGACATATTAGTAGCCTCCTTCGTTCTTGAGGGAAATATCGGTTTTTTTATAGGAATAAATCAATTCCTGGGGATTGATCGGGACGCCTTCGCGCCAAATTTCAAGGTGGAGGTGTGGCCCCTGGCTTTTTCCGGTATTGCCAAGATAACCGATCACCTCGCCGCGTTTGATGTATTGGTGTTCGATTACGCTATTGCGCTGGTTATGGCCATAGATGCTGAAATATCCATCGGAATGGTAGAGAATGACGGTATAGCCGAGATCATAAGTCCAGTTGGAAAAAACCACGACCCCGGCGGCTGCGGCTTTGATGGGAGTTCCTTCGGGGGCGGCGACATCCACGCCATAATGATTCTCACTCGTCATAACTTTATCATCAATGAAACCACGCGTGATATAACCGTCAACCGGTGGGTAAATCGGTATGTTTTCCAGAAAACTGATTTGAACTAAGCGGTTTTTGTCAGGATTGTTCTTCAAAAAATTCGCTGCCTTACCGGGAGTAGAATCGCTGGGTGTCAGAACAAGATCAGTTCCCAGAACAGAACGAATATATTGGTCCATCTGACGAATCTCGTTATAATCGCTTAGTATTTGAGAAACTTTGAGGCGATCCTGAACCAGTTGGGCATTTTCCAGTGTAACCTGCCGATATTTGATTGCTTTGGGTAGCGTAATCAGAATAGTGACTATCAGAAGAGTCAGAAAAGCCAGCGAACCGATAATAATCAACCGAGCCGTTGTATGACTAAAAGTCCAGATGATAGGTTTTTCGCGGCTCTCCGAAAGCAAATGGAGCGTATATTTTTTATTCATCACGTTTTGTCCTCGATACATTCGAACATTTCCAGCAGACGGGCAAGGTCTTCGCGAGAATAAAATTCGATTGTGAGCTGACCTTTGTTTTCGTCTCCCTTGATTTTTACCTTAGTGCCAAGAATATGCATTAATCTATCCTCGATGGCTTTGGTAGTAGAGGGCTTGATTGGCGACAAGTGTTTTTCTTTGAGTGGAACATTTTGAACTTTCTTGGAGAGTTTCTCGACTTCCCGAACACTTAAACCCTCCCGCTTAATTTTTTGCCAGAGATTAATTTGTTGTTGCGGATTAATAATGGATAATAGCGGTCGGGCGTGGCCGGCGCTGAGTTCGCCAGCCCTCAAATCGGTCAGAATGGCATCCGGTAGATTGAGCAGACGTAGGGAATTGGTGATCGTCGGTCGTTCTTTGCCGACCTTGCGGGCAATTTCTTCGTGGGACAGGTCAAACGTGCTGGCTAGAATTTGATAAGCGCGGGCTTCATCAACCGGATTGAGGTCTTCGCGCTGGACATTTTCAATCAAAGCCAGTTCCAGCATTTCTGCCTCGCTGGATACCGGCATAATATAGGCTGGGATAGTCGGCTTCCCGAGTTCTTGACAGGCTCGCAAACGCCGCTCACCGGCGATTAACTCGAAGCCGTCATTGACCTGGCGCACTGTAATCGGCTGAATCACTCCTTTTTCCCTAATTGACATAATCAATTCAGTCATCGCCTGGGCGCCGAATTCCTGACGCGGCTGGTGCGGATTGAACTTGATTTGAGCCACTTCGATCTCAGCCATCGTATAGATTTGCTCTATTCCTTCCGGAAATTCAGGAATGAGCGCGTTAATTCCTTTACCTAATCGTTTGCTTGTCGCCATTGAGTAGTTCTCCTACCAGATTCATATAATCCTGGGCGCCAGCCGAAGTAGCGTCATAAAGGATGATCGGCTTGCCAAAACTGGGCGATTCACCCAGGCGAACATTGCGCCGCACCACAGTTTTATAGACTTTTCCTTTGAAATGACTGCGCACCTGTTCCGAAACTTCCTGAGAAAGGCGCAGGCGGCTGTCATACATCGTAATCAGCACGCCCTCAATTTGCAAGTTGCGATTTAAACTGCGCTGAACCAGGCGAATCGTATTCAGTAATTGCCCGAGTCCTTCCATCGCATAATATTCACATTGAATTGGAATTAGCACCGAATCGGAAGCGGCCAGGCTATTGATGGTTAAAAGTCCCAGCGAAGGGGGGCAGTCAATAATTACGTACTTATAATCGCGAGTCAGAACCTCGAGCGCTTTCTTTAAAATTAATTCCCGACCGATCAGCGAAACCAGCTCGATTTCAGCGCCGACTAAGCGAGTCGAAGCCGGTAAAATATCAAGATAGGGAATTTCAGTGGTCATAATTGCCGTATTTAGGTCAATTCCATCGATTAAGACCTCATAGACCGTGTTTTCCAGCTTACGATAATCTAGGCCGCATCCGATTGTGGCATTCGATTGCGGATCCATATCAATCAAAAGGGTAGGTATTTCGGAAACCGCCAGTCCGGCGGCGACATTAACCGCCGTTGTGGTTTTCCCGACGCCACCTTTTTGATTTGCGACCGTGATTATCTTTGACATATAGCTTTTATTAATTTCTGTATTTTCAATATATTTTAAGTATTAAAAAATTATTAAAAAACCAAGCAAATTTAAATCCTTGCTACTTTAAAAAACAAGTTAAAAGCCTGTCGGTGGGAAGTAAGGCTTTTCTCGATTCCGGCTTAACGAGCCCGTTGCCAGAAAGCAGGAAGGAATACAATTAAAATTGAATAGAATTCCAATCGTCCCAATAACATACTGGCCATTAAAATTAATTTATTCAGGACGGAGAGAGCGGCAAAACTTTCTATCGGCCCAAACAAACCGACGCCCGGGCCAACGCCACCCAGGGTTGTAGCCACTGCCACGAGCGCCGATTCCGGGGCAACGCCGCCCAAGGCAACGACCATACTCGCAACTAACCAGAAACATAGATATATTCCGATATAAACAATTGCATTATGGATTGTTTTTTCATCAATGGGGCGTCTATTCAACTGGATTGTCGTGACTACTCGTGGATGAATTATCTGGATAATCTCGCGATACATACTTTTAAAAAGCAAGATGAGCCGTGAATTCTTTATGGCTCCACACGTCGAACCCGGGCAAGCACCAATTAGCATTAAAATTAGTAAAATGATGTGCGTTACCGGTTGCCAGATATCCCAATCCGCCGTGACGAACCCCGTCGTTGTATTTATTGAAACTACCTGAAAAATTCCATAGCGAATCGCTTCAAACCAGGAATCGTAAGTATGCAAACGCAAATTGACTACTACGATCAAAGAAGCGACAGCGATAATCGCAAAATAGATATAGACCATTTCTGAATAATCCCGCCAGTGTTTCCGTGACTGGAACATTCGGGGATAGAGCGTAAAGTTTAGGCCGGATAATATCATAAAAATAACGACCACGATTTCAACGTAAACATTATTATAGGCAGCGATGCTGGCATTTTTCGGGGAAAAACCGCCAGTGGCAACCGTGGCCATAGCTGTTAAAGCCGCATCAAAGAAGGGCAAGCCCAGAATCATTAAAAGGACGGTCTCCGAAGCTGTCAGGATAAAATACACCGTCCATAACAAACGCGCGGTATCTTTGATCTTTGGCGTGATCTGTTCATTGGCAAGCGAAGAGGATTCGAAATTGTATAAGTTGCGCCCGCTGATATTGATCGCTGGTAACACAACTAGCGCCAGAATAATAACTCCCATACCGCCGATCCAGTGTGTCAAATTACGCCAGACCAGCAGGCTAATCGGTAGGCTTTCGATATCATTCAAAATCGAAGAGCCGGTGGTGGTAAAGCCTGAAACTGACTCGAATAGGGCATCAATAAAACTATTGAAATAGCCGCTGAAGAAAAATGGTAAAGCGCCGATCACGGATACCCCAAGCCAACCAATAACCACAATTACCATTGCTTCTCGACGTTGAATGTTGAAATTGCGCGGCTTGCGAATCTGCATTAGCAAGCCGACGCCGGTCGCAACTGCAATGCTGAATAGAAATGCCAGAGTGGCTGGATCGTGATTGAACAGACTAATCGTTAACGGTAGAATCAGGAATAACCCTAAAATGGTGAAAAGATTACCTAAAACCGCGATAATGTTGCGAATTTTCACAATTGCCCCCGACTACCCGATTATTAGTATCTTATTTACCTTCGTAGAACATAATTGCTAATATTTTACTTCTTTTATAATTAGGATGCAAATTTCTTAGGCTTATTTTTGTTAGCAAATTTAAAAAAATCCATTGTAAAAGGCGATGAAAATTCCCAGATTTGGGTTGTGAATCAAAAGAATCGTAGCATTAAAAAATGAAAAACCTAGTTTATATTGGTCGCTGGATGGTCGGACTGGCTTATTTTCTCCTGCTGGGAATGACTCTCTTGATTGGGCTGATTTTCTGGAAACCCTCTGAAATTTATATATTGGCGCAACAAATTTGCCGCGCCGCTCTGCGAACAATTGGCGTCCGCATAAAAGTCCGCGGTCTGGAGCGTTTTGATCATCACCAACCCTATTTAATTATCTGTAACCATGAAAGTCTCTTAGACGCCTTTATTTGCCCGGCTTATATTCCGGTGTTTTTTACAACCGTCGAACTGGCTGACCATTTCAAGTGGCCGCTCTGGGGCTGGATGATCCGCAAGTGGGGGCATATCCCTCTCAAGCGGGGTAATCTCAAATCCTCCTTGGCAAGTTTGGACCAGGCGGCTACTTTACTAAAGAATGGCACTTCGATTCTGATTTTTCCTGAGGGCACTCGCACTACCGATGGCAAATTGCTGTCGTTTAAGAAAGGCGCTTTTTATCTGGCGTACCGCGCCAAGGCGGATATTTTACCATTGGCTATTAACGGACTCTGGCGGGCAAAAACCCGCGGCGATTGGCGTCTGCGTTCTGCCAATGTCAGTCTGAATTTCGGTGAGCCTATTCGCTATTCTACCTATCAGCACCTTTCGCCTGATGAACTCCGCAATCTCTGTTTTGAAACGATCCAGCAATTGAAATCCGCTCCGGCGGCAAATGGATTGCCGTCTTGTAAGCCGCAAATACTGACTTGAGATTAACTTAAAGTTTCTTATATTACCGCTATGAGAAAAACTGACTTTTCCCCATTACCTGAACGTAAACAATTGCTTTACGAACAGATGGCGCGTAGTTATCGAACTCAGGAACGGCCGAAAAATACTCCCTGGGCTCCTTTTGAGAAACGATTAATCGAAAGTAAAATCGCCGTTATTTCGATTGCTGGCGCTTACCTCAGTGACCAGAAGCCATTTACCAATCGGGAAACTGAGAACGATTACCGATGCCGCGAGATTCCTCTCAATTTCAATCGCGATGACCTGCGCTTTTTCGCGACCGACTGGGAACCCAGTGAGGCTATGGCTGATTATAATGTCGTCTTGCCTATTGACCGGTTGGTGCTTCTACAAAAAGAAGGTATGATAGGCAAAATTCATGAGCCCATTATCAGTATCGCGGGCTTTACCAAAAGTGTAAAAATGTTTGGAAAATTCCTGACTAAAACCTACGATACTCTGATGAAAGGCGAGGTTGATGGTGTCTTAATTCTACCTTGTTCAGCCCAGACGGCGGCGGCCGCTTGCCAGGTAGCTAATTATCTGGAAAAAAAAGGAATCCCGACGGTTATATTAACCACTTTTTACGAACAGGCATTGGCGCTCGCACCTCCGCGTTGTGCTTTTATCAATTTCCCTTTTGGACGCCCATTCGGCAAAGCTAACCACGTCACCTTGCACACGGCGATATTGCGAGATACTCTGCGTCTTTTCGAAAAAGCTAAAATGCCAGGTGAAGTAGTCTGTCTCAGCTACGTCTGGTCGTTTGGTGCAATACCAAATTGGTAATAAATCGGGAGATTTTATATGAATTTACTGGACAATTTAATTTGGCTAGGACATTCATCTTTTCGGATTAGTGGACAGAAGGTTATTTATATAGACCCTTTTCAGATCGAAGTCGGGACACCGGCTGACCTTATTCTCATTACACACGATCATTATGATCATTTTGACAAAAATTCCATTGCCAAAATCAAAAAAAACGACACCGTGATCGTTGCGCCTGCTGGTGTTTGCCGACAAATCAGCGGTGATACTCGACCAGTCCGACCGGGGGATCAAATGAACTTTGACTTGGTTACTATTAAAGCTGTCCCGGCTTATAACATTGGCAAAAAATTTCACCCACGTGAAAATCAGTACGTCGGCTATCTGATACAAGCCAATGACCTAACTTATTATCATGCGGGAGATACCGACTTAATTCCGGAAATGAAAGATATTCACACCGATGTTGCTCTTCTGCCGATCGGTGGAACTTATACGATGAATGCCGTCGAAGCCGCCCAAGCCACTAAAGAAATCCACCCGCAGGTCGCCGTACCAATGCACTGGGGTACCCTCAGCGGCAGCCGCGCCGATGCCGAAAAATTTGCCCAACTAGCCGATTGCCAAGTAGTTATTTTAAATAAAGGAAAGTAGTACAATTATGTTTAAAAAAGGTCTGGTTTTATTAGTTCTGGTCAGCGCCGTTTTTGCTCAATCCAATCCACCCTCGATTCGCCCGGATAGTGTTGGGATTTACTTCAATATGAGCATTCAAGCTTACAGTGAACAGCAATACGATCGCTATCTCGAGTACACTCAGAAAATTCTCCAGGTTTATCCAGATGATTTTACCCTCCAGTATAATCTTGCCAGCGCCTACGCCTTGAATAAAGATACTATCAATGCTATTAAAACCCTGAATTCATTAGTAGATAAAGGTTTGGGATTGGTAGCCGAAGATGATCCCGATTTTGCCGATTTGAAAAACACACCGGAGTTCCGCGCTCTGGTCAAGAAAATTGAAAAGGTAAAAAAACCGGTGAAATCGAGTAAAAAAGCCTTTACTGTAACCGAAAAAGACCTCTTCCCGCGCGGAATTTCCTACGACCCGGCCGCCAATAATATTTATTTAAGCAGTCTTTATAAATCGAAAATCGTCCGAATTGACCGCAATGGTAAAGTCACCGATTTTACGCCCGAAGGACAGGATGGCCTCGGTCCGGTAACTGCCATTTGGGTTGATCCCCAGCGTCGGATTTTATGGGCGCTGAGTTCTTTTGGAATACCCAATGAAAAAACGCCTCGTGAATTAGCCGGAACCGCGGCTGTTTATAAATACAATCTGGACAAAGGTCAGCTGATCAAGAGATACGATTTGCCACGACCTCATCGGCATTTTCTGACTAATTTGGTTGACGACCGGGACGGTAATCTTTATGTCGCCGATTCCGGCTGGCGGACCATTTTCCGTCTCGACGCCCAAAAAGATACCCTGGAAAAATTCCTCGAATTGTACAAATATCCGCAATTGACCGGTTTGACTATTACGCCGGATGGTAAAAACCTATTCGTTTCGTATGCTAGCGGTATCCTGAATATCGAGGTTGCCAACGGCAAAATCACACCGCTTACCAGTCCCGAGCATATTTTACTGGTAGGCTGTGATGGTCTATATTTTCATAACAACTCATTGATTGCTATTCAAACCTTTTTAAATCGCATTGTACGATTTGAATTAAGTCCGGATTTCAGCAGGGTTACTAATTATAAAATCATCGAATCCAATAATCCCGATTTTAATATCCCGTCCGGTGGGGCAATTGACGGGAAGTATTTTTATTACGTTGCCAATAGTCAGATCAATATCCTCGATCGTTCGGGCAAAGTAATGACACCCGAGCAGTTGAAGGACATCCTGATTTTCAAAGCCAAACTATAACCGGCTAATCCCTTATTCGTTATGGAGGAACTTGTCAGTTTGGTTGAATCGGCCGCCCAAGCCGCCGGTGCAATCCTGCGGGATTACTTTCAGCAAAAATATACAATCACTCATAAAAGTACTGACAATCCAGTCACGACCGCCGATACCGAAGCCGACGCCTTCCTAAAAGAAAAATTACTCAGCGCTTATCCGGATTACGGCTGGTTGTCCGAAGAAAGCGCCGATTCTGCCGCACGCTTAACGAAATCGCGAGTCTGGATCGTTGACCCGCTGGATGGAACCAAGGAATTCATTGCCGGGCGACCGGAATTCATGGTTTCGATTGGATTGGCTGAAAACGGACAACCAGTGCTGGGAGTTTTGTATAATCCGATTACCGACGAACTTTTTTCGGCAATTAAAGGACAAGGTGCTTTTCTAAACGGCAGTCGGATTTTTTGCACTCAGATTAATACTCTTAGCGAGGCGCATTTAATCGTCAGTCGCTCTGAACTAACCGAAAATCTCTGGCAACCTTATCGTCATTTTTTCAAAACCCTACAACCGTGCGGTAGCGTTGCCTATAAACTGGTAAAGGTCGCCAGCGGGAAAGCCGATTTGCATATCAGCCTGAAACCGAAAAACGAGTGGGACATCTGCGCCGCCCATTGCCTGCTCACCGAAGCCGGTGCCGTATTGGTGACTCGGGATGGCGCGCCAATTCTCTACAATCGTAAAGATCCGACTATCCCGGCCGGGGTAATTGCTGGGAATGAAAAGCTTGTTTTAGAATGGCAAAAAATTACACAGCTTCAGGTTTGGAATTAATGTCCGGTTGTTCTATATTTGCCGGTTATTTATGATAGACATCGAAAAATCAGATAAAATTATGTCCTCTAAAACCGATAAGGTAAATTTCATCAAAAATCTCTCACGCCACGAGAAGGAGATGGGCATCCAGATTTCCGAGATGGAAAAGTACAAATGGTTCTGCAGTCAGGATCAGGGGTATGATGTCGGTAAAACGGCTTATTTCGAATGGACTCAAAAATATAGCCGCAAAGTGCGCGAATGGCTGGAATCTCTATCGGATGAAGAAATTGACAGGCTTTTTGCCGGTATATCCGATCAGGTCAAAAATTACATTGAGGAAAAATCGCATTAGCCGATCTCTATGATCGCGTCGCAATCCACATACACTTAATTTTTAAAATAGCGGGGGAATAATGGAGTTAAAAGATTCGACTGTTACCAAATTACCGGAAAATGCTTATCGTCCACTTAAGCCGGGTGAAGAATATATACCGGTTATTCCCGATGGAAAAATAGTTCCGGAAGTTACTTCCTACTCACTCGGATGGGGACTATTCTACGCCGTTTTATTTTCAATGGCGGCGGCTTATCTGGGACTAAAAATCGGTCAGGTGTTCGAGGCGGCAATTCCGATTGCCATTCTGGCGGCTGGAATGTCGGTTCTGTTAAAACGTAAAAATGCCCTGCAGGAAAACGTCATTATTCAATCAATAGGTTCCAGTTCGGGAGTAATCGTGGCAGGCGCAATTTTCACAATTCCGGGGCTTTATATACTTGGCCTGGATGCCAGTTACCTGCAAATTTTCTTAGCGTCCTTACTGGGTGGTTTTCTGGGAATTCTATTTCTAATTCCTTTCCGCAAATATTTCGTCAAGGATATGCACGGCGAATTTCCCTTTCCGGAGGCGACGGCGACGACTGAAGTTCTGATTGCCGGTGAGGGCGGTGGCGCTCAGGCTAAAGTGCTGGTTTCCGCGGCGATTGTCGGTGGACTATATGACTTTTGCGTGGCTGGGTTCGGTTTCTGGAAAGAGGTGGTCTCGACTTCAGTTTTTCGCTGGGGTGCTTTTTTATCTGATAAATTAAAATGGGTTTTAAAGATTAATATCGGTGCGGCGGTAACCGGTCTGGGTTATATTGTTGGTCTGCGGTATTCGGCAATCATCGCCAGCGGTTCCTTTTTAGCCTGGTGGGTAATCGTACCGGTGGTTAGTTATGTCGCCGGACTTGGCGCTCAAACTCCGGATGCGATATTCCTCAGTTTTGTGAGACCGATTGGCATTGGCGCGATTGCAGCCGCCGGTATTATTGGCATTCTAAAATCTTCTAAAATAATCGGCGGCGCTTTCAAATTAGCTGGTAAGGAACTTTTCGGCGGCTCTAAAAGCGGCAGTGTCGAAGAAACCGCACGCACTCAGAAAGACATCCCGATGAAGTGGGTAACAATCCTTTTGATTCTGACACTGATTGTCATCTTTTTCTTCTTTCTGTTCGGTATTCGGGTTACGATCAAACAAGCAGTCGTCGGCTTATTAATCGTGGCGGTGATTTCATTTCTATTCACCACGGTTGCCGCCCGGGCGATCGCTATTGTCGGCACCAACCCGGTTTCCGGAATGACCCTTATGACGCTTTTGCTGTCGTCATTCATCTTGGTAAAGGTTGGACTCGTTGGTAATCACGGTATGCTGGCGGCGCTCTTGATCGGCGGGGTAGTTTGCACGGCTTTATCAATGGCAGGCGGCTTTATCACCGACCTGAAGACCGGTTACTGGCTTGGCACTACGCCAATCAAACAGGAAAGTTACAAATTCCTCGGTACGCTTTTTTCGGCGGCTTCGGTCGGGTTGGTAATTTTACTACTGAATAAAACTTTTGGGTTTGGCGGTGATTCGCCACTTCAAGCTCCCCAGGCTTCCGCTATGGCGGCGGTCATTAAACCGCTGATGACCGGGGAACAGGCACCCTGGATTCTTTACTTGGCCGGTGTATTTTTAGCAATTATCCTGGAAATCATTCATGTGCCGTCGTTAGCCTTTGCTCTCGGAATTTATTTGCCGATCCAACTTAACACGCCGCTACTATTCGGCGGCTTGATTGCTCATTTCGTTTCCAAAAGCACAAAGAATGAAACCCTCTCTAAGGCGCGCAGTGACCGCGGCACTTTAATTGCCTCCGGATTCATTGCCGGGGGCGCCATAATGGGAGTCGTTTCAGCTTTTATCATTTTCATCGGGCAGAAATTTTTCGGCGACGGCTGGACGCTGGCGCAGGGGATCGGCACTGCGCACTGGGCGGAATCGGCCGGAGGTGAGATTCTCGGATTCGTAATGTTCGTTCTACTGTTAGTCTATCTCTACTGGGATTCCTTGCGGGTCAAAGACAAATCCTGAGAAATATTAATCAATTTTCTCGTCAATAAATAAAAAAATAGCCCGACCAAAAATCGGGCTATTTCGTTTTATAATTCAGGTTATTATTATTTCATCAAGACCATTTTCTTTACTTGATGAAATTCACCGGCTTGAATCCGATAGAAATAGATGCCGGAGCCGACCTCACTGGCGTTCCAGGTTATGGAATAGCATCCAGCCGGTTGAGTCTCATTCACCAATCGGGTGACCTCACGGCCATTGATATCAAAAACTGATAAAGTCACACGCGAATCTTTCGGCAGTTCATACCGCAAGGTAGTGGTTGGATTGAAAGGGTTGGGATAGTTGTTATACAGCCGGTACTCTGTGAGAATGGGTCGTTGGTGATCAAGAGAAACTGTAACGATTGTGAAAGACCATGGATTAATGTTACTACCCGAAGCCCAAACCGTATCGCGATTACTATAAGCACAAACTTTCCAGTAGTATTTTCCTGGAGCTAAGGTATCAAAGGCTACCGCGGTATCCGCAATAGCATTAATCAAAGTATCCAGAATTGCAAAACTGCTGTCGCGACTCAAAGAAAAATCATAAACTAATGTATCTTCACGATCCGGATCGCTACTCATACCCCAGCGAAATATGCAAGCGGCCGACTCTCCTGACCAGCCGTTCTCTGGACTGACCAGTTCGAATGCCGTCGGTGGGTCATTAACCGGCGTCACGGTCAGTTGCACGGTGTCGGTAACAGTTAACGCATCTATAGTGGCGTGGAGATAAATGTGTCCTACACCATTCCAGTTTTCTGCCAGACTAACCCAAACCACATGGGATTCATTCAACGTAACGCTAATGGCACTGGTATCGCTGGCAACTGAAAAGGTAACGGTTTTACCCTGCGGCGGCTGACTGAAAACTGTATCCAGATCGGCTAGCTGAAAATCCGGTGTGTCTTCGGCAACTTCCAAATCGGCTACCGGTTTGACGACTTTTATCTCAACCGGACTGATTTGAAAAGACCAGGGCGTTACATTACTTCCCGATCCCCAAACCGTATCTTTACGAGTATTGTAAGCTGCTACTTTCCAGTAATGCTTGCCACCGGCAAATCGGGTAACCACTGCGCTGGTATCACTTCCCGTATGAATAGTGGTATCCAACACCGAGAAAGCATTATCAAGTCCAATTATTAGAGTATATTGAATAGCTCCAATCCGATCGGGATCATAACTGCGTGTCCAGCGAAAATTGGTAATATCCGCCTGGGAAATCGTTGCATTCTGTTCCGGATTTAGCAAAGTAAATGCCGTCGGTGGGTCATTAACCGGCGTCACCGTCAATTGCACGGTGTCGGTAACAGTTAATGCATCCATAGTGGCATGCAGATAAATGTGTCCTACACCATTCCAGTTTTCTGCCAGACTAACCCAAACCACATGGGATTCATTCAACGTAACGCTAATGGCACTGGTATCGCTGGCAACTGAAAAGGTAACGGTTTTACCCTGCGGCGGCTGACTGAAAACTGTATCCAGATCGGCTAGCTGAAAATCCGGTGTGTCTTCGGCAACTTCCAAATCGGCTACCGGTTTGACGACTTTTATCTCAACCGGACTGATTTGAAAAGACCAGGGCGTTACATTACTTCCCGATCCCCAAACCGTATCTTTACGAGTATTGTAAGCTGCTACTTTCCAGTAATGCTTGCCACCGGCAAATCGGGTAACCACTGCGCTGGTATCACTTCCCGTATGAATAGTGGTATCCAACACCGAGAAAGCATTATCAAGTCCAATTATTAGAGTATATTGAATAGCTCCAATCCGATCGGGATCATAACTGCGTGTCCAGCGAAAATTGGTAATATCCGCCTGGGAAATCGTTGCATTCTGTTCCGGATTTAGCAAAGTGAATGCCGTCGGTGGGTCATTGACCGGCGTCACGGTCAGTTGCACGGTGTCGGTAACAGTTAACGCATCCATAGTGGCGTGGAGATAAATTTGTCCCACACCATTCCAGTTTTCTGCCAGATTAACCCAAACCACATGAGATTCATTCAGTGTAACGCTAATGGCATTGGTATCGCTGGCAACTGAAAAGGTAACGGTTTTACCCTGCGGCGGCTGACTGAAAACATTATCCAGATCAGCTAGCTGAAAATCCAGCGCGTCTTCGGCAACCATTAAATCTGGCACCGGCGCGATAATTTGAATCGTTGGCGCTGCGCTACTACCGTGGATTTCCAGAACAGCGGTTCCCTGAGAACTGAAGACCGCATCTCCTTGGGTATAAACAGTATTGATATTGGTGATTTCAGTCTGAGTCGAATAATCCCACAGGCGGTAGCTGATAGGATTGCCAGGCGTAAAGCCGTCTTTCTCCGGTGTAGTGGGATCATCGGTAGCCGCAACCATAGCTAGATATTGGCCAATCGGTTCGGTAAGAGTCTTTGCGCCGACGCAAATATCGCCGTCGAATATGCCGATTTCATCGCCGACTACCACCTCGAGCCCATCAATAGTAACCGCAGTAAGGTAAATATTCATCGCGAGGTAGGGATTGCCAATATAAACCGGCTGGAAGTGCGTCGGATAGATTCCTTGAGAAATACCATGAATTTCCAGAACAGCGGTTCCCTGAGAACTGAAGACCGCATCTCCTTGGGTATAAACAGTATTGATATTGGTGATTTCAGTCTGAGTCGAATAATCCCACAGGCGGTAGCTGATAGGATTGCCAGGCGTAAAGCCGTCTTTCTCCGGTGTAGTGGGATCATCGGTAGCCGCAACCATAGCTAGATATTGGCCAATCGGTTCGGTAAGAGTCTTTGCGCCGACGCAAATATCGCCGTCGAATATGCCGATTTCATCGCCGACTACCACCTCGAGCCCATCAATAGTAACCGCAGTAAGGTAAATATTCATCGCCAGATACGGATTTCCAATATAAACTGGCTGAAAGTGCGTCGGATTGGTTTCCGGCGCCGCTATTATAAATTGAATAATACCGACAAGTAATATTAGTAAACATCTTCGTATTTTCTTCATAATGACCTCAGGCGGGCTTATTTCATCAGGATGGCTTTACGGGTTTTACTATATGATCCGGTATTGAGCTGATAGAAATAGATTCCACTCGGAACCGGAACGCCATGGCTGTCACAGCCATTCCAGACTACAGAATATTTACCAACTTCCTGATATTCGGATACCAGCTGATTGACCAATCTTCCCTGGAGATCGAAAATACGGATTTCTACTTTTCCCGGTTTGGGTAAATCGTAGCGCAGAGTTGTGGTCGGATTGAAAGGATTAGGATAATTCTGATGTAAACTATATTCTTTAGGAATACGCTGGGCTTCCAGTTCGACGACGATTGTCCCGTGAGCATTGAATTTGAGAATCCCGGCATTATCCTCATACTTCACAGCCTTTGCCGATACCAGCAATTCCTCGTTACCATCCCAGATTTTGAAGGAGATGGGATCGTTTTCGTTGAATCCTTCGATCTCTTCGCTAAGTGGATCGTCCGCGCCAATAATTAACGGCAGATAGGCATTTTCGGTATTCAGAGGATAAGGCAAAGCCGCAGCTGTGATACACTGATTCTGATGGTAGATGGCGATCTCGGCACCGGTTTTCAGTGGCTCACCTTCTACATTAGCCGACATTACATAAACGTTCATCGGTAAATAAGGATTGGTTTCGGTTATTGGTAAATAATGACTGGGTGACACTGCCAATGGAGCCATCTGAGATTTTGCCAGAGGGGCTTTGGCAGGTTGGTTTACAGTTACAGAAGCTGTGCTGTTGACTTTGATGTAATAGCCTTCACCCGGTTCGAAATTACCGATGTTATTGACCCAGCCAATGACCGGTAATTTTTCAATAGCATTACCAACTTCATCCTGGACTTTTTGTAACTTGTTGTTATCTATCAAAGACTGAATGACGTTCAAGGCGTTCTGAGCTGATGTAGCCGGGTAGCTCATAATATTCCAGCCGGTATTAAGAGGTATCTCCAGTGGTAGTGTTACTCCATTGCCTTCAATAGTCAATGTTTGATTTGAAGCCACTTTTACATAATAGCCTTCTGTGGCAGCCATATTGCCGATATTATTGACCCAGCCGATAGCTCCCAATTTTTCAACTGCGTTACCGGTTTCATTCTGGATTTTTATCAAGCTATTATTACTAACTAGATTTTGAAAAATATTGAGCATATCGGGGTTAGCGGGTATACTGTAAAAGGATACAATATTCCACCCTAAATCCAGGGCAATAGTCTGAGATACACTGTGACTGCCAGCCAGACTGACTACGGCTGTTCCCTGAGATGAGAAAATTCCCACCCCTTGAGTATAGGTCGCCTGGACACTGGTGATCTCAAGACATTGATCCCTATTCCAGAGCCGGTAACTGATCGTATGTCCCGACGTAAAACCGTCCTTCTCAGGCGTAGTCGGGTCGTCAGTAGCGGCAACTAATGGCAGATAAGGAGCGATAGATCCGGTTACTACTCCGGCGCCCACACAAAGTTCTCCGTCAAAAATACCAATCTCATCACCAACGCCTAAAGTAACACCGTCTATTGTGGCATCCGTAATGTAGATATTCATCGCCAGGTAAGGATTACCAGTGTAAACCGGAGCGAAATGAGAAAGTACCGGAATTTCACCACCAAGATCAACTGCCACCGCTGCATCGGCATTAACCCGCAAGTCAGCCAAATTGTCCCCGGCGAGTAATGCGAAAACTGCGGTAATACTACCATTTACCGGGATAGTATAAGGTCCGGTCCCCAGCACGTTTCGAATATCTCCTGCAGAGGAAGGCAGGTCAGAAAATTGGGTCATTGCCCGATATAGAAATACATCGGCATTTTCATCCTCGCCCGAATTAGCCAACCAGGTTCTATAACCGGATACATTACCGGTTAAGGCCGTCATCCCAAAATAAGGAGTTTCATCATTTAAAAATGCATAACTAAGTCGTTTCTCAGCATCATACCCAGCATAATTTTGGGTTGCGTTGCTACCAACATCCCAATCCATTCCTAAACCAATATACAGATCCGTTAGCTGTCTTCCAGACTTGTTATAAATTTCATATTCCACTAAAACATAATTCTGATCAGGATTGGTAGATTTGGAATGAGTTCTTTGGACAACTTCGACACCAATAGGATTTAATTTCCGTGTATCATTAAAACGACTTTCAAAAGCTTGATCAAAGCCTGTCAACAAACTTCCTACAGAATGAACCTGCTCCAGAGTACCAAACTCGTTGTTGTATAATTTTCCAGAAACCTGATTCGCACTCTGAGCAATAATAAGACTACCAATGAACAGTCCGTTTGTACCATTATATTGAAAGCCGTTACCGTTAAGATCGGGTAAAGTATTACCGACGAATCCGTTATTGTAAACACTCAGTAATACATTATTATTGTTGTGAGTATCTGTGCTTACTCGTATCGAATCTACCCAGATATGGTAGTTCCCCTGAGTTACACCGGCTGAATTCCTCGCCTCCAGAACAAACCAGTAGTGTCCGGCAGTAGTAGGTGTCCAGTATACCCATTCACCGTTTATTATTAAACCACGGGGACCAGTGACGAGCGTCAAGGTTGGTTTAGGCCATCCTGAACAGAGTGGACGATATGAAAAATTCACATTCGCCACACCGAAGAGTTCTTGAGCTTGAAATTCAGGAGCAATTTCCGGTTCAACCGATGGGGCATAAGCCGAAACAATCCGGGCTCCATTCTGCATCAAAAGATCATTATGGTTAGCAGTTTTGTCCACACAGACCGGATAGGAACCATTTACTTCAACGTCTTGATCAAGAGGCCAATATCCGACCAGACCGACTTCATCACCTACGAGCTGCTGGTTCATTACATTCTGAATTTCCTCCTGACTGCGGCTAACATTCCAGAGTCGTACTTCATCTATAACACCGTCAAAATAATTATTCCAGGTGCCTCCTAGATAAAATCCCGCATCTCCAGGTCCGATATTGGCAGTAAAAGGTCCTTGGCTGACAAGTTCACCGTTAACATAGAGCCGTAGATTGCTACCATCATAAGTTCCAGCCAAATGGGTCCACTCCCCGATCGTTATCGGATTTGTACTGATGACTCCGTTATGAGCACCGCCAGGATTTCCATCGCTAACAACGAAATCGAAGCGCGGCTCATCGGACGGACCGAGATTGTTGATGCGGAGTTCATAAGCGTACCAGGGCTCAGCATTCCAATAAGGACGCGAAACCAGCACGGCTGAATTACCATTTTCGGGTAAATTCAGCGGGAAAACCCAGGCTTCGACTGTTATGGCTTTACCGGTGATAATATAGGCACTGGGATTAGCTGCTGGATTGATTGGACTACTGTCGGTTACACGTAGTCTGGCTTTCTGGCCATTTAAATAAACCGAAGCGTTTAGAGCAGGACCATATCCATTAAAAATATCAACGGCCAGCGTTTGTCTGGGTGAACTATCGTCAATCTCAAAACTCCGATTACCTTCAAAACCTTCCCAAACCCAGACCGTACCGGCAGGAAGTGTAATAAGACCTGTATATTTATACCCAACAGTTTTGCCAGTCCCAGACGGAAATAATACATCCACTGTATAGATACCATCACTATCGGAATCGTCCATCGGCAATGAGCCAGGCACCCAATTCAATGGTACAGCATCACCTTGCAGGGATACTGCGCTAAAAATGCCTTCATAGCCAGACATATCAACTGTAAATGTGACAGTAACATCCTGCGTAATGGGATTACCACGATAATAAATGACCGGTTTGATTGGTTCCAGGACAATATTTGCTCCTCTAATTACTAATTCCCGATTTTCCACGCTTTCCCAACCATTATTAGTCCATTTCGAATCAGGAAATAATCTGAATTTCCAACCGACGATATCACCGGGATTACCAGTTACAACGGTTGTAAAGAGGTAAATATTCGGATTGCTCTCACTGGGCAACATTTTCTGATGAGAATCCCAGCCATTGAAATCACCATTTACGACAATAGAATCAGCAGGATTTGCAGGATCAAACCAACCATTTGCGATGAAGTCAGTCAGGTCGGCCTGGAAAGTTATCGTAAACTCGCTGACAGGACTCCCGGGTTCGGTCTGCAATTGATCAAAAAGGGTCGTTCCCCTAACAAAATCACCCATAGTTGTGTTTTCAGTTTGTATGACGATTTGCCAGCCGACGATTCGATCTTTGTCCAATATACCGTTATTATTTACTCCATTCCAACCTACTGCACTAAAACCCTGATCATTCGGAAACTCGGCACCACGATCTACCAGCGGCATCCGAATCTGATTCCAGCCGGGTTGCATATCAAACACGCCCGATTTCCAATATAGCCATTGCTCAGTGCTGTTGGGAGTCCCATCATAGACGGCATCACCACCGACATCCAGAAGATTAAATTCAAAAAAAGTTTTTTCACTCTGCGAAGCTGGGATCGTATTATAAAACCATATTGTCAAATAATCAGCCCTGGAAACATCAAAATATTCTCCGACCGGAGCGGTTTTTTTATACTCAATCGAGGCTTTTCCACCCCAATCATCACCATGATTGATTGTCCATTCGACTTGAAGCGCCGCACGACCTTCTTTAACTATGGAGTAATTATCCGATAGATTAATTTGACCCGATCCGGTTGCCCAACTTGAAACCAGTGGATCACCGGTGGTATTGTCAAAAGAATAACTCAAAGCCGCTGTACCACCACCGCCACCTTGTGTCATAGCCATAGCATAATTAGAGTAATCTGAATAACCGTAAACGTTATAAGCCTGTACGCGGTAAAAATACTGGGTTGAGGCGGCCAAGCCCTGATCCTGATAAGTAGTCGTATTGGCTCTAACATTCGTAATTTGCATAAAAGTTTTGCCACCGTCCATACTGCGCTCAATTATAAATCCCTCTTCATTATCGGAATTGTCATTCCAGCTTAGATCAATTTGTGAAGCAGAGACAGCCATTGCTCGAAGGGGATAAGGTGCGGAAGGCACTTCACTGCTGCCGCCACCCTTTTCTACTTGCAATTGGTCAAAAAGAGTCGTTCCACTAACAATATCACCCAAAGAGGTATTTTCAGTCTGAATATTGATTTGCCAGCCGACGATTCTGTCCTTGTCCAAAATACCATTATTAGCTACTCCGTTCCAGCCCGGCGCGCTAAAGCCCTGATCATTCGGATTTGCTATCCCGCGATCCACCAGCGGCATCCGTATCTGATTCCAGCCGGCTTGCAGATCAAATACTCCCGATTTTCGGTAGAGCCATTGCTCTGCGCTATTGGTAGTCCCATCATAGGCGGCATCTCCACCGGCTTCCAGAAGATGGAATTCGAATAAAGTTCTCTCACTTTGCGAAGCCGGCACTGAGTTATATACCCATAGCGTCAGATAATCCGCACCCGAAACATCAAAATATTCACCAACCGGAGCAGTCTTCTTATACTCAATTCCACTATTGCCACCCCAATCATCCCCGTGATTGATTGTCCATTCAGATTGAAGCGCTGCATGACCTTCTTTAACTATGGAGTAATTATCCGATAGACCAATTTTACCCGATCCGGTTGCCCAACTTGAAACCAGTGGATCAGCGGTGGTATTGTCAAAAGAATAACTCAAAGCCGCTGTACCACCACCGCCACCTTGTGTCATAGCCATAGCATAATTAGAGTAATCTGAATAACCGTAAACGTTATAAGCCTGTACGCGGTAAAAATACTGGGTTGAGGCGGCCAAGCCCTGATCCTGATAAGTAGTCGTATTGGCTCTAACATTCGTAATTTGCATAAAAGTTATGCCGCCGTCCATACTGCGCTCAATTATAAATCCCTCTTCATTATCGGAATTGTCAATCCAGCTTAGATCAATTTGTGATGCAGAGACAGCCATTGCTCGAAGGGCAAAAGGTGCGGAAGGCACTTCACTGCTGCCGCCCTTTTCTACTTGCAACTGATCGAAAAGAGTCGTTCCACTAACAAAATCACCCATAGTTGTGTTTTCAGTTTGTATGACGATTTGCCAGCCGACGATTCGATCTTTGTCCAATATACCGTTATTATTTACTCCATTCCAACCTACTGCACTAAAACCCTGATCATTCGGAAACTCGGCACCACGATCTACCAGCGGCATCCGAATCTGATTCCAGCCGGGTTGCAGATCAAATACTCCCGATTTTCGGAAATACCAGTACTCTGCACTATTGCAAGTACCATCATAAGCGACATCTCCACCGGCTTCCAAAAGATGAAATTCGAATAAAGTTCTCCCACTTTGCGAAGCTGGCACTGAGTTATATACCCATAGCGTCAGATAATCCGCACCCGAAACATCAAAATATTCACCAACCGGTGCGGTTTTCGTATAATTAATTGTACCATTGCCGCCCCATTCGTTTTCATGGACTATCTGCCATTCGACTTGAAGCGCCGCGCGACCTTCTTTAACTATGGAGTAATTATCCGATAGATTAATTTGACCCGATCCGGTTGCCCAACTTGAAACCAGTGGATCACCGGTGGTATTGTCAAAAGAATAACTCAAAGCCGCTGTACCACCACCGCCACCTTGTGTCATAGCCATAGCATAATTAGAGTAATCTGAATAACCGTAAACGTTATAAGCCTGTACGCGGTAAAAATACTGGGTTGAGGCGGCCAAGCCCTGATCCTGATAAGTAGTCGTATTGGCTCTAACATTCGTAATTTGCATAAAAGTTATGCCGCCGTCCATACTGCGCTCAATTATAAATCCCTCTTCATTATCGGAATTGTCAATCCAGCTTAGATCAATTTGTGATGCAGAGACAGCCATTGCTCGAAGGGCAAAAGGTGCGGAAGGCACTTCACTGCTGCCGCCGCCCTTTTCTACTTGCAATTGGTCAAAAAGAGTCGTTCCACTAACAATATCACCCAAAGAGGTATTTTCAGTCTGAATATTGATTTGCCAGCCGACGATTCTGTCCTTGTCCAAAATACCATTATTAGCTACTCCGTTCCAGCCCGGTGCGCTAAAGCCCTGATCATTCGGATTTGCTATCCCGCGATTCACCAGCGGCATCCGAATCTGATTCCAGCCGGGTTGCATATCAAACACGCCCGATTTCCAATATAGCCATTGCTCAGTGCTGTTGGGAGTCCCATCATAGACGGCATCACCACCGACATCCAGAAGATTAAATTCAAAAAAAGTTTTTTCACTCTGCGAAGCTGGGATCGTATTATAAAACCATATTGTCAAATAATCAGCCCTGGAAACATCAAAATATTCTCCGACCGGAGCGGTTTTTTTATACTCAATCGAGGCTTTTCCACCCCAATCATCCCCGTGATTGATTGTCCATTCAGATTGAAGCGCCGCATGACCTTCTTTAAATATGGAGTAGTTATCTGATATGTTAATCTGACCTGATCCGGTAGTCCATGTCGAGACCAGCGGATCACCGGTGGTATTGTCAAAAGAATAACTCAAAGCCGCTGTACCACCATCTTGTCCCCTAACATTGGTTAAGCCGATCGCAATGACCACCACTAAAAAAAGATTACGAGTCAATTGTTGAAATTTCATCTCGTCTTCCTCCTTATTTAAGTTTGAATGTTAATAAACAGCAGTTGGTCAATGATGGCCGTTTCCAGCGACAGATAAAAATCGTATCGAGATTATTTTTAATTTTTTACCAATATTCATCAATCACCAACAATCGTTAGAAAATACGTAGGTTTTTTATCGATTCCAAATAAATATTTGCAGAAAATTAGCGGTTTTAAAATAGGCGTTGGAATGCTATAACTTATTAGTAATAAAACATGTATCATATTTGAATTAATGGCTTATTATGTGATTAGTATCACATTAAGCGCCAATAAATTGCGCACGCCGTTACGTCATTTAGATTTTGATTCTTTTTAATGATAAAGCTCCAGCCCATTGCTTCAGTTTCTGCATCAGTGGCCAATGGCTATGACTGACTATCCAAACCAATTTCCGCCCCGCCCCAAGCGGGGCTAAATTGGTTTCGGCGTATTTAAAGAAAACCCAGCTCAATTATCCTTAGCACCCAGATTGATCCAATCCTCGATCAATTTGATTTCCACTGAGCTTAAATAAAAAGGACCGCCGAAAGGCATGCGTTCACCTCTGGAAGGTGTCGGTTGAGATATTTTTTCATATAAAAAACTATGGTCGGCGTCGCCCGGTATCACTACCTTGCCATTATCACTGCCGGACATTAAACCTGCGTAGGTCGTCAGATCAAGGTGCGGCGAAGTATCGCCGGCATGGCATCCTATACAGTTATATTTAGCGCTTCTGAAAATGGGATCAATGTCTAAAATGTAGCTGGGTTGCGTGGCTTCGTCACCTTCACAACCGATTAGTCCGAGGCTTAATAAGACGACGCACATTATTCCAAGTAAGATTATCGTTATTTTTCGCATAATGCACCTCTTTATAGGTTCTGGGCAATGCTAAAGGCAAAAACATTGCCGGCATGTCCGAGACTGTACCAGGTCAGGTCAATTTGTAAACGATTAATTACCAAGCCGCCGCCCAGCGAAGAAGAGTTGAAAAAGTTGGTAATGGTCTGCTGAGTGTTGATTTCAAAACGCCGACTGGATGTTCCCCAGCGCAGGAAATAATTTTGTCCGAGAATGAATTCGCCGCCGATCTTTATGATATTTTCTCCGGATGAATAATGCATAAAGTCAGCCGCAATCACCATTGGCAAATGTTCGAGTTTCTTGGAAATGCCAGCCATTAGCGCCGGTTGAATTTTCTCATCATCGTTGATATATCCAGAAAGCATTTTCCCGAAATTCGTATAAGCCAGACCAACTGAGAACGTCGAAACCGAATCATAATACAATAAACCCGCCGAACCCAGCCAAGCCTTCGAATTATAATTAGCTAAGTCGGAATTCACGAAGGTTGCCGTTAAGCCGGCGCTGAATTTGCGAGTAACAGGAACCCCATAAGCCAGTCGCAGATTCAAATCGCCGACGTGGAATTCGCCGAGCTCATTACCATCATTATCACTCTCGGTAAAATTCCCATAGTCCAGATAGCCGCCCAATGCCGCCAATTTACCACGCCCTGGCGCCTGCCAGACAAACAGGGCGTTGGTTGATTGAATGTCCAGTACGTAACGAGTATAATTTACCTGCCATTTGTTCGGCACGAGTGCCAGAATTGCCGGATTATACGCCACGCCGGACGAATTGCGCGTCTGAGCAACCATCGCCGAACCCATACCCCAGCCGCGAGCATCAATCGGTTGGTAAAGTCCCTGATAAAGGGCTTGCGCCGACACTCCGCTCGCTAACGCCATTCCGACTAATATCAATCTAAATTTGCTGTTCATCGCTACTTTCATTGATTTCTTCAACATTCCACTGCTCGAGAGTCACTTTGTTCCGTCGCCGAATACTCCAATAAGCCAAAAATGCTATCAACGGTATAATTAACCACAAAATATTCTGAATGTCCAGAAGAAAAATCCAATTGTACTTTTTTTCGATATAGGTTTGCCACCGGTTTATCAAATCGTCATACTCGCAATTAGTTACTTTTAGGACAGCTCGTTCGAAATTTTCACCGTCCCGCATCCTTTCCAAAATCGCAACAGCGGTTCCGTCGCCGTAAACATTTTCGATAAATTCAATTATCGAAGCGCTTTCGGCATAAGCCAAATCAGCCTGCGGTTGATTGAATTGTAAAATTCGTTCTAATTTTGCCAGTGGAATCAGCTGATCTCGGACTAATGCCTTCGAAATGACAACTCGCTCACGTAAATCGAATTCGCCGGCATAATAAAGCGCCAGACCTTCGTTGAACCAGACCGGCGTCAGATTCGACGGCACAAATTGGCCCTGCAATAGATGAATAAGTTCGTGAACGACAGTCTTGCGATATTCCCGCATAGTACTGCGACTTATGTCAGGCGATCGGACTACCATTAAATCCTGTGGGAAAAGAGTGACTGCCCCAACCCATTGCGGCAAATCGCTGCCGACAACTTCCTCGAAATCGGCTGAGCGCGCTACGATCTGGATGCGAATGGTATCGGCTGTCGTTTGCCAGATGGCGGGCACATTCGGTAGAGTATTCAAAATCGAGGTACGCGTAAATTCCGCTAGCTTTTCATAACCGTCCGGATGAATAATTTTTATCTGAGGCGCAGCCACCAGGATTTGGCAAGTCATTATTAATCCGATAAAAATGCGGCGTGACATCACAGTAGATCGAGTGGATCAATATCAATTGTGATCCGAGCTTGCCGACTTAGTTCTCGATACTCCCGGGAATTCAAAAAATTGCTCAATAGCTGGTGGAGGATTCTTCCGTTAGGGTCTTTTTCACGACGGGATTTCAAGATTATTTGATAGCGGTAGCGATTTAACAAGCGGGCTAAAGGCGCCACCGCTGGTCCCAGCAATTCAATTTTACCACGGCGAGCATTCAGGAAGTCAGCAACAGCTCCCGCGGTCGTGGCGGCGCGTTGATTATTCAAATCGGAAACCTGGATGAGAGCCATTCGGCTAAAAGGCGGGTAATTGAGCGGATTGCGCTCATTAAGTTCAAAATTGGAAAAGCCAGCTAAATTCTGCTGAAGTGCGCACCGAATCGTAAAATCCTGCGGATTGTAGGTCTGGATGATTATTTCGCCCTGAATGTCGCCCCGACCGGCCCGCCCCGAAACCTGATAAAGCAATTGAAAAACTCGCTCGCGCGCCCGGAAGTCTGGCAGGTAAAGCCCAAGATCGGCATTGATTACCCCTACCAGCGTCACATTAGGGAAATCCAGCCCTTTGGCAATCATCTGAGTCCCGATCAAAAGCTGAATTTGACCTTCCTCAAATTGCTTTAAAACCCGGGGCGCTCGCTCTCTAATTCGACTGGCATCTAAATCCAACCGTTCATAACGGCAGTCCGGAAAAGCCGTTTTTAGATAATATTCGACTTTCTGAGTGCCTACGCCGGGATAGAGAAAGTTACTACCTTTACAGCGCGGACAAACTGCTGGCGGCGTTTCATGCAAATTACAATAATGGCAAATTAACGTCGCGGATTTTTTATGATAGGTCATAGCTATATCACAATTACGACATTCCGGAACCCAGCCGCAATCCGGACACAACAAGACCGGTGAATAACCCCGCCGATTCTGGAGCAGAAGCACTTGCTGACCGTTCGCCAGTCGGTCATTAATCTTGGCTGTCAGCAAACGTGAAAATGGATTCTGGACATCACCGGTTTCCTGAATTTCCGCTTTCATATCAACCACTTGGATTACAGCAGTCGGAGCCTTGGAATAGCGGCGGGGCAAAGTCAGTTTGTTCAATTTACCGGTAATGGCATTGTATTGACTTTCGAGGCTGGGAGTAGCCGAACCCAGCACGATAGTCGCCTGGCTTTCTACCCCGCGCAACAAAGCCGCATCGCGAGCATGATAGCGCGGTTCGGGACTTTTTTGCTTAAATGAATTATCTTGCTCTTCATCAACGATAATCAGCCCAAGATTGGGCAGAGGCATAAAAATGGCACTGCGCGCGCCAATAACTATTGGAAATTCGCCGCGCAAAACCGCACCCCAGATCGCACTGCGCTGAGCTTGAGTCAGTCGGCTGTGCCAGATTGCAATCTGATCCTGGAATTCCCCGCGAAAACGGGCGGCAAGGTGCGTTGTCAAAGTTATTTCCGGTACCAAAACCAAAGCCGTGCGCCCTTGAGCTAAGGTTTCCCGAATTGCCTCCAGGTAGATTTCGGTCTTACCGCTACCGGTTACGCCTTCCAGTAAAAAGGCGTTATATTTAACACTTTTGATCGAATCGGAGATTTTCTGAAAAACTTGGTACTGATCTTCGGTGAGAGTAATCGTCTTACGCCGCTCACCGAATTCATTCCACAAATCCGACAGAGTTCGGTCGGTGGTATCAATCGCAATTAGTTCTTTGCGGGCTAAGGCATTCAAAGCCGCTGGTGAAAAATGCCGCAAATCCCCGCTTTTCAGTGGTTCCCCGGCGGTCTGCAAAGCGTTCAGGATTTCCGCTTGCCGCGGGGCTTTACGTGCAATCGCGCTCCAGGTTTCTTCGTCAGTGTTCAATAATCTTACACTTTTTTCGATATGTCCCTGGTATTTTAAGGGCTTAAATTCCGCCAGTTCGGAGATAAAACCTTCTTTTTTTAACGCCATCAATCCTTTTTGCAGATAAGTTGTCTCGAATTTGCGTTTGAGCTGGCTGTATTTTACCTCACGCCGTTCAGCGATATAAGTAAAAAGATCGGCATATTTAGTCGGCTCGGTACCTTCAAAGCTACTTGCTCTTAATGTGCGGGTTTTAATAAAGCGATATTCCGGGGGAATAGCCGTCGCTAGAACCCGACCGAAAGGGGTGAGGTAATAGTCGGCTATTTTCTTCAAAAAGGTCAGCAATTCCGGGGGAAAAATCGGCTGTTGGTCAATGATTTCCTGAATTTCGCGAATCTTCAAATTGGCGGGCACTACCGGGTTCAGATTAATTATAAAACCGATCGCCGAGCTGGATTTAAGTGGTGCTACCACCCGCTGACCGGGAGCGAGGGTTCCGTCATATTCGCTTGGCACTGCATAAGTGAAACTCTTCTCGAGAGTGGCTGGAAAAATGACATCAACATATTGAACTTTGGCAGACATAATTTTTAGGCTAAAGGTTATCCAAAAGAAATATAAAAGACAAGACTAAACCGAAGCGGTTCGGTCTTTGAAGTAAAAAATATTTGAAAAATATATCAGGCTTTGATCACCCAGAGCTTGACCTTAGCGGTCACATCCTGGAAGATTTTGATAGGAATATCGAAAATGCCAAGAGCTTTGATCGGCTCTTCGAGTTGAATATCTCTCTTGTCAATTTCATAGCCCTTTTCCTGCAATTGCTCGGCAATCATCTGGGAAGTGACGGCGCCGAAGACTCGATCTTCTTCGCCGACCTGAACCGGAATCGTAAGCGACAGGGAGTTGAGTTTCTCCGCCAGCTCGCGGGCTTTCTGGAGAGCTTTATTTTGGCGTAATTCTTTGAGGCGGAGTTGTTCCTGCATTTGTTTCAAACCGGCGCTATTAGCAACCAGTGCAATGCCTTGCGGAATGAGGTAATTGCGGGCGTAGCCGTTTTTAACTTCAACGGTATCCCCGATCTTGCCCAGATTTTCATGATCTTTGATTAAAATAACGCGCACGAATGCCTCCTATTACTCGAAATTATTTATAATTTTGGGTTACATCGTAGGTATAGGGCAGTAAAGCGATATTGCGCGCTCGTTTAATCGCTTTCGTCAATTCACGCTGATGCCGGGCACAGGTGCCAGTGATACGACTGGGAATAATTTTCCCCTGCTCGGTTACGAACCTTCTCAATACCTTGTAATTTTTATAGTCAATCTTCTCTTCGGGATTTTCGCAAAATTTGCAGATTTTGCGTTTGCTCAATAATACCATATGTTTTTTCCTTTCTTTTTAAAACATCCAGCCGTCACTCATTAATAGTTTCGCTCACCGGCTGGTCAGTCGGTTGAGTGGTTTTAGGACTTGGTTTTTCGTCCAGTCCAACTGTCATAAAAGCCAGAATGCCCTGATTCAAACGGAACCAGCTTTCCAGCTCCTTGACTAGCTCAACGTTTTCGGTTTCAAATTGAACCAGCACATACGAACCGTAACGATGTTTCTGGATGGGATAAGCCAGACGACGCTTGCCCCAATCTTCCAGATTTAAAATATTACCACTTAAACGCTCGATTTCGGCTTTGACAGTCTGGATCAATTGCGTGAATTTTTCCTGTTCGATATTGGGATTTACGATAAATAAATTTTCATAGTACCTCAAGTCCGAACTCCTTATGTTAATATGATTGGTTTGTTAATTGCATTGGTTTGAATTACCTCTTGCGGGCGAGCAGCGCGCAAATCGCGGCGGTTGAAATGTTCCATTGCTGGTCGGATGCCACTTTCCAGAACGATCAAGATGCACTCGTAGCTCTCTGCCAGAACAGCTTCAACCAGTTCTTTCTCCGCAGGACGGAAATCAGTCAGGACAAAATCCTCTGACGGGACGCCTTCATCTTGCGGACCGATTCCCAGTCGCAGGCGGGCAAATTGGTTGGTGGCGAGGGTCTCGATAATAGAACGCATCCCGCGGTGGCCACCGGCTGAGCCTTTCTCGCGCAATCGGATTTTACCAAGCGGTAAATCAATGTCGTCATAAACTATCAGAATTTCATCAGTCTGCAGATTGAATTGGTTCAGAATCTGCCGAACAGCCAGCCCGCTGTTATTCATAAAAGTAGTGTTTTTGCAAAGATAGACTGTCCGGTCAGGGATTGAAGTCGTAGCGAATGAAAAAGCACTTTTGTCTCGACCTGGTTTAAATGTCAAGTTAAATCGCTCGGCAATATAATCAAGACCCATGTGGCCAAAATTATGACGGTTGTGCTGATATTTTTTCCCGGGATTTCCCAAACCGATGACTGCCCTGATCATTTTAAGCTGTTTATTGAATTGGTCATTATTTCTCAGCTTTACCTTTGGTTTCTTTGACTTCCTTAGTTTCAGCTGTTTCCTCGGCTTCAGCTTCTTCGGCACCTTCCTCTTTAACGGCTTCCTCTTCGACTTTCGTACCGGTCGGCAGAACTACTGAGACGATCGAAGTTGTCGCCGGAGTCAGGATTTCAACACCCTCAATTTTAATACTACTGACGTTGATCGAATCTCCAAGGTTCAAATTGGTTACTTCAACCGTAATTTTATCGGGGATTTGAGAAGCTTTACATTTAACCTCCAATTCCCATAGATGTTGCTCCAAAATTCCACCGAAAGTTTTTACACCGACGGCAATACCGGCGACGTTAATCGGGATGCTGACGGTCACCATCTCCTCCAGGCTGACGCCCATAAAATCGGCATGAATGATCTCTTCACTGATTGGATCAAATTGAACATCGCGTACAATACATTTGTGGCTTTTTTTATTGATGTCAAGGTCATAAATACGAGCGCTGGAACGGAGAGCCGCCTTTAGTTCTTTCAAATTCAGAGAAAGGGAAACTGGTTTTTCAGTGTGATGGTAATAAACTGCCGGAACCAGACCTGCCCGACGCAAGCGTTTGGTAGCGCCTTTCTGTAAATCGGTGCGCAACTCTGCATTCAATTTGTAATAGTCAACCATCTAAAAACTCCTATATTTATAATTCAAAAAGGGAACTAATTGATTCTTCGTTATGAATTCTCTTGATTGCTTCGGCCAGCATCGGCGCGGCAGACAGAATTTGCAATTTCGCAAAATGTTTTTCTTCCGGAATCGCTACCGAATCGGTGACAATGACGCGATCAATAGGTGAGTCACTCAAGCGTTTGACGCAATCGCCGGAAAAAAGACCATGCGTAGCAACGATGGTGATTGTTTCCGTTTTATGCTCTTTAAGTAACGCGGCGGCTTCGGTGACACTGCCTCCGGTATCAATCATATCGTCAATTATTAACGCATGCTTCATATCGCTTTTACCGATTACATTCATAACTTCCGACATATTCGGTTTTGGGCGGCGCTTATCAATGATAGTTAGAGGCAAACCGAGGATTTTGGCATAAGAACGGGCGACTTTAATCCCGCCTACATCAGGAGTGACGATCGAAAAATCACGTTTGCCGACCAGCTTCCGTAAGGGCTCGAGGAAAATTGGCTTGGCATACAGATGATCGAAGGGAATATTGACAAAACCTTGAATCTGGGTCGAATGTAAATCCATAGCCATAATCCGGTTAGCTCCGGCGGCGACGATCGTATCCAAAATCAAACGCGCCGAAATCGGTACCCGCGGCTGGTCCTTGCGATCCTGCCGGGCATAACCATAATAGGGTAAAACAACCGTTATTCGTCCGGCAGAAGCGCGGCGGGCGGCGTCAATAATCAGTAGAAGTTCCAAAATATTTTCAGCTGGTGGGTTAGTAGATTGAATGATGAAAACATCTTTCCCACGGACATTGTCTTCTAACTTGACGGTGATTTCACCGTCGCTGAAATTGCCAATTTTAATTGCGCCAGGGTTTAACCCGAGAATTTCATTGATTCGGCGACCCAATTGGGGATTGGACCTTCCCCAAAAAATAATTGCATCATTTTTCATTTTCATGCTCTTAAAAAACTTGCTCGGGGACCAGGATTCGAACCTAGATTAACGACTCCAAAGGCCGTGGTCCTGCCATTGGACGATCCCCGAATGGTTTAGGTTGTTTTTCAAGTGGGAGGAGTGAACTATCTGTGCGTGGTAATTTACCGACATTATATTGCGGCGGCCACTATCTCTGTTGGCAAAGATTCCATACACAGTCGAGCGTTCCCGACGAGCCGATTACACTTCAGCTCCCGGATATGCTGGAAAAACAACAGATTCTCTAATTATTTCAAACAGCCAACATCTTATTTCAAAAGAGGAATGAATTTAGATAATTGTATTCTTTTTAGCAAAAAAATTGTCGGGAAAATCAATAACAAAAAACCTTCAGAAGGTTTTATACATTATTTTCTCCTATTCGCAGTGCTTCGATTTAACCTTCTGAAGGTTTAGAACTATGTTCAATTGAACATAGCTTACCCCGTATATTAGCGACATCTAATATACGGGGTTTTTAAATAAATCTATTCATAATCTACTCCCTATTTTAAATATACCAATTTCCTGGTTTGTATCAACTTTGGAACCTTGTTCGAAGCAGAACTCAGATTATAGAAATATATTCCACTCGAAACGGGTTGATGATACTGATCAGTACCATCCCATTCTACCAAGTGATAGCCGGATGTTTGTTTTTCATTCGCCAATATTTTAATTTCCTAACCTACCACGTTATGAATAGAGAGACTGATATAAGCATCAAAAGGTAAATAGTACTTTATTTGAGTATGAGCATTGAATGGATTGGGATAGTTCTGGTACAGTTTGAAGTCTTCTATGGTAGTTTTAGGTTCCGAAGTAATATCCTGCCATTCCCCAAAAGTATATAAACATACTTTTCCTCTACCATTTAACCCCGGTCCCCCTATTAGTAATTCTTGTTGACCATCATTATTAATATCTCCGATACTGGCTATTGAGTGTCCAAGAAAATAATTAGAAGGACTTTGAATTAGATAATCGGCAACTGTGTCAATTTCGTTTCCTCCAAAATAGATTAAAGCACCAGATCCTGATAATCCTATAATAATATCATTAACTGAATCATTATTTATATCAACTGGATTGGAAATGCAACAGATTGCCCTATTATATCTAATAAATCCAAAAGGTAACAATTCTTCAATGTTTCTATCTGAAAATATTCTTATATATTCAGGTGATAGAACGGCATATTCATTAATTGTATCTCCCGTAATATCCCCAAGATTTCCAACGTAACGCCCAAAATCAGTTGTCGTTGTGTCAAACTCATATATTGTCTCGAAATTAGTACCGATAGAATCGCCTCCATACATCAAATATGTTTTCCCGTATGTTTCGTATGTACTTTGATAATCAGTGCCTATAAGCATATCATCATAACCGTCAGAATTAATATCTCCAATTCCACAAATGGCTTTACCGATAAAATCAGCTATTCCTCCTATTAGTGCCACATCATCCTCAGCATCTATATTCTGCCCACCATAGTATATAACGACAAAACCCCTTGTCGTATGCTCAGCTGGGGCTCCTACCACTAAATCATCCACTCCATCACCATTTACATCACCACCATTTACAACCTTCCAACCAAAAAAATACCTATAGCCTTTGCAATCAATTATCAAATCAGGGGTAGTATCAAAATCTTTTCCACCCCAGAAAAGGTAAACGCTGCCTGCAACATATTCGTATTCGGAATTACAATAGTCAGCAACTACCAGATCAGAAATACCATCATTATTAAAATCACCTGAAGTAATGGAATTGCCAAATCCACAGGAATTCTCAACAGTTATATGATAATCCGGAATTGTATCTATTATTTCACCCCCTAAATATATATCTACATAACAGCCTGCTACTAAGTCTCCACTAGCCCCAATGGCAAAGTCTTTATAACCATCGTCATTTATATCACCGATTCCTTGAACTTCCATATAAGAGTCGTGGTCATTAAGACCAGTCATTGTGCCAATCAGGTGAAAACCGACCTCTGCCTGTGCTATAATTGTAAGAGTTAAAAGAATTACAAAAGATTTAATAAATCTGGATTGCATAATTCTCCCTATTTTTTCGGTTCAAATAGTACTACCCTCCGTTTACTTCCACATTTGATCCATCTAGTCTAAGGAAATAAATTAAAATAACTCGCTCTGCAATTACTTTATCCATCGTAAACCAATCCCGTTTCTGACATAATTTATACGATGGGGGGGTAAAGTCAATATAAATATTCAAAAATTTTGCAAAGTATCAGAGCTTAGTATCCACTAGCGATAGCCTGAATATCTGCACAAAAACCTTCAGAAGGTTTTATACATTATTTTCTCCTATTCGCAGTTCTCTGAACTAACCTTCTGAAGGTTGATATTTATGATTTCTATCTGTTTGCAGTTCTCCGAATCAACCTTCAGAAGGTTGAGAGATTATTTTTCGATATGTTTTGAGTTGTATTAAAACTTAAATTATCTCCATATTGTCTGTACTTTATAAGAAATATGAAAAAAATGATAGAAAAACTACTCTATATAAGCCTCATCGGTTGCCTTTTAATCAAGACCGGATTGAATGGCGCCGAACTTGCGCTAAAATTGCCACCGCCTAATCCGGTTACGCAACCACTGCAATACCTGCAATATTATCCACCCCATTACTGGAACGGTTGGCAGAAAACTCTGGATTGGAAACCCAATGCGCCGCTTTTTTTCGCCGGGGCAATTTTAATACCGATGTCCTTTTTAGGCGATCAACCGATTCAGGAAAATGTAGGCGAGCATAATTTTTTACCTGAGGATATTTCAAGAATCGGCAATATTTATGGTCATCGCTGGGGCAATTACGCCGCCGCCGTGGCTGTGGGAATCAATGGCGTTATCCGTCATCAGCCCTGGAATAAAACTTTTTCGCAAATCGAATTGTTAGCCACCAGCACTATAACTACGGCTCTCGTTACCGAAGCGATTAAGTTAGCGACGCATCGGGAGCGTCCGAACGCAGAAAATTATAAATCATTTCCCTCGGGACATTCCTCCAATTCCTTCGCTCTGGCGGCCGGTCTGAACGGCATTTACGGTTACAAGATGGGCATTCCGGCTTACTTAATGGCATTTTTTGTAGCGTCCACCCGAATTAATGATAATAAACATTATCTCTCCGATGTGGTTACCGGTGCATTGATCGGAACCTGGATAGGAACGAGTTTTAGTCGGCAATATCAGATCGAGTGGCAAATTTCAGATGCAGGATCACCGGCAATTTCTATTAACATACCATTCTAAGGGCACGTTTTATGTCTTTTATTTCTGCTATTCAACAAGCAAGATTTTTGATACTGGACGGAGCTCTCGGCACGGAACTGGCTCGACGCGGAATCGCTATTGAATTGCCACTCTGGTCAGCCAATGCCATTCTATATAATCCACAGGCTATTGTCGCAATTCATTCGGATTATATTCGCGCCGGAGCGGATATCATCACGACCGCTACTTTTCGCACCGATTCGCTGACCTTTTCCCAAGTCGGACTGAGCGAAAGACAAGCCGAAGAAGCCACTTTTCGGGCGGTCGAACTAGCTCGAGAAGCCATTGCTGATATTCACCCGTCACGTCAAATCTGGATAGCCGGTTCGATAGCGCCTCTGGCCGATTGTTATGAGCCGGAATCCGCCCCCGATTTTAATACGGCACTCCGAATTCACCGCCAGAAAGCCCAGTGGTTGGCGGACGCTGGGGTTGATTTTGCTCTGCTGGAAACGATGAATAATCTCAGCGAAGCCAGAGCGGCGTCTATCGCCGCCCTCGAAACCGGATTGCCGGTCTTTACGAGCTTCATTCTTGATGAAAGCGGCGCTTTATTGAGCGGAGAAAATATTTGGTCAGCGATGAACGAAATCAAGACACTCGGAGTCAGCGGACTGGGAATTAACTGCACTCATCATAGCCTGATCTCGAATTTTCTTGAAAAATACGAGCCGAAACTCGACTTGCCGTTAATCTTATACGCCAATGCTGGGATCTATTCTCGGAGAAATGGTTGGCGCAAAGACCCAAATTTTACGCCGCAGAATTACGCCCGGATTGCGGCAAATTGGTTGAAATCCGGCGCTAAAATCATTGGCGGCTGTTGTGGTACGACTCCCGACTTTATCAAGGCTTTAGCTGATTTAAGAAAAAGTCCAGTGTGATGGGGAATCACGCTGGACCGGAGGGTAGTGAGGTTTGGGGATTTCAAAAAATTCTAGCGTAATTTAACCAAATAGCCGAGCTGGATTTATGCCACACGTCACAATTTTTCCGAGCAAAAATACCATTTTTAAGACCTCGCCTATTTTTTCTATCCCAACCAATTTCCGCCACGTTGCAAGCGGGGCTAAATTGGTTTCGGCGTATCTAGTAGCTGATTATTTTTAGACAAGATTGACTCCGAAGGAGTCTCTGGTGAGACAAGATTTCCTTTTTTAAGCATTTCAAAAAACCAATTTTCAACGAAACGAAGTGGAGCCAAATTGGTTTTATCATTATAGGAAGATTTTTTAGACAAGATTAACTCCGAAGGCTCCGGAGGAGTCTCAGAAGAGAGAGTCCCGCTCGGCGGGACAAGATTTTTCCTTTTTTCGGATACTAAATAGTAGTCGAAGTATTGTAGTAAAAATGAAACCGCAGAAAAGTTATTCCTTGGAGAAGATAAAGACTTTATCGCACTTAGCAGAGATCAGTGTTTTATCTTGTCCTCGACGGCACGCTTTTTCTGGCGCAGGTTGGAGAGTTGAATTACCAGCGTGGTGCTGTCTTGGCCTTTTTTCTCAGCGGCTTTGATTTTCTCTCGCACGGCGGCGATTTCAGCGTCAATATCCCGTGTCAGTAAAACTGCGATACAATCGCAGGTTAGTTTGTGGAGAACATTCGTATCTTCTACATATTGGAGTGGGTCAGCCTCCAGAACCAAACGTGATAAATAAAGACGTTGCTCCTCATTCCATTCAGTATTGAAAAGTTCGTCAGCCGCGGCCAGTTTTCCAGAATTCAGGTCGCTCAGTAATTTTTCGGCGATCGGATGCAAAACCGGGTGGCGGAAATCGGCGGCGGTAAGAAAATTTTTGATCATCGTTTGCAAATTTTTATGGCGGGTCAAAATCATTTTCAGAAGTTCGTATTCGGCTTTTTCGTCAGCAGTACGCAGACGCAAACTTTTAGGGCTTTCAGTACTCCTGCCACCCCGATTCTGGTTGGTGCGCCGCCGGGCAATATAGCGAATTTGAGCCTGAATATGTTCTTCTTTGACATTAACCCGCTCCGCGACTTCGCCGATGATCAGGTCGAGAATGACCGGATTCTTAATCTCGATCAGCTCTTCGGCAATGCGCTCCACGAACTGAGTCTTGGCGGCGGAAGAATTGAGTTCATCGCTATGGCTATCAATATAATAAGTCATAAAATCTTTAGCCGAATCGTAAAGCTTGCGAAATTCCTCAGGATTATGATCGCGCAGGTAGGAATCCGGGTCGTCGCTTTCCGGCAAACGAATCACGCGAACGTCCAATCCTTCGCGCATCAGCAGGAATCCAGCGCGTTCGGTAGCTTTCTGACCGGCTTCGTCGCCGTCGTAACAAAGTGTCACCTTTTTTGTGAAACGGTGAATTAAACGAGCGTGATGTAAAGTCAATGCCGTTCCCGAACCGGCTACAGCGTTGGGAAAACCGCTAGTATAAACTCGTAAAAAATCGGTGTAGCCTTCGACGATGATTGCGTCGCCGGCTTTCTGAATAGCGTCTTTGGAGAAATTCAGCCCAAAGAAGATGCCGCTCTTGAAATAAATCGGCGTTTCCGGCGAGTTCAAATACTTGGCTTCCTCATTCGGATCAAGCGCTCGCCCGCCGAACGCAACGACTCGTCCAGCTAAGTTTATTATCGGAAACATAATCCGATTACGGAAACGGTCGTAAAATTTATTCTCTTCCTTCCGAATAAAAAGACCGGATTTTTCGAGAATCGCCGGCGTAAAACGGTTCAAATCAATCTGCCGGAAAAGACTCTCCCATTCATCCGGCGCATAGCCGAGCCGAAACTGTTCGATTGTTTTGCGGTCGAAACCGCGTTTCTCGATATATTCCAGCGCCGAGCGACCCCGTTCCGCCAGTAATTGCTTAAGATAAAAATCGGCAGCGATTTCGTGTAATTCATAAATCAAGGCGACCTCGCCTTTCTGCGAATCTTCGATGCCTTCCCAATCAATCGTAATGGAATAGCGCTCGGCTAATCTTTTCAAAGCCTCAACGTAGTCAATTTTTTCGTATTCCATAACAAAAGTCACCGCATTGCCGCCTTTACCGCAACCGAAGCAGTGGAAAATGCCAAGGCTGGGATTGACGCTGAATGACGGGGTCTTCTCCTCGTGAAAAGGACATAACCCGAAGTAATTGCGCCCCCGCTGTTTCAATTGCACGACATCTGAAACGATCTCGAGAATATCGGCTCGCGCTTTGATCTGCTCGATAGTATTAGATGAAATCTTCGGCATAACACCGTTAATTTAAGCTTTCAAATCTATTTCAGATAGAAAGATGTTTTAGAAAACCACCTAATAAAAGAGCACAGTATCCACCTTCTAGAAATAAAAAGGTTAGAAATAAACAGGATTAGGGCGGAGCAGTTTTTTGAGATGCAAAGGTCTGTTGAGAGTAGCGGAATAAGCCTTGGAACAATTTTTAATTACCACAAAGACACAAATGCACGAAAAAGAGGTTAAGGTTAAGGTCAAGACTGAGAGGATACAGCCTGCCTGACTGCGCAAGCAGGCAGGGTAACAGGTTTCGGGTTACCGGTTAAGAATAGCCCACGAGTTATTCGCAATCTCCGGAGGAGGCTCTGGTGAGAGGTCTCGCAAGGGTGAAATTTTCGCGGGTTCGTTTAAATGTTCTAAATTTAGCTAGGTTTGTATATTTTACAGTAGATTCACAAAGTCTTGATCAATTTGAATATTATTTGGAAATAAATAGAGACTTTGACCTGAAATAACACAATTGACTTTGCGCTGGTTTATGACAAAGCTAAACAATAAAGGCGTTCGCCCTGATAATCCCCAATCGGGCAGAGGATTTTTCCCGCCAATTAAACTATCATGGAAGCTGGCACTTTTCACCGGCCTTTTGATCCTGTTCGTCACTGCCGCTATCACTTATCCGATTTATTGGCAAACGCGGCAGGCGCTCGAAAACCAGCTGACCAATCATCTCCAACAAAACATTCGATTAATCCGGGCTCAAATTGATACTTCCCTCGTAAATCTTCTGGCTAATTACCAAGAATTAAATTCCGTACGGGATTCACTAGAGACTGAGCTTAACCGGCGAGCTGGCGAATTTTCAGCTCAAGCCATTTACCTGATAGATGCCAACGGTCACTTGCTGGTAATCGCTGGTAATGAGGAAAGCGCCTTGCAATCAGCCACTTTGCACTCGGTCGCAATTGCCAACGCTCGAAACGGTCAGGTAGCTTCTTCGCCCCTGTTTGCTGATCGTACCGGTCAATATTACAAATCTATTTTTATAAAAATTACAGGAAACAATGGCCAACCGGTCGTGCTTGGACTGGATGCCAGTGCTGATTTTCTGGAAATCACCAGCAAACTACGCAATCAAATTCTGAGCTTAACCGCCGTCATATTGATAGTCAGTATTGGTCTGGTTTTACTTCTGGCGCGGACGATGACTAAACCGCTCGAAAACCTGACTAAATATGCGGCGGCAATCGGTCAGGGTCGCCGCGATCTTCCGGTTCTGAGCCACAGACGAGATGAGATTGGGTTCCTGAGCCGAACAATGCAAACAATGTATGGCGAAATAAGTCAGCGTGAGAAGGAAAACAAACAGTTTTTAGCATCGGTCGCACATGAAATTCGCAACCCGTTAGGGGGTATGAAAATTAACGCTGAACTGCTTCTAGAAGAAACCGATAATTCGACTAACGCAACCAAATACGCCACCGCAATCGCTCGTGAAGTTGACCGACTGGCACTGATCGTTGACTCTTTTCTGGCGTATGCCCGTCCCATCGAAACCAACCTGATTACCTGCGATTTGAATGAATTGTTAAAAGAAGTTATCATCGAACTGCAACGCGATTTCCCGTCGGCTAAAATCACCGTCAGTGGGCAGGCGCAGGTAAAAGTCAATCCCGGTAAAATCCGGCTTTGTCTATTAAACCTGATTCGCAACGGCCTGGAAGCCGTTTCGGAAGCACCCGAAGTGAAAATCAATATTACGAATAAGCCGGGTCAGACTGAAATGCGCTTTTTCAATGCCGGCGTGCCGATTCCGCCTGAAATCCAGTCTCAGATTTTCGAGGCTTTCTTCAGTACTAAACCGGATGGCATCGGTCTGGGATTAGCCATCACCAAATCTCTCGTCGAGCAACACGGTGGCCAGATCTATCTGGATCATTCCGATGCCAGCGGCACGGAATTTGTCTTGATTTTACCGGAGTAAAATATGAATTCGCCGAAATCCAATTACACCATCTTAATTGTCGAAGACAACCAATCTATGCGCGAAGGACTGCTGGCTTCCCTCCAGAAAGAAGGTTATACTGTGACCGTTGTAGCCGACGGACAAGAAGCCTGGAGTTTGCTCCAGAACCAGCGATTCGACCTAATTATCACCGATATTAAAATGCCCGGTCTCGATGGCCTGACTCTTATGAAAAAGGTCAAAAACCTGGCACCGACGACCGACATTATCCTGATCACAGCTTTTCCAACGGTTGATATTGCTGTGGATGCTATGAAATGCGGCGCGCAGGATTTTATCACGAAACCATTTGCGCTGGCGGAATTACGGCAAAAAGTAGAGGCACTCTATCGGCGCAAGTTCGACAAAACCCAAGCCAGCCCGGGCGAGTCGGAATTCCAGGAATTGATTGGCAATTCACCCGCTATCCGACAGATTCGCCAGTTGATTGCTAAAATTGCGCCGGGCGATAGTCCGATTTTAATTACCGGCGAAAGCGGCGTAGGGAAGGAATTGGTCGCCCGACTCATTCATCGAACCAGCCGCCAGAAAAACGGACCGTTTCTCGCCGTCAACTGCGGGGCTTTAACTGAAACACTTCTGGAAAGCGAACTTTTTGGCCACGAAAAAGGCGCTTTCACCGGCGCTCATAAAACCCATATCGGAAAATTTGAACAAAGCAACGGTGGCACTCTCTTTCTCGATGAAATCGGTGATATGTCCACCGCCTTGCAGGTCAAACTCCTGCGCGTGTTGCAAACCAAACAATTTCAGCGCGTCGGGGGCGAGAAGTTCATCACCAGCGACTTTCGGTTGATTTGCGCCACTAATAAAAACCTCGAACAAAAGATCAAAGACGGCGAATTTCGTTCAGACCTTTATTATCGCATCAATGTCATCCCTCTGACGATTCCACCTCTGCGCGAACGCCCCTCGGATATTCCGTTGCTTGTTGACTATCTGCTTCGGCTTAAAGCTGACCGGCTTGGTCGCCAAATACCACGAATTGAGCCCAGCGTTATGGCTCGTCTAATGGCTTATTCCTGGCCGGGCAATGTGCGGGAATTGGAAAACTTCATCGAACGGGCTTTAGTATTTATCGAGGAAGACGTTTTCTCGGAAACGCTATTTAATTTCGGCGACCTGCCGGAAAATACTAGTTTATTGAACCAAACCGACGCGCCGGCGGCTCGTGACCTTACTGCCCAGGTTGGCAAAATCGAACGTGAAATGATTATTAAAGCCCTGCGCGATCAGCACGGTGTCAAGCAACGTGCCGCCGAACAATTGCGGATCAAGCCCAGCACTTTGTATTACAAATTGGACAAGTATGGTATTAAGCCTGAGGAATATGAATAAAAATTTTACTTCAAGAATCGCAATTTGCGTGACATTGGCCCTAATCCTACTGCTGGCGAAAAATATTCAATCAGCGTCCATAGACAGCCTGGCTTATTATCAGACGCAATATAACCAGCAATTAACCAAACTACACACGCTCGAAAAGAATTATAATAAACTCCTTAACGACATCAACGCTATTGATGCCCAAATAATCAAAATCAACAATGCCAGCAACCTCAATTGGAGCGACGAAAGGAAACTTTCCCGCCTAACCGCTCGAAAGGCTGAAATCAATGGCAAGATGATCTCGGTTTATACCGAACTGGCCGATCAAAGGACAACTCTGAATATTACGTTTAATCGCTATTATGATTTTCTTTCGAAAAGTATAGACTCGACTATCAACCAATATAGTCGCATGGGTGACTCGCGCCAGCGCCAAAATTTGAGTAAAACCCTGTTTGAATTAATTGACCGGCGCGGGCAATTACTGGCAAGCCAGCGCCAATTCAGCGATCAGAATGAATTCCCGTTACCGGAAAAGGAAGACCTGGTGGCACTAATTGCCAAATACGATTTTAATGACGCGATTCGCCGGGATATTAGCCATATTCTTGACGCGAAAATCCGGCAGATTGATTTGATGATCGCTGCCGCCAGCACCGAGAAAGAATTACGCCAGAGACTTAATCAATTGAATCTGGAAATGAATGTCCTGGCTGGTGAATCTTATCCATATCAAGGTGGCGACTACGAGAACTGGGGACCTTCTGCGACTTCGGGAAAAACTACCTATCGTGACCTGACCAGCAATGCGGCTCTTCCAACTACGACTCAGCCTGTGACCACCGCCGACTATCTCCCTCTTTTTCAGAATATACCGACGAATGATTTGTCACTGTATATTTCCCAGCTCGACTCGCTCCGCCGGTATTACCAGAAACAATTACAGGAAATCAACGGAAATAAGTAAATTGCCGTTGAATGTTGGCGCTCTACTTTCGTAATCTTACACTAATCCTATTTATTGTCGTTCTGTTATTATCCGGATTACTCCATGCCGATCAGAAGTTAAGTGGTTATTGCAAAACCGAAGCCGGAATGGAAACCAATATCCTCGAGTCAGACTCTACCTCCAGGAACAGTTTTACGACACCGGTCCTGGCTAACCTCCATTTTTACCTGAACAAACGACAATTGAGCTTCAATGTCAATACGACCGGCGGATTACTTGCCTATGATTATCGTCCCGAAAACAAAGCCACATTTAATATATCCGCCCGGGCCAATTATACGATCAGCCGTAAATTTTTTCTGGCTTCGACTGTCAGTTCTTTTCAAAAATGGTGGCTGGAACAGGATTACGCTTATCATAATTCCGACTGGCTCATCGGCGGAGGTTTGAGTTTTAATCGTTGGAACCCATCGCTATACCTCGTTCTATCCCAAAATTCATTCCGGCACAGAAATAGTCTCGATAATCACCAGATCGGCGGACTGGGGGAAATTTCCGAGCAAATCAATCCCAGCCTAACATTTTCGGCGCAAAGTGGCTATTTCCAAATTGATTATCCCCGTCGGCCGCTATTTTCCATCGGGAACTCCGTTTTGGATACTACAGCCCGGCAGAAAGATCAACTGCTTTTTGGTCAGATCGGACTAGAACGTCGTCGCCAGGCTCTCAGCGGTGTGCGCTTGAAATTTATTAACGTCATCTCCAATAATGATTTCTCGGAATATTATGGTATCGGTCTGAATTATTACCTATCCGGAAAAATCGGGCGCGGCTATTTCCAGGTCATCGCAGATGTTTTATTGAAAAAATATCGGGCGGATCTAAGCCAATATTTCCTTTATTACAATCCCGATCCGGAGCAGAATATTCAGAATCAACTGCTCGTTGGCTGGGAATGGCCGTTCTGGAAGAATTTAGCCCTCACCGGTCGAGCCGCTGTTATGCGCAACGAAACCCATTACAGCGGCATATATTACAATAAATGGTTTGTTAGCGGTGGCTTGATCTACCGCAAAGACTAAGCACCTACTCAGTCTCAGATTTTCCACATTAGTCTCAGAAAGCTGATACTCTTATCATTATTAGTTCATTTTCCCCGTCGGAAGGTTTTGGAATGGTATTTGTCATAGATGAACTGTTGCTATCAGACATTATGAAAAATAAAACATTTGAGGTGGTTATGTTAAAAATCAGAATCATAGTCCTATCCGTGCTTTTCTTGCTTGCTCTAAATCGTTGTCCCGAGAAAATCACCGGCAATGATGTCTCCAGACCGCTACGCGAGCTGAGCGCTATCGAAAAAAAGGTGACCGAAGCCGACAATAATTTCGGCCTGAAATTATTCCGGCAAATTGCACAAACAGAAGGTAACAAAAATATTTTCATTTCACCGTTGAGTGTTTCGATGGCGCTCGGAATGGCTTACAATGGTGCCGACGGCGAGACGCGCCGGGAAATGCATTCTATGCTGGAATTCGGCGACCTGACGGTCGAAGAAGTCAATCAGTCTTATCGTAGTTTGATGGATTTGCTTACGACTGCTGATCCCAAAGTCACTTTCGAAATCGCCAATTCTATTTGGTATAGAACCGGATTTTCGGTACTGAGCGAGTTTTTACAATTAAATGCCAACTACTTCGACGCCGTTATCCGGGCGCTGGACTTCAGCCGGAGCGATGCGGCTGACATTATCAATGCCTGGGTAAATGAAAAAACGCACGAGAAAATCCCAACTATCGTAGAGTCGCCAATTGATCCAAGAATAGTGATGTATCTCATTAACGCGATTTATTTCAAAGGCACCTGGACTTATGAATTTGACCCCGAAAAAACTAAGGAAGCGACCTTCTTTCTGGGCGACAATAGTCAAACAACTTGCAAAATGATGAGTCATAAAGCCCGCCATGGATATTTTGCCGACGATCAATTTCAGATAGCCGACTTGACTTACGGCGAAATCGGTTTTAGTATGACTGTGATTCTGCCAAATGAAGGAGTAAATGTTGATTCCATAGCAACAATAATGACCGCTGAAAGTTGGGCTGAATGGACGAGCCGTCTGGTTGAAACCGATCTCAATGTTTTTCTGCCTAAGTTTAAAACTGAATACGAGATTGGTTTAATTCCAGTTTTGCGAGCTCTGGGAATGATTCAGGCTTTTACTACCCAGGCTAATTTCACAAAAATTAATCCGGATGGTAACCTGCTTATCAGCGAAGTCAAACACAAGACTTTTGTAGATGTCAATGAAGAAGGCACCGAAGCCGCCGCGGTAACTGTGATAGGTTTTGGACGTACCTCGGCTGGACCACAGGAAATTTATTTCTTGGTTAACCGACCGTTTATTTTCGTTTTGCGAGAGAACAATACCGGCACGATTCTGTTCGTCGGGAAAATCGTAAATCCAAATATCTGAAGGAGCAAATATGCAAATCACTCGAATTTTTAAATGGACAATGGGTCTATTTTTACTGGCCGGGATAGGAAAAGCAACGGTTCCCGTTCCGGTCACTCGCCAGCCTGCGATTCCGTATTTGATGGAGCCGATAGGTTTCCGCACGATGCAAATGGCGATTTTTGCGCCGGAAGTCAGCGGTATGTTGCCGGATAAGTTCAGCGATTTGAGCTGGAATCCAGCCTATATTCTGCGTGAAAAACAAAGGACATTTTATATTGATTTCAATCTCCAAAACAATATCGAATATTCCTTTAGTCCCCTTTCGACTGGCATCCTGAGCGAGAGTTCTTACCTCGCACCTTCCTGGTACAATAATACCATCGTTCAGAGTATCAACATCGCGCCGCTTTATAATTTAGCGCTAATCCTACCGCTCGGTCAGCGGATGACTCTGGGTATCGTCAATCGTTCAGTCTTCGACTATGGCCCTTACCGGAACTCGATCTGGTGGACGAGCGGCGGTTGGTTCGATAAAGCCATCGCATCTAACTCTACCATTCGATATGCCAATTTTGAACCACAACGTCTCGAAACCGACGAAAACCAGCAGACAGTCATTGCCAACCAGTCCGAAATCACTCTCGGCTACCGGCTTTCGACTAAAACCGATCTCGGCTTGCACCTGGGCCATTATATTTTTCACCGCGACGGTTACCTATTAGATTCGCAATGGGCAACTCATCCGCATTCCTCATACGGAATTCTGAACGACGAAGATCTGGAAATTAACGGCCGCCATTATGATTTAGGTGCCGGTTTTTTGCACCATCCTAATGAAAAAACAACCTACGGGATTAGCGTCGGAGCATTTTTCGGTTCCGGCAAAGAATCTGAAATTGCACAGGACACCTCGGACTCGTTCTCGGAAACGGCTACCAACACCGCTTATTATAGCCTTAGTGAACACACTATGAATACCGATTTTACCTATAAAACTTCTGGATTAAAACCGTACCTAACCCTGATTTTGGAAAAGAAATTAAATAAAAATCTTGTTCTACGCTCCTTTTTTTCATTGACCAGTAAAAATCAGGACGTTACTACTCGATACACTACCGACGATACCACTTTCAGCGACCTAACCTACAATCACTGGATTACCGATACTACTTATGCTTTCCGACGTTGTACGGCTAATAGTGCCGCGGAATTCAATCTGAGCGGTTCCGGTGAAGAGGCAATCAATCAATGGAAATTTATGACTGCGCTGATTTATACTCTCGAAAATGATTGGGCGCTTTTCGGTGGAGTGCAGATTTCACGAAAATGGTCGCAGATAGATTTCGACGAAAGATCGAATTACTACTCCAATTCCTTCACCGAGTATTCGCTTTATAATGCCAGCACTTACCGAAATCTAAACACTTACACCAAAAAATATTCCTACTCGCAGGAAACCAAAGCCTGGAATTTGATTGTGCCGATTGGAGTCAAAGCCCATATTGCTAAAGGATTCTTTGCTTTACTCGGAACGGATATTAATCTTACTCTGTACGAGGAAAAAAGTCACGGCGATCTACTTTATCCGAATATCGTTTCGAAATATTGGATAAATGATGCTCTAGCCGCTGACGATCCGGAAACTAATCGCTACGAAAAATATGACTCCAATCCGCCCAAAACTCTTACCCGCACCAATGCCGTCCGCTTTGGGATGGTTTATGAGCATTCATCTGGCGCAAAGCTTTTCATTCGCTCCGGTGGCGATATTATGAATACCGATGGCTGGACGCTGGGATTCGAGATGAGCTGGTGATCTTGACAATGAATTTTCAGGGCACTAAAGTAGTAGAGAGAGTAATCGGGGCGTAATATGAAAAAAAAGTTGCCATCGGGCTGATTCTGCTAACAAATGTGTTATTCTGCCAGGAAAAAGGTTGGCTAACTGCGGTTGTTCAGCACGACACCGTTACAATCAGTCATATCCAGACCGAACGGAATTGCGCGGCGCGCTTTGTTTTAGAAGCTGAAATTGCTGGCACTGATATTTTAGTCATCGAACGAGATACTTCTAATACTTCCGCCTAAAGTTTCGATATTAATCGAAACTCTTTTACCTTTTATCAAATTTTCCGTAAACTCAATTCGATTTTATGTTTAAGCTGATTTTAAAGATTGTTTTATTCATAATTTTGATTCCGGTAGTAATTCTCGTTGGATTATATATTGCGGCGCCGGACGGTTCGGAATTTGTCCGTAAAAATCCAGAAACCACCGCCTTGATTCGCCAGCGTACGGCCGAGTATCAGAAAGCCGGTAAAAAAGTTCCACTTCAATGGCAGTGGGTTCCTCTTAGTAAAATTTCACCGAATATTATTCACGCCGTAATTCTGGCTGAAGACGCTCGATTTTATGAGCATATTGGTTTCGACGTAGAAGCCATCAAATTTGCACTCGAAAAAAATATTAAGCGCAAAAAAAATGCGGTTGGCGGTTCGACGATCACCCAGCAATTAGCAAAAAATTTGTACCTTTCGACTAAAAAGTCTATCCCCCGAAAAGTTCAGGAGCTGATTATTGCCTTTAAAATGGAACGTCGTCTATCCAAACGGCGTATTCTCGAGTTATACCTGAATGTCATCGAATTTGGGCACGGAATTTACGGCGTGGAAGCCGCCTGCCAGCACTATTTCGGCAAATCGGCGGCTGATGTCAGCATTGATGAAGCCAGTCGTTTGATTGCAATTATGCCCAGTCCCCGTCGCCATTCGCCCTATGATAAATCCAACTTTACCGAACGACGGCGTAAAAGGCTATTGAATTGGCTACATAAAACTGGTCACATTGACTCGCTCAATTATGTCATCCTCTATGAAGGCAAAGCAGACAATCTGCTGGATTTGGTTGATTCTACCGGAATAGATCAATTTATGCAGGAAAATATAGATGATTCTTTAAAATCTGATTTAGAAAACGTATCTCGATTTCTCCCTCTCGAAGGCAAAATTGAACAAAGCGATACTATAAAATAATACTGACAATCACTACTGTCCCGTTAAGAAAGTTAGCAAGGGATATTTCTGGTTGAAAATCAAACAATTAGAGAATGTTGAACGGTTTTTCGATTTGGACTTCTAAGTTCTATTTGATTAAAAATTTTATCCTATTGAAGAGTTGATACCATTCGAATCAAGAATGGACAGTATTTCCTCAAATAAACGATTTTTTGCCCAATTATCCTATCGGGTGAATTACTGTCCGCCGTCAGGTAAGTTTCGAGATATAGACTCTTGTCCTAAATCGCGGAAAGCGAAACTATATCACATAAGAGTCAACAACGGTTCGATTAAGTGACTGAAATATCTTATATCAGCCTCTTTCCGCCATATAAATGTACTCACGTTCCGGAGTAACATTTTTATACGCTGGTCGAATAATGCGACGTGACTGTGGATTGAGTTCTTCCAGACGGTGGGCGCACCAGCCAGCCAGTCGGCTGACGGCAAAAATCGGGGTGTATAGTTCCGGCTGAATTCCGATACAAGAATAGACGAATCCCGAGTAAAAGTCAACATTAGCGCAGACGATCTTAGATTTCTCACGTCCCTTGAAATCGGCGAAAACCTGAGGCGCAATTTCTTCGACTAAATTATAGAGGTGGAATTCTTCGAGACGATTTTTCTCCGTAGCCAGTTCCGCGGCTTTGCTTTTCAAAATCTTCACTCGCGGATCGGAAAGAGTATAAACGGCATGCCCAAATCCATAGATTTTGCCGTTGCGATCCCCGATTTCTTTTTTCAATATCTTCATCAGATAATCAGCAACTGCATTCCGGTCATCCCAGTTTTTCAAATTTTTCTTAATATCGGTCATCATTTCCATCACCTTACGATTTGCGCCGCCGTGATAAGGTCCCTTCAGCGAACCAATAGCCGCCGCAATTGCCGAGTAGGTATCGGTTCCGGTCGAACTAGTTACTCGCAAGGTAAAGGTCGAGTTGTTGCCACCACCGTGTTCGGCGTGGGTCACTAAAGCTAAATCGAGCATATCCGCTTCCAATTTGGTATAGCGATCACCTTTAAGCATATACAAGAAATTCTCGGCTATGCTTAATTCTTTGTGCGGGTGACGAATAGATAAGGTTTTTTGTTGATAGGTATGCCGGTAAGCATTATACGAATGAGCCACTATAGTCGGGAATTTGGCGATTAAGCTTAACGATTGACTTATAAGATTTTCTTCACTGCGATCCTCCGGTTGAGGATCATCGGTATACAGGGCCAGAACCGCTCGGGCGAGCATATTCATCATATCACTACTGACCAAATTAAGTAGCATTTGGTTGGTAAAATTTTCTGGCAATTCGCGCTGTTGGGCTAAGTAATCGGAAAAATATTGCAATTCGGAATGATTCGGAAGTTCGCCTGCCAGAAGCAGATAACAGATTTCTTCAAAACCGTGCCGATTTTCAGCCTGAAAACCTTTGACCAGATCATCCAGTTGATAGCCACGATAGAGCAATTGCCCCTCGATAGGAATTATCTGACCATTTTCGGAACGATAACCAACTACATCTCCGATGCGGGTTAGCCCAACCAGTACTCCGGTATGATCTTCGTTACGCAGACCTCTTTTGACATTATATTTTACATATAATTCCGGATCAATTTGACTGGCTTTTTGCATTTTTTGACAAATGGATTGTAACATCGAATTTGACATATAAATTTCCTTCTATTTGCTATTTTATATTTGTTTTAAGGATTTCCGCTTCTAATAATTCGACGAATTCGGTAGTGCCCACGCAACGGGCACCGTTAACATTACCGAAAATATCTACGGTACCAATCTGGCGAATAAATAAGTTTGCCATAGCCTTTTGCAAAAGGTTGGCAGCTTCTGACCACCCCATATATTCCAGCATCATTACTCCCGACATAATCAGTGAGGATGGATTGGCGATGTCGTGACCGGCAATATCAGGGGCTGTGCCGTGAGTTGATTCAAAAATGGCGCGGCCGGTTTCAAAATTGATATTCGCACCCGGCGCCAGACCGATTCCACCGACCATTGCCGCCGCCAGATCGGAGATATAATCACCATTCAAATTCAGAGTAGCTATTACCGAATAACGAGCCGGATTGAGCAGAATATCTTGGAAAAAAGCGTCCGTGATCATATCCTTAATCAGAACTTTGTCGCCGGATCCTGAAGTTAATGATCCAGCTGGAGCGCCACTCTTAGCCGTGATGCAAGATTCCGCAAATTCACGTTCAGCCAGCTCATATCCCCAATTGCGAAAGCCACCTTCCGTATATTTCATTATATTGCCTTTATGAACCAGCGTAACCGATGGCAATTTATATTTAATGGCAAAGTTAATCGCCGCTCGAATAAGCCGCTCCGAACCGGGTTTAGAAACCGGTTTGACTCCTAAAGAATTTTCGCCAGGGAAGCGAGGCTCCGGCGCTTTCAATTTACCAATCAGGAAATCTTCCAGCAGGCCAGCTTCCAGCGAGCCGCGCATAAATTCGATTCCGGTATAGAGGTCTTCCGTGTTTTCTCGAAAAATAACGACGTTCAAGAGCTCCGGTCGTCTGACTGGCGTAGGCACACCCGGGAACCAATGCAGAGGTCGAACGCAGGCATAAAGATCAAGAGTTTGCCGTAAAATAACGTTCAAAGAGCGGCGCCCTTCAGCAACTGGCGTCCGTAAAGGACCTTTCAAGCCGATAACATATTGATTCAAATCCTGAAGGGTTGCGGCCGGTAATGCTTCACCATTTTGGTTTAAAGATTTATCGCCTGCTAAGACTTCGCGCCAGATTATACGCCGATCAGAGCCATAAGCGCGGTTAACGGCTGTGTCAATTAACCGCAGGGTTGGTCGGCAAATTTCGGCCCCGATTCCATCACCTTCAATAAAGGGAATCAGCGGAAAATCTGGCACCTGAAGCGAACCATTAGCGAAAATTATTTGTTCATTAGACATATTAAGCCTCCCTAAAATCAGAGCTTCTGTGGATTGTTTAATCTAAGATAGTTCAAGGCACTGCCAGCCCAAAACCATTCTATTTGTAACTGGCTGTAGCTATGCTGTAATTGGATTGTTTCACTTTCTCCATTCTTATGCCGGATAATCAAATCCAGCGGACGGCCGGGAGCAAATTCTTCAAGGCCCTTGATACTGAATTCATCATCTTCCTGAATACGTTCATAATCTTCAGCTTGCGTAAATGTCAAGGCCAGGACTCCCTGCTTCTTCAAATTGGTTTCGTGGATGCGGGCAAAAGAGCGCGCTATCACCGCCACTACTCCCAAATAACGCGGTTCCATCGCGGCATGTTCGCGCGATGAGCCTTCGCCATAATTTTCATCGGCGACTATTACCGCTAATTTCCGGTGGGATTGGTAACTGCGCGCCACGGTAGCCACTTTGGCATATTCGCCGGTCAATTGGTTAAGGGTTTCGCCCAATTTTCCGGTAAAGGCATTACGGGCGCCTAGCAGAAGATTATCGGAGATTTTGTCCAGATTGCCGCGGTACTTCAACCATTCGCCGGCTGGAGAAATATGATCGGTAGTGCATTTACCTTTGACTTTCATTAAAAGTAACAAATTCTGGAAAGACTGACTGTTCGGAGCTGGAAATGGTTCTAACAAACGTAGCCTCTGAGAGCGCGGATCAATTTTAATAGTAATATCCGGTTTATGGATAATTCTGGCCTCAGCGTGGCTGATCTTGATTTTCCCGGCCGGCAGTTCCTCACCTTTAGGCGGTTCAAGCTGGTAACACTTGCCATCTTCGCTGATTAGAAAGTCAGTCGAAGGATTAAAGTTTAAATCGCCGGCTAAGGTTAGAGCCAGCACGATTTCCGGCGAAGCCAGAAAGGTGTGAGTTTGTTGGTTACCGTCGTTGCGCCCGGCAAAATTGCGATTAAAACTGGTGATAATGGAGTTTTTTATCCCCGGCTTGAAATCATCCCGCTCCCATTGACCAATGCACGGCCCACAGGCATTCGCCAGAATTTGAGCTTTTAACTTTCTGAATTCATTCAAAAAACCAGCTTTTTCGCAGAGCGACTTGACCCATTGTGAACCCGGATTGACAATTAATTTTGCTCGGGTAGCGATTTTATGGTTATTGGCTTGACGGGCAACGTCGGCTGCTCGGGACAAATCCTCATAGGAAGAATTGGTGCAAGAACCGATTAAGCCGGCTGATAATTGAGCCGGGTAGCCATTTTTCTTAAGGTAATCACTTAACTGTGAAAGCGGTACCGCCGCATCGGGTGAGAAAGGTCCATTGACATACGGTTCCAGATTATCCAGGTCTATTTCGATCACCCGATCGAAGTACTTTTGCGGAGTTTGATAGACTTCCGGATCAGCACATAGAATAGAGCCGAAAGCTGTAGCCTGTTTTGCGATCTCCGCCCGTCCGGTGAGATTCAAATATTCCGCCATTTTAGCATCATAAGGAAATATTGAAGCCGTCGCGCCGCATTCCGCTCCCATATTGCAAATCGTGGCTTTGCCAGTACAGGAGAGATTAGCCGTACCGTTGCCAAAATATTCGATAACCATACCGGTAGCACCTTTGGTGCCCAGCATGCCGACTAATTTCAAGATCACATCTTTAGGTGAAGCCCAGCCATTCAACCGCCCAGTTAATTCGACACCGATCAAGCCGGGCATTTTTAATTCCCACGGCAAACCAGCCATCACATCCACAGCGTCTGCTCCACCAACTCCAATACCGAGCATTCCTAAACCACCGGCATTGGGCGTATGCGAGTCGGCTCCAATCATCAAACCACCCGGAAAGGCATAATTTTCCAGTATAATTTGATGGATTATACCCGCGCCAGGCGGCCAGAAACCGATACCAAATTTGTATGTGGCTGTTTGCAAAAAATCATAGACCTCCCGGTTTTCCCGACGCGCTCTCTTTAAATCAGTAACTGCGCCGTCTTTGGCTACAATTAGATGGTCACAGTGAATAGTAGTCGGAACGGCTACCTGCCGGCGACCGGCATTGATGAACTGCAATAACGCCATTTGAGCGGTCGCATCTTGCATAGCGACCCGATCCGGTCTCAGGTTTATATACGATTCACGGAGTTTCGATTCCGATAAAAGTTGTTCGGAAAACAAGTGTCCATATATAATTTTTTCCGCAAAGCTTAACGCCCGACCAAGTTCGTTTCTGGCCTGGGCAACTCGTTCCGAAAATTCGCGGTAAAAAATATTTATAAAATCAACATCCAATTAAAATTTACTCCTGGTTCTAATAACAATCACTTAATGAATGTCTCGCTATAATTATAAATATGCTTATTGCGGATTAATTTTCTTCAATAATTCGGCCACGATGCGGTCGCCCATTTCAGCTGTGCCGATTTTACGACAACCTGTCTGCCAGATATCAGCTGTGCGATAGCCGGCTTGCAGAACATCGGAAACCGCCTGCTCGATCGCTATTGCGGCTTCATTCATTCCAAAAGAATAGGTCAGCATCATTGCCGCACTCAAAATCTGGGCAATGGGATTAGCAATATTTTGTCCGGCAATGTCCGGCGCCGAACCGCCGCCCGGTTCATACATCCCAAAAAGGTTTTCCGCCAGGCTGGCGCTGGGCAACATTCCCAGACTTCCGGCAATCGCCGCGGCTTCATCGGAAAGAATGTCGCCGAACATATTTCCACAAAGCATAACATCAAACCTAGCAGGATTCTTGACCAATTGCATAGAAGCATTATCAACATACATTGATTCCCAGGTAACATCCGGATACTGTTGGGCGACTTCTGTGACGACTTCTCGCCAGAAAACCATCGTCGTCAATACATTGGCTTTATCAATGCTGGTAACGTGTCGTCGCCGCTGACGCGCGGCTTTGAAAGCCACCTGCGCAATCCGCTCAATTTCGCGGCGGGAGTAGATCATAGTATCGAAAGCTACTTCCTCGGCACCACTGCCGCGGCGACCTTTCGGCTGGCCAAAATAAATCCCACCGGTCAGTTCGCGTACCACCAATATATCGAATCCCTTTTCGGCAATGTCCTGGCGGAGAGGTGAGGCAAAAACCAGCGCCGGGAAAAGTTTAGCCGGACGCAAGTTGGCATATAAATCGAAGGTTTTGCGCAAACCGAGAAGGGCATTGACTTCCACGCCGCGCCATTTCGGGCTGAACTGTTCCTCTACCGGCCCGCCGACGGCGCCGAACAGAATCGCATCGCTATCGCGGCAAATCTGGAGAGTTTCTTCCGGTAAATGTTGACCAAACTTCTCCCAGGCCGCACCGCCAACTAATGCTTCCCGAAACTCAAATCGAACTGCGCTTTTCTGTTGAATAGCGTTCAGAACTTTCAGTGCCTCATTCATTATTTCCGGACCGATGCCGTCGCCGGCCAACACGGCAATTTTCTTAACTTCCATCTAAGCCAGTTCCTTTTTAATCTGTTCCATAAGCCCTCCCGCCTCGATAATTTTTCGAGCGAAATCGGGGAAGGGTTGAAATTGGTAAGTCTGTTTTTTCGTGAGATTGACAATTTTGCCACCGACTAAATCAATTTCCAGACGGTCGCCATCCGAAATTTTATGTACCGCGCCCGGGCATTCAATCGCTAAAAAACCATTATTGATACAGTTCCGGTAAAAAATACGGGCAAATGAATTGGCAATCACCGCCTTAATTCCGGCGCCGCGCAATGCCCAAACTGCATGTTCGCGCGAACTGCCACAGCCAAAATCGTCGCCGCTGACAATAAAGTCGCCAGGTTTGACTTTTTTTATGAAATTGGCGTCAATGTCTTCCATAGCGTGCTCGGCTAACTCAGCTTCTCGGTCAATATTCAGATAGCGCGCCGGGATAATTTCATCGGTATTGATGTGATCTCTTGCATAAACGTGAGCGGTTCCTTGCATAATCAACTCCTACAAATATGGCCGCGGGTCAGTGATTTTTCCAGCAATCGCCGAAGCCGCTACCGTTGCTGGACTGGCTAAATAAACTTCGGATTTCGGGCTGCCCATCCGTCCCACAAAATTGCGGTTGGTCGAGCTGATACAGCGTTCGCCGGCCGCCAGAATTCCCATATATCCGCCGAGACAGGCACCACAAGTCGGCGTGCTAACTGTAGCTCCGGCTGACATGAAAATATCAAGCAATCCTTCGCGGTTAGCCTGTTTCCAGATTTCGGTGGTAGCCGGCACAACGATCATCCGTGTGCCACGCGCAACAGTCAGATTCTTTAAAATTTGAGCGGCAATCCGCAAATCCTCGATCCGACCGTTGGTACAACTGCCGAGATAAGCTTGATCAACCGGAATATCGGACACTTCGCGTACGGGTTTGACATTGCTGGGCAAATGCGGTAAAGCCACCAGAGGTTCTAAATCGGAAACCTCAATTTCGATTGTGCGATAATAGGCGGCGTCGCTGTCACTCCGATAAACAGTAAATTCGTCGGTAGTGCGGGTGCGGACGTATTCCAGCGTTTTAGCATCGGGATTAATGACGCCGGACTTTCCGCCGGCTTCGATCGCCATATTGCAGATCGTCATCCGTCCTTCGACCGAAAGTTCATCAATTACTTCGCCGCAGAATTCCATAGCACGATATAGCGCACCATCAACGCCAATTTGTCCAATAATTTTCAGGATAATGTCTTTGGCGTAAACGCCTTCCGCCAGGCGTCCTGAAACAACAAACCGCATAGATTCCGGCACTTTGAACCAGAGTTTACCGGTCGCTAAAGTTGCCGCCAGGTCGGTGCTTCCAATACCGGTAGCGAAAGCGCCCAGCGCGCCGTGCGTGCAAGTATGACTATCGCCGCACACAATTGTTTTTCCGGGCGTCACAAAACCCTGTTCTGGCAGAAGGGCGTGGCAAACGCCATGACACCCAATATCGAAAAATTGAGTAATGCCCTGTGACTGTGCCCAGCGGCGGATTCGAGCCACCATTTCCGCCGACTTGATGTCTTTATTAGGTACGAAGTGATCGGGCATAATGACAATGCGCGCCGGATCGAAGACTTTGGGAATGGCGTATTTTTCCAGCAGATCTATTGCTGGTGTGGTAGTAACATCGTGACACATTACTGTATCAATTGTACAATCCACCAATTCCCCTGGCTTAACTCGATCCCGGCCGCTATGCACCGCCAAAATTTTTTCAGTTATAGTTGCGCCCAATTTATTCTCCTGAAATTAATGAATTAGACCATATAGGGATGAATTTTCGGTTTACTGCTAAGCGCTTTGTTAATGCCTTTGACAATTCCCATTGCGCTGGCTTTGATGACATCTTCATCAACGGCGCGCGCCGCAAAAACATTTCCCTTTTGGTCAGCCAATTTAATCGAAACATCCGCCAGAGCATTCGTGCCGCCGGTAATGGCTTTCAGATTATATTCCACCAATTGTAAAGAGGGCCCGATCACGCTCCAGATAGCATTGCTAACGGCATCAATCGGGCCGTCGCCGGTCGCTGCGCCGATTTTCTTTTCGCCGTTAACGACTAAGCGCACCGAGGCGGTTGGGGTCAAGCCACTGCCGGTCGTAACAGTAAATTCTTCCAGCTGAATATGTTGCTCTTCTACCGGCAATTGCATAGTGACATCACGGGCAATAGCGAGAATATCCTCGGCGGCAACTTCTTTTTGTTTGTCAGCTAAATCTTTCACTTTACTGGTAATTTGATTGAGCTGGTCCGGATCAGGGCGATAGCCTTCCGCCTCCAGCAAAGCCGCCACGGCATGTTTGCCGGAATGTTTGCCAATCACCAGGTTTTCGCCTTCCCAACCGACTGTTTCCGGTGTCATAATTTCATAGGTCTGCCGACTGCTCAAAACGCCATGTTGGTGGATACCGGCTTCGTGCGAAAAAGCATTTTGTCCGACTATCGGCTTATTACGCGGAATACTCAGACCGGTCAAATTGGCTACCAAACGACTGGTCTTGAATATTTCGCGGGTATTTATCCCGGTCTCGGCATCGAAATAATCTTTGCGGGTAATAAGATTCATAACGACTTCTTCAATAGCGGCATTTCCGGCGCGTTCGCCGATCCCATTAATACAGCCTTCCACTTGAGTAGCACCGGCCCGGATTGCGGCGAGCGAATTAGCCACGGCATTACCCAGGTCATTATGACAGTGGACACTGATAACCGCTTGGCGAATCGCCGGCACTTTTTCAATCAAGTAGCGGATTCGTTCAGCGAATTCCTCCGGCTCCGCATAGCCGACAGTATCGGGAATGTTAATGGTTGTAGCGCCGGCTTCCAGGGCGGCTTGCACGATTTCACACATATATTCGAGGCTAGTTCGGGCACAATCTTCGGGTGAAAATTCAACATCGGCGCAATATTGCTTTGCGTGACGGATAGCTGAATAAGCCATTTCAATCACTTCCGCCCCGGTCTTATGCAATTTTTTTTCGAGGTGAATATTGGAAGTAGCGATGAAAGTATGTATGCGCGGTTTGGCGGCATATTTAACAGCTTCCCAGCAACGATCTACGTCAATTTCGTTAGTGCGCGCCAGACCGCAGATAATCGGACCTTCTACAGTTTGCGCTATCTGTTTAACGGCTTCGAAGTCGCCTTCGGAGGCAATTGGAAATCCGGCTTCGATGACGTCCACGCCGAGATTGGCTAACTGCCGGGCGATGATCAATTTCTCAGAAGCCGTCAAAGATGCGCCGGGACTCTGTTCGCCATCCCGCAGAGTCGTATCAAAAATTATAATGCGTTTAGCCATATTAAACCTCCGCCTATTTTGAATTCTTTTGACGCTTTTTCATTAAAAAATAAGAGATGCTTTCTGTCAGGGCTTGCCAGCTGGCTTCAATGATATTTTCCGAAACACCGACGGTGCCCCAGGTTTCACCATCGGAGGAAGATTCAATCAGCACGCGAACCTTGGCGGCTGTCGCTTGCTGGGGATTCAATACGCGCACTTTGTAATCCGACAATTTCATCTCGCTAATTTCGGGGTAGAATTTAGTCAGGGCTTTCCGGAGGGCATTATCGAGGGCGTTGACCGGACCATCGCCTTCAGCCGCAGTATGTTCGATGGTATTATTCACCTCCATACGGATCGTGGCTTCCGAGCGTTGTTCGCCATCCTCATTTTTCTCGAGAAGGATGCGGAATCCTTTCAGCTTAAAAAAATCGTGATATTCGGATTTAATTTTGCTGATTAAAAGTTCCAATGAACCTTCTGCGGCTTCGTACTGATAACCGAGATGCTCAAGTTCCTTTAATTTGGCAACAATTTCGGGAATTTTATCCTGATGCCGTTCGAGATCAATATTAAGTTCTTGCGCCTTGAAGATAATGTTGCTCTGGCCGGATAAATCCGAAACCAGCACGCGACGAGTATTGCCGACGCTTTCGGGCTCGATGTGTTCATAACTGCGCGGGTCTTTCATCACCGCACTGACGTGGACTCCCCCTTTATGGGCAAAAGCGCTTCTACCAGTGTAAGGCAAATCATTAGGGTGAGCCAGATTAGCGATTTCACTGACATATCGCGAAAGCGGAGTCAGCTGTTTCATATTTTCCGACGGAATACACTGATAACCGGCTTTCAACTGGAGATTCGGGATAATCGAACACAGGTCGGCGTTGCCGGTGCGTTCCCCATAGCCGTTGATTGTACCCTGGACCAGAACGCAACCGGCTTCGACAGCCGCTAAACTATTCGCCACTGCCAGACCACTATCATTATGAGTGTGAATGCCCAGAGGCGCGGTGATCTTCTGACGCACTTCGGAGATGATGCGACTTATTTCTGAAGGTAAAGTACCACCGTTCGTATCACACAAAGTGATTAAATCGGCGCCAGCCGATTGAGCGGTTTGCAAAGTTTGAATAGCATAATCGGCATTATCTTTATAACCGTCGAAAAAATGCTCAGCGTCGTAGATTACCTCTTTGCCCTTGCTTTTTAAATAAGCCACGCTTTCGCGGATCAACTCGAGATTTTCCGCCGGTGTAATACGCAGAGCCTTTTCGACATGCAGAATCCAGGTTTTACCAAAAATCGTAACTGCCGGAGTTTCCGCCTTAAGCAAATTGTGAATATTCTGATCATTTTCTATGGCATTACTGGCCCGTTTAGTCGAACCAAAAGCTACTAGGCGGGCGTGGCGAAATTCAGTCTCGCGAGCCAGTTTGAAAAATTCCATATCTTTGGGATTCGAGCCCGGCCAGCCGCCTTCGATATAATCAATTCCAAATTCATCCAGTCGCTTAGCGATATGCAACTTGTCGTCAGCAGAGAAACTGATAGTTTCAGCCTGGGTGCCGTCGCGCAGAGTTGTATCGTAAATCTGGATTTTACGGTTCATATTTTATCCTTTTTTCTTAAGCCAGGGCATCATCTCGCGCAGTTCCCGACCTACTTTTTCCAGTAATAATTCCTGATGTTCCTGACGGTAGGCATTGAGCGTGGGACGCCCAGCTTGATTTTCGAGAATCCAATCCTTGGCAAATGAGCCAGTCTGGATGGCACGCAGTAAAGTCTGCATCCGTTTCTTGGTTTCGCAATCAATGATGTACGGGCCGCGGGTCATTCCGCCATATTCCGCCGTATCACTGACGGAATAATACATACCAGCTAACCCGCCTTCATAAATTAAATCAACGATCAATTTAAGTTCATGACAACATTCGAAGTAAGCGATTTCGGGTTGGTAACCGGCATCCACCAGAGTCTGAAATCCGGCCTTGATCAATTCCGAAACGCCACCGCACAAGACCGCCTGCTCCCCGAAAAGATCAGTTTCGGTTTCTTCGCGAAAGGTTGTTTCGATTATTCCGGCTCTGCCGGCACCGATACCACAAGCATGTTCCATAGCTAGGTTCCTGGCTTGACCAGTAACATCCTGATAAACCGCAAATAGCGACGGTACGCCAGCACCAATCTCGTATTGACGGCGAACCAAATGACCGGGGCCTTTCGGGGCAACCATATAAACGTCCACATCGGCCGGCGGTACAATTTGTTTAAAGTGAATATTGAATCCGTGAGAAAAAACCAGAGCCTTACCCTTGGTGAGGTATTGTTTGATTTCCTGCTCATAAACGCGCTTCTGAACCTCGTCCGGCGTCAGAATTTGAATGACGTCAGCTTGTTGACTGGCTTCAGCCGCGCTGACGGGTTTGAAACCATGCTTAACGGCTAAGGCATAATTTGGCGAACCGGGCATTTCAGCAATAATAACTTTGTACCCGCTGTCGCGCAAGTTTTGGGCTTGAGCGTGTCCCTGACTGCCATAACCAATTATGGCGATGGTTTTCTTCTTCAGAACATCACTTTTAACATCTTTCTCATAAAACAATTTGACTGACATAGCTAACTCCTTTTTTATTAATTATATTCTGTCATAGCAAATTCACCACTGCGGACATATTCCTTGATTCCGAATGGTTTAAGCAGTTCGATAAACCGGTCAATTTTGCGAACGTGTCCTGCCAATTCCATAATCAAATGATCGGCGGCCAGGTCAATTGGCTTAGCGCCAAAAACCCGCATCAGATCCAGCACTTCCGCTCTAGTGCGAGGTGTAATCCCGACTTTCAAAATGATATATTCGCGTACGATGTAATTATCTTTATGCGAAATATCGGTCACCTTGATTGTATCGATCAGTTTATTGAGTTGTTTGGTAATTTGTTCGATATTCTCGCTGGTTTCTTTGACGACTAAAATGATTTTGTAAATATCCTTCTCTTCAGTCGGGGCAGCGATAGCACTTTCGATATTATAACCACGCTGAGCCAGTAGTCCGGTTATACGGGCTAAAATTCCAACCCGATTGGTGACGGTAACGATGATAGTATGTTTTTCGATCATAATTGCCTCCCAGGAATAACAGCCGAAAGCGGCTTGCCAGACGGGATCATCGGATAGACATTCTCGATACTTTTCACGACGAATTCCATAATGACCGGACCTGGCTCACTGAGTCCTTGTTTTAACACATCATCTACTTCACTTGGCTTGGTGGCGCGGTAACCGGGAATGCGATTGGCTTCGCCAATTTTGACAAAATCCGGGATATAAGGTGGACAGTTGTCATTAGGACCAGAACAATCTGGAGGACAACTTGCGGTGCGCCTCAGACAGGTTTGAGAATAACGGCCTTCCCAGAATAATTCTTGCCATTGACGCACCATACCCAGGTAGGAATTGTTTAAAATTACCACTTTGACCGGAATATCGTTGATGGCACAGGTAGCTAATTCCTGAATATTCATCTGGATACTGCCATCACCTGAAATGGTAATGACGGTATGCCCGGGCCGTCCCACCGCCGCACCCATTGCTCCCGGCAGTCCAAATCCCATCGTACCCAGTCCGCCGGATGATATAAACGAACGCGGTTTGCGATGCCGATAGTATTGAGCCGCCCACATTTGATGCTGACCGACATCCGTCACAATAATTGCATCAGGATCTGCCAAAGCGCTGATTCGATCAATTACATACTGAGGCAAAATAGATTCTTCTGCATTTTGATCGTAAGTCAATGGGTATTGATTCTTCCAGGCAAGGGTGCGTTCGTTCCACTCGTCTTTGGGACGAGGGCTAACTTTTTTCACCAACTCGCTGAGAATTTTCTTAGCGTCGCCGACGACCGGAATATGCGGCTTGATAACTTTACCAATTTCAGCCGGATCAATATCAATGTGGGCAACAGTTGCCTGCTTAGCAAATTGTTCGCGCTGTCCGGTAATGCGATCATCGAAGCGGACTCCAATTCCAATTAACAAATCGCATTCGTTCAAAGCCAGATTCGCGGCCATTGTGCCATGCATTCCGGGCATTCCGAGAAAAGTCGGATAATCGGCCGGAACCGAGCCCAGACCCATCAAAGTAATCACAATTGGGATATTAGTTTTATCAAGCAAAGCAAGTAGTTCCGGTTCGGCATTAGCCGAAATGATTCCGCCGCCGGTATAAAGTAAAGGTTTTTTGGCAGTTTTAATGGCTTGGGCCAATTTTTCGATTTGCTTCGGATTGCCGTTGGTCACGGGCTTGTACCCCGGCAGAGAAACCTCGGAGGGATATTGATAATTTTTTAGATTAGCGTTGGACACATTAACCGGTATGTCAATGGCTACCGGACCGGGTCGCCCAGTGCGGGCAATGTAGAAAGCCTCTTTAAGAACGATCGGCAATTCCTCAACACTTTTTACTAAATAATTATGCTTGCTAATGGAACGGGTCAGGCCGATCATATCAGTTTCTTGAAAAGCGTCTGTCCCAATATTGGCGGTATCTACCTGACCGCTGATGATCACAATCGGGATGCTATCCATTCGCGCATTAGCAATACCAGTAATTGTATTGGTGGCGCCCGGACCGGAAGTTACCAGACAGACACCGACTTTGCCGGTGGCGCGAGCATAACCATCCGCGGCGTGGGTCGCGCCTTGTTCATGACGGGTCAGAATGAACCTGATTTTATCGGTGCGATACAGTACATCGAAAATCGGAATAACTACACCGCCCGGATAACCAAATACAGTATCAACCCCCTCATTAATTAAGGCATCAATTAAAATTTCGGCGCCCTTCATTATGACTTTTCTCCTTTTTTACGTGAGTTATATTTCAAGACCGCTCCCTGACTGGCAGAAGCCACCAACTCGGCGTAACGAGCCATTACTCCGTGAGTAATGCGGGGCGGACGCGCCTGCCATTGGGCGCGACGACTTTGCAATTCTGAATCAGATAGCAAAACCTCCAGTGATTTCTGGGGAATATCAATGCGAATGCGATCACCGTCTTTAAGTAAAGCGATTGGACCGCCGACTGCGGCTTCCGGAGCGACGTGACCTATGCAAGCTCCGCGCGTTCCACCGGAAAATCTGCCATCGGTAATCAAAGCTACGCTTTCGCCCAGCCCACGTCCCATAATATAGGAAGTCGGTGAGAGCATTTCCTGCATTCCGGGTCCACCGCGTGGCCCTTCATAGCGAATGACAACCACGTCACCAGTTTTGACTTTGCCGGATAGAATCCCTTCGCAAGCCTCCTCCTGGCTTTCAAAAATAACTGCCGGACCCTCGAATACCTTCATTTTGTCGGAGACGCCGGCATATTTGACGACACTACCTTCCGGCGCTAAATTGCCAGTCATTATCGCCAAACCGCCAGTCGGCGAATAGGGATTTTCCAGATGACGGATGACGGAATCATTTAAAATTCGCTTACCGGCGACGTTTTCCGCGATGGTTTTTCCGGTCACAGTTGGGCAGGCCTTATTGACAAACTCATTTTCCCGAAAAATTTCATTCAATAGAGCGCTCATTCCGCCCGCCGCTTCTACATCTTCAATATGATAAGGTGAAGAAGGCGCGACTTTACAAATCGTCGGCGTTTTCCGTGAAATTTCATCCATCCGATCAATCGAATAATCAATGCCAGCCTCATTCGCAACCGCCATTAAATGTAAAACTGTGTTCGATGAGCCGCCCATTGCCATATCCATTACGATCGCATTATCAATCGAAGCACGCGTGATTATTTGTGACGGACACAGGTTGGAGCGCACTAATTCCACAATTCTGGCCCCAGCCGCTTTATAAAGCTCAATCCGGCGTTCATCTTCAGCCAGAATAGTGCCGTTGCCGGGCAGAGCTATCCCAAGCGCTTCACACAAGCAATTCATCGAGTTAGCCGTGTAAAGACCTGAGCAACTACCCCAGCCGGGGCAGGCACAGCATTCGATTTCATAGAGCTCAGATTCACTAATTTTGCCTTCTTGATAAGCGCCGATGCCTTCAAAAACTGAAATCAGATCAAGAGCTCGCCCACTCGACAGGCGACCAGCTTTCATTGGACCGCCAGAAACGAAAATGGTAGGTAGATCGAGACGCACCGCCGCCATCAGCATTCCCGGGGTGATTTTATCACAGTTCGGAATGCAAACCAGACCGTCGAAACAATGCGCCTTTACCATAGTTTCGACTGAATCGGCGATTAGTTCACGACTTTGCAAGCTATAGCGCATTCCGGCGTGTCCCATAGCAATCCCATCGCAGACGCCAATCGTATTAAAAACGAATGGCACACCACCGGCTTTGATTACGGCATCTTTAACTATTTCACCAACGATATTTAATCTGGCATGCCCGGGAATAATGTCTGTATAAGAATTGGCAATACCGATGAACGGTTTATCAAAATCCTTTTCGGCTATACCGAGCGCTCGCAAAAGTGAACGATGAGGGGCTCGTTCGATTCCTTTTTTGATCTGATTGCTGCGCATTTTTAAATTCCTTTTTAATTTTGTTATAAAAAAACCCCTTCTCGATTTAGAAGGGGTTTTAGAAACTGTTTATTTTTTTCTACGTCTAAATTACCCCTTCATCTCCGGTTAGGATAATGATGCTCCACGGTAGTACGATGCAATGTATAGGTTTTAAGTAACTCATAGATAACAATTCATAATATAAAATATTTTTAGCTTGTAAGTCAACAATTTTATTTAATCAATGCTATAAAATTTTTAAAATATAAAATCTAACTTAAAAAAATCTAGTTTGTTATAAAGATAAAGTCGTCAATCCAGGTAATTAGCAAATTACCTTTATCCCTGTAATTTGGGTCATTGATAGTTTAAAATTATTTATGTAAAATATGATTGTGCGGCACTTCAAGTAAATTAAAAACTACCTAAAATGCAGTAATGTATCAATTAAACAAAGGGGGGGACAATGAATGAACTTAAAGTGTTGATAGCTGAGAGCAATCCTGAAACCATTAAAAATATTAGAGCCGTTGTTAATAATTTAGGCTATCAAGTAATTGAGATTGTGGATAATGGAACTTCCGCCGTAAAAAAGGCTATCGAACTCAAACCGGACTTAGCGCTCATTGGCTTATCACTCAAAGGCGAACTCGATGGAATCGAGACCTCCGCGCAGATTCGTCAGAATCTTGATATACCGACCGTTTTTATTATTAAGCAATCTGAACAATTAGACCTGGAAAAATTTAAACAAGCCAATGCCAACGGCTATCTTTTTGAACCATTCACCATAGAACAAGTACGTTTCGTTATCGAACTGGCACTTTCCAATCTCAAATCCGAACAAAATTCGATTAAAAGGCAGGCGCTCCTTTCTACAACGTTGAAAAGTATTGGCGACGCGGTCATCACTACGGATGAGAAAGGCTTGATTGCCTTTCTCAATCCAGTTGCCGAGAAGTTGACCGGCTGGTCATCACAGGAAGCCACTGGAAAACCGCTACTCGAAGTATTCAATATCATCAACGAGTCTACCGGGAAAAAGCCACCCAATCCGATCAAAAGAATTTTGGATAAAGGTCTGGTGATTGAATTAGCCAATCATACCGTTCTGATCTCGCGCAATGGGCAGAAAATACCGATTGACGACAGCGGCGCCCCAATTAAAGACGAATTTGGTAATATCTTAGGAGCGGTTCTAGTTTTTCGCGACATTACCGAACAGCGCAGAGCCAAAAAAGATCTCGAGTACGAAAAGTCACTGTTAGATGCACTGATGAATAATATCCCGGACAGTATCTACTTCAAAGACCGAAAATGCCGCTTACTCAGAATTAATCGCGGTATGATGAAATCGCTGAATATGACTCAGGAAAGTGAATATTATCTCAAGACTGACATCGACCTTTTTGGCGAAGAATTTGGTCGGGAAACCGTCAAAGCAGACCTCCATCTTATGGAAACCGGTGAACCAATTGTCGGTATGATAGAAAGCCGTAAATTAGCCGACGGCAGTCTGAATTGGACCTCAACTACTAAAGCTCCTATCTTGGATGCCAAGGATAATGTCATTGGATTAGTCGGCGTGACCAGAACAATCAATGACATTAAACGAGTTGAAGAAGCAATGCGCTATGAAAAGTCGTTGTTGGACGCCTTAATGAATAACATTCCGGACAGCATTTATTTTAAAGACCGCCAATGCCGTCTAATCCGGGTCAGTCGCAAAATGATGCAAGACCTTGGCTATAAGGATGTAAGTCAGATACTCGGTAAAACCGATGTAGATTTATTCGGTGAAGAATTTGGCCGCCAAACTATGGAAACCGATTTACAATTAATGGCTACCGGTAAACCAATAATCGGTTTAGTTGAAAGTAGAAAATTATCAGATGGAAAAACTAATTGGACTTTAACTACCAAAGTTCCTCTGCGCGATCAGGATAATCAAATCATCGGACTCGTCGGAATCACCCGCGAAATCAACGAGATCAAACAGGCGGAAGAACAACGCGAAAAAATCATTGCCGAGTTGCAAGAAGCGCTTGATAAAATTAAAACATTGAAAGGTTTAATCCCAATCTGTGCCAGCTGTAAGAAAATCAGAGATGACCAGGGTTATTGGAATAATGTCGAGTCCTATATTAAGGAACATGCCGAAGTAGAATTTACTCACGGCATTTGTCCCGATTGTATGAAAAAATTGTACCCCAATTATTATAAAGAAGGTAGTGACAATAAAGAAACTTGAGACAAAATTAGTCTAATTCATTAAAACTCAGAACTCCTCCCAATTTTTTGGGAAAGTGACTTTTTATAAAGCAATCTCAACTCAAGTCTTAGCATTTATTCAGTGTCTAAATTCCTTCTAAGGAGCCCCGCTCGGCGGGATAAAAAACCTAAAGGCACAGAAAATAAGCTCAAGGTTAAGGTCAAAGTCAAGAGAAGAAATGGTGACCGGTAACCGGTCGCGGGTCAACGCCGAAGCGGTGACCAGAGCTGAAATCTCAATCGCCGTCTTAACCTTATCCTCGGCCTTGACCTCAAAAGGCTCCAATTAAGTTGCCTACTGGGCTGAAGGAAATAAAAATAGACTAAGTCATGCACCATTTCAATAAGAAGGGCAGAACTCGATTGCTTAAAAATGTTCATAGCCATTTGTTTGGTATTATATTACAAGGATTATCAATGAATTAGCAAATAAACCCTAAAAATATTATAGAATATTTCAAAATTTACCTCATTGATGTTTTAAAATTATTTTTGTAAAATATGATAGTGGATACCATTAAAGAGCAAGTCAATGATTATCAAAACTGCCGTCAGGTATCAATTAAATCAAAAGGGGAAGGATATGGAAAGACTTAGAATTTTGTTGGTTGAGAGTAATGCTGAAACTGTTAAAATTATCAGCACCATCGTCAATAATTTAGGTTATCAATTAATTGAAACCGTAACGAATGGAACTGCGGCAGTCAAAAAGACTGTCGAACTCAAGCCCGACCTGGTGCTCATCAACTCATCACTTAAAGGAAAACTAAATGGAGTTGATACTCTCGCTCAGATTCGCCAGAATCTGGATATCCCGATCGTCTTTATAATTAGCCAATCGGAACGATTAGACCTTGAAAAACTAAAAAAAGCCGATGCCAACGGCTATCTTTTTGAACCGTTTACCCCAGAACAGGTGCATTGTATTATCGAATTGGCTCTTTCCAATCATAAATCCGAACAAAATTTAACTGAAAGGCAGGCGCTTCTTTCCACAACGCTGAAAAGTATTGGCGACGCTGTCATTACTACTGATCAAAAAGGCTTAATTACCTTTCTCAATCCGGTCGCCGAGAAATTAACCGGCTGGTCATCGCAGGAAGCCACTGGAAAACCGCTCCTGGAAGTATTCAATATCATCAATGAATCTACCGGTAAAAAGCCACCAAATCCGATCAAAAAAATTTTAGAAAAAGGTCTGGTTATTGAATTAGCTAATCATACCATTCTAATATCGCGAGATGGACAAAAGATACCAATCGATGACAGCGGCGCACCAATTAAGGATGAATATGGCAATATCTTAGGAGCAGTCCTGGTTTTTCGCGACATCACCGAACAACGCAAAGCCAAAAAAGAACTGGAATTCGAAAAAACTCTGATTGATGCTATGTTGAATACCTTCCCTGATTATATTTTTTTCAAGGACTTAAATAGCCACTTTTATTGCGTCAGTAAATCTCTGGCTACCGAGGTTTTCGGATTAAAGGACCCCAAAGATGCGATTGGAAAAAGCGATTTTGATTTTTTCCCTTCTGAGTTTGCTCAAAAAGATTATAATGATGAACAAGAACTCATCAAAACCGGCAAATCAATCATTGACAAAGTAGAAAGAAAAAACTGGACTAATGGAACTGTGTCCTGGTCATCTATTACTAAGATTCCACTTACTGACAAAGACGGTAACATAATCGGGACTTTCGGAGTTTCTAAAAATATTACCGAAAGTAAAAAACTGGAGGAAGCTCTCCGCAAATCCGAAGAAAAATACCGCAGGCAATTCGAGGAAAGTATTGATGCCATTTTCTTAGCCGATGCCGAAACCGGTATCTTAATCGATTGCAACAAAGCCGCCGCCAGGTTAGTTGGCCGAGAAAAATCAGAAATAATTGGCCAACATCAGAGTATCCTGCATCCTCCATCAGAAATCATTAATGGACAAAGCCGAACATTTCTCGAACATAAAAAAGCGAAACAAGGACAAACTCTCGAAAGCCAGGTCATTACCAAAAGCGGTGAAGTCCGGGATGTCGAAATCAAAGCCAGCGTTTTTGAAATTGAGGATCAAAAAGTAGTTTACGCTCTGTTTCATGACGTCACTGAACAGAAACGGATCGAAGCGGAACTCGCTAAAGAGCGAAACCTTCTGCGTGTTTTGTTAGACACCACTCCCGACCACATTTATTACAAGGACCGCGATAGCCGATTCATATTAATGAGCAAATCCCAGGCTGAGCGATTCGGACTCTCCGATCCTAAGGAAGCTATCGGCAAGACCGATTTCGATTTCTTTACAGAAGAACACGCTCGTCCTGCTTTTGAAGATGAACAGCGCATTATCCGTACTGGTAAGCCTATAATCGGAATCGAGGAAAAGGAAACCTGGCCGGGCGGAGGAATATCGTGGGTTTCGACAACCAAAATGCCATTATTGGATGAAAACGGCGAGATCATCGGCACTTTTGGAATTTCAAGAGACATCACTGATCGTAAACTGGCCGAGGAACAATTAATGAAGGCTATGGAGGAAATAAAAAACAGCGAAGATAAGTTAAAGAATATAATTAACGGTTCTGCAATCCCCCAATTCTTCATTGATAAAGATCATAAGGTCGTATATTGGAATACTGCTCTAACCGCCTTGACTGGAATCAAATCCGAAGAAATTGTCGGTACAACCAATCATTGGAAAGCTTTTTATGACAATCAAAGACCATGTCTAGCGGACTTGCTGGTAAATGGAAGTATCAAAAACCTGCCCAAATGGTATTCCGATAAATACCAGAAATCCAATTTTGTCGAGAACGGATTCGAAGCTACCGATTTTTTCCCCAATCTAGGCAAAGATGGTAAATGGATATTTTTTACGGCGGTAGCGATCAAGGATTCAAAAGGCGAAATTATCGGGGTTCTCGAAACTCTGGAAGATATCACCGAACGTAAGCGCGCCGAAGAAGCCCTTGCCCGGGAAAAAACCCTATTTAAAACTGTCATTGACAACATTCCGGATAAAATCTACGCTAAAGATACTGAAGGTCGCTTTATCGTTTGCAATAAAGCCGTTGTCGAACGGATGGGGAAATCCGATGAGAAAGAAATCATTAGCAAAACTGATTTCGACTTTATTGATAATAAATTAGCAAATCAATTTCGGACTAATGAACTGGAAATCATTAAAACAGGAATTCCACTAATCAATCACGAAGAGCCTCTGGATCAAGCGGAAGGTGGAATGCGCTGGAATTCCACCACCAAAGTACCGCTTAGGGATTTACAGGGTAACATAATCGGTATTGTAGGTGTCGGTCGCGATATTACCGAACGCAAACAGGCTGAAGAGCAACGTGAAAAATTCATCGCCGAGTTGCAGGAAGCACTTGATAAGATCAAAACCTTGAAAGGCTTAATCCCGATCTGCGCCTGCTGTAAGAAAATCAGAGACGACCAGGGTTATTGGAATAATGTCGAGTCCTATATTAAAGAACATGCCGAAGTGG